>Ga0160496_1000019_pt1 | contig 361276 bp, 319 predicted proteins | sample DIDPMG_2_FD_108231 | JGI IMG/M metagenome (GOLD analysis project Ga0160496, IMG submission 108231) | Enriched soil microbial communities from UW Madison campus, WI, USA - DID2937_E24_FP MG | ecosystem: Environmental > Terrestrial > Soil > Grasslands | place: USA: Madison, Wisconsin | collected...
CGCCCCGGCACTTCCGCGATAGCCGCCTGCGAGCGGATCGGTCAGCGTGTTGAGAAATTGGCTCTGTGCATCGAACGCCGCCTGCGACGCCGTGGTGGCGATCTCGCCGGAGGCCAGCGACAGCCCCCGCGGGTCGAGCGCACCGAATGCCAGCGGAATGCCGCCGTTGGTGTTGAAGACGTTCACCAGCGTGTTCGCGACGTTGCGCTGGTTGACGTTGAGGCCGCTGGGAACGACAAAGTTCAATTTCAAATCAAGATACGCGTTGTTGCCATCAGCAGCGAGCGCGCTCTTGAAGTTCTGCGGCAGGTTTGTGTTCACCGGTCCGGAGAACGTACCGCTGACGCCGCCGTCGGCGGTGAGGATCGTGTAACGCTTCTCGACGTAGCTTCCTGTGGCGAACTGCGCCTGAACCGTTGCGCCGCCCAGCGTCGCTGTGCCGGTGACGTGGGTGAAGTCGCTGCCCGCCGGCGAGACTTCAACCATGTAAGTCGATGCTGCCGTCATCACCAGATTGCCGGCGATCGTCAGCGCACCGATCGAGTTGCCCGGTGCCAGCGTGCCGCCGCTGATCGTGGTGTTGCCGACCGTGCCGTTGCCCCCGAGCGTGCCGCCCGGGTTCACTGTCGTCATTGACGACGACGCAATCGAGCCGTTCACCGACAACGTGCCGGCATTGACGGTTGTCGTACCCGTGTAGGTATTGAGGCCCGCGAGGACGAGGTTACCCGCGCCGGTCTTGATCAGGCCGCCGCCCGCGCCGCCAAATTCTCCTCCGTTTCGAATGACGCCGCCGATCGTCTCGTTCATTCCGAGCCCGCCGAGTACCAACGTCTTCGCGCCGAGATACACGGCACCGTTCCCCGACAGCGACCCGATGCCGATACCGCTGGTCGAAAGACCGGAGATATCGACCCGTCCACCGGCATTGTTAACGACCGTAGCTTGGTCCGCAGTGTTGTTGCCGAAGAAACCGGTGAGGCCGTTTGCGCGGTTGGTGATGACGGCATTGCTGGCCGTCGCACTATCGTCGAAGATGACCATATGGCTATTGGCAATCCTCGCATGGGCCGCATCCGCATCGTTGGCGAAAGTAACGGTGCCATTGCTGTCAATCGTCGCATCGTGGGCGGATGCAGCAGTCAAAAAATACAGATTGCTATCTGAATTGGCCAAGCTGATCGCCAGTTGCCCGGCGCTCGCATTCGAAAATGCGAGACTGGCCGTGCCGATGGTAATCGGTCCCGTACCGAGGGCGCCTGTGACAAGCGCGTGCACTGATCCTTGCGAAACCGTCGTACCTCCGCTGTAGCTGCTGGCGCCCAATAATATCAGAGCGCCTGTGCCGGTTTTTGTCAGGCCGCCACTGCCGGTGATCGATCCGCTGAACCCCTGACTGGTGTTGTCGCCGCCGACCGTCAGCATGCCCGCGCCCAGCTTCACCGTGCCAGCTCCTGTGAGCGAACCGACGGTCTGGTTGAACCCATTAAGATCGAGCGTCGCGCCAGATGCCACGTTATGCGCGCTGCCCGTCGCGAAAACATTGGCGCCGCCGGCCTGCAATGTGCCGGCGCGGACCATTGTCGTTCCGGTATAGGTTGCGGGGGTCGCCAAGGTCAGCGTGCCTGCCCCGATCTTTTCGAGCGGACGCGGCCCGTTCAGTTCCGAGATCGCGCCAGCCTGCGTCGCGCTGCCGGCAAGAACCTGCAACTGCGTCGTGTTGCTGTCGATGACGATCGGGTTGTTCAGCGTGATGCCGTTGGCGTAATCCAGCACCGAACCGGTAGTCCGCACCGTTCCGGTGCCGAGCGCTGCATTGTTTTCCACCCGCAGCGTGCCACCAGCGATCGTGGTGCCGCCGGTGTAGGTGTTGGCGCCGGACAGGACGAGCGTGCCTGCGCCGGCCTTGGTCAGCGCCCACGAGCCCGCGCCGGAATAGCTGCCACAGCCGACACCTGCTGTGCAGGTCGGACCGCCGGTTGCGTAGGTTCCAGTCCCGCCTGAACCGGTCTGATCCGCGATATTGTCGCTGATCGTCTGGGTATTGCCGGCGCCTGGCGTGAAGGTGAGCGTGCCGCTGCCTTGCAGGAACAGACCGGAGCCGTAAGCCGAGCCTGCGGTTGCGCCTGCGCCTCCCGCCGCGCCACCAGCAACACTGTTGCCATTGACGGTAAAATTGCCCTCGACGGTCAGCGAGCCTCCGTCGACCACGAAGATCGCGCCGCCCATGCCACCGCCGCCGCCGGCGCCCCCGATGCCGGGTGCGATGCCATTGCCACCGCCGAAGCCGCCTAAACCGCCGCCGCTGCCGCTGGAGCCACCACCGCCGCCAAAGCCTCCCGCAGTGCCATTCTCGTGGCCGCCACCGCCACCGCCTCCGAAGCCGCCTCCTACAGCGCCATAGCCACCACCGCCGCCACCGAAGCCGCCGCCACCGCCACCGAAGCCGAAGGGATCAATGGCTCCGTTACTGCCCCCGACACCGCCGCCGCCACCGCTATTACCACCACCACCACCACCGCCGCCATTCGCGCCGCCGGCACCGGCGAAGGTGCCCAACGCACCGCCTCCAGAGGCCCCGCCCGTGACAATCCCGGTTGATCCGGTCGTTGCCCCGGCATTGGCGCCGCCGTTCGCGCTTACTCCGATCCCGCCGCCGCCGCCGCCTCCGGTACCGCCGCCGCTGCCGCCATAGCCGCCCATACCGCCACCGCCACCGGCACCTCCGGCGCCGGCAGCAACGCCACCGCTGCCGCCAAGGCCCGAGTTGCCGTTCAGGCTGACATTGGCGATCGTTGCCGCGGCTCCGGCATTGACGAACAAGGCGCCGCCGAGTCCGGCGCCGCCGCCGCCCGCAAAGCCACCCGCATCACCGCCCTTGCCACCCTGCGCCACAGCGTTCTGGATAGTGAGGTTCTCGATCCGCGCGGTGCCGGAATAGACGAACAGGCCGCGATACGTACCGGCACCGTCAATGACGTAGTTCTGGCCGGTATCGCTTCTGATCACCGTGCCCGTCCCTTGCAGGGCCGACAGATCGGCCGTCAGAGCGATATTATTTTTCAGAACGATTTCGGTGTTGGCCGTGGTGCGCGCCGTCTCGATCGCAGCGTTCAAGTCAATCTCGTTGAAGACGTCGATCGCGAAGGCCGGGGCGGTTGTCAGAAACACCGCAAGCGCGGTGCCGCCCAGCAGTACCATGCGCCAATGCGATACTGCCGGCTGCGCCGACCGTGAATCCGTGCCCATCCCCATGCCCCTAAGCTCGGCCGGCACGAGAACGATTCCTCGCCCGGTTCGCCGCAGCTATCTAACCGGTATAAGAAAACCAGCGCAACTAACGATTGAGGTAGCCATGGGAATTGCACCGTCACTTCGGCGCGGGCCATCATTGCGAATGCACAGCCATTGCGAACGCCCAAAAGCACACCGCCAGCAGGACGGTTCGGAGCATCAGTTGCCTTTCATGTGAGTGGATCAAGATGCGGAGGCCGATGGAAACGGCCTCCCCAGACTCCCTCGACCTGCCCGGGCCGCCGTCCAATCATCGCCTTGAAGCCAAGCCAGCAGGCGCCGAGAAAGCGGCTGATGATCGCGGTGATAGCGACCCTGAAAGTGATGCCTTGGGTCAGCTTCACACTCTTGCGCCACTTGCGGAGATGAATGAAGTCGGCCCGCAGTTCGACGCGATCCTCCTCCTCGATCCCAAACGAACTTGGGATGGTGGCGATGATGCGCGGAACAGCCTCGTCAACTCGTTGTAGAGCCGCTTCTGTTCGGCAAGTACTTCGCTCACGATCAGCCTCACGTCGCTTTCCTGCATCGGCTCCGCCGCTCTTACTTCGTCACGACTGGTTTTGTCGACGGCACCGGAGCCTTCGCAGCGTATCGTTGACGTCCTCTTGTCTGCACCGCCTCATTCTCGCCGAGCAAGAACTACAAGCGCCGATGGGCAGGCGAGAACAAAACTCCCCAAACCTCTCAGGTTGGCGTGGGAAAATCGCTACCCCATCATAGCCAGCACGGCGCTGTTGGAGGCCATGTTAGTACCCTTTGTCGCACTTAGTTGAATCTGAAAGTTTTGTTCCTAGATAAAGACCATGCTCTAGCGACGCTCATTTCCAGCTTCATGCGGCCGTCATTTCCGGCGGAAATATAGAGCACTCCCCGTTCCGAGAACGTAACCCGCTGCGTCGGCACCGATCTGTGCCAACGCGGCGTAAGATCGTGCGAGGTGTACCAATGATGCTGATCAGTTTAGGTGCCATGTTGTTAGCCTGGGTTGCTTTCATTTGGCTCTACGATCCTGATGATCTTCAGAAGATCTCGGATGAACGATCAGCGCCGCACGATGGCAAGAGATTGAGATATTACTAGGAGGTCGATCGATGATTACTGGATCACAGTGCCGCGCCGCTCGAGCGCTTGTGGAAATCTCGCGCCCAATGCTTTCGAGGTGTTCAGGCGTCGATGTTCGCGTCATCGAACGCTTTGAGAATACCGCAGGACGTCCGGAGATGTATGAGCTTGAAGAGATCAGGAACGCACTGGAAGAACTTGGGGCAGTCTTCATTCCCGAGAATGGGTCAGGTTATGGCGTACGCTTGAAGTTCAGCGAGGTCGACGCCGCGCAGATCGCTCGTCTCGAATGTGAAGGCGGCATCGTTGCGAACGATCGCGTCCCCTAATCGAATATCGCTCAACCGACGAGCGACGCGGCAGATCACGGATGTACTGACTGCTGCAAAGTCCCGCCAGAAATGGCGGGGCTTTTCTTTTTACGTGGGATCGCCAAAAGAAAACCCCATTGGGGCGGGGGTGGCACGGTTTACTTCAAACTCTCTAAGAGTTCATCGTAGGCTTTACAGGCATCGTCCAAGCTAGATGCATTCTGATATTTCGCGGTGACCGCCTGCGACTTGGCTGTCAGATCCTGAGCTTTGTCCGGATGCTTCTGCATGTACGCCACTATAGCCGTCTGTAAATCTGTCGCCTTCTTTGTCAGTTCATCTTGGGTACAGGCAAGAGCTGCAGATGAAACAGTGACAAGACCACCCACGGCCAAGAATAAAATCGCTTTCTTCATTTGCGTCATTAAGCCTATCGCTTGAGTAGGGTTACACAGCAATAGGAATGCCATTCCAAATCAGGCCAGAATGTGAAGAGTTGGGAATTGGATGTGAGCAAACCCCGCCGGAGCGGAATCATCGAACGCCTGACGTAAGCGCCGGCGTCGATGCCGACTGGCGCAACGGCTTCGCACTCGCCGCATCCTCGAGGGCGAGTTCTTTGACACCACCGAAAGCTACGCCGACATAAGGTGTCGTGCGATACAGTTGGTAACAACCGCACATCGAAAAAACCCGCCAGCGGTTAAGCTGACGGGCGGCCGATTAGGATCGGCTACTGATTTCCGATAAACTTCGTACCGATGTAGGGGCCGCTCATGCCGAAGTTGCCGCTGCCGTTGGGCGTCGTATAGTGAGATGCACCGAATTGAGATGCGCCGGAGCGAGATACAGTGGGCTTCTGGATGTGACCACCTGTCCTTGCGACAGGCGCGCGTGCTGCACCATGCCCGCCTCGGCCTGCTGCGAAAGCGTCAGTAACAATAAAAAAACTACCCAACACCAAGGCGGCGCCAGCAACAACAAATATTCCGTTCTTGAACATGCCGGTTATCTCCTGCGATGAAAATTACATCGACGCTGAGCATATGGGCTTTCAAGGTATCTGGATATGAAAAGTCCGATGCCCGACGCCACCCATCCCAAGCCGAACCTGACAGGATGAGAGGCGCGCTAGCCGCGACCTAATAGCTCCCATGATGGGTTTGAGCTTAGCGAATAGAAAAAGCCTCCTACGAATCATGCAGGAGGGAAGCGGCGAAATGGCTCAAATAATGGGGCGCGAACTTTGACGGCTACGAAGAACAGTTCATGATCAAGACTGTGCCACCAAAAGGCGAAGTGGGACAAATCGGGGAAACTTCCCTTTTCGATCAATGACGGATTTCAAGAATGGCGCGCCATTCAGAATAAAACTGCGAACTCATGTATTATTGAAATAATCATATAACTTTCATCGTTCGCCCCGTCAGACGCGACGGGGCCGGTCTACATCCATCTCATCAGACCTGCCGCTTCTTCCCACGCGTATCGAAGGATGCCCATCCGTCATGCTGCAGGCGGCTCATCCACAAGGTCGCCTTATGGCCCGGCCCGCCGTATTCGTGCCACGGAGATCCATTGCATGGACCCCTCCGAAAAGCCGGAGGCGGTCGTTCCGTCCGAGTTGCGGCGCGGACGGTTCAGCGCACCAAACGCGCTGATCGCCTCGCTGCTGGGGAGGCGTCTCTATTTTCATTTTCGCTGAAAGACGTCGAGCGGCTTCGAGCAAATCGCTGGCGAGGCGGAGCATGGACGCAATGGTCACCAATTGACGCGGAGGCCAAAAGTGCCGGCGGTCGCAGTCTGGCGGCTGCGGCCGCCGTCGAGCGACCAACGGTAGCTGGCCTGGCCGTAAAAGCTCACATTCTGGTTCACCCGCGCGGTGACGCCGCCGCCGACCTCCAGCGCCGTGTCGCCAAAGCGGGTTTCGATGGCGGGTGAGGATTGTCCGAAGAACACGCTGTCATTGCCGGAGAAGGCGTGCCAGAGATTGACCCGGGCGTAGGGCTGCCAGAGCGCCCCCCGCTCGTCACGCCCCGTGTATTGCAGCCGCGCCCCGAGCCGTCCGGTCCAGGCCGTACCCGCATTCCAGTCAACACTCGAATACTGGTCTTGTGACCGGTCCACCGAGACACCCTGGTAGACGATCTGCGCCTGCGGCTCGATTAGCCACGCATCGCCCTCTCCGAAGCGGATCGGGTAGCCCCCCTCTAGTGACGCCGTGTATCCCGTCGCTTTGGTCGATATCCCCGCTCCATAGAGGGACGTCGCCTTCGCGTCGTACCAACTCCCCTGTAACACCCCATCGACATACCAGCCGCTCGGGCCGAAATGCGTCCAATAGGCGCCCACCGACGGGCCGCCCATCAGAAGGCGCCCCACCGCCAGGTTTTGCATCCCCAGCGCGAAGCCGCGCACCAAGGGCGAATTGTAATCGGTGTAGGCCGCATACACGCCAGCATGGTCCCGATGGCCGCTGTCCGTCGTCCGATGCAGGATGTCGAAGCCTGTCTGGAATCCGGTCAGGTTGCCGTTTGCACTCGCATCTACCGTCCCGCTCCAGCGATTACTCACCCGTTCCCCGAATACTCGTCCCCATACGCCCTTCGCATAAGTCCGCGGCTCCGGCAGGCCCCGGAGGTTCTCTTCCTCTCCGACGCGCTCATGCAGCGTCCCCAAGGTTGAAAGCCCCATCTGCCTTGCGACCGCAGGGATCGGCGCATAAGGCGGCACTTCCGGACGGTAAAGTGGGATGTCCGGGCCGCTCGGCGTCGTCGGATCTGCCGGTGTGTCGATGAGATGAGATCGTAGGAACCAGTCGTTTGGATCCGCGCTGCCACCTCGGAAGAGCTCGTACTCATAGGCGCCCGCAGCGACGCGCCGGCGAAGCGTGAAGGCATCGTTCGTGGTGGTGCCACCGCCGATCACCTGCACCAGCCGGATGCCATCCGCCACGGTTTGCGCACCCGGGCCGCCGGTATTGTTGACCAGCACCGAAGACGTGCCGCTGGCCCGGCCGCCATTGATCACCAACAGGTTGCTCGGCGAATTGTCGGCCCCAAGATAGGTGTTGAAGCCGATGCCGCTACCAGCACTGCCGGTGTAGTTGCCGACCGTGAGCGTGCTGTAGGCTCCCGGCCGTGCCATGAACTGGATCAGGCCGGCATTGCTCACGATGCCGGTTGCGTTGGAATCCCCGGTGACGTTCCAGGCGCTGCTGGCATCGATCGCGACATCGGTCGCATTCCGCGCCAGCCCGGTCCAAAGACTGCCCCGCGCCAGCGCTACGTCGGCCGTATTGCCAACATCGGCCAGCAAGTCGCCCGTCCATTGCGACGTGTTTAGATTAGCGCTGGCGGTATTGCCCGGGCCGCTTAGCACCAGATTGCCTGTCCAATTGCTGTTGCTAAGATTGTAAGTGAGCGTCGAGGGATCGACGACCACATCGCCAGCGAGGGCCGGTATGCCGGTGACATTTAATGCCAGCTTGCTTGGCGTGCCGATCCCATCCTCAGCCACATGCGCCAACAATGGCCGGCCGTTCACCACGGCCGGGGTGATTGCGGTGCCGCCACTGATCGAGACGGTGCCGGTGCCGCCCTCGGCGAGGACGATCGCGCCGTTGGTGGCGCTCAGGCTGCCGCCGGTGACCGATATAGTGCTCGGCGCACTGCCGGCGAGGTAGATCGGCGCCGATCCCGCGCCGCTTACCGCGACCGCAGTGCCAGACGTGGTGAGCGCGCCGCCATTGATGGCGGCAATACCATGCGCGGTATTGCCCACGGTGGCGACCGAACCGCCGGTGACTTGCACACCACCCGCATTGCTGGCCCGGATGCCGGCGGCGGCGTCTCCTGCCGCGGTGATGGCGACGCGAGTGAGAACGATAGCGCTACCGGCATCCTGCGCCTGGACGCCGTGGGCGTTCTGCCCCTGCGTGGCGACTATCACATCCGTCGCCGCAATCGCGCCGCCCGCCGTCGCGTGCAAGCCCGCCGCGTTGATGTTCGTGGTGGTGACCGAGGTGCCGGACAGGGTGATACTGCTACCGACGTCGGTCGCCCGGGCGCCGTCGGCGCCGCCGACTGCGGTGGTATCGGCGCCGTTGGTCGTGATGGTGCCGCCAGTGATCGAGGCCGTGCCGCCTTGACTGACCCTGACACCAATGGCGCCGTCTCCGTTCGTGGTGATCCTGTCGTTCTCGGCCTGCAGCCGGCTGCCGGTCCCGACCACATCCGCGCCATGAGCCTCCAAGCCTATCTGGGCGTAAGGGAATTGGAGAACCGGAGGGGTGCTCCCGGTCACCCGGTATCCGGTGGTGACCTCGCTGCCCGTCACGATGACCATGCCGCCGCTGTTGACGAGCACGCCTGCGCTGGAAGGGCCGGTCGTGCGATTTATGGTGTCGGTCAGGGTGACCGAGCTGTCCGCCCCACTCGCCACCGCGCCGGGAGAATTGGGTTGATAGGTGAAAATGCCATAACCCGAGAAGTCGATCCTGCCCCCGGCGTCGGCCCATACACCCGGGCTGTTTGCGCCATAAGTGGCGGAAGTCGCGCCATCGCTGACCACGATGCTGCTGCCGACGCCCCGGGCGAGCATGCCCGGGGAATTAGCGATGACTGTGCCCCCGTAATAATCGCCTGTTGCGATGGCGCCGCCGTGGACGGTGATTATTCCCCCGCCGGTAGCTAACAGCCCAGCGCTGCTGTTGCCGTAGATGTTCACGTAAGTGTTGTTCAGGGCAAGGCTGCCGCCGCCTGAGGCAACGGCGGCGGGGGCATTGTCGCCGTAACTGAACGTGTTCAAGTTGTTGAGGGTGATCGAGCCTCCGGCATCCGCGAAGGCGGCGGAGGCGCCGACGCCCCAGGTTGTGATGTCGGTGCGGGTCAGACCAATCGCCCCGCTGCTGGCCGCGTAAGCGCCGTGCGCGTTGTCGAATGCGGTGTTCACCCCACTATCGTTCAGCGTGACCCTGCTGTCTGCTCCAACCGCCCCGATGCCATAGGCGCCGGCTTCGTTCGTGTAGATGGACGTATAGCTGCCAGTGATTACGCCACCGTCATCGGCATAAAGGCCATGGCCGCCCGCGCCATAGGTGCTGATCGTGGCGCCATCCACAGGTGTGCCGATCACGGTGATCGCCCCGCCGGTCGCGTACATACCGTAGCCGCTGCCGGTCGCGGTCAAATCGATGGAGGTGCCGCTGTAGATCCCGGAGCCGGAGGCCTCGACCACGGGCGCAGGGCCAGCACTTCCTCGCATGGTGAGGGCCGGATCCGAGCAACTGCCAGAGGAGATGCTGACCGCAGCCGGCGCAGGTGGGGCGCATTGCGCGAACGCTTGCGCGGAGGGCAGCAGCGCCGTCATCGCGGCAGCCAAGGTGACGCGATGACAACCGACCGAATTCAGTAGCGCCCTCTTTAGCAAGTTGTCGACACACGTATCGAAGCTGGGAGCGGCAATTAGCATCTCCACGCGGTCAGCACACAATCGTCGCACCCTCTTCCACGAATCATCCAAGAGCTGGACAGCTTCAGAATCAACAACAAGTAATCCTATAAAAAACTTGTAATTGGACAAGTATGATAGGTTGTATTTTGCTGCAGAATCGCGGCTGCCTTCGCACGGCAACAAGCGCGGCCGCCGCCGTCCTCGCTAAGGCTGCGGTTCTGCGAATGCAAACGACCGGTCCGCCGACTTTCAATTGCCATCGAGACTGGACAGCTTCGGAAGCTCTCTGGAGATCGGATGATGGCCCAGATTGCCACCCGCGACGGCGGACACTGGGGCTTGCGCAGATCCTCGTGATCCTGCCCCCGACAACTTATATCGGCGAGTACAGGTTCAACTTGCGTTCCCGTCAGAACGGAGACGAAGCCGGAGAACGAAGCAGCGACCATGGCAGTGCCGCCGCTAATCGACCATGAAATTTTCCACCCGGATTCAAGCCAAGCTGAAGTCCCACAATCTCAATCTCGTGCCAGCGCGCGTCACCTGTAGACCGACCTGCTCAGGGCTGGAAGGGATGGCTACCGGTGATCATCTGCGCGCTTTTGCTCAGCGCTTCGAAGTCGCAGATGGCGAAGTTCGTATTATGGGATCGAAGTCGGAACTGCTGCGAACTTTCGTGGCCGCTTCGAACGGGACATCGGCGATGTTTGGCGTTCTTTAATAGGCAAATTTGGGAAAGTTGGCGCGTCATTCGGAATAAAACTGCGAACTCATATACTATTGAAATTACGACGTGATTTTCAAGATGGCTTGGCGCTCATTGCTTCGACCTATTCACCATATTGCGCGTCTGCAGACGCACGGCACTCACTAAACGACATGCCCGAAGTCAAGCATGTCGGGCGGAAAACAGATTGGCGACTTCACACTGTATCGGCGAATGACTGCCGCGTTCTTTTGGATGCTCATGGTCATCTGACCACATTCCTAGTTAGGCTTTGTACTCGGCCTAAAAGACAGAAGCAGCTCGCCAGACGGCAAGCTGCTTCCAATAGCTGAAGGCCGGATATCGACTATTACGAAGCCGGGCGCTTCATCTGGCAGGTTGTCGGCTGCGCAGTCGTGGCGGCGTCGATCTTTTTGTCAGTCCGCCAACCAAGTCCCGTTTTCTCCTGATCAAACAGAACATCGGGAGAACCGGCCTTCACCCAGGTCTTAATGTAGAGCGGCTGCTGGATCTGGTGATCCGAGGCACGCATCTCCACTTCGCCGTTCAAGCTGGTAAACTTCATGTTCTCCAGGGTACGGGCGATCTTCAAAGCATCCGATGAATTGGATTCCTTGCCGGCCTTCGCAAGCATGGCCACAATGGTGTATGTTGACATCTGATAGTAATCGTCGTCGTACTTCTTGCGGAACTCCTGAACGAGACTCTTTCCGTTGTAGGTCTCGTTGTTCATGTTCCAGTAGCTGATCGTCTTGACGCGATTCTCGCCATCGCCCGCGATCGCCGTCGGCACGCCGCTGTTGTCACCGTAGAGCGTGTAGAAATTGGCCGTGAGACCAGCCTCCTTCGCAGCCTTGATCAGCAGGGCGAGGTCCGCGCCCCAGTTTCCGGTGATCACGGTATCCGCGCCTGCAGCCTTGATTTTGGCAACATATGGCGCAAAATCTTTGACTTGGGCAATCGGATGAAGATCGTCGCCGACGATCTCAACGTCAGGACGCTTCGCCTTCAGGTACTCCTTCGCGGCGCGACTGACCTGCTGACCGTGAGAGTAGTTCTGGCCGATGACGTAAACGCGCTTCACAGCTTTGTCGGTAGCAAGATAGCTGGTCAGCGCCTCAAGCTTCATGTCCGAATTGGCATCGAAACGGAAATGCCAAAAACTGCACTTGCTGTTGGTAAAATCGGGGTCGAGCGCGCCGTGATTGAGGAACAGCACACGCTTGTCGGGATTGCGCTGGTTGTGCTTGTTGATCGCATCGATCAGTGCCGCCGCCGCACCCGATCCGTCGCCCTGTACAACGAAGCGATATCCTCGATCGATCGCTGAATTGAGCTGCACGATCGATTCCTGCGGGCTGCCCTTGTTGTCGAAACCTTCGACATGCAGGCTTTGCGATCCGCCCCACTTCTCCTTGTTCGCCAGATCGACGGCGAATTGCAGGCTCTTGAGCTGATTGTTGCCCACAGGCGCGAACGGACCGGTCAAAGGATCGATAAACGCGATCTTGATGTCCTGGGCATTGACGGTGGCTGGATGCACACATGCCATCACGGCCGCAGCAAGCCAACCGAGCGACGTTACCTTACTCATGTTTTCCCCCTCTAGAATAAAACTTCAAACCCGATAATGCTCACGCCGTGGCGGCGCGAATTCGCTCGAGGATCGGACGCAGATAGGACAAGAACAGCTCCGGATTCTCGCTCATCGGGAAATGACCGAGCCGCTCCATGATCGTCACGTCGATGCCGGCGGCTTGCTTCGCCACCTCGCGCGTATCGTCAGGCGAGCAGGAATAGTCATACTCGCCCGTCAGTAGATAAAGCGGGCAGCGGTCCGTATCGATCTTGGCGACCTCCGCGCGAATATCGCCTTCAAGTTGATAGAAATACAGATCGCCGAGAAACACGCCGGGACCACCCTGCATGTAGTGCCACAGCGTTTCCCATCGGTCGCTGTCCGGGCTAAGTGGACTGATCAATCCTGACACCACACCGGCGCAGGCTTCACCACCATGCACATCGGAGCGATGCAGATAGCTCGAATCGAAATAGCGAGAAACGTGTGCGCCGGATTGCAAACCGATGATCGAGCGGAAACGCTCCGGATAGTGAAGCGCGAGATGCAATGCGACCCGCCCGCCGATCGAGCACCCCATTGCGATAGGACGGTCCAGCTCCAGCGCATCGCTTACCGCGAGAATTACATCCATATAGTCGCGCGACGTGAGCTTGTACTCCTCGTTGTGCCAACCCGTGGGCGGCGAGGAGCGGCCATGCCATGGCAGATCGAACGTGACCACGCGATGGTGGCGCAAAACCTCGGGGTCATTCAGCACACCACGATATTGCCGCGCGTCGGCACCAGCGGTGTGTAAACACAACAAGGGCACACCCTGCCCGGCCTCCTCGACATAAAGGCGATGCGGCTTACCGAGCAATTCGAGATTCAGATAGCGGCCGACGATCGGTTCAAAGATAGGTTTCATTGTGCAGCTCCGTCGGATCGAAGCGACGCCATCAGGCCTTTGATGTAGAGAAGGTTGCGCATGAAAATGAGCATATTGCCCTCGACACGCAGACGCTTGTATCGCATCAGGGCAACCAGATCGTGGTAGCCGGGCGGCGGCGTAGCGAGCCAAAACTTCTCCCAAGTGTCAGGCGCGGCCCGCAGCGCGAAATCCCAATCCTGCATAACGAAAGGACCGGGCGTCACTGACTGAACCATTCCGTCGCGAATGGACACCAGATAGCCGTCGTCACCCACTTCGACGAGGAAGCGCATGCTCAAATATCGTCCGCGACGTACGAGCGCCGCATCCGCGTTAACAAACCGAGCCAGATCTTTCATATGACCCTCTCCCTGAAAAGTACGGTAGTCAGCTTCATTGGAATGAGGCAACGCGACCTACCGAAATATAGGTCCATCTTGTGAGATGTCGTCGTCAGACCTCCAGCCACTCGGCGCGAACCGTCGGAGCGTTTTCCAGCGCGGTCGGTGTGCCGGAGAAAACGATCTGGCCGTGTCCCATGACAAGCGCCCTGTCTGAAACCGACATCGCAATCGTCAGTTTCTGCTCGATCAGAAGCACGGAAATGCCGCGATCCTTCAATCGAAGAATATAGGCACCCACAAGCTCGACGATCTTCGGCGCCAGACCCTCCGTCGGTTCATCGATGATGATCAGGTCGGGGTCGCCCATCAGCGTGCGGCACAATGTCAACATCTGTTGCTCGCCGCCAGACAACACGCCGGCGTCAGTATGCTGACGCTCCTTCAGTCGCGGAAACATCGCGTACATATCATCGAACGTCCATCGTCCGGCGCTACGCGACCGCTTTTGACCGAGTAACAGATTCTGATGAACCGTGAGGTTCGGAAATATCTCGCGACTTTCGGGCACGTAGCCGATACCCATTCGTGCGATCTCATAGGGCTTGCGATAGAGGATGCTCCGCTTCTTCCATTGCAATGCACCTTCCACCTTCACCATACCCATGATGGCCTTGGCGGTAGTTGATCGGCCAGAGCCGTTGCGTCCAAGCAGCGCAACGATTTCCCCCGGTTCGATGTTGAACGTCACACCGTGCAGGATATGGCTCTTTCCGTAGTAGGCGTGAACGCCATCAAGCGTAAGCATGATCAATGTCCCACGGAGGTCACCGCCAGCGGCGAACCAAGATAAGCCTCCTGCACCTTGGCATCGGCGCGGATCGCCTCCGGCGTGTCGAAGGCAATCACTTCGCCGTAGACGATTACGGCGATCCGGTCGGCAAGCCCGAAAACAACGCTCATGTCGTGCTCGACGGTCAACAGGGTCTTTCCCTCAGTCACCTTGCGGATCAGTTCAACAAAACGCTCGGTTTCAGTCCTGCTCATGCCTGCCGTCGGCTCATCTAGTAGGATGACGTCCTGACCTCCGGCGATGGTCAGGCCGATCTCCAGCGCGCGCTGCTCCGCATAGGTCAGGTCGGAAGCCGCGACGTCACGTTTGCGAGACAGGCCGACCTGTTCAAGGATCGCCTCGGCCCGCTCATTCGCGTCGCGCATGCCCGACAGAAACCTCCAGAAGCTGTAGCCGTAGTTCAGGCTCCACAACGTTCCGCAACGCAGATTCTCGAACGCGCTTAGATTGGCGAACACGTTCGTAATCTGAAAGCTGCGCGCCAACCCCCGTCGATAGATGTCGAAAGGCTGCAAACCATCGATCCGCGAATCGTTGAGGAAAACCTTTCCACTCGTGGGCGCAATTCGTCCGCTCACGAGATTGAACAATGTCGACTTGCCGGCCCCGTTGGGACCAATGATGGCAACGCGCTCGCCCCGCCGTACCGCAAGGTCAATGCCGCGGATGATGTTGGTCTTGCCGAAATTCTTCCGCAGCCCTTTGATTTGGAGAGCATGCGTCATGATCGCACCTCGGCGAGCTGCGCCGCGTCCATCTCTTCCTGGATTTTCTCCCATCCAGCCGCAAACTGTCTGCAAGCAAGGAGAAACAGCGCGCCAAAGGCTCCGGTATAGAGCGCCGCGCCAATCCAGACCGCCGGTTGATGAGTATCGACCGCCGCACCGAGGAAGCGCATGACTGGCCCCTTCGCGGCGTCAAATTGGGTGTGATAGATCATCTCGATCAGCAGCGAAAAGCCGAACATGGTAGCGATCGAAGCCACCATCAGACCGACATACGGCACCGTCAGCCGCGATGCCCTTCCCGAGCGGACAATCGCAACGTTGGTGGCAATCAAGCTCGCCACCCCGCCTGGCACGTACATCACCATCAGCACGAAGAACAGGCCGATATAGAGCAGCCAGGCGCTAGTCAGATCCGACAACAGCACCGAGGCGAGCACCAGCATGATGCCGCCCAGAATCGGCCCAACGAAGAACGACGCGCCACCGAGGAACGTAAACAGCAGGAAACTTCCCGATTGCGCAATGCTCAGGCTATCTCCGGCATTGATGATCTCGAAATTAATCGCCGCGAGTCCACCGCCAATGCCCGCGAAGAAACCGGAAATGATGAAAGCCAGATAGCGGACGCATTGCGTGCTGTAGCCGATGAACTCGACCCGTTCCGGATTGTCCCGTGTCGCATTCAGCAGTCGCCCCAACGGCGTACAGGTGAACGCGTACATCAATGCGGTGCAGATCACGCAATAGACCGCGATCAGGTAGTAGACTTGGATCTGTGGGCCGAAGTCCACGCCGAACAACGGCGTACCATAGACGCGGTCGGCCTTGACGCCAGCCTCGCCACCGAAGAAGCCGGGGAACATCAACGACATCGCCGCGACCAATTCTCCGAGGCCGAGGGTAATCATCGCGAAGGTGATGCCGGATTTTTTGGTGGTAACATAGCCGAACAGCACGGCCATGAACCCACCCGCAAGTCCACCGGCCAGGGGAATCAGCGGCAGCGGCACCGACCAACCGTCGGCAGTACCTGCCATCCGCATTGCATGCATGGCGATCAGCGCACCGAAGCCGGTGTAGACTGCGTGACCAAAGCTCAGCATGCCGCCTTGACCGAACAGAATGTTGTAGCTCAGGCAGATAATGATGACGTAGCCAGCCTGCGACAGGATGGTCATCGCGAGGCCGCCGCGAAACAACAACGGTGCAACGCCGAGCGCGGCAACGAACGCTAACCAGATGGCGGCCCGGCCCCAGAGCGACCGTTCGATTTCCGACCACGAAAAGCCCATGTCATCCCCTCTGGGTTCCGAGCAAGCCGTTTGGCCGGAAGATCAGGATCAGAACCAGGAACAGATACGGCAGGATCGGCGCCATTTGCGAAATGGTCAGCGACAGCAGCGCGTATCCGAAAATCTGCGGCGAGACCGAAATGCCGAGCGACTGAAGCATGGTCGCAACCGAGATATCCAGCGCCACGGCAAACGTCTGAATAATGCCGATCAGCAGGGAGGCAACAAACGCGCCGCTCAGCGAGCCCATGCCGCCAACTACCACCACAACAAAGATGATCGAGCCGACCGCGGTCGCCATTGATGGCTCGGTGACGTAGGTGTTGCCAGCAATCGCACCCGCCAGTGCCGCAAGCGCGGCACCGCCTCCGAATACAAACATGAAAACGCGTGGAACGTTGTGTCCCAGTGCCTCCACCATTTCCGGATTCTTCAGCGCTGCCTGGATAATAAGGCCAATGCGTGCCCGCGTCAGAAGCAGCCAGACCGCCACCAGCATGAGAACCGCAACCAACATGATAAAGGAGCGCGACTTCGGGAACTGGATATCATAAAGGGTGAACAGTGTGCCCTGTAACGCCGGCGGCAGCGCATAAGGGACGGCCGCGCGCCCCCATAGCAGTTGTACGACCTCGAGAATGAGATAGGATAGGCCAAAGGTGATCAATAGTTCCGCGACGTGACCAAACCTGTGAACCCGCCGCAGGCTGTAGCGTTCAAACAGGGCACCGATCAGACCAACCGCCAATGGCGCGATGATCAAGGCAGGCCAGAACCCGATGATACCCATTAAAGAATAAGCAAAGTAGGCACCGAGCATATAGAAGCTGGCGTGGGCGAAATTCAACACGCCCATCATGCTGAAGATGAGCGTCAGACCGGCGCTCAGCATAAACAGCAGTAGCCCGTAGCTGATCCCGTTCATCAGGGAAATGACGATGAAGGCGGTGTTCATGCGGCGCTCAGATCAGGCAGGCCATTGCGAAGCAGGCTGCGGGCGATGACCCAGCGATGTACCTCGCTCGGCCCCTCGACGATCCGCATCACCCGTCCCATTCGCGCGATGTATTCGAGCGGCAATTCCTTCGAGACGCCCATCGCGCCGAATGCCTGAATAGCACGATCGACCACGCGTCCCAGCATTTCGGTCGCCTGGGTCTTCACCATCGATCCATCAATGCGAAAATCCTTGTCGCCCCGCTCCACCCGCCAAGCCAACCGATAGGTGAGCAGTCGCACCATCTCCAGTTCCTGATAGCTGTCGGCAATCCACCACTGCACCGCCTGCCGATCCGCCAACAACGAGCCGAAGGTCGAACGCGTATTGGCGTGGGCGATCATCATCTCTAGGCAACGTGTCGCGAGACCGATGCATCGCGCTGCAATATCGAGCCGGCGCACGCCCAATCGATTGGTAATGGGCACAAACGCGTTGCCAACATCGCCGAGAACCTGATTGTCGTCCAATTCGACATTGTCGAAGAACACCGCGTACGGATGATATTCGCCCATCATCGGATAGGAGGATGGAACAGAGACGCCGGGCGTTTCCCGATCGACGAGGAATGCTGTCATCCCGCCGCGCGCGCGCTTTTGCGGATCGGTTACCGCCACCACGATCATGAAATCGGAGCGTCGGGCGTTGCTGATCCACATCTTGGATCCGTTGAGGATCCACTTTCCGCCTTTGCGCTCGGCGCGCGTCTTAATGCCGGCAGCATCGGAGCCCGCGCCCGCCTCGCTAAGCGCGATGCAACTTCGCTTCTCGCCGCTGGCATAAGGCAGCAGATACTTGTCGATCTGCGAACCGACACACAACTCTTTCAGGAGATAGAGGTTTGGGCTGTCAGGAGGCGGCACGAACGGCACGATCGAACGTTTGAGTTCTTCGGTAATCACCACGCGCGCCAATGCGCCAAGGCCTTGCCCACCCATATCGACCGGAACGTCGACGCCCCACAGGCCGGCGTCACGCGCTTTGTCTCGCAACACCTGATCAATTTCCGCCGGCAACAGCGGATCGTCATTGTGGCCACGCGAAGATTCCCGCGCGATGAGATCCGCCTCGAGCGGTATCAGCTCTCGCGCGACGAAGGCGCGAACCGACTTGCGGATCATCCCCATCGCTTCGGGCATCTCGAAGTCCATGACGCGATCACCCGGCTCGAGCGATACGGAAACGTGGCAGCGTTATGTCCTCGCCAACTGGATCGAACACAGCTTCGACGACGTCGCCGACTTTCACGTCGGACGGCGGAATGCCCACGACGTTGCTGAACATACGCGGGCCTTCATCGAGTTGAATCAGCGACACGTTGTAAGGCACCTCATCCGCGAAGGCAGCGTGATAGACTTGATGGAATACGATCGTCGAGAACACCTTGCCGCGCCCGGACAGCCGTTGCCATTCGAATTCTCCGGACAAGCATTGCGGGCACAGATCAGTGATCGGATAGCGGATATGGTCGCATCCACAACACTTCTGCATCCGCAACTCACTAGCCCGGGCGCCTTCCCAGAACGGTCGGTTGTCGTGATCGATGGTCGGCAACGGGCGCTGCGGAGCCGCGGGGTTTTCAGTGCTTTTGGTCATCTCGATACTTCCTGCGGCAGGCTTTAGGCACGATGAAGAATCATGGCGTTGGAGCAGTTAAGTGTCATGCCACGTCCGGTAACGAGGCAGGTCTCCGCGCCCTCGACCTGTCGCGGACCGCACTCGCCTCGCATCTGGCGCGCACCCTCGACGATATGGAGCCACCCCTCCATGTAGGATTCCGAGAGATTGCCGCCGGCGGTATTCACCGGAAGATCGCCGCCAAGACGGATGCGCCCACCCTCTACGAACGAGCCGCTCTCGCCAACCCCGCAGAAGCCAGCGTGCTCCAGCCACAGCAGAACGCTCATCGTGAAATTATCGTACAGTTGCGCAACATCTACATCCGAAGGACCGACGCCCGCCATGGCGAACGCGCGCGACAAAGCCTCCTTCTGATGAGGCACATACCACCAATCTTCGCGCTCCATGTTGCGTGTGGTGTAAGCCTGACCGATCCCGCCGATAATCGCAGGCGGCTGGCGCAAGTCGCGCGCCCGTTCAGCGGACGTCAAAATGATGCAAACGCCACCATCGCTGATCAGACAGCAATCGAGGAGACGGAACGGCTCAACGATCCAACGTGACTCCTGATGATCCTCGATGGTGATCGGCTCGCGCATCACTGCATTTGGATTGAGCGATGCGTGATAGCGGCACGCCACCGCAACCTCGGCAAGTTGCCGGCTGGTGGTACCATAGAGCGCCATGTGACGGCTCGCGGCAACCGCGCTGTTAGCGGCCGCACCGAACATGCCCCACAATCCCCACGAGTCGCCCCAGCCGGAGGCGCGGCTGAATCGGGAGCCACCGGTGCGCGCAGTATCGCCAAATACGCAGGCGACGTAATCTGCAAGGCCAGCCTCAATGGCAAGGACCGCATTCTGAATCAGTGCGCCTGCCGTTCCGCCGCCCATCACCATGCTGCCGGTGTAGCGCGGATCGATGCCGAGCGCCTCTCCAAGCCGCAAATAGTTGAGCGGGCCTTCCGGCGACGTGGTGCCTGGCATCGTCAGCAGGCCGTCGATCTGATCCTTGCACAAGCCGGCATCCGCAATCGCGCGCTTGAACGCCTCCGCGCCGAGCGAAATCGGGGTCGAGCCGGGAAGTTTCCCCTGCTCGGTTACACCCAACCCGACAATCGCAACTTTGCCCTTGATCGACGACATTCCTACTCCTCGAAAATCTTCCGGTCGAACCGTCAGCGTCCCTGATAGACGGGAGGCCGCTTCTCCTGAAAAGCCTTGCGCCCCTCGATACGATCCTGGGTGTCGCGCAACACGCCGAAGGCCAATCGCTCGGCGCGCATTCCCGCCTCAAGCGGCATATCGAGACCATCACGCACGACTTGCTTCACGGCGCGCACCGATAACGGCGCGTTCGCCGCGATCCGCACAGCAATAGCCTGCGCAGCCGACAACAGGTCAGCAGGCTCGACGACCCGGCTCACCAACCCGATCCGGAGTGCTTCGGCCGCATTGATCTGATCGCCCGTGAGCATCATCAGCATCGCATTAGACATTCCGACTGCCCGCGGCAGACGTTGGGTGCCGCCGGCTCCCGGCATACTGCCGACACGAACTTCGGAGAGCGCGAACCGCGCATTGGATGTGGCGATCCGGATGTCGCAGGCGAGAGCGATCTCGAGTCCGCCGCCCATCGCATAACCGTTGATGGCACAGATGATCGGCTTGTCGATATTCATGCCAGCCAGCAGATGATCAGACTCCGCCCGCCCGAATGTCAGTTCGGCAAAACTTTCCTGCGGCGGCATGGTTTTCTTGAGATCTGAACCGGTGCAAAAGGAGCGCTCGCCGGCACCAGTCAGAATGACGACCCGAATCTGGTCGTCCGCCTGAATGCGCGGCCAGACATTACGCAGCGCCGCGCGCAATTCCGGATCGATGGAATTCATTGCCTCGGGACGATCAAGCGTCAGCGTGCAAACGTGACCGGCCGTCTCGATCCGCAAGGTCATGATGTCGAAGCTCCAACAGAGATGGTGCGAGGCGGGCGGAACCTAGGAGAAAAGCTCGACGCGTTGAAGCAACCAGAGGACTAAACAGGTCCACAATGTGGGATACGAAAAGGATGCGACGGAATGCCTCTCACGCCGATCCCAAAGCGCTGTATAGCAACCACCATTGATATCTCATCTCACTATACGGACGTTTCTGTCTCCGTGCTGTGCCCACCAAGATCGGCGATCCCCTAAGATGGTTGCCTGTCATCACGGATACAAAACAAGGAAAATCCACAGTGGAATATCCGCAACTCTCGCTCTTCATTGACGGTGAATGGCTTTCGACGGCGGGGCGCGAATCCTGCGACGTCATCAATCCGGCAACCGGGGCATGTCTCGGGCAGCTCCCGCTTGCCACGGCCGCGGACGTCGATGCTGCGCTTGATGCCGCCCAGCGCGCGTTTCCAGCGTGGCGGGCAATGCCAGCGCTCGAACGCTCCAACATCTTGCGGCGGGCGGCCCTTCTTGTTCGCGAGCGCCTCGATCACTACGCCTGGGTGATGACCACTGAACAGGGCAAGCCGCTTGGCGAAGCGCGCCGGGAAGCCACCGTCGCCGCCGAGATGTTTGAGTGGGCGGCGGAAGAAGGTCGACGGCTCTATGGCCGCCTGATCCCTCCGCGCGCGCCGCGCACCTGGCATATGGCAGTGCCGGAACCGGTCGGACCAGTTGGCGGCTTCTCCGGATGGAATGCGCCGGCGGGAACACCCAGCCGGAAGATATCAAGCACGCTTGCAGCCGGCTGCACTCTCGTCATCAAGCCTGCGGAAGAAACGCCTGCTTGTGCATTGTTTCTCGCGCATGCGCTCGCCGACGCGGGATTGCCGAAAGGCGTTCTCAATATGGTGTTCGGTAACCCCGTCGAGACCTCGCGCCGCATCGTGGAGTCACCGATCACGCGCGCGATCACTTTCACCGGCTCGACGGTGATCGGCAGACAGATTGCAACCATGGCAGCGCCTGGTTTCAAGCGCACCATTCTGGAACTCGGCGGACACGCGCCGGTGCTCGTCTTTGCCGATGCCGATATTCAGCAGGCGGCGACCACGATCACCCAGGCAAAATTCCGTAACGCCGGGCAGATCTGCACCTCGCCCACCCGCATCATCGTTCACGAATCCGTCGCAGCGGCGTTCGGCGACGCGATCGCGCAGCAAGCACGCGGCCTTAAGGTTGATAACGGGTTGTCGGAAGGCGTGCAGATGGGTCCGCTGTCGAATCCCAGGCGGGTTGCAGCGGTAACCGAGATGGTTGAAGACGCCGCAAGTCGCGGCGGCACCGTCCTCACCGGCGGTAAGCGCATCGGCACGGCCGGTTGGTTCATGGAGCCCACCGTCATCAGCGGTTACGAGCCATCGTGGAAAGCCGCCCAGGTCGAACCGTTCGGGCCGCTCGCCATCCTGAAGGGCTTCTCGCAATTCGATGAAGCGGTCGCCGAAGCGAACCGGCTTCCGTTCGGGCTTGCAGCCTACGTATTTACCCGCAACACCACCACCGCGATGAACGCAGCGGACGCAATTGAAAGCGGCGTTGTCTGTATCAACAACTGCCAGCACGCGTTCCCTGAAACGCCATTCGGCGGCGTCAAGGACAGCGGCCTCGGCAAGGAAGGCGGCATCGAAGGAATCGAGGCCTTCACCCAGTACAAGTATGTCAGTCAAACCTGATCGGCATCACGGGGCGGTACTTCTATGAGAAAGACGGGATCGGAATCGCCCAATTCGCTCGGCACGCAAAGTATTCAGCGTGCTGCGCAACTACTGAAGCTGCTGACCGCGCAGAATCGGAAGGGCATGCGCCTTGTCGAGCTCTATCGCAAGGCCAAGCTGGAGCGTCCGACGACCCACCGTATTCTCCAGGGCCTCATCGCGGAGCGTCTGGTCCGGCAGGACCAGACGACGAAACGCTATTTCCTGGGACCGATGATTTATGAGATGGGTCTTGCCGCTGCGCCGCAATTCCAGCTGCGCGATGTCTGCCACAAACATCTGGTGAGTCTGGCGACGCTGTCCGCCGACACCGTCTTTCTCAATATCCGATCCGGCATGGAAAGCGTCTGCATCGATCGCACCGAAGGGGCGTTCCCGGTGAAGGCCTTTGTATTGGATGTCGGGCGCAGACGCCTTCTCGGCATCGGCACCGGCGGCCTCGCCATGTTGAGCGCCCTGACACGTAAGGAGCGAAACCGAATTCTCAAGACGAACTATCCAAAGCTCGTCTATCGCTATGCGCGCTTCGATTTTGAGAAAACCAACGCAATTCTCGAGGAAGGCGCACAGAAAGGATACGTCGTCAGCGACGTGGTCGAAGTGCCCGGCATTCGTAGCATCGGCATGCCGATCACACTGACCGACGGCAGCCCCATCGCGGCGATCAGTATCTCGGCCCTCACCACACGTCTCGATCCCGACCGGTGCGCCGAGCTTGCACTGGCGCTACGTGAGGCAATTAACGAGATCGAGGATGAACTCGCAACGCAACCATTGGCAAATATCGGCTAACGTCGCGACTGGCGTCCTATCGTCATGTTATAACGGGCAGCAGATCACTCACGTCACCGCAGTCCATCCGCATGGCGTCGTCAAGGAAACGCGCGGCGTCGATGCGACAGCCGCCGAAATCATAGCAATCCTGAATCTTGCGCAGAAATTCGTCGCTGCTTAGCGGTTTTTCGGTTGATCCGCGCAAGCTCTCGACCCTAACGGTCAGCGTCGTGCCATCGTTGCACCGGACCGCAACCTCCGCCCAGCGTGGCATCAGCGTCTCACCCTCCTCACTCGCCGTCACTTTCGGTAGAAAGGTCTGAATCTCAGGCCGCATCACCGCGCTGTCGAGAAAACTCGAGAGTTTGACGTTGCCGTCGAGCAGTGCCGCGGCGGCCGCATATTCCATGCTGAACTTGGCCTCGAGGCCGGATCGCGGGCGATGATGGATCAGCGGCGCAAGCCCATCGCGGCTGACGCGGATATCGACGCCCGCGACATCTGCCAGCGTGAGACGATGCGCCGCGCGCAGATCGAGCAAGCCGTCCAGCATCCGATGGGTCGCATAGCACAACGGATACTTCTTGACCTCGACACCGCTCCGTTCGATCTCCAACGGCGCGTCGCCAAGTTCACCAAGCTGCCCAGAAAGGTCCTCACCCGTCCCGTAGAGGTTGACATAACCCACGCCGCCATCGAGCGCGGCCGGCGAAGCGGAAAACCCGGTCTCCGCGAGAAGTGCGGCGCGCAGAGCCGCCGCGTTGGCCTGCCCGGCCTGAAACGACTTGGCGTCCGTTCCGAAATTCTGCCGCGCTCCCGCTGTCTGGGCCACAGCGAGACCGATTGCACTGATGGTTCGCGCCGCATCGAGCCGCAGAAGATGCGCGCAGGCGACGGCGGCACCGATTGCGCCTATCGACGAGGTGGAATGCCAACCCCGCGCATAGTGCTTGACCGCCATCGCACGCGACAGTTTGACAATGACTTCGAACCCGACAACGAAAGCGCTCGCGAGTTGACCGCCGGACACCTTCCGAGCGTCGCCCAGTGCCAACAACGCCGGCCAAATCGCAACGCCAGGATGCCCGCGCATTGGCGAGCTGACATCGTCATAATCGAGCACATGCGCCGCGACTCCGTTGGCCAGCGCCGCACCTTCGAGGGAACCACGTCCACCACGCCAAAGGCGCGCCACGCCGTCAGCGCCTCCGGAGAGACCCGCGCAATATATACGAACACGCTCCGCCGCCGGTTGATCCCATCCGGCAATCGCCGCCGCGTGCAGATCGACAAGAGATCGACCACAGGCCGCACGCAGCGAAGCGGTCAGCCGATCCGGACCAAACGCCGTGGCAAAACGTGCGATCCGCTCGCTGGCGGTCAATGTCATCGAAGTATCTCGGCCTCAATCAGCGCCGAAATTTCGTCTTTCGTCATACCCAACACGTCCTGACAGACTTCCTCAGTATGCTGGCCGAGCAGAGGCGCCGGCGAATAGGGACCGACCTCAACCCCCGACATGCGAAATGCCGGCGCATTATAAACGCTTTCGCCCATTTCGGGGTGCTGCAAACGAACCCAATGATGCCGGGCTTGAAGCTGCGGATCACGGGTCACGATCGCCGCCGCGTCGCGCACCACGCCCGCAGCGACGCCCGCGGCCTGAAGCGCTTCCATCAGCTTGTCCGCATCCCACGATCGGGTTGCATCGGCAATCGCCTCGCCGATCTCGTGGCGACGCTCCCAACGCGCATCCGCATGCAGCAGCCGAGCGTCGTCCGCAAGACGTGACAGACCAAGCACTTGGACAAGACCACGCCAAGCGGGCGGCGCGATCGCGGAGATAGCGATCCAACGATCCTCACCGGCGCAAGGATAGACACCGTGCGGTGCGCCAGCGACGTGCTGATTGCCTCGCCGTTCGGTCACGTCGCCGTTCGCGGTCCATTGCATCACAGCGGGGCCAAGCAGTGAAATCGTCGGCTCGGTCTGGGCGATGTCGATATACTGCCCCTGCCCGGTGCGCCTGCGATGACGCAGCGCTGCCAAAATTGCAAACGCGGCATGGCACGGATTAGGGATATGGTCTGGAAAATTGGTGCCCGTCCCTGCCGGTTCGCGATCCAGCTGTCCGGACAGATACTGCATGCTGGTCAACGCACCGATGGTCAGTCCGTAACCCAGGTATTTATACTCCGGCCCTGAAGAGCCCTGCATCGACATCGAAACATAGACGATATCATCGCGAATGGTGCGCACGGCCTCATAACCCAAGCCAAACTTCTCCATCGTTCCCGGCGTAAAGTTGTTGGCCACCACATCGCTTCGAGCAATCAGCTTGCGCGCCAGCGCCTGCCCCTCGGGCTGCTTCATATCGATCGTGATGCTACGCTTGCTGGTGTTTCGGTCGGCGAAATAGCCACTGCGATTGACGCCGCGAATACCATCCTTGAACGGCGCACCGTCGCGCAACGTATCAAGCCGCGTGGCACTCTCGATCTTGATGACGTCAGCGCCGAAATCGGCAAGCAACTTGGTGGTGAAAGATCCGGCGCCGATCCAGGTGAAATCGGCGACACGAACACCCGACAACGGTTTCATCGCCATCATTGAATGACTCCCGCTTTCAACAAAACAGATTGTCGCTCCGGATCGATCGAAAGCTCCGACAAGATGTCCGAGGTATGTTCGCCCAGTCGTGGCGCGGGCCCTTGCAACCGCCACGGTGTCTCACTGAATTGATAGGGACTTCCCGGCACCGTCAGCGTACGGCCCGACCAATCGTGATCGAGTGAAGTAAAATAGTTGCGATAAGCGAGTTGGCGATTGTCGAGGAGATCCCGCGGCGTGCTGATCGGACAGATCGGCAGCCGTCGCGCTTGTCCCTCGGCATATAGCTGCGCTTTGGTGCGCGTGCGGCAGAACGGCGTGAAGATCGAGGCGAACAGTTGTTTGGCCTCTTCTGTCGCAAGATACGCCGCCTGCTTCCATTCGGGCGCCTTCAGTTTCTCGGCGCTCGCGACGCCTTCATCGAGCAGCCATTGCACGCTGCCGTCCCAGAAACGGTTGGACGCGATTCCGCCCGCCATAAAGTACACCTGCCCATCGGCACACGGGAAAACACCCATGCCCGCCTGCCGCTGATGGCCGGCGTTACGCTTGCGAATCGTGCCCTCCAGATCAAAGAACTGTACAGCGTTTTCCATTGCGAGCACGACGCATTCTTGAATCGACACGTCGATATGGCGGCCGCCCGATACGTTGTTCGTCGTTTCGGCATGCAGAGCAATCATCGAGGCGACCGCGGCGAACTGCGACGCGGCCAGACAGGCTTGATTACCATAGGCGGCGACGGGCTCGGTTTCCGGATAACCGCCGAGATACAGCAAACCACCCAGCGCCAGCGTGACAATGTCTTCGGACTCATACTGCGAATAGGGTCCGCTCTGTCCGAACGGCGTGATGCTGGTCATCACAAGCTGTGGGGCGACCATCGTCAGGCTGGAGAAATCCAGCCCGCGCGCTGCCATGACGCCGGGCTTTTCCGACTCGATCAAAAGATCTGCGCGCGCGGCGAGGCGTTTGAAAATATCTCTCCCCTCGAGGCTGTCGAGATTCAACCCGATGCTGCGCTTGCCGGCATTGAAATAAGCGAACGGCAAACTGTGCTCGATGTGCGGCTTGTTGTCGAGAAATGGCCCATCACGCCGCACCGACGATCCGCCACACGGCTCGACGAGTATCACCTCCGCCCCAAGGTCCGAAAACATCTTGCCGCAGTATTGCCCGCTCCAGCCGGACACATCGAGTATCTTCAGACCGCTCAGCGCCCCAGTCGGCAGCGCGGTGCGCATCGCGCCTGCGTCAAGTTGCCCGCCGTTTGCTTGAATCATCGCCAATCTTTCCCGCGGCTTCGATACAACAAGCCAAAGTCGCGCGCACGCTGGCCAGTATGGCCAGCACAACACTTTACTCTCATCGCTAGTTATGAACGGGCGGAAACTAGAATTTGCTGGGTGTCATGGCCAGTGGCTCACGCCTGAAAAGCGTCCAGATGGTGGAACAATCCGTCGATCATATGCCTGCTCGACCAGTGTTCGAGCGGCAATAGCCCGTAGAGATCGGTGGATACGATGAATAAGCGCAACATCTCGTCACGTACCAGCCCGAAATTGCGACGCCGGCCATTTCATGATTTACACTTTCGTACGCCCGCTGCTGCAGATCGTGTCCGGCATTAAAGCCGAATGGATAGGCGTCCTTCTATTCGCCTATGTTGATCCCGGGGATCACTGCTGCGCGGCTGACCGAGGTATTTGCCGACATCGTTTCGGCGCGTAACCGTAACGAGAGTTTTGACGACACTCTGGAGTGAAGCCGCCATGCTGATGTCGTTGCCAGCTTCCACAAGCACGGTTATACGCTGCGTTTTGGTCCCTCACGTGCCACAGTCGTCGACGTATTCACTTTGACTTGCACCATTCAAGAACATTGCAAGGATACTGGCTCTTCTGGCGATCAGCAGATTCCGGATCGATATCGACTACGGCAATCGTCGACTCTTCACCCGTATGTTCGAGCAAGTCTCCTGACGGAGAGAATGCAAATCCGAAGCCGCCAAATTGCAAGCCATCGTCAGCTGCGCCGCAGCGATTCGAACTGACAACGTATGCGCCCGAAACGAGCGCAGCCATTGCGCCGGCAATCTTCCAACGTTCCGTGTTGATGCCGCTCGCCCGAGGTACGGCGATGAGGTGCGCGCCACTCCGCCCGAATGCGCGCGCATGTTCGTTGAACATCAGCTCAGTGCAGAGAAGCACGCCGATGGTCAATGAACCAACCGCTGCACAAGTAAAGGCCTCCGAACCGGGCGAGAACCATTTGGCCTCATGCCATCCCTCGTGATTCGGCAAATAGTGCTTGCAGTGGAGGCGCTGATACTTGCCGGACTCGATCACGAAGGCTTCGTTGCTGAGACAGATCGGCCCTAGAACAGGCCGCGACGAAATCACCGAGCGGACGCCCAGGTCTTTCAGCGCTTCCACCCCGCGATCGTTGGCGTCGATGCTCCGCTTCGCGACCTCCAGATCGACGTCCGCGGGCTTGGCGATCCATGGGCCGAAAGGCAGCTCGTTGGCGACCAAAAGATCGGGACCCACCAGATCGACCTGGCGTCTGATCTCGTCCCATTCACGTCCGCCGGCAATCAAGCCGTCGGGCCATTCAACAAAGGCGACGCGGACCATTCCCACCTCAATTCTCCTTCATTCGGGCGACGCGACCTGCCGTGCGCTTGTGGCGCCGAGATAACTGTTGATCACGCACGGATCCGCGGCCACGTCCTGCGCCGGTCCGCTCAGTGTGATCGCTCCGGTTTCCAAGACGTAGGCGTAATCGGAGATACGGAGCGCGGACCGGACATTCTGCTCCACCAAAAGGATCGAAACGCCGGTCGTCTTGAGCATCGCAACCGTGCCGAGCATCTCTTTCGTGACCTTCGGCGACAGGCCCAGACTTGGCTCGTCCAACAGAAGCATCTTCGGCCGACACATCAGTGCGCGGCCGATCGCCAGCATCTGCCGTTCGCCGCCCGACAGGGTTCCTGCCTGCTGGCCGCGGCGCTCATGAAGCCGAGGAAATATCTGATAGACCTGCGCGAAATTTTCCTTGTACGCGATCCGCTTGCGGTACAGCGAATAGGCCCCCAGCAGCAAATTGTCCTCGACCGTCATCGAGGAAAACAGTTCGCGACGCTCCGAGACCAAGCAAAGACCGCGGGCGAGACGCGCTTCGGTCGGTAGCCGCGTGATCGGCTCGCCGTCGAGCAGCACGTCGCCCGATGCCGGCAGAAGTCCAGCAATGGCATTTAGCAGCGTGGTCTTGCCGGCGCCGTTCGGCCCGACGACGCTGACGATGCCGCCGGCGCCAACCGAGACTTCGATACCCGCAATCGCGGCGATGCGACCGTAAGACGCGGCCAGATTCCGGACTTCCAGTATCCCTGTCGTCATTCGTCCTGCCCCACATAAGCCTCGATGACGCGAGGATCGACCTGAATATCTTTCGGCAGGCCGCTGGTCAGTTTCTTGCCGAAATTCATGACGACCACACGGTCGGCAAGCGTCATGACAAATTGCATGTCATGCTCGACGAGAAGAACGCTCCGGCCCTCGTTTTTCAGCCGGCGGATCAGCGCGGCCAGTTCCTCCTTCTCGCTCGCCCGCAAGCCCGCAGCCGGTTCGTCCAGCAAAAGGAACGACGGGTCGGTCGCTAACGCCCGTGCAATCTCCAGAATCCGCTGCTGGCCAAGGGCCAGACTGTCGGCCGCCACGAATGCCTGCTCTTCCAGCCCGACCCGCTTGAGCTGTTCAAGCGCCTCCCAGCGCAGGCTGTCCTCCTGCCCCGATTTGAGGCCGAGCGCTGCGGCAATCAGCCCCCGATCGCTTCTCAAGTGCGCGCCCAGCACCGCGTTTTCCAGCGCCGACGCCTCTCCGACGAGATGCACATGCTGGAACGTACGCGCCAGTCCCAGGCTGGCGATCTTTCGGGCAGACAGACGATGGATCGGACAACCTTCGAAGGTGACCTCCCCCGCGTTGGCGTTGTCCGCGCCGCTAATGAGGTTGAACAATGTCGTCTTGCCAGCGCCATTCGGACCGACCAACGCGACGATCTCGCCGCGATGGATGGAGAAGCTCACATCGTCGACAGCGGTGAGTCCGCCAAATCGCCGGGTCAAGTTCTCAACGGAAAGCAGCACGTCGCCAACCTTGCCGGAACGTGAGCGGATCGGCAGCAACGCGTTCGGCTGCGATAGCGGACGCGGCTTTGCCGCGGACGTAAACTTGAGGAGCGAGACAATTCCCGCGTCGCGATTCAGCTGCAGCAGTATCAAGACCAGGATGCCGAATACGATAATCTCGAAGCTGCCCGCCGCGCCCAGCAGTCCCGGGAGGGCCGTCTGCAGCCATTCCTTGACAAGAAGCACCAGCGAGGAGCCGACAAGGGCGCCCCATACAGTGGTGGCACCACCGATGACGGTCATGAATTGATACTCGACGCCGATGTTCAGGCTGAAGGGCGTCGGGTTAACAAACCGCGCGAAGTGCGCATAGAGCCAGCCGGACAGGCACGCCAGCAGCGCCGAGTAGACGAACACCACAATCTTGACGCCAACCGTGTCGACGCCGAAGCTCTCCGCCACCAGCGTACTGGTCTTCAAGGCGCGCAGCGCCCGCCCGACCCGCGATTGCATGATGTTCTGCGTCATCCAGAAACTCAGCAGAACCACCAGCCAGATCAGCCCGAACATCCGGTTCGTGGGCGAGAGATCGAATCCGCCGACGGCAATGGGAGGGATTCCCGACATCCCGGTGTGGCCGCCGAGTTGCTCCAGATTGCCGAAAACAAAGAACAGACTGACGCCCCAGGCGATGGTGCTCAGCGCCAGATAGTGTCCCGACAGCCGCAGGGTTGCGATTCCGATGATGCCGGCCGCAACCGCCGTCATCACCAGACCGGCGGCAAGGCCGATCAGCGGTGGGTAACCGAATTTCGACGTCAGAACGCCGGTCGCATAAGCGCCGATACCGACGAACGCCGCTTGGCCGAACGAGGTGATGCCGGCGCCGCCCGTCAGCAGGACGAGGCCGATGACAGTGATGGCGGCCAGACCGACATAACACAGCACCACCAGATAATAGTCGGGCAGAAGCAGCGCGCACGCCATCACCAGCCCGACGGCTCCGAGAAAACCTGCAAGCTTCACGGCCGATCTCCCGTGATCGGCCGCGTGAGCAGAGAACGACAGAGCAAGATCGGCACGATCAGGGAGAACAGGACAGCCTCCTTGAAGGTGCTGGTCCAGAACGACGACAGCGACTCGATGAGACCGACCCCCAGCGCGCCGACGGCCGTCAACGGATAGCTGGCGAGTCCGCCGAAGATCGCCGCCACAAAACCCTTCAGCACGATCAGGAAGCCGGAATCGTAATAGATCGTCGTAACCGACGAGATAAGTATCCCTGAAAACGCCCCGACCGCCGCGGCGATCAGGAAGCATCGGTTGCCGGCGCCTTCCAGATCGATGCCGACGAGCTTGGCGCCGGTCTGATTGATCGCGGTCGCCATCAGCGCCTTTCCGGGCATCGTCTTGGTGACCAGCAGATATAACGCGATGATGAGGGCAAAGCCGAAGCCGAGGATCGCAAGGCTCTGGCCGCTGATGGTGACCTGGCCGACCTCGAACGAACGGCTCACGACCTCCGAGGTGCGGAATCCTTCCGGACCAAACGCGAGAAGACCGCCGCCAACCATGACGAAGTGCACGGCGACAGCCGCGATCAGCAAGACCAGTTCCGAACTTTGGGCGAGCGGCTCGAATGCGATGCGGTAGATGCAGGGCCCCATCGGGGCAACAACGGCGAGCGTCAGCGCGATCTGGACAAGCGCATGCTGAGCGCGAAGATCGATGGACTTGCAGATCGCCGCCAACCCGAAGGAATAAGCGATCAATGCAAGCGACTTGAGAATCCGGATACGCGTGGAATATCCGAAAACGGCACGAATCGCATCCAGTACAGCAATGCTGAGAGCAAGTGCGATGAGTATCCAGATCGTCCCTGGAAACAAGCCGAGCTGGAGGCTTGCCAGAGTCAATCCGCCGTAAGTGACAAAGTCTCCTTGCGGGACAAATATGATCCGGGTGACACTGAATATCAGCACGAGGGCGACCGCAAGCAGCGTGTAGATCATCCCTTGCGCAATTCCGTCCTGCGTCAGAAACACCGCGATGCTGAGATCCATTCTACTCTCCCCGACCTCGCGCAGTTTTAACGTGGACCGGGAAGCGTTAGTTTCCCGCCTTTCACTTCCGCGACGACCGGCGCATCCTGCGCGAAAGCGCAGTGATCGTCGGACGTCATGTTGACGATCCCCGCGGTCGTCGGAACGGCGACGTTGGTTTCAAGCGCCGATCGCACGGCATCGCGAAACTCCTGAGATCCAGGCGCCCCCTTTGCGAGCGCCTTTTCGATGGCAGCCTTGCCTAGCATGAAGGAGTCCCAGGAATATCCGGCGAAGGCGGACACGGAGCCTGCGCCGTTCAGCTTCTCGTAGCGGGTTTTGAAGTCCACCCCGATCCCGCGGACAGGATTGGATTCCGCAAGCGACTCAGCGACCACCATCGGCGGCACCGCCACCAGCGTGCCTTCGACCTTCGCTCCGCCGACGCGGAGGAAGTCGGCGCCGACGGCGCCCATCGTCTGATAGATCTTGCCCTTGTATCCCCTCTCGACCAGCGTCGTCTGCGGCAGGGTGGCAGGCGTTCCGGCCGCCGCGACAAGCACAGCGTCGGCCTTCGCTGACAGTACTTTCAACGCCTGCGCCGTGACGGAGGTATCGGTCCGGTTATACTTTTCATTCGCGACAATCTTCAGCCCCGCCTGCTCGGACGCCTTCGTGAACTCCTGGGTCCAGCTCTCGCCGTAGGCGTCGTTGAAGCTGATCACCGCGACCGTCTTGATGCCACTGCCAAACATGTGTCGCGCGGTCAGGGCGGCGATGATGGTGTCGTTGTAGACGGCCTTGAAAACCCAGCGCTTGTTCTCGTCCATCGGCGTGACGATATGGCGACCGGCGGACATGCTGATAAACGGCAACTTGGAACGCCCGACCACCTCGACCATCGCGAGCGATGCGGGCGTCGTCGTTCCGCCGAGGATGATGTCGACCTTGTCCTCGCTCGACAGCTTCTCGACCAGCCGTCGCGCGGTCGTCGTATCGGACGCATCGTCGAGGATGACGTATTCGACGACCTTCCCTCCGATCTCCTTATCCATCAGCGCGACCGCATTCTTCTCCGCGATGCCGAGGGACGCGGCGGGGCCGGTCAAGCTGATCAGAATGCCAACCTTGACTTGGGCGTGACCGGCCGCGGGAACGAGAAGGGAAATGGCACCGACTGCAGCCAGAAAGATATTCCTCATGTCGAACTCCTTGAAGCAAACCGCCGTGACGAGATGAACGCCCGTCCTACTGATGTAACAATCTGACATATCAATGTAGCACGTCAATAGGATTCTGCGCATAACATGCTGGTTTTTGCGCCTCGATCGCCAGGAGCAAGAATAGCCGGCGCCGGCCGGCGGATAGGGATCCGCCGAAACAGCATCAAACGGCAACGCAGGGATGCCGTCGTACTTCTCAGGTCGTTGTGATGCCTAGTCCGAGATAACGAGCGGGCGCTCCGATCGGACCGCGCGCACTCGCTTCGCGGGACCGGATGCTTCCGAGGAGAGCTGCTCGCGGATAACCTTCTCGGAGTCGGTGGTGTGCGCCCGCAGCAGCTTCTTCAGAGCACTGCTGTCCTTCTTCTCGATCGCCCGCACGATCTCCTCGTGCTCCATCTGCCGCCGTTTCGCGGAGGCGACCGGATCGGATTGCGAAGCGAGCAGATAGTTGATGATCTGGGATTGTATCTGCAGTTGATCGTACAGTCTCGAGATCGTCACGTTGCCCGAAGCCGCAACGATCCTCGAATGAAACGTCTTGTTGGCCTTGACGAATTCGGCGGAAAGCCGGTTCGATTTGCCGATCAGAAGCCGTTTCATCGTCCGCAGGAGGTCATTGAGTTCGACGAGTTGGGATGGCGATATATTCCCGACAACGGCACTCGCCACGAAGTCTTCGATCAAATGGCGGGCTTCGTACATCTCCATCGCCTGCCGCCCGCTGATTTCGTTGACGGTGGTTCCGCTGCGCCCGAAGACCGAGAGAAGCCCTTCCGTCCGCAGCCTGATGATCGCCTCCTTGATCGGCGTCTTCCCCATGCCGAGCCGGGCGGCCAGCAAATTGACCGACGTGCGCTCCCCCGCACGCAATCCCTGACTCAATATCAAATCCAGAATCCCGTCATACGCGTCATCGGTCGCGGTGACGTCGGATCTGATCTTGCGGCCGTTAGATGTCATTTCAAAATCTCGGGTAGCCGGTAGCGACGTTGATGAAAACAGGATCGAATGAAGCGAGACAAATCTTCGGATTCGGAGGTTAGCAGATCGGGGTGATCGTGTCCGCCGTGAAAGCTAGAGCGGTAGAACGCGTCGTTTCAGTTCGCACACCGCAGCGTCAGGCGTCGTGACGACGGGCAGATCAACAACCGCCTTGACGCGGCCCGACGCGCGCGCCAGCGAGAATTGCCCCAGCACCAGCACGTCGATGTCGGCGAGTCCTGACGCCGCTTCCGCCACGATCCGATCGTGCTCGTCGGGATCGCCTCGCTTGAGAGCTTCAAGGGCGTTGCCGGCGACGGCACCGGTCACCTCAACCGACTTGCCCTGCTCGGCGGCCATCTGCTCAAGCTCTCGCCGCAGCCCACCGAGCGACGGTTGAAACGTGACCAGGAGGCCGATCCGTCGCCCTAGCCGGCAGGCGTCTCGAAACGCAGACTCGTTCGGGCGGAGCACCGGAATCGGCATCACCGCCTTGACAGCGTCGATGGCCGGCCCGAAAGCGGAACACGTGAACAGTATCCCGCGCAGTGGATTGCTCTTCGCGCCGGATCGGAGCACGTAATCGCTCAAGGTCTGAAATCGATCCATGATCGATGAATCGAGCCGCCCCTTTCGCGCGAGATCCACCGCCAGCGACGTGTCCAGGAGGTCGAACGCGTCGGCATCCGGCCAGTTCTTCCTGAACGCGGTCCGCGCCGGAACCACGGATTCCTCCAGCGCATGAATCAATGCGATGCGCGGGCCGACAACTGCGGCACCGGTCGCTGCGGGCTTACTCGACAACTGTAACCTCGATCGCGTGGATGGAATTACGTGCGTCTTTGTCCGGCTGGGTTTCGCCGCTGGTATCCGTCGCGCGCACCGCGAGACTAACCCGTCCGAGCGCCTTCAAGTCCGCGTCGAACGAAAAGCCTTGCCACGAATGCTGGTTGCGCGTCGCCGGCAAGGTTTCGGACCAGGTCCGCCCGCCGTCGAGACTGAGTTCGACCTTGGCAATCGGCCGCTCACCCCAGCACCAACCGCGAATGGTGATCGGGCCGATCGGAATCCTGTCGCCCGCTCCGGGGCTGACGATGAGCGCCTCGGGCGCAACCCCCCAGACCGGGGCCCTGGTATCGGTCGGCGTGCCGTCGGCGATGACGGGGTCGTTGTAAAGTTCATTCGTGAAGATGCCCGGCGCGCGGGTTTCGGCGGCATCAATACGACAGAGCCACTTCACATGATTGGTGCCGTAATATCCCGGGATGAACACCCGCAGCGGGAAGCCGTGCTCCGCCGGCAACGGCTCGCCGTTGACTTCGTAAGCGAGCAGCACGTCGTTCGCCTGCATTCGCTCGACAGGCATGTCCTTGACGTATCGATTGGCGCTCCACTCCGCATATGAGCCGACATCCGGAGCATAAAACCAGAGATGGGAAGCCTTGGGAGACAGGCCCGCCGCCTCCATGACATCGGCAAGTCGCGCGCCCGCCCATACGGCATTCGACGCGTTTCGGGTCGCGATGCGATGATCCGCGGGAAAGCCGGCGCACTTGATGAAGGATTCGATCTCCATTTTGGGAAAGGAGCGGACGTCCTCCAGCGTCATCGTCTTAGGACGGTCGAACAGCCCGGCGAAATGTAGCCGCCATTCCGCTGGATCGATACGCAGCACTCCGAAATGCGCCAAAACGAAAATATCGGAATTCGGCGTGATCCGATCGACAAGCCGATCGACCGGAACCCTGAATCGGTGCGTCTTGTCCGGATCCATCCTGTAGGGAGGGCGCCAGTCCTCAGGGTCGTCGGTCCATCGCTTGCCTGTCATTCGCCGGTTCCGTCTTTCGATTTCATGACCTGACCGGCGTCATCATATCGCACGGCGCGCTTTTCCGAGCGGTCGACGACGAGCGAGAAAACATCCGGACGACTGTAGTGCCCCACGGGATCGAAATCGTACTGAGCCTTGGGAATATCCGCGGGATTGATTTCAGCCGTGACAACGCCCTCTTGATCCCAAAGCGGCCCGGCAAGCAGGTTGCCGAACGGATCGACGATACAGGCTCCGCCACGACAGACGATAGCCTCGGGATCGTCGGGCAGGTTCGAGACGTAGTCAGCCGGATAATCGCTCCGCCTAGCAAACTGGTTGGTCGACAGCACGAAGCAGCGCCCTTCCGCGGCGATGTGCTGCATCGACGTCACCCAGATCGGGCGCGGATCGGCCGTTGGCGCCATGTAAACCTGGATACCCTGACCGTACATCGCCGCCCGCATCAACGGCATGTAGTTCTCCCAACAAATCACGGAGCCGATCCGGCCAATCTCGGTATCATAAACCGGCAGCGTCGAACCGTCGCCGAACCCCCAGACAAGACGCTCCATTGCGGTCGGCATCAGCTTCCGATGCTTTCCGAGATACTGGCCATCGGCAGCGAAGAAAAGGACGGTGCAGTACAGCGTGCCGCGATCTCGCTCGATCACCCCCACAGTGAGTTGAAGGGCATTCTGCTTAGCGATGGACGCCAGTTCCGTCACCACAGGCCCCGGCACGTCGATCGCAGCCGAATGATACATCAGGAACTGTTCGCGACCTTCCGGCGTCCGCGAGCCGAGCACCGCGCCGAAGCTGGCGCCGCGCGGATAACCGCCGATGAAGGCCTCGGGAAACAGCACCGTTTTGGCTTTTGCCCGCGCCGCGTCCGCCGTCAAATCACGCAGCTTCTCCAGCGTCCGTTCCGTGTCGAAAGCTGCTGTCGCGGCCTGAACGCAGGCCGCGACATACGGTTTTATTTTCTCATTCATTATCATTCACTACTCCTTGCCACTCTAAATTACAATATCAATCTGATATGTCAATTAGAACCATCGGCTTATCGGCAAGATTTGGATTTCGCGGCGCGTCGCATTTTACGATCCGGCCCAGGTCATGATGCGGCAGGTGATCGCGCTGTTCGACGAATATCAAAGCCGCGAGAACGCCAAGCATGTGCTGCGCGCCATGAAAGACAACGCCCGCCAGGGCTTCTATAACGGCTCTCGCGTCCCGCTCGGTTATCGCGCCGAGGAGAGCGAGAAACGCGGCGTACGTGTCAAAAAGAAGCTGGTCATCGATCCCGCCGAAGCCGAAACTATCCGACTGATCTTCCGTCTTTATCGGCACGAGGACGGGCAATCCGGACCGCTTGGCGTCATGGACACGCTCGACAACCTCGTTGTCGATAATCTCTCGACGCAGCTCTTCACGACTGAGCGTCTGAGTGCGATTCTGTCGGCTGCATTTGCACGTCGTGCCGAAAAGGCCATCGAGGTCGACCGCCGCGTTGCCGCCCTTCGACGTGAGATGACCGACGCTGCTAACAAGCTGAAGCGGCTTTACCGGATGGTCGGGGATGGCGTCACAGAGCTGGACGATATCCTGCGGGACCCGCCAACCGAAATCTCGTCCGAAACCTCCGAAACCATTGAGCGACTCGGCCAGGTCATGCGCAAGAATATTGCCAACGGCGAAGTTCCGTTCCGGAAGGCTTACTGCGCGCCGTCATCGACCGGATCAAGGTCGACGATCACGTCGTCCGCATCATCGGAGACACCGCAACACTCGAACAGATGGTTGCCGGAAAAAGCGTTCCCGTGTTCGGTGTTCGCAGTTTTGTACGTAAATGGCGCTCCCTAGGGGAATCGAACCCCTGTTTCAGCCTTGAGAGGGCCGCGTCCTAACCGCTAGACGAAGGGAGCACTGGCGGAGGGAATAGCCGCGAAACGGCGGCTCCGCAAGGCGGCAACGCGATATTCCCGATATGTCAGCCAAATTCCATTCCCGATATGGCCACCGGATGTCGGGAAAATCTGGATGGGAAGCGAGCGTCCGGCCATCGACGAAAAAAGTGCGCCGTCGCTTAAAGACGCAAGCTATCGCGATGCGAATCGCATCTTATGGCTCGTTGGCGAATTTCAGCCGGCCGGCGGGTTTCAGGGTGCGGGCATCGAAGGTGAGGATTTCGGTGGCGCCGCCGACATCCAGCGTCACCACGAGATGGTCGCCGGCGATGGCGGTGGAAACGATCCGCGCGCCCTTCGGCAGCATCGTGGTGGTCTCGACGGCAGCGGCCACCCTTCCCTCGGTGCGAAAAAGACGATAGCCGATGGCAACGAGCACGGCCGCGACCGCGACCGCCGTGGTCAGGCCCGCGATCAGCATCATCCGCCGCACCCGCGCAAACAGCGCGGCCTGCTCAGGGGTCGGTTCGGGCGCAACGGCTTCAGTCATACAACGCTCTTTGCAAGGCTTACTGGAACAAGGCTCACTGGTGGAACAAACGGCTTCAGAATCCGGACAATTGCAGGCGATCACCGTTGCCGGTGACGAGGGCTCGGCGCGGCTCGACCGCGTGCTTGCGGTGCGGCTGCCGGAGCTGTCGCGTTCGCGGCTGAAAGCGCTGATCCTCGCGGGTCAGATCTCGCTGCGGGACACCCCGATCCTCGACCCCGCTTATCATGTCGCCCCCGGCGATACGATCACTATTCGTGTGCCACCGCCGGTTTCCCCCGAGCCGGAACCGGAAAACATCCCGCTCGATATCATCTATGAGGACGACGATATCATCGTCATCGAGAAGCCGCGCGGGCTGGTGGTGCATCCGGCCGCCGGCCACGAAACCGGCACGCTGGTCAACGCGCTGATCGCCCATTGCGGCAACAGCCTGTCCGGCATCGGCGGGGTGAAGCGACCCGGCATCGTGCATCGGCTCGACAAGGACACCACCGGGCTGATGGTGGCGGCGAAAAACGATCGCGCCCACGCTTCGCTCTCGGCGCAGTTTGCCGACCATGGCCGCACCGGAGCGCTACGGCGCGGCTACATGGCGTTCGTCTGGGGCGTACCGAACAGGCCCCACGGCACCATCGATGCGCCGATCGATCGCCACCCTCACGCGCGGGAGAAGATGGCAGTGCGTCAGGGCGGCCGCGAGGCGATCACCCATTGGGAGGCGCTGGACACTTTCAACGGCCGCGACGGCAAGCCGATCGCCAGCTTACTCGCCTGCCAGCTCGAAACCGGCCGGACCCATCAAATCCGCGTGCACCTCAGCCATATCGGCCACCCGCTGCTGGGCGATGCCGTCTACGGCCCCGGCTTCAAGACCAAGGCCAACGCGCTCGCCCCCGCCGCCAAAGCCTCCTTGGAAGGCCTTGGCCGGCAGGCGCTGCACGCCTATCTGCTGACGCTGGAACACCCCGGAACCGGTGAAATCCTTGAATGGACTAGCGATCTTCCGCCCGATCTTGCTGCTCTGCGACAGAGCCTTCGCGCGGCAGAATGACGCAAATGCATCTATTAATACCTTTTCTTTCAATTATTTAATCTTCTACACGGGATCGTGACCCCGTTTTGTTCTTTCTTTTTCCGGCGGATTTCGTGTATATTGCACCTGCGCTGGATGTCCCAGCGCAGGAACATCGCAGCCCGGTCGGCTTTAACAAAGCGACCCCTGCCTGGCCCGCCGCTATCGGGGGCCTGAACTCTGGAGGGCGCTACACATGGCCCGTACAGCCACCTTGCCGGTTCTCAATGGAGAGTCCGGCCTGTCCCATTACCTCGCCGAGATCCGCAAATTCCCCATGCTGGAGCCCCAGCAGGAATACATGTTCGCCAAGCGTTGGCGCGAGCATGACGATCGCGATGCGGCGCACCACCTGGTCACCAGCCATCTGCGTCTCGTGGCGAAAATCGCCATGGGTTATCGCGGCTACGGCCTGCCCATCTCCGAGGTTGTCTCCGAAGGCAACGTCGGCCTGATGCAGGCGGTGAAGCGGTTCGAGCCCGATAAGGGCTTCCGCCTCGCCACATACGCCATGTGGTGGATCAAGGCTTCGATTCAAGAGTACATTCTGCGTTCGTGGTCGCTCGTGAAGATGGGCACCACCGCGAACCAGAAGAAGCTGTTCTTCAACCTGCGCAAGGCGAAGAGCAAGATCAACGCGCTCGAGGACGGCGATCTGCATCCCGATCAGGTCAAGCTGATCGCCAAGCGACTCGGCGTCACCGATCAGGACGTTGTCGACATGAACCGCCGCCTCGGTGGCGACGCGTCGCTCAACGCACCGATCCGCGACGACGGCGAGCCGGGCGAATGGCAGGATTGGCTGGTCGATACTTCGCCCAGCCAGGAAGCCATCATGGCGGAGAGCGAGGAATACGATCATCGCCGCCGGGCCCTGAACGGCGCGATGAGCGTGCTCAACCCGCGCGAGAAGCGCATCTTCGAGGCGCGGCGTCTGGCCGACGAGCCGATGACGCTGGAAGATCTCGCGAGTGAGTTCGGTGTGTCGCGCGAACGCGTGCGCCAGATCGAAGTGCGCGCGTTCGAGAAGGTGCAGGCGGCGGTGAAGACCACCATTGCCCGTCAGGAGCAGGCTGCGCTCGCAGCCGCTCACTGATCACGCGAACATCATTGACGACAAAAGCCGGCGGCAACGCCGGCTTTTTTGTTTGTTGGGCAGGGTTTTACTCTGCACGAGGTTTCGTCGCAGTGCGAGGCCCCCTCGTTGCGACTCGTCCTTCCGCAAAACCTGACGTCGTCCCTGCGAAGACGACTTGCAGAAGATGATCCGCACATCCCTGTGGACAGCGGGAATATCGGGCATAACCGGATTGCCGTCGAAACTCCGTCGCGTACGAAGCGCTTGATGGCGTCGAAACACAAACCCGAACCGCAAGACACGGAGGCGTCCGTGCGTGACACCATCCAACATTCCTTCGATCCGAACGAGGATCGTTACGAAAGCGCGATCGACGAAGCCATCGCAGCCAGCGACAATGACATTCACGGCGCCCTGCGCGCGCTGCTGATCGCCAACGAACTGCTGGAAGTGGAAGTCGCGAGATTGCGCCGTCAACAGCAACGCACGCTGCGCGTGCCTGAGCGGAAGGCGAAAGCGGCATAGGGCTTAAAGAAGGCTAAGGCGGACAAGTCGTCCGACGTTCCCCAGGGCGTACGGCGCATTGCGCAGCAATTGGTCATGGCCGGATTTATTCCGGCCGTCCACGTCCCTACAGGACGTCAGCAAGAAAGACGTGGATGCCCGGGACAAGCCCGGGCATGACAGCGGCGTTTTTCGTTCACGCAAGTAGATCGGCCCCGACAGCCAGAATGCTTTCAGTCATCCGCTCAGGCAACGCGCGAGCGTCTCGCTATCCGCAGCTACTCGCCCCAAGCCATAAAGGCCGCGTTGAAGGCGCGTTCGCCAGGGGCGCCCTTTTCGATGGCGATGATGGCGCGGCGCTGGTTGGAATAGACCAGCGGCACATCGAACCACGAGCGCTCCTTGAGCAGTTGCAGGTTGCGCGCGCGATCCGCCTCGACGTTAGAGAGGCCGATCAGGAAGAAGCCGTCGGTGACCTTCACCGCGAGCCCGGCCAGCGGTGTGCCGCGCGCCTGCTCGTTGGACTTCATCAAGATGCCCGGCACGTTGGCCACGGTGCCGTTATCGAAGTCCGGCGGCAGCACGAAGGTGAGCTCGGCGGTGTGGCTCGCCGGCAGCGAGGTATCGGTATTGCGGCGGAAAGACATCGTCATCTTGAACTTGCGTTCCGGAATGTCGATGTCGGCGCGCACCGCGATATCGTCCGGCTTGCCGTCGTTGCTCTTCACCGGCTCGGTGCGCCAGACCACGCTGCCGACATACTGCTTGCCCTTCGGATCGTTCGGATCCTCGTCATAGAGCACGACGCGTTGGGCCACCGGCGCCACCGCGTCCGATGATCCTGGCTGCCCGACCCGGTCGGCGATCTTCGGCGGCGGTGCATTGGAGGTGTTCTTCGGCGCCGGCGTCGTGACGGCCGCCTGCTTGTTCAGCAAACCGCGCACATAGGTCAGCCCCTTCTGGCCCCACAGGATGCCGGCACCAGCGAGGATCAACACCAGGCCGAGAATGATCGCGGCCTTGAACGGGAAGCCACCGCCAGTCTTGACCCGACGCTCTTTACCGCCACGACGCTGCGGACGGGACGGCGGCGGCTCGTAAGCCTCCTCGATGCCCTCGTCATAGTCGTAGGATACCGGCGCACCGACGCCACGGTCCTCCATGCTCGGCTCGAGCCGGTCGAATTCCGGCGAGGGCGATGGCACGTTGGCGTAAGTGCGGCGCGCGGCGCGATTGGCTTTCGCGGTGGCCCGGCCGAGGTCGTCGGCATCGGCCACGACGTCGCGGAATCCTCGAACGCCCTGCCCGCCGCCGTGTTGCCCGGACGGATCGGCAGGCCCTTGAGGCGCACGGTCGGCATCGAAGCCACGGCGCGGAATCCCGCTCCGCTCGCGCGGGACGGGCGGCGCATCGAAAGACGGTGGCGGCTCATGCGGCTCGGGATGCGGCGCGCGCAACGACCGCTCGTCGGCATGTGGCTCGTTCGGCGGCGGAGCCGGACGGTTTTCCAGGAAAGACGGACGTGACGGCTGCGACGGTGCGCCGTCCGGTTTGGCGGCATCACGTTCGGCATGGCGGGCGGCGGCCGCACGGCTGCCGGCGCGGAACGCATCACCCGGGCGGGGACGCCCCTTGGAATCGGTGCGTGCGATTTCACGTGCCCGTTGCGCCGCCTCGGATTCCACCTTGCGGATCGCTTCTTCCAGAGACAATCGCTCGCGGGTGATCTCGGATTCAGTCAGCGGCGGCTGCACGCTGCGCAATTGCGCGATCAGCGCCGAGCGCGCACGTTCATACAGCGCGCGCCGGCTTTCCCCGGGCGCGCTCGCATCGAGGCCGGAAATGGCGCGGGCGATCAGCGGATAATAATCAGCCATGTCTCGTCAATGTTGCAGGTCCTGCTCGGTAGCGAGGATGCTTTGCAAGGACTTTGCCGATATTCCGGTAATAGTCCATTAAGCCTCGAATGGATTTTGCACCAGAATGGTGTCTTCGCGCTCCGGGCTCGTCGAGAGCAACGCGATGGGGCAGCCCACCAGTTCCTCGACCCGGCGAACATATTTAATCGCTTGCGCCGGCAGGTCGGCCCAGGAGCGGGCGTTGGCGGTGGGTTCCTTCCAGCCCTCGATGGTCTCGTAGATCGGCTCGATCCGGGCCTGCGCGCCCTCGCCCGCCGGCAGATGGTCGATCACCTCGCCGTCGAGCTTGTAGCCGACGCAGACGTCGATCGAGTCGAAGCCGTCGAGGATGTCGAGCTTGGTCAGCGCCAGGCCGTGGATGCCGCAGGTCCGCACCGTCTGGCGCACCAGCATCGCATCGAACCAGCCGCAGCGCCGCTTGCGCCCGGTATTGACCCCGAACTCCTTGCCGCGACGGCCGATCTCCTCGCCGATCTCGTTGGTGAGTTCGGTCGGGAACGGACCCATGCCGACCCGCGTGGTATAGGCCTTGCAAATGCCGAGCACGTAGCCGAGCGAACTCGGGCCCATACCGGTGCCGGTCGCGGCCTGCGCGGCCACGGTGTTCGATGAAGTGACGTAAGGATATGTGCCGTGATCGACGTCGAGCAGCGCACCTTGCGCGCCTTCGAACAGGATACGTTTGCCTTCGCGGCGCTTGTGATCGAGCAGATTCCACACGCTGTCAGCATAGGGCAGCACTCGCGGCGCAATTGCGGCGAGATCGCTGAGTAGCGCCCCGCTATCGACTTCCGCAATGCCGAGGCCACGCCGTAGCGCATTGTGATGTGCGAGCAGACGCTCGATCTTGTGCGGCAGGGTTTGAAAGTCGGCGAGGTCCATCAGCCGGATGGCGCGGCGGCCGACCTTGTCTTCATAGGCCGGACCGATGCCACGCTGGGTGGTGCCGATGGCGGTCGCCTTGCTGGCATTCTCGCGCAGCGCGTCAAGTTCCCGGTGCAGCGGCAGGATCAGGGTGACGTTCTCGGCGACACGGAGATTCTCCGGCGTCACCGCGATGCCCTGGCTGGTGAGTTTCTCGACCTCGGTGAGGAACGCCTGCGGGTCGAACACGACGCCGTTGCCGATCACCGACAGCTTCGAGGAGCGCACCACGCCGGACGGCAGCAGCGCCAGCTTGTAGGTGTTGCCGTTGATGACCAGGGTATGGCCGGCATTGTGCCCGCCCTGGAAGCGCACGACGATATCCGCCTGCTCCGAAAGCCAGTCGACAATCTTGCCTTTTCCCTCGTCGCCCCATTGGGCGCCGACGACGACAACGTTGGTCATATCGAGATAAATCCCCGTGGTACTCGCCACCGGGCGCTCAGGCGGCCCGGCTGCCCGGATTCGGGTCGTCCCTTCGGATAAAGGATGCCGCTATCCGACGCAAGCAAAACGGCGCGTTAGGGCTGTTTCGTGATCGGCTCAAACCATTGATATCCCCTGAAAATCCGTCAGGAACGCAGTGACGCAGGATGTCGGCGGCGAGCGGCCGCGGCCTGCGCCTCGATCCGATCAGAACGATGTGAGGAACATGACCAAGCGGGCGCATCGCAATTGATGCGCCCGCTGCGACGGGGCATAATTTGCCAAATCATGCTGATCGAACTGAAATTTTTTCCCTCACACGCCGAAACCAGCCGGGCGGCAGCCCGCGCGCTGAAGCACGCCCCGGCGCAAATTGTTGCGAGGACCGTCAACGTGAGCGGAATATCATGACCAAGCCGGTGGTCGGCGTGATCGGCAATATGTACATGATTGAGAACCGGTTTGCGGTGCAGGCGGTCGGCGAGCGCAACATGCGCGCGATCGCCGAGGTGACCGGCGCGCTGCCGTTGATGTTCGCCAGCGTTCCCGACATCACCGACCTTCATGCGCTGTTGGACGTCGTTGACGGCGTGCTGCTGACCGGCGCACGCGCCAACGTCCACCCGACGCGCTTTCGCACCGAACCAGATCCCCGCCACGAACCTTACGATCCCAATCGCGACGACGTGGCGCTGACCTTGATCGACCTGTGCGTGCAACGGGGGATTCCGCTGTTCGGCATCTGCCGCGGCTTGCAGGAAATGAACGTCGCGTTCGGCGGCTCGCTGCATCCGGAAATCCGCGAACTGCCCGGCCGCATCAATCATCGGATGCCGCGCCTCGAAAACGGCGAGATCCATCCCGACCCGGAGGTGATTTTCGCCGATCGTCATGACGTGCAGCTGACGCCCGACGGCGTGTTCGCCAGGCTTTATGGCCGCGACACCATTCGCGTGAATTCGCTGCACGGCCAGGGTATTCTCGAACCGGGCGCCCGCGTGGTAATCGAGGGTGTCGCCGACGACGGCACCATCGAAGCAATCCGCATCAAGGATGCACCCAACTTCGCGCTGGGCGTGCAGTGGCACGCCGAATACGATCCGCAACGCAACCCGATCAACCGCGCGCTGTTCCAGGCGTTCGGCGAAGCGTTGGCGGCGAGGCGCTGATCGCCGGACAAAACATCATGTCGAAAACCACCCGCGCCACGCAGGCGCTGAAACAACTCGGCGTCAAATTCACGCTGCACGAATACGACTACGATCCCGATGCCGACAGCATCGGCATGCAGGCCGCAGCCGCCATCGGTGCTGAGCCGCGCCGGGTGCTGAAGACATTGATGGCCGAGCTTGACGGCAAGCCGGTCTGCGTCGTGGTACCGTCCGATCACGAAGTCAGCATGAAGAAGCTGGCGCAAGCATTCGGCGGCAAATCGGCGAAGATGATGAAGCCCGCCGACGCCGAGCGGCTGACCGGCTATCACGTCGGCGGCATCAGCCCGTTCGGCCAGAAGAAGCGGGTGCCGACCGCGATCGAACAAGTCGCATTGCAAGAACAGACCGTCTTCATCAACGGCGGCCAGCGTGGCTTGCAGGTGCAACTCGACCCGAACGATGCCTGCAAAGCGCTCGGCGCCATCGCCGCACCGCTGATCGCATAAGGCACCGGAAGCACTTCGTCTGGATCGCAGCAAGACGATGCGATAGCCTCCCTTCGCGGCGGTCCAAAGAAGTCCGCCGGATTTATCCGCCGTTTTCAACGGCCGGGAGGACACATGCCGTTGGCGCCGCTTGACGAGGCGATCACGATCGCGGATCTGACACGCGATCCCTATCCGATCTATCGACGGCTTCGCCGCGATGCGCCGGTGCTGCGAGTGAAATCGGTTGGCCGTACATTGTTGACCAAGGCGGCAGATACAAAACGCGTGAAAGATGACGCCGCGCTGTTCAGCTCCGACGATCCGAACACGCCGATGAAGCGCGCCTTCCTCGCGCATACCCTGATGCGCAAGGACCACGACGAACATCGCGCCGAACGCATGGCGATGATGCCGGCCCTGATGCCGAAGACGATCGATGCGAACTGGGCGCCGCTCTACACCGAGCTTGCCAATAGCTATCTCGATCGCCTGCCGCGTGGCGAGATCGTCGATCTGTTCCCTGCGCTCGCCGGCCCGCTCGCCGCGCGGATGCTGGCCCATGCGATGGGCGTACCGGACGCCAGCGACGCGGACATGCAGCGCTGGTCGCAAACCCTGATCGACGGCGCCGGCAACTTCGGCTGGCACCCCGGCCCATTCGAGGCAAGCGACCGCGCCAATGTCGAAATGGATACCTGCATCCGTGCCAACATCGCACGCGTGCAGGCAGAGCCCGACTCCTCCGCCATTTCCTTCATGTGCCGCGCCAGAAACCAGATTCCCGAGAGCCAGATGATTTCCAACGTGAAGGTCGCGATCGGCGGCGGCATCAACGAACCGCGCGACGCACTGCTCACGATCGTCTTCGGCCTGCTGACGAATCCCGATCAACTCGCGGAGGTACGCGCGAAAAATCTGTGGCGCGCCGCTTTCGAGGAAGGCGTGCGCTGGGTGGCGCCGATCCAGGCGAGTTCGCGCCTGGTGATGGAGGATACCGAAATCGGCGGCTGTCATATTCCGAAAGGCGATACTGTCATGACGATCCAGGCCTCGGCGAACCGCGACGAGGATGTGTTCGAGGACGGCGAGAATTTCAACGCACTGCGGACCGACAATCCGCATCAGGCGTTCGGCAACGGCCCGCACCACTGTGCTGGCGCACACCTGTCGCGACGCACGGTCGGCGACATCCTGCTGCCGATGCTGTTCGAGCGCTTCCCGAACATGAGCCTTCCGGACCCCGAGGGCGTGCGATGGCATGGGTTCGGCTTCCGCGGGCCGCTCAATCTGCCGGTGCTTTTGCAATAACGGCGGCACGATCTTGCCGATGTGCTATCATCGAAAAACACTGGAGCGGCGATCATGAACCGGTTGCATGACAAGCTCGTCGGGATCGTCACGGCCTTCGGCCTCGCGGCGCTCACATTCACCGCCGCGCAGGCGCAAACCATGACGCTGACCAGTCCCGACATCAAGGACGGCGGCACCATCGCCAACCAGCAGGTATTCAAGGGCTTCGGCTGCTCCGGCGACAATATCTCGCCCGCGCTGTCGTGGAGCGGCGCGCCAGCCAACACCAAGAGCTTCGCGGTCAGCATCTACGATCCCGATGCGCCGACTGGTAGCGGCTGGTGGCACTGGGTGGTCTACAACATCCCGGCCAGCACGACGTCGTTACCGAAAGATGCGGGCGATATCAGCAAAGGATTGATGCCCAAAGGCGCGGTGCAGAGCCGCACCGATTTCGGCAGCGCCGGCTACGGCGGCCCCTGCCCGCCGCCGGGCGACAAGCCGCATCACTATCGGATCACTGTGTTCGCGCTCGACGTCGATCAGCTTCCTAATGCCAAAGGCGACGCCGCCTCCGCCGCGCTGGTCGGCTTCGACATCAATTTTCATACGCTGGCGAAAGCAACGCTGACCGGGATGTATGGGCGGTAAAACTTTGCAACACGAAAACAGTCGTCCCCGCGAAGGCGGGGACCCATAACCCCTGACGGTCATGGTCGACGGCGTTGCCGGCCAAAGGCAACAGCTACCACCCGTACCATGAGCGACACAGCGTATGGGCCCCCGCCTTCGCGGGGACGACTCCGAGATCCTTGGTTTTCCGCGTGACATCGCGAGTCAAAAAATCCGGCCCTGACCAAGTCAGAGCCGGATTTTCATTTACGCGCACCTGTGCGGTCGCGGTAAGCGAAGCGTCAAGCCGCACGCACCTTGGTGAGGAATTCATTCACCGCCGAGCGCAACATGCCGGCCTGCCCGTCGAGTTCCTGCGCATTGACCAGAACATCCGACGCCGCGGAGCCGGTGGCTTCCGCCGCCGAACTGACACCGCCGATGTGATGGCTGATCTCGTCCGAACCGGCCGCAGCCGACTGGATGTTGCGGGCGATTTCACGCGTCGCCGCGCCCTGCTCCTCGACGGCGCTCGAAATGCTGAGCGCAATCTCGTTCATCTGGGCAATGGTGCGGGTGATGTTGCTGATGGCATCCACCGCTTCATGGGTGGTGGACTGCATCGTTGACACCTGCGCGGAGATTTCCTCGGTCGCCTTCGCAGTCTGGTTGGCCAGAGCCTTCACTTCCGACGCAACCACCGCGAAACCGCGACCGGCTTCACCGGCGCGCGCCGCCTCGATGGTGGCGTTGAGCGCCAGCAGGTTGGTCTGCGCCGCGATGGTGTGGATCAGTTGCACCACCTCGCCGATCTTCTCCGCGCCGCTCGACAACACTTGCACCGTCGAATTGGTGCGCTCGGCATCCTCCACCGCCCTGTTGGCGATCTCGGTCGACTGCGTCACCTGACGCGAAATTTCAGCGACAGAGCTTGCAAGCTCTTCCGCAGCCGCCGCCACGGTGCCGGCATTGCCGGACGCCTTCTGCGAAGCTTCGCTCACCGTCATGGCTCGCGAACTGGCATCGCGGGCAAGGCCCGTCATGCTTTCCGCCGTCGCCTGCATTCCGGCGGCCGACGACGTCACCGACTGGACCACGCCATTGACGCTGCGCTCGAAATCATCAGCAAGGCTATGCATAGCGGTGCGGCGTTCGGCGGCGGCGCGTTGCTGTGCAGCCGCTTCCGCTTGCTCGAGGTCGCGGACGCGAAGCGCGTTCTCCTTGAAGACGCCGACCGTCGCCGCCATGGCGCCGATCTCATCCTTGCGGCCGACACCGGGAATTTCGGCATCAAGCTCACCCTCGGCCAGCGACTGCATGCGCGCGCCGAGTTGGCCGAGCGGACGGGTGATGCTGCGGCCGATCAGCCAGGCCGCCAGGCCCGCGCCCAGCGCGATGACGATGGTGGCCATCGCCAGACCGAAAATAACCGGCCGAAGCTTGGCGTTGATATCGTCAAGATAGGCGCCGGTGCCGACGAACATGTCCCAACCCGGTATAGCGACCGCATAGGACATTTTGCGGATCAGTTCGTCGGTGCCGGGCTTCATGTATTCGTAGCGCAGATTGACGCTGCCCTTGGCCGCAACACCGTCGCGCAATTCGCGCGCCAGCTTGCGGCCGCCGGTTTCGACGTCGAGCTGATTGCTGCCGATCTTGGAAGCATCGGGCGTGGCCACGGTGACACCGTCCATGGTGTAGGCGAACACATAGCCGCTGCCGTTGTCGTAATTCATCGACCGGATACGGTGGGCATATTCGGCGATCGCCTGCTCCTTGTTCAGCTTGCCGGCTTGAACTTGCTTCTGGAATTCCAGCGCCATATTGCGCGCGGTTTCGACGATCGCGCGGGTCTGCTCGGTGCGCGCGTCATACATTTCCCGCTGCATCATGGTCGCGGCATAGATGCCGACCCCGACTAGCCCCAGCAGGGTAATCGAAACGAGAAGGACGAGCTTCATGGCAATGGGAAGATTATTCAACAACTTCACGTTCTGTGCTCCGGGCAGTTGCGCAATTCACGCAAGAGGGGGACGACCGCAGCACCATAGGATACCGACCGTTGATCCTTGGTTACCGCGCCGGGCCCCGAACCGACCCTGCACGCATGTCGACCTTCCCAAAACGAATGCCCCGGCGCTCACGACATTAGGACGCGGCCGGTCAGCCGTCCTGTTGCACAGGTCTTCCGCGCTGTCGTTCCTGCGGGGCGTCCCGATCCGCATCGGCTTTCGATCGGGCTTCCATCCAGTCCTGGGCTCGGGCGAAGGCGAAGCGAATCTGCCGCAGGGCCCGCGCATCGTCCTGCGAAAACATCCGGTGCACCGCCGCGCCGCGTACCGTCGCCAGCAGCGCACCGCGCATGGTATCGACTTCAAGTTCGGTCAGTGGATAGTCGGCCAGCAGTTCGCGCCAGTAGTCGTTGCGCTTCTCGGTGATCTGCTTCATCAGGCTTTCGATTTTGGCTCGGAATCCATCATGGCTGCGCGAGCCCATCCAGATCTCGATCAGGGCGAAGTAATCGGCGCCGCCGTAGACCTGCCAGTAGCGATCGGCGATCGCGCCGATCCGCTGATCCAGCGTATCGCGCTGGGAGATTTCCGCCTCGATTTCGCCGACCAGTTCCTGCGAGACGTAGCGGACCACCTCGAGCAGTAAATCCTGGATGGTGCCGAAGTGATGCTGCAAGGCGCCCCGGGTTACATTGGCGCGCGTCGCGATGGCGGCGGCGGTCGCGCCCGCATAGCCGCGCTCGCTCACGGTGTCGATCGCGGCGCGGATCAGAGCCGCCCGCGTCGCCTCACTGCGATCCGCCTGACGGCGGCGCGGCTTCGCGGCCGGCGACGGCGCGAGAGCGTCAGGCCGTTTGGCGATGCGCGGCATCGGCGGCATCCTGCTTTGCGGGGGTGGCCCGATCGATCAGCGCCACAATCTCATCGGCGGTCCGTACGTCGGAGAACCACAACAGCATGTTGGCGAGCGTCGCATTGTGCTCGGCATCCGTGCGGGCCGCCGTGCCGTCCGACACGAAGTGAACCTTGTAGTTCAGCATCATGGCGTCGCGCGCCGTGCTCTCGCAGCAGACGTTGGTGACCGTGCCGGTGACGATCACGGTATCGATCCCTTGCGCCGTCAGCCGCTCGTGCAGATCGGATGAGCCCTGAATCATGGCGCTGAAGCGCGTCTTGATCACCACATCGTCGGCGGGATCGACCGCGAGCCCATCGTACAATTCGTGGCCGGGATGACTCGGCGACAATGCCCGCGTCAGCGCCTCGCCCCAGTCGCTGTGACAGAATTCGACGAAGCGTGGCCAGCGCGCGGTCGGCGAGGCTTCGTCGCGAGTATCCTTGATCCAGACCACGCGCCCGCCGGCAGCCCGCAACGCGCTCGCGATCCGATTGACGTTGCCGACGATGCTACGCGCGGACGGCACCGCAGTGGCATCGGCCACATAGGCGCGTTGCAGATCGATCACCAGCAGCGCGGTGCGCCGCGGATCAATGTCCTCGAAGACGTGCCGCTTGCCGCGACGCATGATGGCGCGGTCGATCACGTCCTGCGGAATGTCGATACGGTGCGTGCTCATGCTACCTCCAAGGATACAGCCGGCACCGTCCCGCGCACAGCGGGACGACCCTGATCGCACAACTTACTTGACCAGCGGGCAACCGCCGTCCTTGAGCGGACGATAGGCTTCCTCGGCCGGAATCGTCGCCACCAGCTTGTAGAGATCCCACTCCGACTTGGATTCTTCCGGCTTCTTCGCCTGGAACAGATACATGTCGCGCATCACCCGGCCGTCGATGCGCAGATGGCCGTTCTTGGTCATGAAGTCGTTGATCGGCAGCTCGCGCATCTTCGCCATCACCGCATCGGCATCGCGGGTGCCGGCTGCCTGCACCGCCTTGAGATAATGCAGCGTGCCGCTATAGGCGCCGGCTTGCGTCATGCTCGGCATCCGCTTCATCTTCTCATAAAAGCGCTTCGACCATGCACGGGTCTCATCGTTGAGGTCCCAATAAAACGCTTCGGTCAGCATCAGGCCCTGTGCATCCTTCAAGCCGAGGCTGTGAATGTCGCTGATAAAGGCGATCAGCGCCACCAATTGGGTGCCATCACGCTGAAGGCCGAATTCGATCGACTGCTTCACCGCGTTGGTCATGTCCGTGCCGCCATTCGCCAGCCCGATGATCTTGGCTTTCGACGCCTGCGCCTGCAGCAGGAACGAGGAGAAATCCACCGTGCTGAGCGGATGACGGACCGAACCGAGCACCTTGCCGCCGTTCGCCTCGACGACGGCCGCCGTATCGCGCTCCAGCGTCTTGCCGAACACGTAGTCGGCCGTGAGGAAGAACCAGTCCTTGCCGCCGCGCTTGACGATGGTTTTGCCGGTGCCGCTCGACATCGCATAGGTGTCCCAGGTCCAATGCGTCGAATAGGCGGTGCAGGATTTTCCGGTGATGTCCGAACTGCCGGCGCTGGTGATCTGCGCGATCTTCTTCTTTTCCTTGGCAAGCTGCATCACTGCCAGCGCCATGCCCGACGACGGCACGTCGGTGATGATATCGACGCCGGAATCGTACCACTGCCGCGCGATGTTGGTGGCAATGTCCGGCTTGTTCTGACCATCGGCGGAGACTACTTCGATCGGCTTGCCCAAAACCTTGCCGCCGAAATCCGCGATCGCCATCTTCACGGCTTCGACCGACCCCTGCCCACCGATGTCGGCATAGACGCCGCTCATATCGGCCAGCACGCCGATCTTGACGCCGCCTTCCTCCGCCATGGCCGTTTGCGCGAAACCCGCGATCACCGCGGCAAACGCCGCACGCCGAACCAACTTCAACGTCATCCAAATCCTCCCTGAATATTCGCCCGGTCCCGGGTCTCGCAGAATAATACATACATTCAGTAATGAATGTAAATGAGAAAGACGAGAGTAGCGATATGCCGCGCGCGGTTAAGGCAGAGATCCACAGCGGGCGTGGAGCAGATCGGGTTGGATTAGAATCAGCGACTCGTCATGGCCGGTCTCGTCCCGGCCATCCACGTCTTCGCAGGCGTCAGAAAGGAAAGAGACGTGGATGTTCGGAACATAGGCGAGCGAAGCGACGCCGTGCTTCGAACGGCTATGGCCGGATAAGTCGATTTGGGTGTTTTCGCCAAAAACCAAATCGTTTGACTGCAAATCTTGAGCATCGGTAACGCTCAAATGCAAATGCCCGGACGAGAGGTCCGGGCATTCGCGCATTTGAACCGCAGCGAAACTGCCGAGTGATCGTCGGCAGATCAGATCGTCAGCGTCTTAGAACGTCAGCGCCTTGGCCTGCTTGACCTGCGGCAGCGCCTGCACCTTGGCCAGTACGTCGGCCGGCACCGGGCCGTCGACCTCGACCAGCGCGATGGCGTCGCCGCCCTGGTTATGACGGCCGAGGTTGAAGGTCGCGATGTTGACCTTGGCATCGCCGAGGATCGAGGCGAACTTGCCGATGAAGCCCGGCTTGTCCTCGTTGGTGACGTAGATCATCGACGGGCCGAACTCAGCGTCGACGCGGATGCCCTTGACGTCGATCAGGCGCGGCTTGCCGTCGGCATAGACCGTGCCGGACACCGAACGCTCCTGCCGCTCGGTGGTGACGGTAACGGTGATGACGCTCTCGTAGTCGCTCTGCGCTGCGCGCACCACTTCATCCACCACCATGCCGCGCTCCTTGGCGACGACCGGCGCGGACACCACGTTGATGTCGCCGAGCATCGGCCGCAGCAGGCCGGTGAGCGCCGCCGAGGTCAGCGCCTTGATCTTCATCTCGGCGACCTGGCCCTCATAGGTGATGGTGATCTTGCCGATGCCGGTTTCGGTGAGCTGGCCCGCGAACGAGCCGAGCTTTTCCGCCAGTTCGACGAACGGCTTCAGCTTCGGCGCTTCCTCCGCCGTGATCGACGGGAAGTTGATGGCGTTGGTGATCGCGCCGGTGAGCAGATAGTCCGACATCTGCTCCGCGACCTGCAACGCGACGTTCTCCTGCGCTTCCGTTGTGGAAGCACCGAGATGCGGCGTGCAGATCACGTTCGGATGACCGAACAGCACGTTCGAAGTGGCTGGCTCCTCGACGAACACGTCGAAAGCGGCGCCCGCGACCTGCTTCGAATTGAGCGCATCGACCAACGCCTGCTCGTCGACGAGACCGCCGCGCGCGCAATTGATGATGCGGACGCCCTTCTTCATTTTCGCGATAGCAGCAGCATCGATGATGTTGCGGGTCTTGTCGGTCAGCGGCGTATGCAGCGTGATGAAGTCGGCGCGCTTGAACAGGTCTTCAAGCTCGACCTTCTCGACTCCGAGGTCCTTTGCGCGCTCCGGCGACAGGAACGGATCGAACGCGATCACCTTCATCTTGAGGCCGACGGCGCGGTCCGCGACGATCGAGCCGATATTGCCGCAGCCGATCACACCGAGCGTCTTGCCGGTGATCTCGACGCCCATGAAGCGGTTCTTTTCCCACTTACCGGCCTGAGTCGACGCATCGGCGGCGGGAATTTCACGCGCCAGCGACAGCATCAGGGTGATGGCGTGCTCGGCGGTGGTGATCGAATTGCCGAACGGCGTGTTCATCACGATGATGCCCTTCGCCGTCGCCGCCGGAATTTCAACGTTGTCGACGCCGATGCCGGCGCGACCGATCACCTTCAGCTTCTTGGCGTTGGCGAGAATCTTCGCGGTCGCCTTGGTCGCGGAGCGGATGGCGAGGCCATCATAGTTGCCGATGATCTCGGCGAGCTTGTCCTTGTCCTTGCCGAGCGCCGGCTGGAAATCCACCTCGATGCCGCGATCCTTGAAGATCTGCACGGCCGCGGGGCTAAGAGCATCGGAAATGAGAACTTTCGGTTTGGTCATGGGACGTGATCCTTTCGAGATCGTCATCCTGAAGAGTGAGCGAAGCGAGCCGCGAAGGACGACGGGAAATGGAAATGGGGAATCCGACAATGTCGCAGTCTATCCTTCGAGGGCCGCTGACGCGGCCGCCTCAGGATGACGGCCCTCTCCCGCAAGGGGAGAGGGAAAAACAACTAAGCCGCCTTGGCGAGCGAGGCCTTGGCTTCCGCAAAAGCCCAATCGAGCCAGCCGGTCAGCGCCGCGACATCCGCCGTTTCGACGGTGGCGCCGCACCAGATGCGCAGGCCCGGAGGGGCATCGCGATAGTGGCCGAGATCGTAGCCCGCGCCTTCCTTCTCCACCGCGGCGACCAGCGCCTTGGCGAACGCGGCCTGCGCGTCGGGAGCGAGGGCCGTCACCGCCGGATCGACCACCTTGAGGCAGACCGAAGTGTTGGAGCGGATCGCCGGATCGGCGGCGAGGAAATCGATCCACTGCGTCTTCGCGACCCAGTCGCTCAGCGCCTTGGTGTTGGCATCGGCACGGCCGATCATGCCCTTGAGGCCACCGACCGACTTCGCCCAGTTCAGCGCATCGAGATAATCCTCGACGCACAGCATCGACGGCGTGTTGATGGTTTCTCCGACAAAGATGCCGTCGATCAGCTTGCCGCCCTTGGTCATGCGGAAGATCTTCGGCATCGGCCACGGCGGCGTATAGCTCTCGAGACGCGCCACCGCGCGCGGCGACAGGATCAGCATGCCGTGCGCGCCCTCGCCGCCCAGCGCCTTCTGCCAGGAGAAGGTGACGACATCGAGCTTGGCCCAATCGAGCGGCTGCGCGAAGGCGGCCGAGGTGGCGTCGCAGATGGTCAGGCCTTCACGGTCGGCCTTGATCCAGTCGGCGTTCGGCACGCGCACGCCGGAGGTCGTGCCGTTCCAGGTGAAGACGATATCGGAGGCCGGATCGGCCTTCGTGAGATCGGGAATTTCGCCGTAACCGGCGGTGAGCTTGGTGACGTCCTTCAGCTTCAACTGCTTGACGACGTCGGTGACCCAACCTTCGCCGAAGGATTCCCAGGCGATCATGGTGACGGGCCGCGCACCTAACAGCGACCACAGCGCCATTTCGACCGCTCCGGTGTCCGACGCCGGGACGATGCCGATCTTGTAGTCGGCCGGCACTTCGAGCACTTCGCGGGTCAGATCGATCGCAAGCTTGAGCTTGGTCTTGCCGATCTTCGCGCGGTGCGAACGGCCGAGGGCAGCATCTTTGAGGGCTTGGGGGGTCCAGCCGGGGCGCTTGGCGCAGGGGCCGGAGGAGAAATGCGGCACGTTGGGCCGCGCAGCGGGCTTCGCTACAGTCATCGTCTATCCTTCCAGATAGTAAGCCTCCCGTTGGGGGGAGGTGTCCCGCCGCGGGAGATACGCCAAGCTGCCATGCCGGTCAAGGGATAGTCCCTCCCCTTCCGACGAAGTAATGAGAGCCATGCATCGTCGCCGCCTCTGCCGTCCGCGCCCGGTCGGATAACCCTATGCCAACCCATGTCATGCTGCTGGTCCTGCTCGGCGCGTTGCTGCATGCGAGCTGGAACGCCATCGTCAAATCCGGCAGCGACAAGCTCGGCGAAACCGGATTGATCGCCGGCGGCGGGGCACTCGTCGCGCTGCTCGCATTACCGTTCATTCCGTTGCCGGCCTCCACGAGCTGGCCGTGGCTGATCGCATCGATCGCCATCCATCAGCTTTACTACGCGTTGGTCGCGGCGGCCTACCGCGCCGGCGACATGGGACACACCTATCCGCTGATGCGCGGCACCGCGCCGTTATTGGTGGCGCTGGTGAGCGCACCGCTGCTCGGCGAACCCCTGTCGGCTCACGCGTGGATCGGCGTGATGCTGATCTGCGGCGGCATCCTGCTGCTGGCGCTGCATCGTCACGCTGCGCCGCGCGCCACCGTGATGGCGCTGTGCAACGCGCTGGTGATCGCCATCTATACGCTGATCGACGGCACCGGCACGCGGCTGTCCGGCAATGCCATCTCCTACGTGCTCTGGCTCACCTTGCTGGAAGCCTTTCCGCTGCTGGCATGGCTATGGCTGCGCGACCGCAAACGATTCCAGCGTCAATTACGCCAGCGTGGTGGGGTCGCATTGATCGGCGGCACCTGTGCGATCGGATCCTACGGCTTCGCGCTGTGGGCGATGACGCAGGCACCGGTCGCGACGGTTGCGGCGTTGCGCGAAACATCGGTGCTGTTCGCGGTGGCGATCGCAACCTTTGTCCTGCGCGAAGTCACCGGACCACGACGGATCATCGCCGGCATTCTCGTCGTGGCAGGCGCGGCGACGCTGCGGCTGGCGTGACGCCGCTCATTACGACAGGCCGAGTGCGTTCTCGCAATCACCGATCCAGCGCCGCACGACACCGTAATCGGCCAGATCGAAGCCGCCCTCATGCGCGACGCGCGTGTAGGCAAGCAGCGCAATGTCCGCAAGCGTGAACGCCTCTCCAACAAGGAAGCGGCCAGCGGAAAGTTGCTCCTCCATCCGCGCCAATGCTGCATGACCGCGCTTTACCTTGTCCGGATCGAGATCGGATGCGGACTTCCCGAGATAGACCATCAGGAAACGGCACACCGCGATGTAAGGCTCGTGGCTGTACTGTTCCCAGAACAGCCACTCATCCATTTTGGCCGCGAGGAAATCATCGAACGGAATGAGATCGCTGCCGCGGGCTAGATAACGGATGATGGCGTTGGATTGCGCCAGCACGCGGCCGTCGTCGAATACGACGACGGGTACCTGCCCGGCAGCATTCAGCGCAAGAAACGCTGGCGTGCGGGTTTCGCCCTGCATCGTAGCGACGGCAATCCACTTATAGGGAATGCGAAGCCGGTCGCAGACCCACTTCACCTTCAGGCAATTGCCGGAATTGAGATCGCCATGGATTTTCATGCGCTGCCGCCGTTGAAAATATCGCCGCAAATTCCGGCGACAGAGCAGCAACGCGCCGCGATTTTGTCAACGACGCGGATCGCTCCGCGTCGCTACGCAAGCCGCTCAGAACTTGTAGCCGAGGCCGGCGCGCACCGTGTTGATGGATACGTCAACCGGCGAGGTAAAGCGCAGATATTCCCACTCCGCACGGAGAAATAGGTTCTGCACCAGCATCATGTCGATGCCGAGACCCGCGGAATAGCCGAACACGAAATGCGATTTCAAATCGCTCCTCGCGACATCACTTCCTCCCATGTCCGGAAGTGGCGGGACTTGCGTTCCAACATACTTGTAGGTGATGTCAGCCCTGGTCTCACGCTGAATATCGGCCTGCCCCAGCGCCACGCCGCCGAACATATACGGCAGGAACGAGCCCATCGCATAGCCGGCCCGCAGTCGCGCTGAGCCGTAATCGGATATCTGCATTGCGGCGCTTTGCGTCAGACTGGCGGTGGTGAAGTAATCGGTCGGATAGAAAAAACTTCGCCCCTGCGTTCCGGTCGAACTGCCGCTGAACTTGCCGTGGACATAATTCAGCTCGACGCCGAGGATGGTGTCTTCCCACTGCGTGTTATAGCCGACAAAACCGCCGAAGCCGCTGTTGCTCTGCGATGACTTGCCGAGCAGCGGCCACTGCGAAATCTTGTACTCCTGCTCGACGTCGACGTTGTTGAGCAGCCCTTTCGTCAGGCTCTGATTCGAGTTGACGAAATTCATGTCGGCAGTGCCGTAACTAGCCTGTCCGCCGATATAGAAGCCTTCCCAGTTGACGACACGTGGCCCGTAAGTATCCGACAATGCACCACGAAGGATTGGAAGATCGGCGGCTTGCGCGCCCTGCACGGTCCCCAATATCATTCCCGCCACCAGCAACTTACGCATCGCAATTCCCCCAGCACAAAAATCGAGGCACCACCGCGAGATCGCCGCTCGAAACAGGCTCTCGACCCCGACCGATCATCGCCTGTTAACCTTAACCAATCGTTGTCGCGCCGCGCATTCAGTTAAAATCCGCCCGCTTGCCACGTGCATTTTTCAAAGACGTGGCAAAGCAAAACGGCGCGGGGTGATCCCGCGCCGTTGATGAGGACGAAGTGATACGCCGTCGAATCAGCCCTTGGTGACGAGCGGCGGCGGCGGCGGAGGCGGCACGTCGCAGCAGGTCCAGCGCACGCCGAGCCGGATATCATGCGAGGTCAGATCGCGGAGCTGGAACGGCCGACCGTTGGTCACCGTGCCGTCGAACGATGCACCCGAACCGGTCACACCGGTGCCGAGGTTGAGATAGCGATAGGCCAGTTCCACCGTCATGTTCTGGTTGACGCGATAGGCGAGACCAGCGTGCAGCGCCCACGCCAGATCGAACTTGCTGGCGGTCTGCGCCTGATAGAGACCGGACGTGGTTCCGCCGCCGAGATTGATCGTGGTGACGTCCGAGAATCCGCTGAAGGTGTTGTAAGCGCCGCCGACGCCGACACCGACGAACGGCGTGATGCACCACCAGGTGCCGAGATCGGCATAGGCGTTGATCATACCGACCCAGCTTGTATAGCCGGCACGATAGCTGTCGCCGATATTGAACGGACCACCGCCGCCGACATACACCGATGCGAAATCAGTGCCGCTGAACTGCACCCGCGAACGATATTCGCCGGTCACGTCCATGCGGAACCAGTTGTTGAACTGATAGCCGACGCCCAGTCCGTAGGTCATGCCGCTGGTGAACTCGTGACCGATCTGATTGACCGAAACCGTGCTGGCGTCGTTGTAGGCGGGTGCGAACAGTTTGCCCCGGGTATTGGTCATGCCGATGTCGCCGCGCAGGTACCAGCCGCCGAAATCCTCAACCGGCGGCGGCGCGTAATACTGCGGCGGCGGGGCGACAGGGATATCCGCGGCGAACGCCACACTGGACAGTAAGGACGCCGCCCCCGCGGCGGCCAGGATCATAACGCTACGCATTGGCTTCGTCCTCTGATGCGGTGAGGCAGACGAGGCCTCACATCGGAAACTCACGGACGGACGATGCCAGCAAATACTTAAGCGTCGCTTAACCCTAATTTTTAAGGTTGATATTTGGTGCACATACGCAACAGCGGCGGCCCTGCAGAGAGCCGCCGCCACATATCTTAACGATACGTTGATAACAGGAAGCGGCGGCCTGCCCTGCCGCCGCGCAGCGCGCCGTATTACGCTGCCGGCTTCGGCATTTTCGGAAGGAACATTGCCAGGAGCCCAATGGCCGGCAGGAACGCGCAAACCATATAGACGAAGTCGATGCCCTTGGCGTCGGCCACCACACCAAGCATCGCCGCGCCCAGCCCGCCCGCGCCGAAAGCGAAGCCGAAGAACAGGCCGGAGATCATGCCGAAGCGATGCGGCACCAGTTCCTGCGCATAGACGATGATCGCCGGCATCGCGGAAGAAATGATCAAGCCGATGATGACACTCAGAATGACCGTCCATTCGAGGTTCACGTATGGCAGGAGCAACGTGAACGGCAGCGCACCGAGGATTGAGAACCAGATCACGTAACGCCGGCCGAAGCGGTCACCCAACGGACCACCAAAATAGACACCGGCCGCCACCGCGCCGAGGAACACGAACAACAGCAGTTGCGAGGTCTGTGTTGTCACCGCGAACTTATGCATCAGATAGAACGTGTAGTAGCTGGTGAGGCTCGACAGGTAGATGTACTTCGAGAACACCAGGATAATCAGGATGCCGATCGCCAACGCGACGCGTGAACCCGCCGGCGCGCCGGCGGGTCGCTTCATCGCGGCCTTGCCGCGCGTCATAATCCGCGGCTTGTACCAACTGCCGATGCGCCACAGGACGACGATGGCGACAAACGCGATCGACGAGAACCAGGCGATGCTGGGCTGCCCGAACGGCACCACGATCAACGCCGCGAGCAACGGCCCGATTGCCGAACCGAGATTGCCGCCGACCTGAAACACCGATTGCGCAAAACCGTAACGGCCGCCCGACGCCATCCGCGCGATGCGCGATGATTCCGGATGAAAGATCGCCGAGCCGAGGCCGATCATCGACGCCGACAGCACCAGCATCGCAAAATTATGCGCGCCGCTCAGCATCAGCAGGCCGACGAAGGTGAATCCCATGCCGATCGCCAGCGAGAACGGCTGCGGCTTGCGATCGGTGACACTGCCGACCACCGGCTGCAACAGGGAGGCGGTGATCTGGAACGCCAGCGTGATCAGTCCGATCTGCGCGAACGACAGCGAATAGTTTTCCTTGAGGATCGGATAAACCGACGGAATCAGCGACTGCATCGTATCGTTGAGGAAATGCGAGAAGCTGATGCCGCCGAGCACCAGATAGACCGGACCGGATGTAACGGCCGGCTTCGCGGCGGCATCGACATCAGCCGCGATCACCGGTGCGGCGAGCGTTTCTTCGGTAACGACGACAGGCTTGTTCACGGCAATTTCCGATCGGTACAACCATCGTCATCGCAAGCGGAGGAGTTCAAAAGCCACGGACGAAGAACTGCATTGCTTCGTCGCTTTCGTCCTCGCAATGACGATCAGATCAATTGCAGACCGCCCTAACGCTCACGCCCCGCAAGCGGGGCGTGGCTGACGCACAGGCGTCTGATTCAACGCCTGGAGTTTTAAGGCAAGCGCCCTCGCCGGACCACCGCCAATCCGCGATGGCTGCGATGCGGACCGCCGTTAGGCGGCGGCAGACGCCGCCCCCAGCGCGGAGACGATGTCGTCGACCACTTCTTCGACAAGGATGCGATCGTCGCCCTCGCCCATCACGCGGATCACCGGTTCGGTACCCGACGAGCGCACCAGCAGTCGGCCATGACCGTTGAGGCGTTTCTCAGCCGACGAGATCGCTGTCTTGACGCCGGTGGTCTCCAGCGGTTTGCCGGCACGATAGCGAACGTTCTTCAGAATCTGCGGCAACGGATCGAACCGATGGCAGACTTCCGACACCGGCCTCTGATGCTTTTGGATCACCGCAAGCACCTGAAGCGCCGCGACGAAACCGTCGCCGGTGGTTGCGTAATCCGACAGGATGATGTGGCCGGAGGGCTCGCCACCGAGATTGTAGCCGCCCGCCAGCATCTGCTCGAGCACGTAGCGGTCGCCCACGGCGGTGCGAACCAGATCGAGACCGATGCCCTTGAGGAAGCGCTCAAGACCGAGATTGGACATCACGGTCGAGACGAGACCCGGCTGCGCCAGCCGGCCGTCTTCCTTCCAGCTCTCGGCGATCACCGCCAGCAACTGATCGCCGTCGACGACATGACCGCGCTCGTCGACCACGATGACACGATCGGCATCGCCGTCGAGCGCGATGCCGATATCGGCGCGCATCTCACGCACCTTGTGGCTCAACGCTTCCGGCGAAGTGGAGCCGCATTCCTTGTTGATGTTGAAACCGTCCGGCTCGACGCCGATCGAAATCACGTCGGCACCCAACTCCCACAACGCTTCCGGCACCACCTTGTAGGCAGCGCCGTTGGCGCAATCGACCACCACGCGTAGGCCGTCGAGGCTGAGATCGCGCGGCAGCGTGCGCTTGGCAAATTCGATGTAGCGATCATGCACACCGTCGATGCGCTTGGCGCGTCCGAGGCTACGGCTCGCCGCCAGTCGCTTGTCGAGATTCTCGTCGAGCAACTCCTCGATCTGTTTCTCGACCTCATCCGACAGTTTGAAGCCGGCGGGACCGAACAGCTTGATGCCGTTGTCCTCATAAAGATTATGCGAGGCGGAAATCATCACGCCGAGATCGGCGCGCATCGACTTGGTCAGCATCGCCACCGCCGGCGTCGGCAGCGGACCGACCAGCAGCACATCCATGCCGACCGACGTAAAGCCCGCGACCATCGCGTTCTCGATCATGTAGCCGGAAAGCCGGGTATCCTTGCCAATCACCACGCGATGGCGATAGTCGCCCCGTTGAAAGGTGAGACCCGCCGCTTGGCCCACCTTCATCGCCAGTTCGGGCGTGATCACCCCGTTGGCGCGACCGCGGATGCCATCGGTCCCAAAATATTTCCGGCTCATAAACTATCCCCCAGCGAAATCATTTGGCGTCAGCGGCGCTTTCGCCGCATCGGCTCATGCTCAAGCGTCCAGTCGTCGCACGAGGTCCGCAAGCATAACCGGGCCGGTTTATAATGCGTTTACCGCGCCGGCGACTTCAAAAAATATGATGAATCATTACCGCGCACAAACCCCGCACGCAGTACATAACCGTCTGATATGCATATATATTCCAAAGTGCTCCCGACCGCTATCCCTTTCGCTTGATGTGTTTGTCGGGCTTGGAGGGCGCGGGCTGGGTCACGCTGACTGGGTCGGAACCCGGAAATGATTCCTTCAGGCCCTGATCCAGCGCGTCGTCGAGTTTCTCTTTTCGGACGGATTCCTTGTGATTCTTCGGAGAATCATTCTTGGAATCGTTTCCGGAATCGGGGCGCTCGCGCGCCTGCGGATCTGCCATGTCGGCCTCCATCGGTTCCGGAATCAACGTTGCCGCGGAGTCGTTGTTCCCGTCGCGCGGGATGTTCTCACGTCTTGCGGTTGGCGGGATGAATCGGTTTCGACGGCGACGGCTGCACCACACTGACAGGATCGGACCCCGGAAAGGTCTCTTTGAGCCCTTCCTCCAGCGCGTCGTCGAGACGCTGTTTCTCGGTTTCCGTGGACTTGTTGCCCCCGGTTTTGGAAGAATCCTTCGCAGATTTGGCGGCGGTCATGATTGCTCCGCTCTGTTCATTCGCTGACGCAAAGATAATTTTGTCTGGCGCGGGGACATGCTAGAGCAACCTGAAGGCTGAAGAAAGCAAAGGGCCGGGAATGTCCATCAAGCACGTCACCTGCATCGAAGATCTGCGCCAAATCCACAAGCGGCGAGTGCCGAAGGCCTTCTTCGACTATTGCGATCGCGGCTCCTATACCGAGGACACGTTGCGCGCCAATCGCGCCGACCTCGAAGCTATCAAATTCCGCCAGCGCATCATGGTCGACGTCTCCCGGCGTGATACCTCGACCACCATTCTCGGCGAGCCGGCTTCGCTGCCGCTGATCCTCGCGCCAGTCGGCCTCACCGGGATGCAGCATGGCGACGGTGAAATCCATGCCTGCCGCGCAGCACAGGCCGCCGGCATTCCCTATACGCTGTCCACCATGTCGATCTGCTCGATCGAGGATGTGGCAGCCAACGTCGACAAGCCGTTCTGGTTCCAACTCTATGTCATGAAGGACCGGGGCTTCATCAAGGCGCTGATCGAGCGTGCCGTCGCCGCCAAGTGCAGCGCGCTGGTGCTCACCGTCGATCTTCAGGTGATCGGCCAGCGCCATCAGGATATCAAGAATGGCATGACGGTGCCGCCGGAGTGGAGCCTGTCGAAACTGTTCGACTTCGCCACCAAGCCGCAATGGGTCGCCGGCGTGCTACGCGGCAAGCGCCGCACCTTCGGCAACCTCGCCGGCCACATCAAGGGAATGGAAAACGTCACCCAGCTCGGGCAGTGGACCAACTCGCAGTTCGACACCACGCTGAACTGGAAGGACCTCGACTGGATCCGCTCAATCTGGCCGGGCAAGCTGATCATCAAGGGAATCCTCGACATCGAGGACGCCCGCGAAGCGGTGAAGACCGGCGCGCAGGCGCTGGTGGTTTCCAATCATGGCGGCCGCCAACTCGACGGTGCGCAATCCTCCATCGAGGTGTTGCCTGAGATCGTCGCCGCGGTCGGCGACCAGATCGAGATCATGTTCGACGGCGGCATCCGCTCGGGGCAAGACGTGGTGCGCGCGCTGGCGCTCGGCGCCAAGTCCTGCATGATCGGCCGCGCTTATGCCTACGGACTCGGCGCCTATGGCGAGGCCGGCGTCACTAAGGCGATCGACATCATCCGCAACGAGATGCTGGTGACCATGGGCCTGTGCGGCGTCAATACCGTCGCCGAAATCGACGAGCACGTCCTGGCGGGCTGAGCAGCCATCCGTGAACCGCACGACGGCGCACGCACTTGTGTGCGGCGCGAAACGAAACAAAATGCCACAGTGCACGTCTTCTGATCAGCAATCAGAACAGGAGACGACGATGCGACGTTATTCGGTTCTTGCGCTGTGCGCAGCCGCAACGCTGGTGATCGCCGCCGCGCCAACCGCGGCCTCGGCCCAGCGCGGTTTCCATGGAGGCGGCGGCTTTCACGGCGGTGGTTTCCATGGCGGAGGCTTTCATGGTGGAGGCTTCCACGGCGGCGGATGGCACGGTGGTGGCTGGCGCGGCGGTGGCTGGCATCGCGGCGGCAGTTGGGGCGCGGGTGCGCTCGGCATCGGACTGGGCCTTGGGCTCGCAGGCGCCTATGCTGGTTATCCGTATGGTTATGGCTACGGCTATCCCTACGGCGGTTACGGCTACGCGGCCTATCCCTACGGCGGCTATGACGACGGTGGTTGCTACCTGACCCGGCAGCGGGTCTGGACGTCTTACGGTTGGCGCATCCGCCGCGTGGAAGTCTGCGACTGACCGTCGTTACCGCACGATCGCCAGATCGGCCTCGACCAGTTGGCGCAGTTCGGGCGTAACTTCCGGCCTGCGCCCGAACCACAGTTCGAATCCACGCACCGCCTGGTGCAGCAGCATACCGAGCCCGTCGGCAGTGCGTAATTTTCGCTCATGCGCGGCTGCGAGCAGCGGTGTATCCAGTGGCACATAAACCAAATCTGCCACCGTCGCCTGCGCTGGCAATAGCTCCACGTCGATCTCCAATGCGGGCTGGCCCTTCATGCCGAGCGACGTGGTATTGACCAGCAATTGCACACGCGGCAGCACCTCACCGAGCGCGTCCCAACCGTGGGGCACAACGCATTCGCCAAACTGATCAGCCAATGCCTGCGCCCGCCCCGCCGTGCGATTGACGAGATGCACGCGCTTGAGGCCACGCTCCAGCAACCCGAACACCACCGCGCGCGACGAACCACCCGCGCCGAGCACCACAGCCTCGTCAGCGGCATCCCATCTCGGTGCGCTGGCGTCGAGATTGTTGATGAAGCCTTCGATGTCGGTATTGGTGGAGCGCAGCGTCTCACCCTCGTACCATAGGGTATTGGCGGCACCGACGGCGCGCGCGCGCTCGTCTGGCTCGGTCAACAGCAGCGCCCGCTCCTTGTGCGGAATAGTGACGTTGGCGCCGACGAAGCCGTGATGCGACAAGTTCTGCACGAACTCGGCAAAACCTTCCGGCGGCACCGCCTCGATGCTGTAGCCGCCTGCGATACCAAACCGATGCAGCCAGTAGTGATGGATGATCGGCGAGCGCGAATGCGCGGCCGGCCAGCCGATCAGGCAGGCGGCAGGAGCTCTCTCGGGCGCAGGCATCGCAATTCTCCGTCACGGCAACATCGCCGTTCCCTTCACGCGACGGGCCGCGCTTGTCAATGCGCGATACGTCGCCTCAGGTCGCCAGCCGCTTCATCGGCACAACGACGGACTGCTCGCGAAGTTGCCGGATATCCTCCAGCGCCCGTGCGATGGTCTCGCGATACTTCGCCAGCGGCGGACGCACACCGTGAGTCAGCAACACGCGGCGCACGCTACGCGAGCTACCGGTGATGTAGAGCCGCATGCCCTGCCGGTGCGCCTTCAGGGCAAGCCGATGGATGGCGTTGGCCGCCGTCGAATCCATCAACGGCACGGCACTGACATCAATGACGAAAGCCTTCTGGCGGCCGGCGATGTTGTCGAGCACAGCACCCACCGTCGACGCGGCGCCAAAGAAGAACGCACCGGTGATGCGATACACCACCACGTCGGGATCAGTCGCGAGCGTGGAGTCGTACGGCACCCGTGCGCCATTGGCGTCGTCCGCCTTGTCATCCGCCGCAAGCGGCACGCCCGCCTCGATGCCGGTGGCTTCCGCCATGCGGTTGATGAACAGCACCGCGCCGAGCGCGAAGCCGACCAAAATGCCTTCTGTGAGATCGCGAAACACAGTGAGGAGGAACGTCGCGAGCAGCACCGTGGCGTCGCCCCACGACGAGCGCAGCAGGGTCCAGAACTCCTGCTTCTCCGCCATGCCCCACGCGACGATCACCAGCACCGCCGCCAGCGCCGACAGCGGAATGTAGCTCGCCAGTGGCGCGGCGATCAGCATGAACAGCAGCAGGAACGCCGAATGCATCATGCCGGCGATAGGTCCGCGCGCGCCGGCGCGCACGTTGGTCGCGGTGCGCGCGATCAGGCCGGTGACGCAGATGCCGCCGAACAGCGGCGAGGCGATATTGGCGACGCCCTGCGCCACCAACTCGCAATTGGAGCGATGCCGACGCCCGGTCATGCCGTCGGCAACCACCGCCGACAACAGCGATTCAATCGCCGCTAGCAGCGCGAACGCGATCGCATCCGGCAGCACCGCCTGCATCTTCGCGAACGAAAACGCCGGCAGCACCGGTGCCGGCAGCGTTTCCGGGATGCCGCCGAAGCGCGAGCCGATGGTTTCCACCGGCAGCGACAACGCCCATGCCACCAGGGTCGCGACCACAACGCCAATGAGGATGCCGGGCCAGGTCGGCCGCAGTTTGCGCACGCCGACCATCACCGCGATGGCAAGCGCCGCCAGCGTGATGGCCCACAGGTTGACGGTGCCGGCGGCGTGCCACAGCACGATGAGCTTGGGCAGCAATTCACCCGGTTCGTGGCCTGACAGCTTGAGGCCGAACAGATCGTGCAACTGGCTGGCGAAGATGATGACGGCGATGCCCGCCGTGAAGCCAACCGTCACCGGATAGGGGATGAACTTGACGTAGGTGCCGATCCGCAGAAGGCCGGCGGCGACGAGAAAGACACCCGCCATCATGGTGGCGAGGATGACGCCGTCGACGCCGTGGCGCTCCACCGTCAGCGCCACCAGCACGATAAACGCGCCCGCCGGCCCACCAACCTGAAAGCGGCTGCCGCCCAGCAGCGAGACGAAGAAGCCGCCGATGATCGCGGTATAGAGCCCGCGATCCGGCGTCACGCCTGAGGCGATCGCGATTGCCATCGACAACGGCAACGCAACGATGGCGACGGTGAGACCGGCGACGATGTCGGCGCGAAAGTCCTTCAGGCCGTAGCCTTCGCGCAGCACCGTGATTAGTTTTGGCGTGAACAATTCCGCAAAGCTGGCGCCGCGCGGCGACGCCCCGTTACCCGTCCTGGCCATTCGATGCTCCCGACCTCGCCTCACGCAAAGCGCTGCAAGCAGTCGGCCGGTCGATGGTCAGACGCGCGGCGGCGGTCCGGGTTGCTTCAGGCGCACCCCGCGCCCGCCGTCATCGCTCCGCACATGTTCACCGATGAGGTCCACGCCCGCGCGATTCAACGCATCGACCACCTTGGTCAGGGACTCGACGACGCCGCGCACATTGCCGTCGCTGGCTTCCATGCGCTGAATCGTCGGCAGCGAAACCCCTGCGAGTTCCGCCAGCGTCTTCTGATCTATGCCGAGCAGCGCCCGCGCCGCCCGCATCTGGAATGAGGTGATCAATGCCAGAATTCCATGCTGGAGAGTTATAGTTGATGTATCATACAATGACAATGATGTAAAATACATCATCGTCGCGCCTTGGCTAGTGCTAGCTCATGACACCCGCAACTTCCGAGCGGTTATGCAGGCGCAATTTGAAGCCGTCAAAGCTCTCGTACAATGCGAGATGGCCGGCAAACGAACTGGAAGTCGTACGATCCCAGTAATCCTCCACCCACTTTAGAAAATCCGCATAGGCCTCAGGCGTCGCCTCACGCCACGGACCACGCGCTTCCAATCCGGCACGACAAACACCCCATGGCATATCGAGCCAGATCAATGCAGTGGCCCGCGGCAACGCAATTTCCACCAGCCAACCGTAAACACCCTCGATGATCCAGCGCGGACTGCGCGCGGCGACGTGAACCATATCCCTCGCCTGCGCCTCGTCGCGCTGCGAGCCGACCTTGTCCAGCCAGTGGACATGGTCGAGATCGGTCGTGCGAAAACTCGCGCGCATCGCCAGTTGGCGCGCGAGTGTGCTTTTGCCTGACCCGCTGTTGCCGATGATCACGACTCTTGGCCCAAGAGTCTCGATCATCGTGCCGCCTCACGCCGCCGCGCGATGCGCCGCGACAATCTGGTCGGCCGCACGGCCAGTCACCTCCGCCATATGGTCGAAGGTGCGGGTGAAGCCGCCCGCACCTGCCGTCGCCGAGCGGAGCTCGACAATCAAATCGCCGATCTCGGCTTCCGGCATCGATGCGCGCACGCAGTCCCAGCCGTCCCAGCCCTCGCGGGTATCGAAGCCGAGGATCTGGCCGCGCCGGCCCGAGAGGATGGCGTTGACCTTCGCCGTTGCCTCGTTGGGACAAACGATCTCGACCAGATGGATCGGCTCCAGCAGCACCGGCGCGCATTGCGCCAGAGCCTCGGCAACGCCCATTCGTGCAGCAGTGCGGAATGCCTGATCCGATGAATCGACGCTGTGATACGAGCCGTCGGTCAACGTTACTTGCAGGTCGATCACCGGAAAGCCGAGCGGCCCGCGCATCAGCGCATCTTTCGCACCTTCCTCCACCGCGCCGATGTAGTTCTTCGGCACCGCGCCGCCGACCACGGTTTCCTCGAAGCGGAAACCGTCGCCGCGCGGCAGCGGTTTGATGTCGAGCACGACGTCGCCATACTGGCCGTGTCCACCGGACTGCTTCTTGTGACGGCCGCGCTGGGTCGCGGATTTGCGGATCGTCTCCTGATAACCGACGCCGGGCGGATGCGACTTGGCGTTGACGCCGTAGCGCTCCTGCAAGCGCTCCATCGCAACGCGCAGATGCATCTCGCCCTGCCCCCACAACACCATCTCGTGGTTGGCGGGATTGTGCTGCACCATGAGTGAGGGATCTTCCTCGGTGAGACGCTGCAACGCCTGACCGAGCTTGACGTCGTCCTTGCGGTCATTCGCCGCCAACGCGATTGCCAATACCGCCGGTGCCGCACTCATTTCTGCGAGCGGCGCGGGCGCGGTCTTCGCCGTCGTCAGCGTATCGCCGGTCTTCATCGCATCGAGCTTGCCGAGCGCGACCACGTCCCCCGCTTCCGCCAAGGCGCGCTTGCTGTCGCCAGCGCCATTCGCCGCGAGGATGCCGGAGATGCGCCCGGCGCCGCCGCTCGAGGATTGTACCGTCGCGCCGTCGTCGAGATGGCCGCGCAGCACCCGCGCCAGCGACAGCTTGCCGCCGTGCTGCAAATGCGTGGTCTTGACGACGTAAGCGAGAGCCGCGCCGTCTCCGGTCGCTGTGAGCCGCGCTGCTGTCTCGCTAATGCCGGGCGCTTCATGCCGCAAAGCCTTGAGCAAACGCCCGACGCCGTTCTGTCGCGTGGCGGAGCCGAGCAGCACCGGACAAATCTGCCCTTCGCGCAATTCACGGGCGAGATCATCGAAGATCGCATCGCGCGGCGGCGGAATGTCGTCGAGCAATTGCTCCATCAGCGCATCGTCGTGATCGGCGAGATATTCCAGCATCGTGAACCGCGCTTCTTTCTCACGGTCGAGATTGCCGCCGTCGAGCGCAACGACTTCGGAGGCTGCATGTTCGCGATAGACGAAAGCACGCTCCAGCGCGAGATCGACGAAGCCCGCGATCAGATCGCCGTTCCAGATTGGAATCTGTCGCAGCACCAGCGGCACGCGCGACGCCGGCTGCAATGCGGCGAGCGCTTCGCGGATTCGCTTAGTCGCCTTGTCGATCTTGTTGAGAAACAGGAAGCGCGGAACCCGCATGTCTTCCAGTTCGCGCAGGATCACCTGCAACTGCGGCAGCTTGCGCTCATCGGCTTCGCAGACCACCACCGCCGCGTCGACGATCGGCAACACCGCGCGCATGTCGTGCGCAAATTCGATCGAGCCCGGACAATCGAGGAACGTATAGGTGTCGCCCATGAAGGTGACGGTCGCGGCGTTGAGGCCGACGCCCATCTTGTGAAGACGCGCTTCCGCGCCGGCATCGCCAACTGAGGTGCCAGCTTCGACGCTGCCGGCACGCGGGATCGCGCCGGTGCGGGCGAGGATAGCTTCGAGAAGAGTGGTTTTTCCGCTTTGAAAAGGGCCCACGAGCGCGATGCATCGTGGACCGCGGGGACTTCTGACGTCATGTCCCATTGCCGCCTCCTGATCTGGAGCTCGGCCCGTGATTGGGTCGGCAATGGAATGGTCTCAGGGGTCCCGGCTATTGGCAAGCAGGAACTTGATCGCAGCGCATTAGCGGCCCGGCCGCAACTCGAGTCCCGCCAGTCCCACAGCCACGCTGATACCGGTCGAGCCCTGCACACTCAGCGGCTGCAGCGCGATCGAATTCGCCGAGCCGCCAATCAACACGTTGGCGCCAAGACCGATCCCGACATTAGCGCTGCCTTGCGCGCCGGCGTAGTTGCCCGAGAGGTCGCCGATGCCGGCGCGCTCCACCGGCGCGAATACCGCCCATGTCAGTGTCGATTGCTCGGTGATGCCGAGGTCGATGCCGACTTTACGGATGGTGGCCACATACGGCTGGTCCGGCCTGCCGTCCGCGTGCAACAGGCAACCGAGATTGGTGACCGAGCCGACGATGAAGCCGATGCTGGCGCCACCACGGCATTCCAGCACACCGATCTGGACACGCTGCGATTGCTGGGCTTGGGCCGCACCGGAGATCAGCGCGGCGGCGGCCACGCCCAGAAGGATAGAACGACGGCGCATGACATATCTTCTCCGGCGGGAGGGAAAAGCAAACGGCGGGTACGCATGATGTTACACGCGACGGCAACAATTTGATATCGAAGATGTGACTGGCGAGAGGTCGCAGGCGACACTATCCCCGTCAACGTCGGCCGGCGCGTGAGCAGGCAGCCTGACATTTCCATGATGGAGAAGAATGCAGCATCAATCGATCATACACTGTCCGTCTTGCGGTCATGAGTCGATCGAGATCATGCCGACCGACGCTTGCGTTTTCTTCTACGACTGCAAGGGATGCGGACAACGTCTGAAACCCAAGGCTGGCGACTGCTGCGTGTTCTGCTCTTATGGCTCCGCACCCTGCCCGCCGATGCAATCCGGCACCTGCTGCGGCTAGAGCGCGCGAACTGGTCCAGCCCCGCTATTGACGTTGCAAAAGCCAACAAAAAAGGCCCGCTTGCGCGGGCCTTTAATGTCACGTCATGCCGCGCTTAACGGTGGTGACGATGATGACGATGGTGCTTGCGATGCTTGCGCGCCTTGCGGTGCGGCTGCACGGCAGCCGGACGCAGCTCGACGTCAATGACGCCGGCCGTGGCGTTCAGGCCGGTCTGGCCTTGCAGGCTGAGCGGTTGCAGCGAGAACGCATTGTTCGAACCGCCGACGAGCAGGTTGCCGCCGAGGCCGACGCCGACCGACGCATTGGCGCCGACGCCGCCGAAGTGACCGGCAAGGTCGCCGCGACCGATCCGGTTGGTCGGCGCATAGACCGCCCAGGCGAGACCGGTCTGCTGGGTGAAGCCGAGATCGACGCCGAAACGCTTGATCGTGGCCACATAGGCTTCCGGACGGCGGCCGGCGCTCTCGAACGTACAGGTCAGATCGGTGGTCGAGCCGACCACATAGCCGACATTCTGGCCGCCTTCGCAAGAAAGCACGCCGACCTGAAGCTGGCCCTGCTGGGCATTTGCGGTGGCGATCGAGGCAACCAGCGCCGCGGCGCCAATACCCAACATCTTCATCATACGCATCTGAGTTTGGTCTCCGATTGTGTGGTCCTTAACGGCCACGCTTTGAATGCTGGCGCACAGGAGGGTCCAGCCGTGTCCAAAACATGGCAGTTCCATGTGAAAAACGGAAAAAATTGCGGCAAACCGGGCGATCACGACGATATGATCGCCCGATATTCTTTTTGCTGGCTACCGACGATTGCCGTTAGCGCAAGTTCCCGCAGAAGCGCTGGATGCGCTTGCACGCGTCTTCGAGGTCCGAGGTCTTGGTGGCATAGGAAATCCGGAACGCCGGACCGAGGCCGAAGGCCGAGCCCTGCACCACGGCGACGCCCTCGGCTTCCAGCAGCTCGGTGACGAAGTCCTGGTCGTTCTCGATCTTCTTCCCCGACGGCGCGGTTTTCCCGATGGTGCCGGCACAGGACGGATAGACGTAGAACGCGCCTTCCGGACGCGGGCAGTCGATGCCCGTCGCCTGGTTGAGCATCGCCACCACCAGGTCGCGCCGTTCCTTGAACACCTTGTTGTTGGCGGTGATGAACTCCTGCGGGCCGTTCAACGCTTCAACGGCCGCCCACTGCGACACCGACGACGGATTGGAGGTTGACTGCGACTGGATGGTCGCCATCGCCTTGATCAGTTGCACCGGGCCGCCGGCGTAGCCGATGCGCCAGCCAGTCATGCAATAGGCCTTGGAGACGCCATTCACTGTCAGGGTGCGGTCGAACAGTTTCGGCTCGACTTGCGCCGGGGTGGCGAATTCGAAATCATCGTAGACTAGGTGCTCGTACATATCGTCGGTCATCACCCAAACGTGGGGATGCTTCAGCAACACGTCGGTCAGCGCCTTAAGTTCGGCACGGGTATAGGCCGAGCCGGTCGGATTCGACGGCGAGTTCAGGATGATCCACTTCGTCTTCGGCGTGATGGCACGTTCCAACGCGTCGGGTTGCAATTTGAAGCCGGTCTCCGCCGTGCAGACCACCGATACGGATTCGCCGCCCGCCAGCGCCACCATTTCCGGGTAGCTGACCCAGTATGGCGCGGGAATGATCACCTCGTCGCCCGGATTGATCGTGGCCATCAGCGCATTATAGAGCACCTGCTTGCCGCCGGTGCCGACCGTGATCTGGTTCGACGTATAGGTCAGGCCGTTCTCGCGCTGAAACTTGGCGATGATCGCCTCCTTCAACTCGGGAATGCCGTCCACGGCGGTGTACTTGGTCTTGCCCGCCTCGATGGCGTGAACCGCCGCCAGCTTGATGTTGGCGGGCGTATCAAAATCCGGCTCGCCGGCGCCCAGACCGATGACGTTGCGGCCCGCGGCTTTGAGCTGCCGTGCTTTATCCGTGACCGCGATGGTCGCGGACGGCTTCACACGGTCAAGCGCGGCGGACAGAAACGACATCTCAATCTCCTCGAAAAAAGGCGCAAAATCGCAGCCAACGTATCTAAGGCTGCTGCATTGCAGCGGCAAGCGAAAACCGTGCATGGCCGGGTTTCGCCCGTGTTTGCCATTAACGTCCCGCAAAGCCGCGACTGCTATCAGGCAGAGAGAGAATTGCAGAACCAGCGATAACGGTCATGTTCGACGAAACCGCCGCCCTACGTCGCGCAGATTGCCTGATTTGGGCGGTCATCGCGGCAGTCACGCTGATCGTCGGCACTGCCGGGATCATTGGACCGTTCCATATTGATCTTTCGTCCTATCTACGGGTAGCGGCCGCGAGCGCATTCATCATGGCCATCGCGAGTTTCTATTCGCGGTTCCGGCCAGACCCGAAGCTGGCGTCGGCACTGACGGGCACGGCCCAACTGGCGGTCTTCGCTGCGGTCGGTGCACCTCTGTCCTACATCGCGGCGAGCGCCGGGCTGCCGCTCTGGGACAGCCACTTCGTGGCCTGGGATCGTAACCTCGGCTTCGATTGGATGGCGTGGCTCGCTGCGATGAATGCCCATTCGAAGCTGCATCTGGCATTCCGCTTCGCCTATCTCAGCTTCACACTCCAAGCCACGGTCGCCATATTGGCACTCGCCTTCACCAACCGTCTCGTGCGCCTGCGCAGCTTTATCTTCGCCTTCATGCTGGCCAGCATCATCACCATCGCGATGTCGGCGTTGATGCCGGCGCAAGGCGTCTGGGGACAATTGCATCTGTCAACCAGCAACTATCCGAATATCGACCCGGCGACACAGAGCATGCATCTGGCGGTATTCCATGGACTTCGCGACGGCAGCTTTCGCACGCTGATGGCTCTGGGTTCGGAGGGAATCATCACTTTTCCCAGCCTGCACGCCGCACTTGGATTGTTGTTCATGGTGGCGGTCTGGCCAATCCCCTATTTGCGCTGGGCCATGATTGTCCTGAACGTCCTGATGATCGCGGCGACGCCGATCGACGGCGGACACTACTTCTCGGACATCGTCGCGGGCCTTGCGATCGCCGCCCTGTGCTGGTTGGCGGCAACGCGTTGCGTCGACGGACGGCGCTTCGCAGCCGCAGGTGAAATCGACATTGCCGATGCGCCATCGATCGCCCCGGGCGCCGACACTGCGACGCGATACCCCAGTCAAGCACGACCGCAGCCGGCTTCTCGCAAGTCGCTCAAGGCAACGTGATCCGTTGGCCGTAACGCTGTTGGCATGAGTTACCCCGAAATCGGGCAGTAGCCGCAGTTTCCGACTATTTTTGCCCTGCCGCTTGTTCGCCAACTGGAGATGCTCCAGAGTGCAGGGCTTGCGACACATCGCTGCCAACCTCATTCTCAGGCCGCGCATCCGGCGGCCTTGCCGCGCCGGCAACAGGGTCCACGACGCGAATGTACAAGCTCTATTCGATGCAGCGTTCCGGCAACAGCTACAAGGTCCGGCTGGCCTTGGCGGTGCTCAACATTCCTTATCGCGCCATCGAGATCGACATTCTGAGGGGCGAGAGCCGCACGCCGGATTTTCTTTCCAAGAATCCGAGCGGCCAAGTGCCGTTGCTTGAGGTCGAGGATGGCCGCTATATCGCCGAATCCAATGCCATCCTCTGGTATCTGGCCAACGACACCTCGATCCGGCCGGAAACCCGTCTCGGCCGCGCCGAGGCGTTGCAATGGATGTTTTTCGAGCAGCACGCGCTGGAGCCCAATATCGGCGCCGCCTATTTCTGGCTGGCGTTGGTGCGTGGCGGCCGTGACCTTCAGACCCATGCTCTCGATGACTGGATGGAGCGTGGCTACGCCGCGCTGCGGGTGATGGAAAACCACCTCAAGGCGCATGATTACTTCGCCGCGGGTCAGTTCACCGTCGCCGACATCGCGCTTTATGGCTACACCCACGTCGCCGACCGTTGCGATTTCGACCTCGCAACCTTCCCGGCCATTCGCGACTGGCTGGCGCGCGTCGAGGACAGCCCCGGCTTCGTTACAATGGACTGGCGGCCGGCGGACACTGCCGCCGACGCCTGAGATTTGTCCTCGCTGCCGGCAATGTGGCCCAGTGGACGAAGTCATCGCCGCGCTGAGCGAGCAGATTGACGCCTTCACATCGGCTGAGGGGTCTTGGCGAACGGAAGTTATCGATCACGGAGTGCTGATTCCCCGCCACGTTTCGGCCATTTTCGGGGCTTTCGCCGCCAAAATCTTGCCGCGCCGAATCGGCAATTTCCACCTCACGGGTGATTCGCCCGTGAAATGAAGGAATCACGACCATGTCGCGGTCGCGCGGTCCCGGGCCGGGTTTCGCCGAGAAACCTACTCCGGTTGCGTCTTCAGGATTGACTCATGCGGTTGCCGCGTCGCTGGCGATCGCGCTGTCGGTATGCCTGATGATGACCTTCACGCTGCTGACGATCAACACGCACCTGCCGTTGCCGGCCTGAGCGTAACGGCGGCGCCGCCGCCAAAAGATCATTTTCATCGCGCTCGCCGCAAAGGCCGCCAACATGAAAAGCCCCGTCCTCTGGGTGACCGGTTCGCTGACGGCCGCCACCGCGCTGGCGGCGACGTTGTTGATCGTCACCACCACGCGTAGCAACACCCGCCCCGAGTTCCAGCAATCGAGTGCTATCAACGCACCTGTTCACGCCTCACCGGATTGTCAGCCGCCGCATTGCGATGCCGCGTCCTGCGCCCCGGCGTGCCAGAACGCCGACTGAGCGACCCACTCAGCCGCACCGCCCGCATTCAAATCGAATTTATCGAAGTACGAGGCGTCGCCGTTTACCGGGCGTTGATGGTGTCGTGAAAAGCCACCGTGAAGCCGTGAACAATTTTCACGGAGTTACCCTTACATTGAGAGGACACAAGGGTTCCGTCCATGCGAACTGAATGGCGCGCGATCTCCGGCCCTGTCTTGATAACGGCGATTTCGCTCGCCGCGATTGCCGCCGACCACGCCTATGGCCGCGTTCCCAATCCTGCGCCGCTGCAAGTCTGCATCGTGGCGATGGCCGCTGCGCTCGCCGGCATCGGTTCCGGATTGGTCAGCGCGGTGATCGCGGTCGCCACCAACGCGCTGTTCATGCGGCATCACGGCCCCGGCGCGGTCTTCGACGTGCCGGAATTGCTGCGACTCGGCCTGCTGGCGACCACAGCTTCCGCAACCGCGGTAGTCACCGGCTTGCTCCGTCAAAAAATGCGCGACGCCATGACGTGGGAACGCAACCGCCATGCCACCGCGACGCGGCTCGCATCCGCGCTCGACGAGATCGATATCGGCGTGGTGCTGCTGGATGCAGACACCCGCGCCGAATTCATCAATCGCGCCTTCCGCAAATACTTCGCGCTGCCGGACGCCAAGGCCGACAGCAAGCCGCCGTTCATCGCACTGATGTATCATGGCCGCGACGCCGGCTGCTACGAATTGCCCAAGGACGAACTCGCGCACTTCATCTCCGAGCGGATCGAGAAGATGCGCACCGGGGACTCGACGCCGATCAACATCAAGCTGGCCGACGGCCAGGTGATGCGCTTCCAGTGCACGGCGCTGCCCAACGGCGGCCGGATGCTCAGCTATACCCCGATCACCGATCTGATTCGCCGCAACGACGACCCCGCCTTGGCCGAGTATTACCGGTCGCTGCGCGCCGGCGGCGGCGATGTGTTCGCATCGACCGATTTGCGCGCCGCCGAATAGGGACGCGCCGCACCTGTCATCCGCCTGCAATAATCCCGGGATAGGCTCCAGCCACGCTTGATCCGGAGCCCCCCGATACGGATCAATGCTCCCGCGGTCCCGTCAGTCATCCACCTGAGCGGGGCCGCTTTTTTGCGAGACGCCATGACGAACCGCAACGTCCGCCGCAATCGCTGGTCCATTGCCCGGGTTGTGAAACCGGGTTAACGAGCGTCCATGATCCGCTTCACCCTGGTTATTCTGGCGCTTGCGATCCTGACGCTGGTTCTGCTGCCGTTTCAGTTGATCGCGATTGCTTTCGACCTTGACTGGCAGCGGCGGATCCCCCGCCTCTATCATCGCATCCTGTGTATGCTGGCTGGCGTGCGCATCCGGCAGGTTGGGCAACGGACCTCCGCGCGGCCGGTCCTGATCCTCGCCAACCATGCCTCGTGGCTCGATATCTGCATCATCACCGCGACAACGCCGGTGGTGTTCGTCGCCAAGAGCGAAGTGGCGCGCTGGCCGCTGTTCGGGACGCTGGCAAAGCTGCAACGCACCGTCTTCGTCGACCGCGACCGGCGACAACAAACCGGAGAAGCCACCGCGCAGATCGCCGGCCGCCTGCTCGGCGGCGAAGCCGTGGTGCTGTTCGCCGAGGGCACGTCGAGCGATGGCATCCGCGTCCTGCCGTTCAAATCGGCACTGGTCGGATCGGTGCATCAGGCGCTCGGCGCCTCGCACGGACACGACTCGATCGCGGTACAGCCGTTGTCGCTGGCCTATACCCGGTTCGACGGCCTGCCGGTCGGACGCGCTTTACGCGAACGCGTGGCGTGGTACGGCGACGCTGATCTCATCCCGCACTTCATCCGCGTGCTGGCCTCCGGCGCCACCGACGTCACGTTGAGCTGGGGCGACGCCATTGCGCTCAACGCCGAGACCGACCGCAAGCAGGTGACGCGCGACGCGGAAGCCGCCGTGCGCCGCATGACCGCCGCCGCACTGCGCGCGCCAACATGGGCCATCGAGAGTCCCTCTGAAGGCGAACTCACGCCGAAAACGGTCTGATCGCGCCGGTCGCAACGCGCCGGGCAACCATGCCGATGCGGCTGTTGCCGCTTCACAGCAACAACGGCACAATCCGGTTCAAGTCACTAATCCTCGTCAACAGGATCGTATCTCCATGCAAATTCGCAATCTCGGCGGCTCCGGCCTGCGCGTCTCCGCGGTCGGACTCGGCTGCAACAACTTCGGCCAGCGCACCGATCTGGAAACTTCGCGCAAGGTGATCCACAAGGCGATCGATCTCGGCGTGACGCTGTTCGACACTGCAGACATCTACGCCGGACGCGGCGGCTCGGAAACCGTGCTCGGCGAAGTGCTCGGCGCGCGCCGCAAGGACATCGTGCTCGCGACCAAATACGCCAAGCCGATGAGCGACGACGGCAGCAAACAAGGCGCGTCGCGGCGTTACATCATGGCGGCGGTGGAAGACAGCCTGCGGCGGCTGAAGACGGATTACATCGATCTCTACCAGCAGCACGACTGCGATCCGCTGACGCCGATCGAGGAAACCTTGCGCGCGCTTGACGATCTGGTCCGGCAAGGCAAGGTCCGCTACGTCGGCAACTCGAACTTTCCGGCATGGCACATCGCCGAGGCCGAACTGGTCGGACGTGCCACCAACACCGTGCGCTTCGTGTCGTGCCAGGACGAATACAGCCTGCTGGTGCGCGGCATCGAGAAGGACCTACTGCCCGCCGCGCAGCACTACAATCTCGGCCTGCTACCGTTCTTCCCGCTGGCGAGCGGACTATTGACCGGCAAGTACCAGCGCGGCGCGACCGCTCCAGACGATACGCGCTTCGCAAAAATGCCGGCGCTGCGCGATCGTTACGTCACGCCGCGCAACGAGGACATCGTCGAGAAGCTCGAGGCCTTCGCCAAGGCACGCGGCCATACCATGCTTGAACTCGCGTTCTCTTGGCTGGCGGCCCGGCCGCAAGTCTCCAGCGTCATCGCCGGCGCAACACGCGTCGAGCAGATCGAAGCCAACGTCAAGGCGATCGACTGGGCACTCACGCCTGATGAATTGGCGGAGATCGACCGGATCACGCTGGTATAGAGACTGCTGTCGTTACACCAACAATCCCTGCATCGGCTTCACCGCCGCGCTGTCGGGAAACACGCTGCCGGCCAAAACACGCTCGCTGATGCCGAGGTGATCGCGCAATAGCCCCTTGAGGACTGCGCGCAGATCGGTGGTCGGCGCGAGATCGCGATTCTGATAGAGGTTCGCGGTCTTCAAACCCGGCCAATCGGCGATCACGCGCCCGCCCTTGACGGCACCGCCGGCCAATAGCGCCACCGTGCCGGTACCATGATCGGTGCCCTGCGTGCCGTTGATGCGCGCGGTGCGACCGAACTCCGTTGCAACGACAATGGCGGTGTCGCGCCAATGCGCGCCAAGCCCGGATTCGCACTCCGCGAAAGCGTCGTCCAATCCCGAAAGCAGTTGCGCCAGGCGGCCGACCGGGCCGCCCTCGTTGGCATGGGTGTCCCAGCCGTCGAAGGCCAGCGCGGCAATGCGCGGGCCATCGTCTTCCGCCATCAGTTTGGCGACGCCGCGCGCGGTGATCTGCATCGCGCCTTTGCCGTTGCGCGGCTTTGCCCGCATGTCCTCGCCACGCGCGGCGATCTTGTCGAGTTGCAAGCCTTGCGAGAGCGCCTGCGCCAGCGCCGGATCACGATGCTTGTAAAGGTCGAACAGTCGCATCGCGGTATCGTCGGCGGCCTGCGGCAAATTCACCGGCGCCCAGCCGACCGTCGGCGCCGCGCCGCGCAACACCAGCGGCGCACTGGCGCCGACCGCGAGCGCGCCAGTGACACGTTCGCCACGCGGCAACGCCGCAAGCGCACGATTGAGCCAGCCGGACTGCACGCGTCCGGGGCCGGCAAAGCCGCTTTCCAGCACGTCCTGCCCATCGAAATGCGAGCGCTCGCGATAGGGCGTCGCGACCGCATGAACGACGGCCGCATGCTTCTCGCGATACATCCGCGCGAATTGCGGCATCGACGGATGCAGCACGAAGAACGAATCCAGTTCGGTCGCGGCGTGCGGTCCGTCCCGCGTCAACGCAATCGTGCCGTGGAGATCGGCATAGTCGGGATCACCCGCCGGCGCGACCGTGGCGAGGCCATCCAGAGCACCGCGCAGGATCACCACAATCAGGCGCGGATCGCGTCCGTCCGCGGCGCGGGCGAACTTCGGCAGATAGGCCCATGCGGCGAACGACGCGCCGCCGAGCAACAACCCGCGACGCGTGATCGCAAGTGACGTTCGGCTTTCGCAGCACTCCATCGTCATCTCCTCTGGAATTCCGGCGACATCAGCAACAGCGCGAAGGCCTGCTGACGCGTCTCGGCGCGCGCGATGGTCTGCCGCGTATCCGACGACGCGGCGTCGGCGGCGATCAGATCGAGCATCTCGCGCGGATCGCGGTTGTCGCCGATGCGCGACGCCACCTGCGCGGCGATATCGAGGCGCAATTTCATGCCCTCCGGCGCCGCCCAGGCGGCATTGGTGTCGGCAAAGCCGTTCGGCCCCGCCGGCGTCCACAGCGGTTGGCCCAGCACGTTGAGCCCGTACAGATAGCGGCCGGGGTCTTCCGGGATTTGCGCCATCAGGCGGCCCGTCGCGATCAGAAATTCATAGGGCGACCGCATCTTGGTCATCGGCGCACGCCACGCGTCATCCGCCCCCACCAGCGCATGGGACACCGCGCGAAGATCGCCGTCGGTCTTCCTGAAAACATCGGCGAGGTGCGTCACCAGTGCCGGCGGCGGATCGTCGGCGACGAAATGCCGAACCAATTTCGTCGCGATGAATGTCGCGGTCGCCGGCCGGCGCGCGATATCGGCAAGCGCAGTCTCGCCTTGCGTCGCGTTGTTGTCGGCATAGCTCTTGCCGAGCAAAGCGATCGCGCCCGGTTCGTGCGCGTTGACATTGAAAATGAAACTGCCGGGCGCACCCAGCCGCCCTTGCCGCCCGGCATAGGTCCAGCCCGTGAGAATCTTGGCCAGCGCGACCACATCGGTCTGCGTATAGCCACTACCAACACCGAGCGTATGCAGTTCCATAATTTCGCGGGCGAGATTCTCGTTCAGCCCACGTTTACCGCGCTGGCCAGCGCGGGAGTTGGGACCGATCGACTGCTGGTTGTCGAGAAAGAACAACATCGCCGGATGCTGCTCCACCGCCCTCAGCATATCCGCGAAATGTCCGAGCACATGCGGGCGGATCGCTTCGCGCTCGAACGCCCCCGCCCAGATACGTGCCGGTTGGCCCTTGCTCACCGAAATGCAGAAGTGATTCGACCAGAACGTCACGAGCCGTTCGAGGAAACCGCATTCGGCGATGCTCGCGCGCTGGATGCGCGCCAGCGCCTCGGCGCGAAACGTTCGCTGAATCACGTTGGGTGCGGGTTTCGGCGGACGCACACTCGTCGGCATCGGTGAGGCCTTGTCCATCATCGTACCGGGCGCCTGCGATGACATCGCCGCCGTCGCCGCCGCAACCTTGGCATCGGCTTCACGCTTCGCTTTCTGTTCGGCCTGGAACGCGAACAACTCCGACGCCAGCACCGGAGTCGGTTGCAACGTGGGCGATTCGATCAGCGCCGCCGCCGGGCGTTGCAGTTCCGCGGCAACGAAACCGCGCGGATCGGACGCCGCATTGATGAAATCGCCGGATGCGCCGCCCCGTGCCCCGAAACCAAACCGATTGAGAGCGACAAGGGCTGCTTGCGGATCGCGAGCCATCGGACTAACTCTGATATTCCATGAGGCACTGACGCGCCCAATGTCGGTTCGCCGAGATGAACAGGCGATGAAAATATCAAAGATGCGCCGGGCCGTGCGATGACAAATCCGTTAGGTCAACCAGTTCCATCGCCAAGGCACCTCATCTGCGTGCGTTGCGGCACTGAGTTTGGTTGTACGCTGTCGGCGGACTGCTGGTGCGGCGAGGAAGCCGCGCGGCTGCCATTGCCGACATCCGGCACCGGCTTCGCGGATTGCCTGTGTCGCGACTGCCTACGCGCGGTGGCCGTGCTCGCGTCGCTGCAAGACCACACCATCAACGCCGTGCTGCTCGACATGGACGGCACGCTGCTCGACACCGAGCGCGTCTATCGCACTAGCCTATGCAACGCGCTGGCCGACCTCGGCTATGGCGACGGCACCGCGATCGCCCACGCCATGATCGGCATTCCGGCGGCGGAATGCGAAATCATGCTGCGCGATCACTACGGCGCGGACTTCCGCATCGACGATGTGCGCGCGGCTTACGAAATCCATCGCGACGGCATGTTGCGCGACGGACTGCCGCTGAAACCCGGCACGCTGGAACTGGTCGCGGCGTTGCGCGAATTCGATTGCCCGGCAGCCATCGTCACCTCGTCGACGCGGCACAACGCCGAGCATCATCTCGCGCTCGCCGGCATTCGCGACCGCTTCGACACGGTGCTCACCCGCGATGACGTCGCGCGCGGCAAGCCCAGCCCGGACCTGTATCTGCTGGCGGCGGAGCGTCTCGGTTTCGCGCCAAAGGTCTGCCTCGCGGTCGAGGATTCGCGCCCCGGCATCGAGGCCGCGCACAACGCGGGCACCATTCCCATCATGGTGCCCGATATCGTGCCGCCGAGCGACGACACTCGCGCCAAATGCGCGGCCGTTCTGCCGGACCTGCACGCGGTGCTGACCATGCTGCATGACAAGCGCGTGTTCACGCGCGCCTGACGCATTACTCTAGACGGCAAATCCCGGCGACTTGCGCGCCAGCCCGTCAAACGCGTCGAACAGACGCTCGCGCCACGCAAACACGAGATCATCGTCCTTGAGCAGTTTGAACTCGCTCACCACGCGCGCCCATTGGAAACAACCGAACACGATATAGTCGGCATAATTCGGTGCGGCGCCGCCGAGATAGGCTTGCGTCTTCAACGTCAGGCGCATCGGATCGAGGCTCTTGCGGAATGCCAGCACGTCCTTGTCGCGATTGGCGGCCGCATCTTCCAGACGCATACCACCAAGCCGCGCCTCACGCGTCTTGCGGAAATAGGCCGCATCGTCCGGCGCAAGCCGCGTGACGATATCGGCCGCGATCATTGGAAACATGCCGCCAACCACGACGACATCGCCCCACCAGTTGAGCATCCGCGCCATGGCGCGACCGCCCTCGCCGCCGAACAGCGACGGACGATCCGGATAGGTATCCTCCAGATAGTTGGCAATGGTCCAGGAATCGGCCAACGCCGTTTCGCCGTCGAGCAGCACCGGCACCTTTTCCGAACCATGCGGCGCGATCGCGGATTTCTCGGTGAAGCGCCACGGCACGGTGTCGGAATTCAGGCCCTTGTGCGCCAACGCCATCCGCGTCCGCCAGCAGAACGGGCTGAACGGCCGGGTCGCGTCGGTCCCGACGAGTTCGAATAATTTGCGAGGCATGGTTTGACTTTCCTGCACGGTATTCTTGCCTCCTCGCCCCGCTCTTGCGGGGAGAGGGTTAGGGTGAGGGGCCATCACGGTCGAGGCATTCATGGAATGCCCCTCACCCGGCATGCTTCGCATGTCGACCTCTCCCCGTAAACGGGGAGAGGTAAAGCACTTATCTTCACCCCTTCACCACGCTCGCGGTCTGACCGAACAGCAGTTTGCGCTCCTCTTCGGTGCGGATCGCGGGCTGGCCGAAGTTCGGATTGATCTCCTTCGCCTTGGCATAGGCGCGTTGCGTCGCCGGGCGCGCGGCGATCGTCTCCAGCCATCGCTTGAGATGCGGGAAGTCATCGATGTTTTGGCCCTGGTTGGCGTAGGGCACCACCCACGGATAGCTAGCCATGTCGGCGATGGAATAGTCGCCGGCGATGAACGCGCGATCCGCGAGGCGCTTGTTCAACACGCCGTAGAGCCGGTTGGTCTCGTTGACGTAGCGATCGATCGCGTAGGGAATCTTCTCCGGCGCATAGTTGCGGAAGTGATGGTTCTGCCCGGCCATCGGGCCGAGCCCGCCCATCTGCCAGAACAGCCATTGCAGCGCATCGAAGCGGCCGCGCACATCCGCAGGCAGGAACTGGCCGGTCTTCTCGGCGAGATACAGCAGGATCGCACCGGATTCGAAGATCGAGATCGGCTTGCCGCCATCCCTCGGCGCATGATCGACGATGGCCGGCATCCGGTTGTTCGGCGCGATCGTGAGGAAGTCCGGCTTGAACTGGTCACCCTTGCCGATATTGACTGGGATAATCGTGTAGGCGAGCCCGGCCTCCTCGAGAAACATCGTGATCTTGTGGCCGTTCGGCGTGGTCCAATAATGCAGATCGATCATATTGCGTCCCTCATTCGCGACGCGCGACTGTGCGCCGCAATATTCATGCATTTGCATGAATATGGGACCATCGCTGCGCCGAAGTCAACGGCAGACTTCGCACCTTTGTCGGGGCGGATTTGCATCGCGAAGTTTCGTGTGCTGAACCTGCGACCTCACGGAGGCGACACAACCACGCGCCACTGTCGCGGATGCCGGAGATGATGCATGGCCTTTTCCATTGATGACCTGAAGGCCGCGGCCGCCGCCGGCATTCTCTCGGAAAGCGACCTCGGCCGTCTGACGGCATTTCTCTCAAGTCGCACTCAGGCCAGCGCACCGACCAAAGCTTTCGATGTCGCGCATCTGCTGTGGTATGCGGGCGCGCTGATCGTGATGTCGGCGATGGGTCTGTTCTCAACGCTGGCATTCTCGCAGATGGGCGGCTGGGCGCTCGCCATCACCGCCGCGGTTTATGCCGTGCTGTTTCTGCTGGCGGGTCATTATCTGTGGACCAAGAGCAACCTGCGCACGCCCGGCGGCCTCTTGATCGCCGTCGCGGTCGCGATGGCGCCGCTCGCCGCCTACGGCATTCAGGACGCGCTCAATCTGTGGGGCACCTTCGGCAAACCCGGCACGACGCATGACTTCTACGTCTGGGTGAAGGGAAGCTGGGTGTTCATGGAGATTGCGGCGATCGCGGCCTCGGTCGTCGCGCTGTGGTTCTATCGCTTTCCGTTCATCGTACTGATTGCCGGCATCGCATTGTGGTTTCTATCGATGGATGTGGTCCCGTGGATCACCGGCTCCCGCTACGGCAACTGGGAGACGGCGCGGCAAGTCTCGATTCTGTTCGGGCTGGGAATGCTGATCGTCGCCTTCGCCGTCAACATCTGGCAGCGCGCGGGCGATTTCGCCTTCTGGCTTTACCTGTTCGGCGTGCTGACCTTCTGGGGCGGCATCACCGCGGCGTCCGACGGCACAACCGTGCAGAAAGCGCTCTACTGCGCGATGAACATCGGCTTCCTGTTCCTCGCGGTCTATCTCGGGCGGCGCGTGTTCGCGGTGTTCGGCACCATCGGCATCGCGATCTATCTCGGCGATCTCGCCGACAAGCTGTTCAAAAACTCGCTGCTGTTTCCGTTCGTGCTGTCGCTGATCGGCATCGGCGTCATCGCCGCAGGTCTTTGGTATTACCGCCGGCAGGCGACGATCAGCACTTGGTTCGACGGCATCCTGCCGGAGCCGCTGCGACGCTTGCGGCCGACCAACGCGACGAGAGCGTGACGCACGGCCTCTGACAACCGTCCTCTAGGCTTCGCTTGCTTTCACCGTCGGCGCGATTGCACCAGACTGGCGATCGTCGCCACGCAGCCGGCCCACCAGGTTGTCACGGACATCTTTGGTCGCACCGGCGCGTCGGTCATCAACGGCCGCCACGGCGTCGGGCGCGGCTGCGCGCGGTCGCGTTCAAACACGCAGAAGCTGCGCGAGGCGTCGTTCTCCGCATCGTTCTCGTGACGAGCGGTCATCGCGGGTTTCCTTCACGGTTTCCTTGGGGATTTTGCCCTTTTATCGCCGCCGGACTCATCCCATATTCCGCCGATGGCGAAGAATCCAGACAATCCGAAAAAGTCCAGTAAATCCCCCAAATCGAAGGCCCACCGCCCCGATGTGAAACCGATCGGCCCGGCGCTGGCGGAGCTTTTGAATCCCGCGATCAATCGTGGCGATGCGGGGATGGGCTCGGGCACCGGATTGCAGCCGCCGCCAGACAATTCCTGGGACCGCCGCACCGGCGGCGAAGCCGCTGCGCATCGCGCGCGTGCCTCGACGCGCGGCAAAAGCGAAGCCGCCGCGAAACACGATGCGGGCGCGCAGCAACCCGACATGCTCCCCCCTCCCCCTTCGGGGGACGCAGGCAGCTTCGAGGAAGTGCCGCAGGCCAACTACGGCACCAGCGCGACCATTCCGACGCTCGATCCCGAACTGGCGCGGCAACTCGGCCTGCCGACCGCGGAGGATGACGAAGCGGAACTGGCCCGCCCGCCGCGCAACAAGATGGAAGCGCTCGGCGTGCAAGCCACCGCCGAGGCGCTGGAAAGTCTGATCCGCGATGGCCGCCCGGAATTCCGCAAGGACGACGGCTCGCTGAAGGTGTGGACGCCGCACCGTCCGCCGCGCCCGGAAAAATCCGAAGGCGGCGTGCGCTTCGAGATCAAGTCCGAATACGAACCGAAGGGCGACCAGCCGACCGCGATCAAGGAATTGGTCGAGGGCGTTTCGCGCAACGACCGCACTCAAGTGCTGCTCGGCGTCACCGGCTCCGGCAAGACCTACACCATGGCCAAGGTGATCGAGGCGACGCAGCGCCCGGCGCTGATCCTCGCCCCTAACAAGACCTTAGCGGCGCAGCTTTACGGCGAGTTCAAGAACTTCTTCCCCGACAACGCGGTGGAGTATTTCGTCTCATATTACGACTACTACCAGCCCGAAGCCTACGTGCCGCGCACCGACACCTACATCGAAAAGGATTCCTCGATCAACGAGCAGATCGACCGGATGCGCCATGCCGCCACTCGCGCGCTGCTGGAGCGCGACGACGTTATCATCGTGGCATCGGTGTCGTGCATCTACGGTATCGGCTCGGTCGAAACCTACACCGCGATGACCTTCGCGCTGAAGAAGGGCGAGCGCATCGACCAGCGGCAGTTGATAGCCGACCTCGTTGCCCTGCAATACAAGCGCACGCAAGCCGATTTCACCCGTGGCACGTTTCGCGTGCGCGGCGACACCATCGATATCTTCCCGGCGCACTACGAGGACCGAGCCTGGCGCGTGAAAATGTTCGGCGACGAGGTCGAGGCGATCGAAGAGTTCGATCCGCTCACCGGCCACAAGAGCGACGAACTGGAATTCATCAAGATCTACGCCAACTCGCATTATGTGACGCCGCGCCCGACGCTGATTCAGGCCATCAAATCCATCAAGCTCGAATTGAAGCAGCGGCTTGAGCAGTTGCACGCGCAAGGTCGCCTATTGGAAGCGCAACGCCTCGAGCAGCGTACCACCTTCGACATCGAAATGATGGAAGCGACCGGGAGCTGCGCCGGCATCGAGAACTATTCGCGCTATCTCACCGGCCGCCGCCCCGGTGAACCGCCGCCGACGCTGTTCGAATACGTCCCCGACAACGCGCTGGTATTCGCCGACGAGAGCCACGTCACCGTGCCGCAGATCGGCGGCATGTTCCGTGGCGACTTCCGCCGCAAGGCGACGCTGGCGGAATACGGCTTTCGCCTGCCGTCCTGCATGGACAACCGGCCGCTGCGCTTCGAGGAATGGGACATGATGCGGCCGCAGTCGGTCGCGGTGTCGGCGACGCCGGGCGGTTGGGAAATGAACGAGGCCGGCGGCGTGTTCGTCGAGCAGGTCATCCGTCCCACCGGGCTGATCGATCCGCCGGTGCATATCCGTCCCGCCCGCACGCAAGTCGACGATCTCGTCGGCGAGGTGCGCGAGACCGCGCGCAACGGCTACCGCTCGCTGATCACGGTGCTGACCAAGCGCATGGCGGAAGACCTCACCGAGTATCTGCACGAGCAGGGCATTCGCGTGCGCTACATGCACAGCGATATCGACACCATCGAGCGCATCGAAATCATCCGCGACCTACGGCTCGGCGCCTTCGATGCGCTGGTCGGCATCAACCTGCTGCGCGAGGGCCTCGACATTCCCGAGTGCGCGCTGGTCGCCATTCTCGACGCCGACAAGGAAGGTTTTTTGCGCAGCGAGACGTCGCTGATCCAGACCATCGGCCGCGCCGCGCGCAACGTCGATGGCAAGGTGATCCTCTACGCCGACCAGATGACCGGCTCGATGGAGCGCGCCATCGCCGAGACCGATCGCCGCCGCGAGAAGCAGGTCGCCTACAACACCGAGCACGGCATCACGCCGGCGAGCGTCAAGAAATCGATCGGCGACATTCTCAACAGCGTCTACGAGCGCGATCATGTGCTGGTGGAAATCGGCGACGGCGGCGGCACCGACTTCACCAACGACGCCATCGCCATCGGTCACAACTTCGAGGCGGTGCTGGCCGACCTCGAAACGCGGATGCGCGAGGCTGCCGCCGATCTGAACTTCGAGGAAGCGGCACGGCTGCGCGACGAGGTAAAGCGGCTCCGCGCGACGGAGCTTGCGGTGGTGGACGATCCCACCATCAAGCAGCGCGGCGTCGCGGCGAAGGCCGGCAGCTACGCCGGCGCGAAGAAATACGGCGATGCGGCCAACCTGCCGGCGCGGCTCGACAAGGCGGCGCAGGGCAAGCCGTCCGGCAAATCGCGTGTCCACAAACCCTCGCTCGACGAAATGGGTATCGCCTCGTGGCACGAGGTCAAGCCGGATCGAAAGAGCGTTGCTCGCCCGCGCAAGCCGACGCTCGATGAAATGGGCCCCGGCACCGAGAGCCGCATCTACAAGCCGAAGTCGATGCGCGAAGGCGGCCAGGAGTTCGGCGGCGTGATCAAGGACAGTCTCTCGCCACGCTCATCCGCCGGCGCACCCGGCAAGCGCGGTGGATGGAAGCGGAAATAGATCACGCTTCTGTCCGCAAACCGTCCATAAGGCGTAATCCATTTTCGGCAAACACAATGTCGCAAGACGAACGCGACCGCAGATTGAACTTGCCAATTCCTCGCGCTGTGCAATGATGGAACCGTCTCGACGATGGTCGAGATGACTTGTTATTTGCTGTACTGAAATATTTGCCGCGTGCACCATTTGTTTTGAATGGAGGGCCGCTTGAGCGAATTGCTTCATCCAGCCGCGCCGCATCACCTGCCCTCCTTCATTACGGCTCCGGGCGATACAGACATTTTAATGATTTTGGTCGGCATCATTTTGATCGCCGCAGTTCTCGCCGTCGGTAACATCTACCTGCGACTCCATACGCTGCCTGAGCGGATGGCCCACAAATCGCAGAAGCTGCAATTCGAGATTGTCGCGGTTCTCGGCCTGCTGGCGTTGTTCACGCACATCCATCTGTTCTGGGTGGCGGGATTGCTGCTGGCCATGATCGATCTGCCGGATTTCGGCACCCCGCTACGCAGCATCGCAGGATCGGTCGCGAAAATCGCCGGCGTGCCGGCAAACATCGACGAAGAGACAGGGACACCCGAACCGCAAAAGCTCTCCGCCGATACAAACCGACCAGACAAGCCTCAACATTCCGGCAAGGACAGCGCAAGCGAGGAGCGGAGCCATGCTTGAAGTGCTGCTGTGCTCGCTGCTGACGATATTGCCCGACTATCTTTATCGGCGCTATGCGCAGGGCAAACGGCTCGGCCGCGAGATCACGCTGTTCTCCGTGTGGTTCGAACTGAGATGGGGCATCATCACCTGCCTGATGCTGACGGTCTCCCTGATCACGCTGATCTTCTATTTCCATCCCTCCACCACCACCGCGACGCTGTTCTACAGGACCGTTCCGATCATTCCGGAAGCCACCGGTCGCGTGTCTGAGGTTCATGTCGATTTCAGCGCGCCGGTAAAGAAGGGCGACGTCATCTTCAAGCTCGACAGCACGAAGCAGGAAGCCGCGCTGGAAACCGCTCGCCGCAAGATCGCCGAGGTGGATGCCGCCCTAGTGGCCGCGCAGGCAGATGTTGTTAAAGCCGACGGCCAGATCCAAGAAGCCAAGAGCGCTTATCAGCAGGCAACCGACGACCTCGACGTCAAACGCGAGTTGCAGAAACGAAATCCCGGCATTGTCCCGCAACGAGATATCGAGAAGCTGGAAGTGCTGGCGACCGGTCGGCAGGGCGCGGTCAATGCGGCAACAGCCGCAAGACAATCCGCGATGGCGCGCGTGACGTCGCTTCTTCCCGCGGAGAAAGCCAGCGCCGAAGCGGCGCTCGCACAGGCGCAGGTCGAACTCGACAAGACCTCTATTCGCGCCGGTGTCGCCGGGCGCGTCGAGCAGTTCTCACTGCGGCCGGGCGACATCGTCAGTCCGATCATGCGACCAGCCGGAATCCTGATCCCGGAAGGTGCCGGCCAACGCGTCCTTTCGGCCGGGTTCGGTCAGATCGAGGCGCAGGTCATGAAGGTCGGCATGATTGCCGAGGCGACGTGCATTTCAAAACCATGGACGATCATTCCGATGGTTGTCGTCAGCGTTCAGAATTATATCGCGGCGGGTCAATTCCGCGGCGGCGAGCAACTCGTCGAAGCCCAGCAGGTGCTGCGCCCGGGCTCCATCCTTGTGCTGCTCGAGCCACTTTATAAAGGCGGTCTTCAGGGCGTTACACCCGGGAGCAGTTGCGTCGTCAACGCCTACACCAGCAATCACGACCTGATCGAGTCGAAGGACACCGGCGCCTTCAAGCGCTTTGCGCTTCACGCCGTCGACGCCGTGGGGCTTGTCCACGCAATGCTGCTGCGCATCCAGGCGCTGGTGCTCCCTGTCAAAACACTCGTCATGAGTGGGCACTAGGGCGACAATTTCATTCCGTGTACTGCATCGCGAGCCGATTCTCGCGATTGCCACTCCCCCTTCCCGCCTGCTACGGGATCGCATCACCGATCCAAGGCGCAGGCGAGGACATCACCCATGGCGGGCACCGATCTGGATGGCATCATCCGCAAGCTGGCGAAGCAGCAGCATAAGAGCCTGACGGCCGCCGTGAAGGCGGGGCGCGATCGCTACCTCGCGCTCGCCGGCAAGGCGAAGGATGCCGCCGCGAAGCAGCGCTATCGCCAGATGGCCAGGCACGCGATGGAGGAAGGCACGGCAGCGGCGCGGCGCTTGCAGATGTCGGCCGACAACGCCGCCGACAGTTACGCACGCGCCATGCGGAAGGCCACCGAAGCAGCGATGACGCCGAAAGCCTCGCCAGCCAAGCCCGCAGCCAAACCGAAAGCCGAGGGGAAAGACGTAGCGAGCAAAGCCAAATCGGACAAGGTGAAGCCTGGCAAAGCAAAGTCGGGTAAGGCAAAGGCCTGACCTCGCTCTGCACCGCAAGCGCCTCATGCATATGTTGCACGCCGCGCCATCGCACGCATTTGAACGTGAACCGTCAAGACAACGACAACCTTCCGCGTTGCTCACGCTTGCGCTGTCGCTATTTTCGGCGACAATGCTTTCAATGGATTGACGAGGGAGGCATGCATGGAGAGCGACAGCAACAGGCAATGCGTCCTTGATTTCCTGCAAGCGTTCTATGCCGGTGATGCCGCAGCGGCGATGGCCTGTTGCGACAATGAAATCGACACCATCACCTATGCGCCGGTCGATCTGTTTCCGCATCTCGGCCACAAGCACGGCAGAGCCTGGGTGGCCGAAGCCATCGCGATCCAGCAGCAACGTTACGCCGTTCGAAAACACGAAGTGATCTTCATCGCGGCGGAGGACAGCAGGGTCGCCGCCATGACGCGCTGCGCCCTGACCAAGCGAAATGACGGACGCGTGGTGCAGTTCACCGAGGCGGAGTTTTTCGCCCTGCGCGAGGGGCGCATTACCGAGCATCGCGCATTTTTCGATTCCTTCGATCTGGTGCAGCAGGTCCTCGGCCACGATCTGGCCGACGAATTCGCCACCAGCGTGCGCGGCGCTATGGAGCATTAGGGCCGGCGTTCGCCTCGACCAGACTCGAATTGCATCGGCGCCCGGGCACACGCAATCCTGCAATTGTGCACTGCAAAAACGCGCGTTGCATTTGCTGCGATCCGGGATATCTGCGCGTACAAATGAAGAAGCCAGTTCGTCGGCCGCCCATGCATATGCGCGGTCGTCGGCTGGCTTTTCTGATTGCATTTCAAATTTTGGATCCATCGCCATGACCGAACACAGTCTTTGGCGCTTTTCGCGCGCGATGCTTCGCGCCATTAACGAGCGCCAGCCTGCCGATCTCGAAGCCCTGATCGATGATGACGTCGAATGGACCATCTATGGTCCGGCTGACATGTTTACATTCCTCGGCGCGCGCCGGGGCAAGGCTGCCGTCCTCGACGTCTGCCGACAACTCGCCGACAACGTCCGGGTTCACCGTTTCGACCGTGAATCCATCATGTTAGGCGAGGATTCGGCAGCATCGATGATGCGTTATTCCCTCACTGCGCTGGATTCCAACCGGCCGATCAGCCTACGGATCGCCCAATTCGCCCAGTTCAGGGCCGGACGTTTGCGTAGCATGCGGGTGCTGATCGACACCTTCGACCTGATCGAACAGGCGCTTGGTGCCCCGATCCATCTGCCGAAGATCGCCTGACTTTGCCGGCGGCCAAAAGCCTGCCATCCCTACCCCATAACGACCCCTGCCGGCGGCCATGACAAGGCCGCCGGCAGGGGTCATTTGCATGGTTTAACCCGGTTTTAACAGCAAATAGGCGATTCATGCCCAAGATCGGCCCCGATCCCGACAAGATCGGCTGTATTGATGGCCAGTCATCGTGCGGGGGACATCCGCGCTCGCGTCATGCGAAAGGGAACGGCAGATGAACGCAACTTCGCCCGAGAAAACAGAATCCACCGAAACCGACGAGAACCTCGCCGCGGTTTCCGATGTCGAAGCCGGCATTCGTGATTTCGTCCGCAACGACGTCGCCTATCTGCGCCGTCCCGGCGCCGGGATGGCCAGCAGCGAGCCGGCGCTCGACACCAACGCCGAAGCCACCGTCAGCAGCGTCAACTCGCTGATCCAGCGTGTCGCCGGCACCTCGCTGGCCGAGATCGAGCGGCTGATCACCGAGCTGGAAGGCTTGCGCGACCTGCTGCATTCCGAGGGCCAGCGCGTCCAGCGCGAAATCTCCGGCTATGCCCAGCTTAGCCAGGCCGCCATGAAGTCGACGCGGATCATTTCCGAGAACGTCGCGCAGTGGAAGAAGGCCGCCGAGAACCTGCGGCACGAGTAATCGGCTCTAACCTGCGAGCCTTCTGAGTGTTGAGCTATGCCGGCATCTTGCCGGCATAGTCACGTCGCGGCACGAACGCCGTGGCGAGCAATGAATATGCCGCCTCGCCGCGCTGATTGAATCCCGTTGTACGGGCTTGAACAATCCCCCACTCCGGGCGCTTTTCCGATGTGCGCAGCGACTCCACCACGCTGCTGAACGTGATGGTGTCACCGGCCAAAACCGGCTTGAGCCACTTCAACTCGCGAAATCCGGGCGACGGCCCCCACACTGCGGGCGTCTCACCAGCCGCGCGCATTTCCGCAGTTTCTTCCTTGCCCTTGGCGACGAGCAATTTCATGCACACCGAACCGACATGCCAGCCGGATGCGGCGAGGCCGCCGAACAGTGAATTGCGGCCGGCTTCCTCGTCGAGGTGGAATTTCTGCGGATCGAACTGGCGCGCAAACGCCTTGATATTGTCGGGCGTAAAAGTGAACGAGCCCAGTTCGCGGCGTTGACCGACGGCGATGTCCTCAAAAAACTTCATGCGCTGTCCTCAACCTGCCGCCGCCGCTGCATCGCGACGCTTCACCATGATCGGCGATGTCGCCTCCAGCAGCACCTGACCGGCGGCATTGCGCATCCGCATTCCGAAGGTGACGATGCCGAGATCGGGCCGGCTGCGCGACGCCCGCGCCTCCTTGACCTCGACGTCGAGCGTGAGATCGTCACCCGGTCGCAGCGGCGACAGCCAGCGCAGTTCGTCGACACCGGGAGAGCCGAGCGACGCCGTACGCCCGATGAATCCATCGAACAGCATCCGCATCATCAACGAGCCGAGATGCCATCCCGAGCCCGAAAGTCCGCGCAGCATCGATTTGCTAGCGGCTTCCTCGTCGAGATGCATCGGCTGTGGATCGAACTCGGCGGCAAAGGCGAGAATTTCTTCCCGCGTGACGTGACGCGGGCCAAATGTCCCGAAGTGGCCGGGCGGGAAGTCTTCGAATGTCAGGGTCATGCTGTTGATCGCTGGAGGGATGCCCGATTGTGGCCGCTATTTGCAGCAATCACAAGTCCACCTGCGGCGTGGGCCTCAATCCTGCCGCATGTCACGTCCGACGTCGGAGCTTGCCTGGGTAGAACGCCCCGACGGCAAGCCAAGCGCTCAGCGCCGGCTGGCTTCATTTGGTATCAAGCAATATATCGCCAGCCGCTCGAAACCCGGTACCGGCGACATTCGATAAAACCGCGCCGGCGATCGGCTGTGTGATGAGACAGGAGAACGACGATGTTCGAATTCCGGGATCTGTTCCAATGGGACCGTTTCATCACGCCCGGCATCATCAAGACATTCTATTGGCTGGTGATCGGTCTCGTCATCCTGTTCGGAATTTCCGGCGTCTTTTCCGGCCTTGCCGCAATGGCGGTGAGCCCGTTCGCGGGCGTCATCGTCGTGCTCTACAGCCTCGCCGGCATCGTCGTCGGCATCATCTTCTCGCGCATCGCGGCGGAGTTCGTGCTGATCATCTTCCGCATCAACGAACACCTCGGCGCCATCCGCGATCAGGGCCAGCAGCGCTAGGGTTTCAGAGATCGTCGCCAGCTTTGGTCGTCATTGCGAGCGAATGAGCGCTTCCGATACTTAATTATTGAATCGGAAATGCATCACGTCGCCATCGGCGACAACGTATTCCTTGCCCTCTAACCGCAATTTGCCGGCATCGCGCGCGCCGGCTTCGCCGTTCAACGTCACGTAGTCGTCGAAGGCGATGGTTTCGGCGCGAATGAAACCCTTCTCGAAATCGGTGTGGATGACACCTGCCGCCGCCGGCGCCTTAGTGCCTTTGGTGATGGTCCAGGCGCGCGCTTCCTTCGGGCCTACCGTGAAGTAGGTAATGAGGTGCAACAGCTCGTAACCGGCGCGGATCAACCGATCGAGGCCGGCTTCCTCAAGCTCCAGCGTCTCGAGAAAATCGACGCGCTCGGCGCGTGACAGCGTCGCGATCTCGGACTCGATCTTCGCCGAAATGACGACGGCAACCGCGCCCTCCTTCTTCGCGTGATCGAACACAGCCTGCGAGAAGCTATTGCCCTTGGCGGCCGCGCTTTCCTCGACGTTGCAGACGTAGAGCACCGGCTTCGAACTCAACAGGCCGAGCATCCGGAACGCGCGCTCCTCTTCCGACTTACGCTCGAGGAAACGCGCCGGCTTGCCATCGCGCAACAGTTTCAGCGCGCGCTCGACGAGATCGAGTTGCTCCTTCGAATCCTTGTCGCCACCCTTGGCCTTCTTGGACAGGTTGTCGACGCGCTTCTCGAGGCTTTCGAGATCGGCCAGCATCAACTCGGTTTCGATAGTCTCGATATCCGCTAAGGGCGCGATCTTGCCTTCGACGTGAGTGATGTCGGAATCTTCAAAGCAACGCACTACATGCGCCACCGCGTCCACTTCGCGGATGTTGGCGAGGAACTGGTTGCCGAGCCCCTCGCCTTTCGACGCGCCCTTCACCAGCCCGGCGATGTCCACAAAAGTCAGTTGCGTCGGAATGATTTGCTGCGATTTGGCGATCGCCGACAGCTTGTCCAGCCGCGAATCCGGCACAGCCACCGCGCCGACGTTGGGCTCGATGGTGCAGAACGGATAATTCGCCGCCTGCGCCGCCGCCGTTTCCGTCAGCGCGTTGAACAGGGTGGACTTGCCGACGTTCGGCAACCCGACGATGCCGCATTTGAAACCCATGTGACCCTCAATCGCTGACTGCGTCATGCGCGGGCTCGACCCGCGCATCCATCTTCCAAAAAGAATGGATCGCCGGATCAAGTCCGGCGATGACGCTGGTGATTATTTGGCGCCGTTGCCGTCGCCCTCATCCTTCTCGTTGCCAAATCCCTTGGCCTGCATCGCCAGATGCACCTTGTTCTGGAACGTCGCATCCTTGCCTGTCGCTAGGAGGCCCGCGTTGTCCGCGACGATGTCGCACAGCGCCTCGAAACGCGGCCGTTCCGCTTTGGCGAAATCGTTCAGCACGTAGGCGTGAACCAGATCCTTCACGCCGGGGTGGCCGATACCCATCCGCACCCGGCGATAATCGTTGCCCGCATGTGCGGAGATCGAGCGCAGACCGTTGTGTCCCGCAATCCCACCGCCGACCTTAACGCGAATCTTGCCGGGCGGAAGTTCGAGTTCGTCGTGAAACACGCTGATGTCACCGAGCATCAGCTTGAAGAAATGCATGGCCTCGCCGACCGCGCGACCGGACTCGTTCATGTAGGTCGTGGGCTTGAGTAGCACGACGCGTTCGCCGTCGAGCGTGCCTTCCGAAGTCTCGCCTTGAAAGCGACGGCGCCACGGTGCAAAACCGTGACGCCGCGCCATCACATCCAATGCGATGAAGCCGATGTTGTGCCGGTTGCCCTGATACTTCGTGCCAGGATTGCCGAGTCCAACAAACAGCCGCATGACGCGGTATCCCGCGCCTGACCGTTACTTCTTTTTGTCGGCAGCCGGGGCCTTCGCGGCACCCGCGGCCGGAGCCGCAGCACCGGCGGCCGGAGCAGCGCCCGCAGCCGGAGCAGCACCCGCGGCAGCCTTCTGCTCTTCGTTGTAGCCCGACGGCGGCACGATAGTGACCACCGTCGCGTCCTCACGGGTGATCAGCCGCACGTTGGCCGGCAGTTTGATGCTGGTGAGGTGTAGCGAGCCGTTGATATCGAGCGCGCCGACGTCCGCTTCCAGATACTGCGGAATGTTGTCGGCCGGCACTTCGAGATCGACGGCGTGCGTCACGATGTTGACGGTGCCGCCACGCTTCACGCCCGGCGCGGTTTCGGCGTTCAGCACGTGCAGCGGAACGCTGACGCGGATCTTCGAACCCTGACCCAGCCGCAGGAAGTCGACGTGCAGCGGGAAGTCGCGCACCGGATCGAGGCTGAAGTCGCGCGGAATCACGCGGTGCTTCTTACCGTCCAGCACGATGTCATGAATCGTGGTCAGGAACCGGCCGGCCTGCAGGCGCATGCGCAGTTCTTGATCGTCGAGCGAGATGGTCAGCGGCGACTCGTTGTTGCCGTAGATCACGGCCGGAACCCGGCCTGCGCGACGTTCTGCCCGAGCGGCCCCCTTGCCGGCCTTCGGACGAGCGGTCGCCTTCAATTCCTTGACGGTCGCCATCGTGTAAATCCTTGTTTTCTAAAAGTTAAAGGCCGCAACGCGGCCCCGTTTGCTGTCGTGGCGAGCCTCCAGGGGTGCAGGGGCCACTGACATGCCGGGGCTTTTAGCGCCAAAGCCCCGAAAAGACAAGGAAATGGCCGGACTTTTCTCGCCCGGCCATTGGAGACAGATCTGTGAGATGCCTTTAAGTGGAGCCAGACCCGATTTTGGCCTCCAGGGCCGCAATCCGCACTTTCAGCGCCTCGTTCTCCTCGCGCGCCAGCCGGGCCATTTCCTTCACCGCCTCGAAATCCTCGCGCTTGACGATGTCGAGATCGCGCAGTATCCGCTCCGCCTGGTTGCGTACCACCGTATCGACCTCGCGCTTGACACCCTGTGCGGCACCGGCGGCGTCATTCATCAGGCGGCCGATCTCGTCGAAGAAACGATTGCTGGTCTGGGTCATCTAAAACTCTCCCGCGATCCGCGTAGGGACATTCTGCCATTCACAATGGCGATCACGCGCGTTCACTTCAAGTCTCACCATCGTAGATGACAATCGCGCGTACCTTGCCACGGTCGGCTTTCCTTGCGATCTTGCCGACCCGCATTCCTCCCGAGATAAAGAATCCGTCATGATCGACCAGCAGATCGACATCGCGACCAAGGATGGCCGGATGACGACGTTCATCACCCATCCCGAACGCGGCGGTCCGTATCCGGTGGTGCTGTTCTTCATGGATGCGCCCGGCATCCGCGAGGAATTGCGCGACATGGCGCGACGGCTCGCCACCGCCGGCTACTACGTGATACTGCCGAATCTCTACTATCGCTCGGGCGAGATGGAGCTTGGTCCGATTCCCCGCGAGGAGGACGCGCCGCTCCGCAAGAAAATGTTCGACCTGATGTATTCGATCGACATTCCACGGGTGATGCAGGACACCCGCGCATTGCTGGATTTCGCCGCGACCCAGCCAGCGGCCAGCAAAGGCCCGGCCGGCGCCATGGGCTATTGCATGAGTGGACGCTACGCGATCAACGCCGCCGCCAATTTCCCCGACCGCATCGCCGCCGCAGCGTCGCTCTACGGCACGCATCTGATGACGGACCAGCCTGACAGTCCGCATGCAGTCGCCAAGAAGGCCAGAGCTGAATTGTATTTCGCCTGCGCCGAAGTCGACCGCTGGGCGCCGATGGAGATGATCGCGCCGCTGCGCGAGGCGCTGACCGCCGACCGCGTCAATGCCGAGGTCGAACTTTATCCCGGCACGCATCATGGCTTCGCGTTTCCGGCACGGCCGGACTATCACAAGGCCGCCGCCGAACGGCATTGGGAACGGCTGCACGCGCTGTTCCGCCGCCATCTACAACCCTGACTGACGCGTCGATGCCTTCTCTGATCATCGCTTTTCCCGTTTTCGATCCGGTCGCGATTTCGATCGGGCCGTTTGCCATCCGCTGGTATGCGCTGGCCTATATCGGCGGCATCGTGATCGGCTGGATCTACGCGCGCGCCGTGATCCGCCGCCCGCAATTGTGGGGCGGGCAATCGCCGATCACGTTGATCCAGTTGGATGACTTCATCCTTTGGGTGACACTCGGCATCATTCTCGGCGGACGCACCGGCTATGTGCTGTTCTACAATCTCGATTTTTTCATCAGTCATCCGGTGAAGATTTTCGAGCTGTGGGAAGGCGGCATGTCGTTCCACGGCGGCTTCCTCGGCTGCGTCGTCGCGGTAATGGCGTTCGGCTGGAAGCGCAACGTCTCGATCCTGTCGCTCGGCGACATCACCTGCGCGGTGGGACCGATCGGGCTGTTCCTCGGACGTATCGCCAACTTCATCAACAGCGAGTTGTGGGGCCGCCCTGCCGACCCCAGCCTGCCGTGGGCGATGGTGTTCCCCAACGGCGGCCCGCTGCCGCGCCATCCAAGCCAACTGTATGAAGCCGGACTTGAGGGCCTCGCGCTGTTCATCATCCTCGCGCTGATGATCCGCGCTGGTGCCTTGAAGCGACCGGGCCTGATCCTCGGCAGCTTCATCACGCTCTATGGCCTCGCGCGCATCACCGGCGAATTCTTCCGCGAACCCGATCCGCAACTCGGCTTCCTGTGGGGCGGATTGACCATGGGCATGCTGCTGTCGGTGCCGATGGTGCTGGCCGGTATCGCCATCATCGTCACCGCGTTGCGCCGCAAGCCGCAGCCGCCAACCGCCGCGCGAGGTGCACCGTGATCGACGGGTCTCCGCTTCACCACGAGATCGCCAAGCTGATCGCCACCGCCGGGCCGATGCCGGTATGGCGCTACATGCAGTTGTGTTTGACGCATCCGCGCTACGGCTACTACATCGCGCACGATCCGCTCGGCCGAGAGGGCGATTTCATCACCGCGCCGGAAGTCAGCCAGATGTTCGGCGAGTTGATCGGCCTGTGGGCGGCCTCGGTATGGCGCGAGATGGGATCACCATCGACGGTGCACCTGATCGAACTCGGCCCCGGCCGCGGCACCATGATGGCGGACGCGCTCCGCGCATTGCGCGTGTTGCCGCCACTGCACGATGCGCTCAGCATTCATATGGTCGAGATCAATCCGGTGCTGCGCGACCAGCAGCGCGCCACGCTCGCCGGCGTCCACAACGCGCACTGGCACAATTCGCTCGATGACGTGCCGCGCGGACCTTCGATCATTCTCGCCAACGAATATATCGACGCGCTGCCGATCCATCAGATGGTGAAACGCGACGACGGCTGGCACGAACGCACCGTCGAACTCGACGCTGCCGGCAAACTGATCTTCGGCGTCGCGCAGGACGCAGTGCCACGTTTCGAGGTGCTGTTGCCGCCGCTGGTGCGCGCCGCGCCGGTCGGCGCCATCTTCGAATGGCGACCCGACAGCGAGATCATGGCGCTGGCGACGCGGCTGCGCGAAACCGGCGGCGCGGCGCTGATCGTTGACTACGGCCATGTCCGCAGCGATGCCGGCGACACGCTGCAAGCCATCGCGCGGCACTCTTTCGCCGATCCGCTGCAGAACGCCGGCGAAGCCGACGTCACCGCCCACGTCGATTTCCAGGCCCTGGCGCGCGCCGCCGAAGACGTCGGCGCCTGCGTGCATGGCCCGGTGACACAAGGCGAATTCCTGCAACGGCTGGGGATCGACGCGCGCGCCAATTCGTTGATGGCCAACGCCAGCGAAGAGGTGGCCGACGGCATCAAGACCGCGAAGACTCGCCTGATCGGCGGCGGGCGCGGCGGCATGGGTGCGATGTTCAAGGTGCTGGCGATCTCCGATCCGTCGTTGCCCATGCTGGTCGGATTCGCCGACGAAGACCCCGCTGCCGGAGCCGCGCCATGATGCTCGCCTCGTCTCTGCTCGCTGCCGTCCCGAATCTGCGCCACGCCTTCTTCACCCGGGAGGGCGGCGTCTCGGACGGCATCTATGCTAGCCTCAACGGCGGCCTTGGCTCGCGCGACAACGCGGATCATGTCCGCGAAAACCGTGCGCGCATGGCGGCGGTGATGAATGTCGCGCCGGACAATTTCCTCACCGCCTATCAGGTGCATTCGCCGGACGTCGCTGTCGCGGAAGCCCCATGGGACTCGACCACGCGGCCTCATGCCGATGCTATCGTCACCCGCACCCCGGATCTCGCCATCGGCATCACCACCGCCGATTGCGGGCCGGTGCTGTTTGCCGATCCCAAGGCGGCCGTGATCGGCGCGGCCCATGCCGGCTGGAAGGGCGCGCTCACCGGCGTACTGGAATCGACCATCAGTGCAATGGAAAAACTCGGCGCCGAACGCAACGGCATCATCGCCGCCATCGGCCCCTTGATCCGCCAGCACAGCTACGAAGTCGGCGCGGAGTTCGTCGAGCGCTTCACTGCCGCCGACCCCGGCTATGCGACGTTCTTCATCGCCTCCGAGCGCGACGGCCATGCGATGTTCGATCTCGCGGGCTTCATCCGCGCCCGGCTGGAACAGGCCGGCGTGCTGATGATCGACGACCTCGGCAACGACACCTATACCGACGACCGCTTCTTCAGCTACCGGCGCTCGGTGCATCGCAAGGAACCGGACTACGGCCGGCACGTCCATTCCATTGCAATATCCAGCGACTGAGCAGCGGCGCGCACAATTTGACGCAAATCGCGCCATGCGCGGGGTGGATTCGCTCACCCTTCGCGGCCTTCGATAGCGCCTGCCCTAGACCTTAACGGATTTTAACGATATCGGTTCTGAACCCGGCGCCGGTGCGGCGGGCGATGTCGCGAGCCAGGATACCGGTAAATATCCCGATGACCCTTACCCGCAGTCCATCCATCCGCACCCTCTGGCGTGCCACGCTGGTCCTGGCGCTGGGGAGTGCTTTGGCGGGTTGCGTTAGCGACGGTCAGGGGCCGGTGGCCTCGCAATCCACGCCGAGCGGCGCGACGGTGGCGTTCGAATCCATCGACGGCCCGCCGCCGCAGGTGTTCGACCGTATGGTCAATATCCTCGACAGCGAATCTCAACTGCGCAACGTCGCCGTGGTCTCCCGCAAAACGCAAGCCGCTTATCGCGTGCGCAGCTATTTGGCCGCGCAGACCATTCGCGGCCAAAGCTCGATCGACTGGGTCTGGGACGTTTACGACCGCGACCAGCGCCGCGCGGTGCGCCTCGCCGGCACCGAACCGGTGGCCAAGACCGGTGGTGACGTCTGGACGGCCGCTGACGACGTCACCTTGCGGCGGATCGCGCAGGCTGGCCTCAGCGGGCTGAGCGCGGTAACCGGCGGCAGCGCCGCACCGGTCGAGACGGCCCCCTCTGCTGCCCCCACCCCATCGCGGGCGAGCGGCCCGGCCATCGCGGCGAACGACGCCCCGGCCGCTTCCAGCCGCAGCGCGCTTAGCTTCGCCAGCATGGACGACGGCGCAGCGGCGCCCCAACACTGATTTAACCCCCGAAAAGCGTTCATAACGGGTTGCCATCGCCGGGCTCGCCTTGATATCACCACGCCCGTCACCCGCGCGCCAAATATCCAGGGCGTCAGTTCGATAGGTAGCCGATATGCTCAACGTTGTGTCCACCAAGCCCGGGGGAAAAGCGACGATGTCGGCCAAGAACGGGTCCATCAAGCTGGTCGCCGGCAACTCCAATCCCGCGCTGGCGCAGCAGGTTTCCGCCGCTCTTGAGATCCCGCTGACCAAGGCCAGCGTCCGGCGCTTTGCCGACATGGAGATCTTCGTCGAAATCCTCGAGAACGTGCGCGGCTCCGACGTGTTCGTGATCCAATCGACCTCCTATCCGGCCAACGACCACCTGATGGAGTTGCTGATCATCATCGACGCGCTGCGCCGCGCCTCGGCGCGCCGCATCACCGCGGTAGTTCCGTATTTCGGTTACGCCCGGCAGGACCGCAAGGTCGGTTCGCGCGCGCCGATTTCCGCCAAGCTTGTCGCCAACCTGATCACGCACGCCGGCGCCGACCGGGTGATGACGCTCGACCTGCATGCCGGACAGATCCAGGGCTTCTTCGATATTCCGACCGATAATCTCTATGCATCGCCGGTGATGGTGCGCGACATTCGCGAGAAGTTCGACCTCGCCAACGTGATGGTGGTGTCGCCCGACGTCGGTGGCGTGGTGCGTGCACGCGGCCTTGCCAAGCGCATCAACGCGCCGCTCGCCATCATCGACAAGCGGCGCGAGCGCGCCGGCGAATCCGAAGTGATGAACGTGATCGGCGATGTCGCCGGCTTCACCTGCATCCTGATCGACGACATCGTTGACTCCGGCGGTACGCTCGTGAACGCGGCCGATGCGCTGCTCGCCAACGGCGCCAAGGAAGTCTACGCTTACCTCACCCACGGCGTTCTCTCGGGCGGCGCCACCGCGCGCGTCGCCAACTCCCGTCTCAAGGAGATGGTGATCACCGATTCGATCCAGCCGACCGATGCGGTGCTTGCGGTGAAGAATATCCGCGTACTGCCGATCGCGTCGCTGATCGCCGAAGCTATCAGCCGCACCGCCGCGGAAGAATCGGTTTCCAGCCTGTTTGACTGACCGACACGCAATCCCTCGCGCCCCATTACAAGACGTAACGGGGCGTCGGGATTCTTGCGGCAAACTTATGGCATTCCCGCCGCGACTTGGCCGCGCAACCGCTCCAGCGCGTGAAGCGTGTTGGCACAGGCTTCCGCCACCTCGATCCCCTTGATGGCGAAGTGCTTGCGGAAGAATTCGAAGTGCGTCGCGTGTTCGTGGAACTGCTGCGGGGTCAGCACCGCCGAGAACACCGGCACCTCGGTGCGCAACTGCACGTCCATCAACGCGTTGATGACGGTGCCGGCGACGAAGTCGTGGCGATAGATGCCGCCGTCGACCACAAGGCCCGCGGCGACAATGGCGGTGTAGCGGCGAGTCTTTGCCAGCAGTTGCGCGTGCAGCGGAATCTCGAACGCGCCCGGCACTTCGAAGAGATCGACCTGCGACGGCGCGATGCCGCGCACCTCGATCTCCTGAAGGAAGGCGATGCGGCACTCGCCGACGATCTCGCGATGCCAGCACGATTGCACGAAGGCGATGCGCTGCGGCTTGGCGAAACGGATCGGCTCTGCCGTCACGCCCGGCGGCACGCCGGGAGACTCGGTTTCAGTGGTAGCGGTTGTGGTGGAGGTGGAATCTGACAACATCTGATTCATGGCTTTCCTCAGTTTAAGGACCAGAATCAGGGCATACGGACCGCCGGCCACGCATAAACGCGGCCTTCGGTAACCCGCTCTCTTTCATCCGGACTATGACCGTCGGCTTCGGAATCGCACCGAATCTGCTGACCCTTCTTCACTGAAGCGAGGAAGGCGCTCGCGGGCTTAAGGCACGAAGGCCTATTACCGCCGGTGGGGACTTTCACCCCGCCCTGAGAACTACCGCCCCGATTGGAGCGGCGCCCCAAATATGCCGGACGCGCCCCGGTGCCGCAAGCCGTCCGCCATGGGCGGATCGCATGGCACCCCCGCCGGGCGTAATGGCTTCGCCGGAGCCTGATCGGAATCCGATACCGCCCGCGCCGAGACTCGCATCGCGGGAATCCGCTCCGCAGACTCGCACCCCGCGAATCCGATTCCGTTTTGTTCTCAGCGTCGAACCGTCGCATCGCGATGATCTGTGGACGAGCAACGGTTTGCCTGTGGATGGAGTCCACGTGCCGTTGCGCGGATTCGGCAAATCACATCACTTGATCCTCGCGCACCGGATTGAAGCAAAAGCATTCCCTCACGGTTCGCGACATGCAGCGACGCGTCAGGCTCAGTGCCTATTGTCCTGCCGCGTGCGTATCACAACAAACAACAGCAAGGTCGAGACGGCATGTCCCTCCTCGAAGGCACGTTCGATTCCCGAAACAGTCCGCTGGAAGTGATCGAGGAGATCGCCGCTACTCATGACTGGTCGTTCGAGCGTTCGGGCGAAGACGAGATCACCATCGTCACGCAGGGCGCGTGGACTGATTACCAGCTCTCCTTCACCTGGATGAACGAGATCGAGGCGCTGCATCTCGCCTGCGCCTTCGACATGAAGATTCCGGTCGCGCGCCGCAACGAAGTACAGAAGCTGATCGCAGCGATCAACGAACAGCTCTGGGTTGGGCATTTCGACATCTGGGTGCAGACCGGCACCGTGATGTATCGCCAGGCCCTGCTGCTGCCGGACGGATTGACCGCATCGAGCGCGCAATGCGAGGCAATGCTATCTGGCGCCATCGGCGCGTGCGAACGTTATTATCCGGCGCTGCAATTCGTCGTCTGGGCCGGCAAATCCGCCGCCGAGGCAATGAGCGCCGCGATGTTCGACACCGAGGGCGAAGCGTAGGCGTTCTCGCTGATCGTCATGCGCGGGCTTGACCCCCGCATCCATCTTTTTTCAAAATGATGGATCGCCGGGGCATAGGCGAGCGAAGCGACGCCGCTCTTCGAACGACTATGCCCGGCGATGACACTTACTGTCGGTGATGCTGTAGCGCATTCTCTGCCAAACTTGGATCTTCCCATGACTGAACCGTCGAACCCGCTCGCCCGGATCAAAGGCACCGTCGTCCTCGCCGGGGCCGGCAAAATGGGCGGTGCGCTGCTCACCGGCTGGCTGGCGCAGGGGCTCGATCCTGCCCGCGTCGTCATTATCGATCCGCATGTGTCGGACGACATCCGTGCATTGGCTGCGAAAGGCGTGCGCCTCAATCCCGCGCCAGTGGACATCGGAGCAGCTGACGCGCTGGTGCTCGCGGTCAAGCCGCAGATGTTTCACGACGCCGCTGCAACGCTGAAGTCGTTCGTGCGGCCTTCGACGCTGGTGGTGTCGATCATGGCCGGCACCACCATCAAAGCCATCAGCGGCGCCTGCGGCGGCAACGTGGTGCGGGCGATGCCGAACACGCCGGCCGCGATCGGGCGTGGCATCACCGTCGCGGTGCCGGACAAATCGGTCGGCGACGGCCAGCGCGCCATCGCCGATGCGCTGCTCGCCGCCACCGGCAAGATCGAGTGGCTCGACGACGAAGCGCTGATGGACGCGGTGACGGCGGTGTCCGGCTCGGGCCCGGCCTATGTATTTCTGCTGGCGGAAGAACTGGCGCGCGCCGGCGTCGCGGCGGGACTGCCGGCGGAGCTGGCCGCAACGCTCGCGCGCGAAACCGTCGCCGGCTCCGGCGAACTGCTCTATCGCTCCGACCTCGACGCTGCGACATTACGCCAGAACGTCACCTCGCCGGGCGGCACCACCGCGGCGGCGCTCGGCGTGTTGATGGGCGATGACGGATTCAAGCCGCTGCTGGAGCGCGCGGTCGCGGCGGCGACGAAACGCTCGAAGGAATTGGCGAAGTAGTTACGAAGACGTTTGACGAAACATTGGACTCTCCATTCGTCATGGCCGGGCTCGTCCCGGCCATCCACGTCTTCTTCGCTGATATTCCACAGAACGTAGATGCCCGGGACAAGCCCGGGCATGACGATGGATAGGATTTTTTCGAACGTTCTACACCGGAATCCGCACCGTGGCGCGGAGGCCTCCCATGGGGCTGTCGCCGAGGGTGACATCGCCGCCGTGCGAGCGCGCGATATCGCGGGTGATGGCAAGACCGAGGCCACTGCCGCCCTGGTCCTGATTGCGGGCATCATCGAGCCGCAGAAACGGCTTGAACACCTCTTCCCGCATGTTCAGTGGAATGCCGGGGCCGTCGTCATCCACGGTAATGGTCAGCCAGCGATGATCGCGATGCCCAGAGATGGCGATGGTCTTCGCATAGCGCGACGCATTCGACACCAGATTGCCGAGGCAGCGCTTGAACGCGGCCTGCTTCACCGTTACCACCGGCAATCCCTGGAACGCCACCGTTGTGGATTGGCCGTCGCGCTCGGCGTCGCTACGCAACTCCTCGAGCGTGGCGGAAATGTCGGTGGGCTGCGCGCGTTCGTCGCCGTCGCCGCGCGCGAAGGCGAGATAGGCTTCCAGCATGCCGGACATCTCGTCGACGTCCTTGCGCATCCCCTCCAATTCAGGATTGTCGCCGATCAATTCGAGTTCGAGCTTGAAGCGGGTCAGGATGGTGCGCAGATCGTGGCTGACGCCGGCCAGCATCGCGGTGCGCTGCTCCATCGCGCGCTCAATGCGGGTTTTCATTTCGATGAAAGCGTGCGCCGCGCGCCGCACCTCGAGCGCGCCGCGCGGGCGGAAGTTCGGCGCCTCGCGACCCTTGCCGAAACTCTCGGCGGCATCCGCCAGCCGTACAATGGGCCGGATCTGATTCCGCAAAAACAGTACAGCGACGATCAACAACACCGACGAGGTAGAGAACATCCAGAGGAAGAAGATTTCCGAGTTCGATGCATAGGCCGCGCTGCGCTGCGCGAACACCCGCATCACCGAATCGTCGAGCTGGATGCGTATCTCCACCAGCGAGGAACGCCCGACGGTGTCGATCCAGAACGGCCGTGAAATCTGCCGGCCGATCTGCGCCGACAGCGATTGATCCAGCAGCGAGAAGAACGGTTTCGGTCCGGGCTGCGGCATATCGCCGGGCGGCAGGAAATCGACCACAAGCCCGAGCCGTTGCTGCGCGACGCGCCGCAACAGCGTGTGGTCCTTGTCCTGCGGATAGCCTTTGTAGATGTCGATCAGCGCCGCGATGTCCTGCACCACCGTCGCCGACAGCCGCCGCGTCACCGTATTCCAGTGCCGCTCCATGAACACGAAGGCGACGACCGATTGCAGCACGACCATCGGCACGATCATGATCAACAGCGCACGGGCATAGAGGCCCTTCGGCATCCAGCTCTTGAAGGAGTTGCCGAGCCGCGCATTGAAGGTCGAGGCGCGCTGCGCGGCGCTGCGGATCAGCGTCAGGCCGGCATCGAATGTGCTCATCGGGCGAAGCTCACGACAAGACTCACGGCGAGGCGACCAGACGATAGCCGACGCCGCGCACCGCTTGCAGGAACAGCGGATTGGCCGGATCGCGCTCGATCTTGCGCCGCAGCCGGTTGATCTGCACATCCACCGCGCGCTCGTTGACGTTGCCGCCGGAGCCGGTGAGATCGCCGCGCGGCACCGTTTCGCCCGGGATCGCTGCGAGGATGCGCAGCATCTCGCGCTCGCGGTCGGTCAGGTGGATCACGGTCTCACCTTCACGCAATTCGCCGCGATCGAGATAATAGACGAACGGCCCGAACCGCACCGATTCCACTTTCGCCACCGGCGCGGGCGTGGCGCGTTTCAGAATGTTGCCGATCCGCAGCAGCAGTTCGCGCGGCTCGAACGGCTTCGCGACATAGTCGTCGGCGCCGAGTTGCAAGCCCTCGATGCGGCTTTCGGCCTCGTGGCGCGCGGTCAGCATCACGATCGGCACGGTAGACGTGGTGCGAATGAAGCGCGCCAGTTCGAAACCGGTCTCGCCCGGCATCATCACATCGAGGATCAGCAGATCGAAATGCAGGCCCTGCAATTTGGCGCGCGCGTCGGCTGCGCTCATCGCCGTGGTGACGCGATAGCCTTCGCCGGCGAGAAAGCGCGACAACAGATCGCGGATACGGCGGTCGTCATCGACGAGCAACAGATGCGGCGCATCGTCGGCGGGTTGGATCGGCGGTCTTGCCATGGTTGAAACCGTTGTCATTGGTCCCGCGTCTCGGGATGATGATGATCCAGCAGGCTCTCAAGCACCTTGTCCGATTCCTCCCGATCGATCATGCCGCGCAGAAACTGACTGACGGCGGCGGCGTCCGACGCACTCAGGCCGCGCATTGCCCGCGTGATGCGGTCGGTCTGCAATCCGGCCAGCCTGGCGATCAGTGTCTCGCCCTTGGCGGTGGCAAACAACAGACGCTGCCGCCGATCCTGATCGCCAGCCCGCTGCACGATATACCCTTCCTCCAGCAATTGCTTGAGAACGCGGCCCAGCGATTGTTTGGTAATCCGAAGTACCCCGAGAAGATCGGCGACAGTGAGGCCGGGATAACGGTGCACGAAGTGCACGACCCTGTGATGGGCGCGGCCGAAACCGAACGCTTCCAGTACATGATCGGCGTCGCCGACAAAATCGCGATAGGCAAAGAACAACAGTTCGATGATGTCCCAGCGCAGCGGCGGCCCCCCGCCCGCCGGCGCGGCATCGTCGTCCCGCCCGGCATCCCCGGCTGCGGCGGTCGCGTCGGCCTTCGCAAAATTTATGTCAGGCATGTTGACGTATCTTGGTCTCAATGTTACAAAAAGGACAATGGCGACGAAATATTAGATCGTTTTCGCCCCATTCCTGGTTCTAAGTTTGCGCGGCCCATCTGTTTTCCCGCCAACGCCAGGGTCGAAATTTCTGCACCACCCGATTGTCGGCCGACGGCCCGACAAACATACTGGAGTTCGCCTGTTCCGCAAAAGTTGAAAGCCGCATTGCGGATGGAATGGGCGTAAAGTTGACGACAATCCGACCAGGCGCCTTGGCGCACGTCGCTAGATCCGGGAGATGATCCATGGGAGTTTCGTTCGATAAAGCCGATGGCTCGCTCTGGTTGAAGTTCGACGTCCAGCCGAAGGCCGATCCGACATCCGATGCCGACCGCACCGCCAAGCTCAAGGACCCGGGCTTCGGCCGGGTGTTCACCGACCACATGGCGATCGTCCGCTACAGCGCGGACAAGGGCTGGCATAGCGCGCGCGTCGAATCCCGCGCCAACTTCCCGCTCGATCCGGCGACCGCCGTGCTGCACTACGCGCAGGAAATCTTCGAGGGATTGAAAGCCTACCGGCGCGACGACGGTGGCATCAACCTGTTCCGCCCCGACGCCAACGCCAAGCGCTTCCGCAACTCGGCCGACCGCATGGCGATGGCGCCGGTGCCGGAGGCAGTGTTCATCGAGGCGGTCGAACAACTCGTCCACATCGACCACAAATGGATTCCGGGCGGCGAAGGCAGCCTCTACATCCGCCCCTTCATGATCGCCAACGAGGTGTTCCTCGGCGTCAAGCCGTCCTCGGAATACATCTTCGCGGTGATCGCCTCGCCGGTCGGCTCCTACTTCAAGGGCGGCCCCGCGCCGGTCTCGATCTGGGTCTCGGAGACTTACACGCGTGCGGCGGTCGGCGGCACCGGCGCCGTCAAGTGCGGCGGCAACTACGCCGCATCGTTGCGCGCGCAGGCCGAGGCGATCGAGCACGGCTGCGATCAGGTGGTGTTCCTCGACGCGGTCGAGCATCGCTACATCGAGGAACTCGGCGGCATGAACGTGTTCTTCGTGTTCGACGACGGCTCGCTGCTGACGCCGCCGCTCGGCACAATCCTGCCCGGCATTACCCGCGATTCGATCATCGCGCTGGCAAAGGAAGCCGGCACGAAGGTGCGCGAGGAAGCTTATTCGATCGACCAGTGGCGGGCCGATGCCGCCAGCGGCAAGCTGAAGGAAGCCTTCGCCTGCGGCACAGCGGCGGTGATCTCGCCGATCGGCAAGGTGTGTTCGACCAAGGGCGACTTCACCATCAACGGCGGCGCCGCCGGCGAGATGGCGATGGGGCTGCGCAAGAAGCTGGTCGACATCCAGTACGGCCGCGCCGCCGACACGCATAACTGGATCAAGAAGGTCCTGTAGTTAGGAGCGGAGCTACTCCGCTCTTTCCATAACCAACGCTCGCATCGTTTCAATCAGCGCGGGATCACCCGTCCCGCGAACGGATCGGTGCGCGCCTTTCGCTGGATGCATTCTCGTCAACGCGAACCGGAGCCATCACATGGGCGTTTCATTCGACAACATCGACGGCGTGATCTGGTACGACGGCAAGCTGGTGCCGTGGCGCGACGCGAACGTGCACCTCCTCACCCACGGACTGCACTATGCAAGCTGCGTGTTTGAGGGCGAGCGCGCCTATGGCGGCGAGGTGTTCCGCAGCACGGCGCATTCCGAGCGGTTGAAAAACTCCGCGCGCATTCTCGATTTCGAGATTCCGTATTCCGTGGCCGAGATCGATGCCGCGAAGAAGCTGGTGCTCGACAGCAACAAGCTGACCGACGCTTATCTGCGCCCGATCGCCTGGCGCGGTTCGGAGATGATGGGCGTGTCGGCGCCGTCGAACACCATCCACCTCGCCATCGCCTGCTGGACCTGGCCGAGCTATTTCGATCCGGCCGAACGGCTGAAAGGCATCCGCGTCGCGCTGGCGGAATATCGGCGGCCCGATCCGCGCACCATTCCGGCGCTGGCGAAGGCGTCCGGCCTCTACATGATCTGCACCATCTCCAAGCACAGAGCGGAGCGCCAAGGCTATGCCGATGCGATGATGCTGGACTGGGAAGGCCGCGTCGCCGAATGCACCGGGGCCAATATCTTCTTCTTCAAGAACGGCCAGTTGCATACGCCGATCGCCGACTGTTTCCTCGCCGGCATCACCCGCGCCACCGTAATCGACCTCGCCCAACGGCGCGGCATCGACGTGATCGAGCGCCGCATCATGCCGGAGGAGTTGGCGAACTTCAGCGAATGTTTCCTCACCGGCTCGGCCGCCGAGGTGACGCCGGTGGCGGAGATCGCGCACTGGCGCTTCACGCCCGGCGCCCTCACCGCGCAACTGATGCAGGACTACGCCGCCGAAGTGCAGCCGAAGCAAGCGGCGGCGTAAGATGTATCAACCCGTCGGCACCAGCCCCAACCGGTCGCGCCGCATCCAGCGCCGGATCATCAGGACAGCGACAACGGCAAGCCCCGACGCCAGCCCGACCCAAATGCCGACGCCGCCGTAGCCGAACTTGAACGCGAACAGCAGGCTCAGCGGCATGCCGCAGCCCCAATAGCCGAACGCCGCATAGAGCATCGGGACGCGGGTATCCTGCAAGCCGCGCAGCATGCCGGCGCCGACCACCTGGGCGCCGTCGGCGAGTTGGAAGATCGCCGCCCACAGCAGGAACAGCGCGGCCATCTCGGCGACCGGTGCGTTGGCCGGATCGGTGACGTCGATGAACGCGCCGATCAGCACTTTCGGAAATGCCATCAGCACAACGCTCATCGTCGCCATGAACACCATAGCCATCGCAAACGCAGTCCAACCGGCGCGGGTGATATCATCGCGAAGGCCGGCACCGTGCGCCAGTCCAACGCGTACCGTCGCCGCCTGCCCCAGCCCCAGCGGCACCATGAAGGACGCCGCCGCGATCTGAATCGCGATGGAGTGCGCGGCGATCGCCGCCGTACCGAACTGCCCCATGACGAACACCGCCGCGTTGAACAGCGTGATTTCGAGCGCCATGGTCGCGCCGATCGGCAGGCCGAGCCGCCATAGCGTGAGGAAGCGCGGCCAATCCGGCCGCCACCAGCGTCCGAACAGATGGAAGCGCCGGAACTGGCGATCCGCCAACACCACGACGACAAGGCCGAGGAACATGAAAGTGTTCGACAGCATGGTCGCGAGCCCGGAACCGCGCAACCCGAGCGCCGGCAGGCCGAGATGTCCGAACACCAGCGCCCAATTGGCGACGATGTTGAACAGGATCGCCGCCACCGTCACCACCATCGCCCAGATCGGTCGCTCCAGCGCGGTGACGAACGAGCGCAAGGTGATGAAGCCGAGCGCAGGCAGAAAGCCCCATTGCAGTTCGTGCATGAAGAGATGCGCATCCGCCGCGAGTTGCGGCTCCTGCCCGAGCGCCAGCAACACCTGGTCGGTGTGCCACAGCAGAGCCCACGCCGGGATCGCAACGATGACGGCGGACCACATCCCCTGGCGGAAAGTGCGACGCACATCGCGCACGACGCGATGACCGCGGCCGATCGCTTCCGCCATCATCGGCGAGGTCGCGGTGACGAGGCCGATAGCAAAAATCAAGAGGCCGAAATACAGATTGACGCCAAGGGTCGCGGCGGCGAGCGCCGACGGGCCAAGACGGCCAACGACGATCACGTCGGTCGTGGTCAGCGCGATCTGCGCGAGATTGGTGAGCACCATCGGCCAGCCAAGCGCCAGCGTCGCCCGGAATTCTCCGAGCCAGGCGTCGCGCGTGAACGCGTTCTGGCGGGCAACGAAAAGCATGGCGATACGATCATCAAGGCGGCAGCGTGATTGATATGACAGTGCGAAGACAGAACGCGAAAGACAACGAAACCTCCGGCGGCATCGCCGGAGGTTTGCATCTGTCGTTCGCTGGATGGGCTTTATTTAGGCGCTTTCCGGCGATTTGGCCAGAGCCCGCTACGCAGGGCGGCCATGCCTGCGGCAAAGTGAGGCCGGAGGAGTTGCCATCATCATTGCGAGTGTAATGACGATGTGGGACGCGACTTCCCGATCGAATTCTCAGAGCCTGACTCGAATTTGGCATCGTAGGATCAAACAATCTCGGCGTCGTCCCCGCGAAGGCGGGGACCCAGACGCCGTGTCGTTCGTGATGCAGGTAGCGTTCGCGGTCTTTGGCAGACGGTCTCATCCACCGCAACCGCTAGGGGTTATGGGTCCCCGCCTTCGCGGGGACGGCGCCTTTCGTCTGGCTCGCCTCTCTTAAAAAGGAACGCCGGATCAACCCCTCAAGCGAGCGTCGCGAGCGTTGCGGCGTCGATCCAGAACACTTCGCCTTCGGAATCCTCGGTGTCGAGCCAGAGCATCGGCAGTTCGGGATAGGCGGCTTCCAGCGCCTCGCGACAGCGGCCAATCTCGCACAGCAGGCCGCCATGTGGCGTCAGATGCCACGCGGCTTCACGCAGGATGCGATGCACGATGTCGAGCCCGTCGTCACCGCCGTCGAACGCCATCTTCGGCTCAAAGCGGCACTCGCGCGGGAGATCCGCCATGCCTTGCGCATCGACATAGGGTGGGTTGCTGATGATGAGGTCATAGCGCGCATCACCCAGCGGCGCAAACAGGTCACCATTGTGAAGCGCAATACGATCCGTCAACCCATAATCGGCGACGTTCCTCGCCGCGACCTTGAAGGCATCCTTCGACAGATCAACGGCATCGATCCGCGCATTGGGGAAATGCCGGCTCGCCAGGATCGCGAGACAGCCCGAGCCGGTGCAGAGGTCGAGCACGCTTTCCACCGCGCCGAGATCATCGATCAGCGCGCCGCCGTCCATTTCGTCCGATCCGGAGAAATGCGAGTCGAGCAATTCGCCGATGAACGAGCGCGGCACGATGACACGTTCATCGACGTAGAAAGGCAGACCGCGCATGTAGATCTTGTTGACGAGATAGGCGGTCGGCTTGCGGGTCGTGACTCGCGCCTCGATCAGGTCGAGCAGTTTTGCACTCTCGGTGGTGGTGACGCGCGCCGTCGCAAACATTTCCAGCTGATCGGGATGCAGATGCAGCGTCTCGCAAACGAGAAACGCCGCATCTGCCACCGGATCGGTGGTGCCGTGCGCAAACGCCACATCCGCCTCGATGAAACGGCTGACCGCGTAGCGCACAAAATCCAGCAAGGTCAGCAATTCGCCACGCGCCGGCCGGACGATTTTGGAAACATTCGCCACACGAGGCGGCGCGGCTTTCTTCCCCGTGGCACGCGTTTCTTTGGCGCGTGCTGGTTTGGAGAGTGTTTTCTTTGCCATCAGGATTTGGTCCAGCGCGCGGCTGCCGCGTCGTCATGCGCAGCGGCATCGACCCAATTCGTGTCGCCGGCCGCGCGATCCTCACGCTTCCAGAACGGCGCGCGCGTTTTCAGGTAATCCATCAGAAACTCTGCCGCCTCAAACGCCGCCTGCCGATGCGAGGAAGCAGTAACTACCAACACGATGTTCTCACCCGGTTCGATGCGACCATAACGGTGAATGACGGTGACGCCGAGCAGCGGCCAGCGCGCCAGCGCCTCCTCGACATGGCGGCCGATTTCGGCTTCCGCCATGCCGGGATAATGTTCAAGCGTCAGTGCATCGATGGCATCGCCGTCGACGCCGCCACGACAGACGCCGCTGAACGACACCACCGCGCCGACATCGGTGCGGCCGGCCGACATCGCGGCAACCTCGCGCGCGGTGTCGAAGTCGGCCTCTTGCAGGCGAATGGTGACAGGAGTGGTCATATCACGCGATCACAACGCCAGATGTTAGCCGCCGGTCATCGGCGGGAAAAATGCGATCTCGCGCGCGCCGGCAATGGCCGTCTCCGGCGGCACGTGGGCGTGATCGATGGCAGCGCGGATCACGCGCGGCGTCTCGAAGGCATGGGCGTAGGTTTCGCCGCGCCCGGCCAGCCAGTTGATCAGCTCGCCCACCGTGCGCACCTCGGCCGGCGGCTCGACGGTTTCTTCCGCCTTGCCGATGCGTTCACGGACCCATGCGAAATAGACCACCTTCATGAATCGGCCTCGATGAGGTGATGGATGCCGGCGCGGAAATAATCCCAGCCGGTGTAAATCGTCAGGATCGCCGACAGCCAGAGCAGCAACAGGCCAAGCTGAGTGACGAACGGAAACACCCGGTCGCCCGCCTCGCCGGCCAGCAGGAAGCCGATCGCCACCAGCTGCGCGGTGGTCTTCCACTTGGCGAGCTTGGTCACCGGCACGCTGACCCGCAGCGCCGCGAGATATTCCCGCAAGCCCGACACCAGAATTTCGCGGCAGAGGATCACGATGGCGGCCCACAAGGTCCAGCCATGGATGATGCCGTCCGCCGCGAGCATCAGGAGGCAGGAGGCCACCAGCAATTTGTCGGCGATCGGGTCGAGCATCCGACCGAGCGCCGATTGCTGATCCCATATGCGGGCGTAGTAACCGTCGAGAAAATCGGTGATCGCAGCCGCAATGAACACCGCCAGCGCCACCCAGCGCAGCCACAGCGGCCCCTCCAGGATCGACTGCGCGTAGACACAACCGACCACCACCGGAATCGCCGCGATCCGGGCAAAAGTCAGGATATTCGGGAGTGATAACCCGTTCCGCGCGGAGCCTCTGGTGGTCGTAGTGTCCATCCGTTCTACCAATACCGCCGTTGCGCGAAGGTCAACTATCCCAATGTGAAATTCGCGTGCCCATCGTCACGTCAGCTCGGTTGCGCGTGGAAAAACTCAAAAATCCGGCGGGCGCTCTCGGCGCTGATCCCCGGCACCTTGCCGAGGTCGGCGAGTGAGGCCCGCTCGATTTCCTTGAGCGTCCCGAAGTGATGCAGCAGCGCCCGCTTCCGCGACGGGCCGATGCCGGCAATCTCCTGCAATCCCGCCTCCCGGAGGTCCTTCTTGCGCAATTTGCGGTGCGAACCGATCACGAAACGATGCGCCTCATCGCGCAGTCGCTGGATGAAATAGAGAACCGGGTCGCGCGGTTCCAGTTTCAACGGCTCACGGCCGGCCATGAACATGGTTTCGCGGCCGGCATCGCGATCCGGCCCCTTCGCCACCGCCATCAATGAGACCTGCGTCAGCCCCAGTTCATCAAACACCGCCTGCGCGGCGTTGAGCTGGCCGCGTCCGCCGTCGATGATCACCAGGTCGGGCCATTGCTGCGGCGTGTCGTCGCTGGCCTCGGTCGGTTTTTCCGGGTCCGGCCCCTGCGTCAGCAGTCGCTTGAAGCGGCGCTCCAGCACCTCGCGCATCATGGCGTAGTCGTCGCCCGGCGTCAGTCCCTCGGAGCGGATGTTGAACTTGCGATACTGGTTTTTCAGAAAACCGTCCGCCCCGGCGACGATCATGGCGCCGACCGCGTTGGTGCCCTGGATGTGGCTGTTGTCGTAGACCTCGACGCGGCTCGGCACCTTCGGCAGCGAGAGGATGGTTGCGAGCCCCTGCAACAGCCGCGCCTGCGTCGCGGTGTCGGCGAGCTTGCGGCCAAGTGCCTCGCGCGCGTTGGTCAGCGCATGGGCGACGAGGTCTTTCTTTTCGCCCCGTTGCGGCGTCGTCACCTCGACCTTGAAGCCGGCCTTGACTGCGAGCGCGCTGGCCAGCAACTCGCGCTCCTCGATCGCGTGCGACAGCAGCACCAGTTTCGGCGGCGGCTTGTCGTCATAGAACTGTGCGAGGAACGAGCCCAGCACCTCTTCGCAAGTGAACGACTTCTCCGCGCGCGGGAAATAGGCGCGGTTGCCCCAGTTCTGCCCGGTGCGAAAGAAGAACACCTCGATGCAGAAGTAGCCGCCTTCCTGATGCACGGCGAACACGTCGGCTTCCTCGACGGTGCGCGGATTGATGCCCTGCGTCGACTGGATCGCGGACAGCGCCGCCAGACGGTCGCGATAGATCGCCGCGCGCTCGAAGGCGAGGTCGTCCGACGCCTTCTCCATCTCGCGCGCGAGGTCTTCCTTCACCGCGCGGGAGCGGCCGGACAGGAAGTCGGTGGCTTCGCGCACCAGCGCGGTGTAGCCGGGGAAATCGATCTCGCCGGTGCACGGCGCGGCGCAGCGGCGGATTTGATACAGCAGACACGGCCGCGTCCGGCTTTCGAAAAACGAGTCCGTGCACGAGCGCACCAGAAACGCCCGCTGCAAGGCGGTGATGGTGCGGTTGACCGCGCCGACCGAGGCGAACGGCCCGAAATAGCGTCCCGGCCGCGACTGCGCGCCGCGATGTTTCACCATCTGCGGCGCCCAGTGATCGCCTGTGATCAGGATATAGGGGAACGACTTGTCGTCGCGCAGCAGCACGTTGAAGCGCGGCCGCAACTGCTTGATGAGGTTGGCCTCGAGCAGCAGCGCCTCGGTCTCGGTCGCGGTGGAAACGATCTCCACCATCACCGTCGCCGCGATCATGCGCGCAATGCGGGCGACGTGACCGGTCGGCCGGGCATAGGAAGATAGCCGCTTGCGGACGTTCTTGGCCTTGCCGACGTAGAGCACGTCGTTGGCCGCATTCAGCATCCGGTAGACGCCGGGTGAGGTCGGGGCGAGGCGCACCGCGCGCTCGATCGCCGCGCGCCCGATCGCGAACGGCCCTTCCGCCACTGTCTCGGACCCCTCGTCGATCGATTCCGGAAGCTGTTCCTCGTCATCCTCAACGTTGCCAGCCGCGCTCGCGGGATCGACGTCCTGCGTCGCCGGGTCGAGGCCGGGTGCGGCCGGCGCGTCATCCGGGGTGGTTCCCGGCTGCGCTTGCCCGTCGCGGAGTTTCGGAGTGTTGGAGGAATCGGTCGCCATGGGCCCAAACTAAGCGCTGCGCCCTCAACTCGCCAGCCGCGCGGACATCTGCCCCGGTAACACTCCGTTAACGACGATGCGCCGCGCAAGGCCGGCGTTAAGAACCGATTAAGACCGGACTCTCGATAAATCTTAGCGAATTTGTTGCGAGTTCCGTAACCGTAACGGGCGCGTTCGCCGGCCACAATCAGGCCGCTGACGCTAACCGGACGGCTCGGCGAGAGTACTGAGGAGCGTTCGATGATCAGGGCTATGGGGGCCGCCGCCGCAATTATGGTCGCAACTTGCGCGATGACCGTGTCCGCGCAAGCCGCCGACTGGTCCTACGGCGCGCGCGGCCCCTACACCGTCAACCAGCCGCTCAATGCCTATAGCTGGGCCGGCCCCTATCTCGGCGGCAACCTCGGCTACAACTGGGGCACGGTGTCCAACAACCCGACACGCCCCTCGGGATTCATGGGCGGTGTGCAGATCGGCTACAACGTGCAATCCGGCCCGCTGGTGATCGGCCTCGAGGGCGATCTGCAACTCAACGGCGCGGAAAACCGCTTCGCCGGCTGGAAGTTCGAGAACCCGTGGTTCGGCACCGTGCGCGGCCGCATCGGCTACGCCATGAACAACATCCTGCTCTACGGCACCGGCGGCCTCGCCTTCGGTACGCTCAGCGGCGAAACCGCCACCCAGCGCGAAAGCCACACCGCAGCCGGCTGGACCGTCGGCATCGGCGCTGAATTCGGCCTGACCCAGAACATCAGCGCCAAGGTCGAATATCTCTATGTCGATCTGTCCAGCAGCCGCTTCGGCATCACCGGAATGCCCAACGCCTATTCGGCGGGCATGGTGCGCGTCGGCCTGAATTACCGTTTCTGATCGAAGCAAAAAGACTTCGAGTAACCAACTCCCGGCCCTTCGTGGCCGGGATTTTTTTGTTACGGCTTCGTGACTTCCAACCGGAAGCGCCCCGCGCCGCCCTGCCCGAGCGGCTTCTGCAATTCCGGCAGCACCGTCCTGAGTTCGGCGGCCAGCGTCCATGGCGGATTGACGATCAGGAGGCCGCTGGACACCAGCCCCTGTCCTTCGACGGTCGGCGCGACGCTGAACTCCAGCCGCAGGCATTTGTCGCCAGCACCCTTCGCGGCCGCAGCCGCCGCGACCTGTCGTGCCAGCGCATCGGTGGCGCGACGATTTTTCACCGGATACCACAGCATGTAGATGCCGGTCGGCCACTTCGCAAAACTCTCCGCGAATACCCGCGCCAGCCGTTCGAATTCATCCGGCTGCTCGAACGGCGGATCGATCAGCACCAGCCCGCGCCGTTCGTTCGGCGGTACGAAAGCCGGCAGCGCGGTCCAGCCGTCGAGATCGACCACCCGCGCCTGTTCATCCCGCCGCAACGCATCGATCAACTGCTTGCGCGGCGCGGGGGCGACTTCGCAGGCCACCATGCGATCCTGCGGCCGCAGCAAGGCGCGCGCGATCAACGGCGAGCCGGGATAGGCTTCCAGTTTCCCCGGCGGATTGAACGCCCGCACGATATCGAGATAAGGCGCGATCAATCCGGCCGCCTCTTCCGAGAACCGCGCCTGCATCACCCGCGCGATGCCGGTGAGCCATTCACCGCCGCGCGTCGCCTCCTCGCCGGTGAGGTCGTAGCGGCCGGCGCCGGCGTGGCTGTCGATGACGCGGAACGCCGCCGGCTTCTCGTGCAGATAGGTCAGGATGCGGACCAGCACGAGATGCTTGATGACATCGGCGAAATTGCCGGCATGAAAGGCGTGGCGATAATTCATGCCGCTGTTGTGACGGCATCGCGCGGCGAAAGCAACCTGATCCCGTGGGGGCACAGCGGCTTACAGCGCCGCCATAATCGGCTACAACGACCATCATGCGCTTCAGCTTCATTCACGCCGCCGACCTGCATATCGACAGCCCGCTCGCCGGCCTCGGCCTCAAGGACAAGGCAGTGGCGGAGCGGTTCGCGCGCGCCGGCCGCCGCGCGGTCGAGGCGCTGGTGGCGGAGACCATCGCCAGCGAGACCGCATTCCTGATCATCGCTGGCGACGTATTCGACGGCGACTGGAAGGACGTCGGCACCGGACTGTTCTTCGTCCGCACTATCAGTGCGCTGCATCGCGCCGGCATTCCGGTCTATATCGTCAAGGGCAATCATGACGCCGAAAGCGTGATGTCGCGCGACCTGCCCTATCCCGATACGGTGCACGTCTTCCCCTCGAACAAGGCCGCGACGCTGCAACTGGACGCGCAGCGCGTCGCCCTGCACGGCCGCAGCTTTCCGCATCGGCTGACCGGCGATTTCGTCCAGACCTATCCGGCGCGGCGCGACGGCTGGCTCAACATCGGCGTGCTGCATACCTCGCTCGACGGCACGCGCGGCCACGAGGGTTACGCGCCGTGCTCGGTCGATGACCTGAAGCGCTTCGGCTACGATTACTGGGCGCTCGGCCACATCCACGCCGCCGAGATCGTCAACCGCGATCCGTGGATCGTGTTCCCCGGCAACCTGCAAGGCCGCAGCGTGCGCGAGACCGGCGCCAAAGGTGCGATGCGCGTCACCGTGGAGGACGGCCGCATCGTCGAGGTGACGCCGCTGGTGCTCGACGGCGCGCGCTGGGCGCATCTCGAGATCGATGTCGACGACGTCGACGACGAAGCCGACGTCATCGCGCGCATTGACGCGGCATTGATGGATGCACACGGCGCGGCGGAAAACCGTCCACTGGCGGCGCGAGTGACACTGCGCGGCGCGACGCCGCTGCACAACCGGCTGATCGCACGACGCGAAGCGCTTCAGGACGATCTTCGTGCCGGCGGTTTCCGCATCGCCGAGGATTGCTGGATCGAACAGCTCAAGATCAGGACCACCGCGCCGCAACGCGCGACGGCGATTTCGCCGGAAGCGGAAACACTCGATATCGATGCCATGCTGCGCGAAGCTGCAGCCGATCCGGACTTCGCCGCAACGCTGGAACGGCTGATCAAGGAGATCGAAGACAAGTTGCCGAAGGAACTGCGCGACGAGTTGCGCAAGGCTGACACGCTCGCCGCGCTCAGCGACGACGCCCGCGCGCTATTGGCCGGGGCGCTCTCATGAAGCTCACGCAGCTTGCTCTCGAGCGTTACGGCGCCTTCACCGACCGCGTGCTATCGCTCGATCCCGACGCTGCGCTGCATATCGTCCATGGCGCCAACGAAACCGGCAAGACTTCCGCGCTGTCGGCCATCGGCGACCTCTTGTTCGGTTTCGGCGCCCGCACAACCTACAACTTCAAGCATGACAACAACGCGCTGCGCGTCGGCGGAATGCTGCATCATTCTGATGGCCGGCAACTCGCGATCCGCCGTCGTAAAGGCACCAAGAATACGTTGCTCGATGCATCCGACCAAGCGTTGCCTGACGATACGCTCGCACCATGGCTCAGCGGCCTCGTGCGCGATGTCTTCGACCGCGAATTCGGTTTGACGGCGGAAGCCTTGCGGCGCGGAGGCGACGATCTGCTCAAGGCCGGCGGGCGACTTGCCGAAACACTGGCAGCGAGTTCGGCAGGCCTGAGCGCACTGACGCAACTCAAGGAGCGCCTGCAAGGCGAAGCGGATGCGCTGTTCACCCCGCGTCGTTCAGGCGGCAAGGCGTTCTACGTCGCGGCCGACCGCCGCGATGACGCCGACCGCGCCCTGCGCGACAGCATCGTCACCCGCGATGCCTTGCAGCAGTCCGAAGACGCGGTACGAGGGGCCGACGCGCAACTCGCAACGCTCAACAAGGCCCACGGCGACAGCGGCAAGGTGTTGGCGCGCTGGCAACGCACGCTGCGAGTCCGCTCCAAGCTGACGCGGCTCGACCAGATCGCCAACGAAATCGCAGCGCTTGCCGATCTGCCCGACGTCGGACCAACCACGCTCGCCGAATGGCGCGAGGCGCTCTCAATCGAAGCCGAGATTACACGTGAACTAGCACGGCTCGACGCCACCGACGCGGCAGACACGACGGAAATCGCATCGCTGGCGATCGACGAAACCTTGCTGGGGCAAGCCTCCGCCATCGAAGCGCTGCGCGACCGCATGGGCGCGATCCGCAAGGATTTTGACGACCTGCCGCGCCGCCGGCAGGCCCGCGATACGGCACAGGCTGCGCTCGACGACAGTGCGCGGCGCCTGTCACTGTCGTCCCACGCCGCTCTTCTGGAAAGGCTGCCGGCTGATGCGGCGCTGGCGCAGGCGCGTGATTTGATCGCGCGGCGCAAGCAGGCCGAACAGGCGATCGCCGACGCCGAGACACGTCACGCACGGTTGCGGCGCGAGCTTGACGATTTCGCCGCCGAACAGACCGATACGCCTGCCGTCGTCGATCCCGAGCAGTTGCGGCAACGTTTCGAGGCGCTCGGCGACATCGCCGCGCAGGCGGACCGATTGCGTCGCGAAACGTCGGCGCTGGAGATCGAAACCAATGCGCTTTCATCTGCGGCCCGCGCGTTTGATCCCGCGCCCGGCGCGCTCGAAGCCCTGCGCGCGCTGGCGCTGCCGGACAACGTGCTGATCGGCCAATTCGCGCAGGGTTTCGCGCGACATGACGACAACATCAAACACCTCAAGGCATCGCTCGCCGCATGCGATGAAGCCATCGCCGCGACGAAGGCCGAGCTGGTACAACTCGGCGGCCTCGGCGCGATGCCGAGTCATGGCGATCTCACCGAGGCACGACGTCAGCGCGACCACGGTTTCACACGATTGAGGGAGACGCTCGACGGCCAACCCGCCGTCCGCGACCAAAGATTCGCCGACGTTGTTCAAGCCTCGCAAGACGTCGACAACATCACCGATCTCTTGCTGAGCGACAGCCAGCGCGCCACGCGCCGCGAGGACGCGGAGCGGCGCCTGACGGCACAGTTGAGCGAACGCGACCGCCTCGCGACCGCGTTGGCAGATGCGGACGCACAACGCGCCATCACCGAACAAAGCTGGTCGCAAGCCTGGACCGCCGCCGGGCTCACACCGCGCAGCCCGGCCGAAATGCAGCGCTGGCGCGATCGTTTTGACGACATCCTGCAACGTCTCGACAAGCTGGATGCACTACGCGTCGGCATCGCCGCGCTGACCGCAAGCCTCGATGCCGGCAAAACCGCAACGAGTGCCTTTCTCGAAAGCGCAGGCCGCGCGCCGGACCGGACACTGGCCGCCGACATACTCTATCGCGAAGCCAAGACCCGATTGGACGAATTGCGCACGGCATGGAGCGACGCCAAAACGCGAATGGTGAGCCGCCAGCGCATCGAACGCGACCTGCGCGAGGCGGAAGCCACGTGCGCGACAGCACGCACAACGCTCGCAGCCTTGATGCAAGGATGGCCCGGCGCGATGGCCGGCATCGCGCTTGCGGAAATGGCGACGCCGACCGAGGCCGAAGCGACGCTCGCGGTCTGGCAAAACGTTGCCGTGCCGAAAGCGAGTTTCGATCGCGAGAGCCGCAGCGTGTCGACCATGGAAGTCGACATCGCGGCATTCGACCGCGACGTGCGCGACATGGCCGCGCGCATGGCACCGCATCTCGCAGCCGGCACTACGATGGAAACGCTGGCACACCTGTGGCGCCAACTCGATGCGACGCGCCGCGCCAGCGACATCCGCAAACGATTGAACGAAGCTGGCACGCAGCGGGGAGCAACACGGCAGACCCTGGCAGCGAAACGCGCGGCAAATGTCTTGATGCTGGATCACGCCCGCGAGGCGCTGCATTGCGGCGATCTCGATGCGCTCACCACCGCGCTCGACCGCCTCACAATCCGTCAACAGCTGGAGACCGAACGCGCCACATTGCGGCGTGACCTGCATGAAACCGGCGACGGGCTCGACGAAACCGCGTTGCGCGCGGAGCGCGAGGGTCTCGATCTCGACCTGCTGTCGGCAGAGATCGAACGCGAACAGCTACGGCAGACCCAAATGTTGCGGGACATCGCCTCCGCCTCCGCCACGCTTCAACAAAAGCGAAGCGAGCGCGACGCCTTGCTGCAAGGCCGCGACGCCAATGCCGCAGCCAGCGAACGCGCGCAGGCCAGCGCCGAACTGCTCTCGATCGCGGAAAGCTGGTTGCTGCGCGCCGCCGCCGCACGGCTTGCAGGCCGTGCCATCGAACGCCAGCGCGCGCGGATGCAGGACCCGATGATCGCCCGCGCCGGCGAGTTGTTCGCTGCCGCTTCCGATGGTGCTTTCGCAGGGCTCGTCATCGATTACGGGGAGGACGACCAGCCCGAATTGAAGGCTCGCCGCGCGAACGACGAGCGCGTTGCGATCGCCGGGTTGAGCGAAGGCACGCGCGACCAGCTCTTCCTCGCATTGCGCCTCGCGCTGCTGGAGCGGCGCGCTGGCGAGCCGATGCCGTTCATCGGCGACGACCTGCTCACCAGTTTCGACGAAGCCCGCACCTTGGCGACGCTGCGGCTATTGGCGACCGGCGGCGCGCAGCGCCAGATCATCCTGTTCACGCACCATCGTCATGTGGTCGAACTGGCGCGGACAGTGAGCGATCACAGGATCGATTGCGTGGCGCTGTAGGGAAGCACGCCTGCGAATTCACGAGGACCTCGTCATGGCTGGATTTATTCGAGCCATCCACGTCTTCTATAAGACTAACGTGGATGGCTCGAATAAATCCGGCCATGACGAATACGGAACACGTTCGCTCTCGCTCACTGTAACGCTCACATCAGCCTCAGCCCCTTCACACTGGCGTGGCCGTTCTTGCCGACGATGATGTGATCGTGCACCGAAATGCCCAGCGGATTGGCGATGCCGACGATCGATTTGGTCATCTGGATGTCGGCGGTCGAGGGCGTCGGGTCGCCAGAGGGATGGTTGTGCACCATGATGATGGCGGTCGCGGATAATTCCAGCGCGCGCTTCACCACCTCGCGCGGATAGACCGGCGTGTGGTCGATGGTACCGACCTGCTGCAACTCGTCCGCGATCAACTGATTGCGCTTGTCGAGAAACAGGATGCGGAATTGCTCCTTGTCGGCGAACGCCATCGCCGCACGGCAATACTCGATCACGGCGGACCACGACGACAGCACCGTGCGCTGCTTGAGTTGCCCCTTGGCGACGCGGCTCGCGGCAGCAGCGATCAGCTTGATCTCGGTGATGGCAGCTTCGCCCAATCCCTCGACTTCGCCAAGCCGCGTGGGCGGCGCGTGCACCACCTCGGCGAACGAGCCGAACTTGCCGATCAGAGTCTTTGCCAGCGGCTTCACGTCGCGGCGCGGCAGCGCGCGAAATAGCACCAGTTCCAGCAGTTCGTAATCACTCAGCGCGTCCGCGCCGACGCCGCGAAAGCGATCGCGCAGCCGCTCGCGATGGCCGTGATAATGCGGCGGCGCTTCAGCGAAACCGGGCAACTTATGAGAGTCTTTTCCATCAACAGCCATCGACGCCGACACGCCTGCGATTCCTGAGATATCGCAACCATGCCGTGCCGTGCACCTGTCGGCAACCGGTCAGCGCAAAAATGATGGGCGATGCGAAACAGATCAGCCGGCGGCGGGCGGCTGCTCGCCGTGCCGTGCCGAGAGGGTAAACACCTCGACGCCGGTTTTGGTCACGCCGACCGAATGCTCGAACTGCGCCGACAGCGAGCGGTCGCGCGTCACCGCCGTCCAGCCGTCCGAGAGGATTTTGACGTGCGGCTTGCCGAGGTTGATCATCGGCTCGATGGTGAAGAACATGCCGGGGCGCAGCACCACGCCCTCGCCCGGCCGCCCGACGTGGATGATATTCGGTTCGTCGTGGAAGACGCGGCCGAGGCCGTGGCCGCAGAAATCCCGCACCACGCTCATATGTTGCGGTTCGACGAAGCTCTGGATGGCATGGCCGATATCGCCGGTAGTGGCGCCCGGCTTCACCGCCGCAATGCCACGCATCATCGATTCGTAGGTGACCTCGATCAGCCGCTCGGCCTTCCGCGCGATCGATCCGACCGCATACATCCGGCTGGAGTCGCCGTACCAGCCGTCGACGATGAAGGTGACGTCGACATTGACGATGTCGCCGTCCTTGAGCGGGCGATCGCCGGGCATGCCGTGGCAGACCACGTGGTTGAGCGAGGTGCAGGTCGAATACCGGTAGCCGCGATACATCAGCGTCGCCGGATAGGCGTTGTGGCGAAACGCGAAATCCCGCACGAAATCGTCGATCTCCGAGGTCGGCACGCCCACCTTGACGAGGTCGGTCAGGTCGTCGAGACAGCGCGACACCAGCGCCCCCGCCTTGCGCATGCCCGCAAAAGCAGCGGGACCATGCAGTTTGATCTGCCCGGTCTTGCGGAGGGAGGCTTCGGAAGCGTCGACGTAGCTCATGCGTGTTCTGATTTCGATCAAGCTGGAATGATTGGCCCCTAATTTAATGGATACGGCTGTCGAAGCAAGGACATGTGGCGGAAGGACATGGCCGCCATTCGCAATTCATCCCGCAACCGGAATGGGTTGCATCAGGTCGATCCCTTCCCGCGTCAGCCGGCAGCGCCAAGCCAGCGCCTCGACGCCCGCCGCCCGGGCCCGGTCGAAGGCGCGGCCATAGGCCGGATCGATGTCCCGCGCCAGGCTGAATGTCTCGGCCGATCCGATCTGCACCACGTACAGCATCACGGCGCGGGCGCCCGCCGCCGCCATCGCCGCCAGTTCATCGAGATGCCGTGCGCCGCGCGCGGTCACCGAATCCGGAAATTCGGCAAGGCCCCGCCGGCGCATCAGATGCACGTTCTTGATTTCGAGATAGCATGGCGGACGACCCTCGCCTTCCAGCAGGAAGTCGATCCGCGAGGCACCGCCGAACGCGCCGTCGCCATAACCGACCTCGCGGCGGATGCTGGCGTAACCGGCCAGTTCGGGAATAACACCGGCCGCAAGCGCCTCGGCGACCAGCGTATTGGGATGTGCGGTGTTGACGCCGACCAACTCGGTGCCGCCACCGAAATCCACCTCCACCAGTTCCCACGAATACGGCAGCTTGCGCTTGGCGTTGGACGAACGCGACAGCCACACCCGGCTGCCAGGCGCCTGCAAGCCAATCATGCCACCCGGATTGGCGACATGCACCGTCGTCATGCTGCCATCGGGCAATTCGACGTCGGCGAGAAACCGCTTGTAGCGACGCAGTAGCGTGGCCGGGACCAGTTCGGATGAAAACCGCATCGGCTATCGCGATCCCTCGGCCGGGGCCTCAGTCGCCGGCAGTGGCCCCGCCATGCGAATGTCGCGCACCGGAAACGGCATCCGAATGTTCTCGCGCCGGAAGGCCTCCCACAGCGCCGCCATTACCTCGCTGCGGGTTGCGTCCATGCCGGAGGGATCGGAGATCCAGAACGACAGCGCGAACAGCATGCCGTTGTCGCCGAACTCCGTCAGCAGGCAGACCGGCGGCTTACTCTCGCTGACCTGCGCCACTGCCGTTGCGACGCTCACTGCCAATTGGCAGACGTGACGCGGATCGGCGTCGTAAGGGGCGCCGAATTTCACCTTCACCAGCGCATTGGTCTCGCTATAGGTCCAGTTCACCACCTTCTGCGTCACCAGATCCTCGTTCGGGATCAGGATTGCGCGGCCGTCGCCGGCGGCGATGGAGATGTAGCGTGTGTTCATGGCGCTGATGCGCCCGGTGCTGTCACCGACCGACACCAGATCGCCGGGCTTCACCGACTTGTCGACCAGCAAGATGATGCCGCTGATGAAATTGGAAACGATCTTTTGCAGGCCGAGACCGACGCCGACGCCGACCGCGCCGGAGAAGATCGCCAGCGCCGACAGGTTGATGCCGACGGCGCTGAGCACCAGCACCACGGCGACCACCATCAGCACCACATGGGTGAGCTTGATCAGCAGCACCTGCATCGAGGGCGTCAGGTCGCCGGAACGGCTGATGCGGCTCTCGAGGAACTGGCTGAGCAACTTGGACGCCCACAGCGCCAGCGCCAGCAGCACTACCAGTTTGATGACCAGCAGCGGCGACAACCGCAGATCGCCGAGCACGATGGCGACGGAATCCAGTGCCGCGCTCACCGTCTGCAACTGTCCGACGATGCCGAGTACCGCGACACACCACGCCAACAGCGACACAAGGGTGACCAGCAGTGGATCGCGGATCGCACTGGTCACCAGACGGATCGCCAGCCACGCCAGCGCCAGTTGCGCGGTCGCGAGCAACAGCCACGCCGAACCGCCCAACTCCGTCCCACGCATCAGGATGCCGAGGAGCGACACCAGCGCCGCGAACACCGCGATCGGCGCGCTGCCGACCAGAACGCGCATGAACCGCCGCAACCGGCCCGGCCAGCCCATCGCCATGCTGCTCACGTCGAAGCGCGCGCGGAACAACGCCCGGCTGGCCCAGGCAGCGAGAGCGCACAGCACGATCAGGCCGAGTTGCAGGTAGAAATCCGATGACATCACGGCGGCGCCGATCGCCTCTCTTGCCGACAGCAGTCCTTGGCGGATGTGGTCGAACGGCATCGGCGAATTCCGGTATTCAGGGCGCGCGATGCGCGTTCATAAAATCGATTCGAAACGGCCACAGAATCCCACAAGCCGGGCATGGATGCCATCGCTCGATGGAGCGGCAATGAGGTCTTTCACTGTTACGACGGCATCGCGCGCAAGTGATTGCAACCATTCAGCAGAAATCGGTTGGCGATCCGGAACGGCGACGATATTGATGCAGATGCAAGCAGTTTTGGACACGCCCCGCACATGACGTCGCTGGACTCCGTCAGCCTGGCCATTCTCCTTGGCGCGGTGCTGGTCATGGCCGGCATCCTGTCGAGCCTGCTGGCGTTGCGCTTCGGCGCGCCGTTGCTGCTGGTGTTCCTGCTGATCGGCGTGCTGGCTGGCGACAGCGGGCCCGGCGGCCTGAATTTCAGCGACGTTCACGCCACCTATCTGGTCGGCTCGGTGGCGCTGGCGCTGATCCTGTTCGACGGCGGACTGAAAACGCGTTTTCAAAGCATCCGCACGGTGCTGGCGCCCTCAGTGTCGCTGGCCACGCTCGGCGTGTTGCTCACCGCGCTGATCACCGCACCGGTGGCGAAGTTCGCGCTCGACCTCAACTGGAGCGAAGCGCTGCTGGCCAGCGCCGTGGTGGCCTCCACCGACGCCGCGGCAGTGTTCCTGCTGATCCACTCGCAAGGTTTAAGGCTGCGACCACGCATCGGCGCGATGCTGGAGGTCGAATCCGGCACCAACGATCCGTTCGCGGTGTTCCTCACGCTGATGCTGGTCGAACTGATCTCGCTCGGCGACAGCTCCGTCACCCACGTGCTGGCGGAATTCTTCCAGGAAGCGGTGCTCGGCTCCATTCTCGGGCTGGTCGGCGGCTGGCTGGTGGTGATCGCACTCAATAGGGTCGACCTGCCGCAGGGGCTGCACGCGCCGTTCGTAACCACTGCGGCCCTGATGATCTTCGGGTTGGCGCAGATTTCCCACGCCTCGGGATTTCTCGCGGTCTATCTCGCCGGCATCCTGATCGGTAACCGCCCGACGCGGGCGCAAAATTCGGTGGCGACCTTTCTCGACGCCGCCACCTGGCTGGCGCAGATCGTGATGTTCGTGCTGCTCGGCCTCCTGGTGTCGCCGCACCGGCTGCTCGACAGCGTGTTTCCGGCCATCGCGGTGGCACTGGTGCTGATGCTGGTGGCCCGTCCCGCCGCCGTGTTCCTCTGCCTCGCGCCGTTCAAGTTTACCTGGCGCGAGAAGGCATTCGTCTCATGGGTCGGCCTGCGTGGCGCGGTAGCGATCTTCCTCGCCTCGATTCCGCTGCTGGTTGGCCAGAACAAAGCCTATCTGTACTTCGACGTCGCCTTCGTGGTGGTGGTGATTTCGCTGCTGATGCAGGGCTGGACGCTGGGCTTCGCCGCGCGGAAGCTCAATATCGCGCTGCCACGCACCGACCGCGCGCCACGCCGCGTCGAACTCGACCTGCCCGGCCAGTTGGAGCAACAACTGGTCGGCTATGCGGTGCGACCCAAGAGCCTCTATCTGAAGCGCGGGCTGTTGCCGTCGTGGTCAAAGCCGACGCTGGTGATCCGCGACGAGAAGATCCTGACGCCGATGGAGGCCGCGCCGGTCGCGGCCGGCGACTACATCTATCTGCTGGCGCCGCCGGAAAAAGCCGACGCGCTCGACCGCTTCTTCGTCGATCTGCCGCCAGCCGCCGCACCCGATCCCAGCGCGCTGGGCGATTTCGTGGTGCTGGGCGATACGCCGCTCAGCACGCTGGCCGAACTCTACGACGTCAAGATCGGCGAGAAACAAGCGAAGCTGACGCTCGCGGACTACTTCGACATCCACCTCGACCGCGCGCCGAAAGTCGGCGCGACCCTGCCGCTGGATATGCTGACACTGGTGGCGCGCAGCATCAGCGGCGGCCGGGTCAGCGTTGTCGGTCTGCGGCTGCCGGATGATGACAGCGTGCCGCAAGTCCCGCCGACCCGCATGGATTGGCTCAAACGACGGCTGACGAACGTTTGGGCATCGGTCGCCGGGTTCTGATCGGTTGGGGCGTTCCCGTTTAGGCGGAACGTCATTGCCGGGCATAGCCGTTCGAAGAACGGCGTCGCTTCGCTCGCCTATGCCCCGGCAATCCATCATTTTTCAAGAAGATGGATGCGCGGATCAAGTCCGCGCATGACGGCGGATAATTCCATCAAAAGCGGAAAGCCTTCGGCTCAGTCGACGAATTGCGGTGCGATTTCCGCGAGCACGCTATCCGCATCGCCAAACGCCGCGACGTAGCCGCGCTTGATCACTACAACCTGCGCGGCAAGCCGCCGCAATTCGTTGGGATCGTGGCTGACATAGACCATCGGCACGCCGGCCTCGTCGCGCAGCCGGATCAGGTAAGGCAGGATTTCAGCCTTGCGCGCGCTGTCGAGCGATCCGAGCGGTTCGTCGAGCAGCAGCAATCGTGGCTGCATCAGCAGCGCACGCCCGAGCGCCACGCGCTGGCGCTCGCCGCCGGAGAGCTGGCCGGTGCGGCGCATCAGTAGTTGACCGATATCGAGCAGATCGACCACGCGATCCTGATGGGCATGATCGTGGGCAACGCCGTTCATGCGACGCCCATAGTGGAGATTTTGCGAGACGCTGAGATGTGGAAACAACCGCGCGTCCTGGAACACGTAGCCGATGCGGCGGCGATGCGGCGGGATGTGAATGCCGGAAAGCGTATCGTCGAGCACCTCATTGCCCACCGCGATGAAGCCGCGATCGGGCTTGAGCAGGCCGGCAATCATGTTGACCAGCGAGGTCTTGCCCGCACCGGACGAGCCGAACAGCCCGGTGACCCGGCCCTCGCCCGTGAACTGTACCTCGACGGTGAAATCGCCCAGCTTCTTGAAGACGTCGACGTGCAGCATGGTCAGGTCCCGTGCATGCGCTGCGTCGCGCGGCGCGCGAACCATTCCGAGGTCACCAGCGCAATCATCGAGATGACGATGGAGACGCCGACCAGCCGCAGCGCCGCGGCATCGCCGTCCGGCACCTGTGTCAGCGTATAGATCGCCGCCGAAATGGTCTGGGTTTCGCCGGGAATGTTTGAGACGAAGGTGATGGTGGCGCCGAACTCGCCGATCGCCTTGGCGAAACCGAGCACCATACCGGCCAGGACGCCCGGCAACGCCAGCGGCAATGTCACGGTGAGGAACACCTTCCACGGCGCAGCGCCGAGCGTGCTCGCGGCCTGCTCAAGCCGTCGATCCACGGCCTCAATCGACAGCCGGATCGGCCGTACCAACAGCGGAAACGACATGATCCCGCAAGCCAGCGCCGCACCGGTCCAGCGAAAGGCGAAGACCAGGCCGAGGTGATCGGCGAGCCAGCCGCCGACCAGTCCCTTGCGTCCGAACGTCAACAGCAGCAGATAACCGGTCACCACCGGCGGCAGCACCAGCGGCAAATAAATCACCGCATCGACAAGCGATTTGCCCCAGAAGTGATAGCGGGCCAATAGCCACGCGATGGCAATGCCGAAGGGGGTGGCAACGAGCGTTGCCACCAGCCCAACCTTCAGCGACAGCAGAACCGCCGTCCACTCCGCAGGGGAGATGTCGAACACTGCTCAGGACGTCGGCTTGATCAGATAGGAGAAGCCATACTTCTCGAAGATCGTTTTGGCCTGCGCACTCTTCAGGAACGCCAGATAGTCGGCGGCATCGGCCTTGGCATTCGCCGTGGCCGCCACCGGATAGATGATTGGCGGATGCGAGTCGGCCGGGAAGGTGCCGACGATCTTCACACCGGGCTCGACCTTGGCGTCGGTCGAATAGACGATGCCGAGCACTGCTTCGCCACGCGCCACCAGCGCCAGCGCGGCGCGGACGTTCTCAGCCATCGCGAACTTCGGTTCGGCCGCCTGCCATGAGCCGAGTTTCTCCAGGGCGGCCTTGGCGTATTTGCCGACCGGCACCGCCTTGACGTCACCGGTAGTGATCCGGCCGTCGCCGGCGAGCTTGGCGAGGTCGAAGCCCGGACCGATCGAGACGTTCTCGATCTTGGAGTCCTTCGGCGCGATCAGGACAATGGCATTGCCAAGCAGGTCGACGCGGGTCGATTCATTGATCGACTTGTTCTTGATGGAATAGTCCATCCACGCGGTGTCGGCCGACACGAAGATATCCGCTGGCGCGCCCTGCTCGATCTGTTTGGCGAGCGCCGAACTCGCGGCATAGCTGGCGCTGATCTTGACGCCAGACTTCGCGGCGTAGGCTGCATCGGCCTCGTCCAGCGCGTTCTTCATCGACGCCGCGGCGAACACCGTGAGGCTTTTGTCCTGGGCTTGCGCCGGTTGATGGAATGATCCGCAAACAATCGCGGCAGCGAACAGAAAGCCGGCAAGACGACGCATGATGGCGCTCCAAAAATCCGTAACCGCAACGCGAAACGCGCAGCGGCAAACCTGGGTCATGAGGGATGGTCGAGCGACAGGCGGAAGCGCCGTTCCGGCAGGCCGAAGGGCTTACGGCCCCTCGGATATCGCGCATCAAACAATAACAGGCTGACAAGACTCGTAAAGTCCCCTCCACCGACCGCAGCGGGCGACAACCGCCTTACGGCCTCACGGCGCCTTGAGCACCAGCCGGCACGCCGGGGGCAATTCCGACAGCGTGATCTGATGCGGCGGTTTCGGCGGCTTCGGCCGGGGCTTCGGGTGCAGCACCGCATCGCTAAACCAGTAGGCGAGATCGGAGGCCGCACAGCCCTCGCTGTCCGAGGGCGGCGTCTGCGGCGTGCATTCGCTGTTGCCGGCCGGACAGGTGATGCGGACATGGAAATGATAGTTGTGGCCGTACATCGGCCGTACCTTCGAGAGCCAGCTCCGGTTGCCCCTCGCCTCGCGGCACAGCGCCTTCTTGATCGCGGCATTGACGAAGATACGCTCGACACGCGGCTCCAGCGCCGCAGCGCGGATCACTTCGAGATGATGCGGCGTCCAGACCCGTGGATCGATATCGAGCCGGTCGGTGCGCACCATGTCGACTGCCGACATCTCCTCGCGTTCGTTGCGCGACAGCATCCGGTTCGGCATCGGCGTCAGCCAGATGTCGGCATCGAGCCCGATCTGATGGCTGGCGTGGCCGGTGATCATCGGCCCGCCACGCGGCTGCGCCATATCGCCGATCAACAGGCCCGGCCAGCCGGCGGCGCGATGCGCTTTCGCGGACAGTTTCTCGACCAGCGCCACCATATCCGGATGCGCCCAGTTGCGATTGCGCGACAGCCGCATCACTTGCCAGGTCGGCCCGTTGACCGGGAGTTCCGCGCCGCCGGCAAGGCACCCCTTGGCGTAGAATCCGATCGCCTGCGGCGACTGAGCGCTGGGCTTGATCTTGCGGCCGAACAACTGCTTCGCGGGCAGGTTCGGATCGTCGGGATGGGCCAGTACCGGCAGCGGCTTCGGGTGCAGCGTGCCCTTTTCCTGCGCGTGCGTCGCAACAGGCACGAACAGCATCGCAGCGGTGACGACGCCCGACAGCAAAAGGCCGGGGAGAATCAGGCGGCAGGTCATCATCGTTCGAGTATAGCGCAGATTCGCGCGCGGTCTGTGCGGCGCACACATCACGAGGCGGCAGGAGCGCTTCGTATCTTGCATCGCAAGATGATGGCCTATCGCTAACGTCTTGGCATTAATCGGAGGATCAATTGACAGTCCACGCTCAGGCCCGCTCTAATACCGTCATAACAAAATACACAACGGGAGGATGACGATGAGGAAACTGATCACTGTTTTGGCAGGAGTGGCCACTGTCGCCGCTTTCAGCATGGCCGCCCAAGCGCAGACGGTGCTCAAGGCATCCCATCAGTTCCCTGGCGGCAAGGGCGATCCGCGCGACGAGATGGTGCAGATCATAGCCCGCGACGTGAAGGCCGCCAATGTGGGCCTCGAGATCCAGGTCTATCCGGGTGCTTCACTCTTCAAGCCGAACGAGCAGTGGAACGCGATGACGCGCGGCCAGCTCGACATTTCGTCGTTCCCGCTCGACTACGCCAGCGGCAAAGTTCGCGCCTTCGGCGCGACGCTGATGCCGGGCCTGGTGCGCAACCATGAGCGCGCCGCCCGCCTCAACGATTCGCAATTCATGAAGGACATCAAGGCGCAGATCGAGAAGGCGGGTGTTCTCGTACTGGCGGACGCCTGGCTCGCCGGGGCGGTGGCCTCGAAGGACAAATGCATCCGCAAGCCCGACGACATCAAGGGCCTGAAGATCCGCTCAGCGGGGCCGACCTTCGCTGCGATGTGGCAGGAGGCCGGCGCATCGATCGTCTCGATCCCGAGCAACGAAGTCTACAATGCGCTGCAAACCGGCGTCGCCGACGCCACCGACACCAGTGCCGGCAGCTTCATGTCGTTCCGGCTCTACGAACAGGTCAAGTGCATCACCGCGCCCGGCGATAACGCGCTGTGGTTCATGTACGAGCCGGTGCTGATCTCGAAGAAGACCTACGACAAACTGACCAAGCCGCAGCAGGATGCGCTGCGCGCCGCCGGCAAGAAGTCGCAGGACTACTTCATGAAGGAGAGCAAGGGTCTCGACGACAAGCTGGTCAAGGTCTTCAAGGACCACAACGTCGAGGTGGTGACGCTGACGCCCGAGGAATACGACGCCTGGATCAAGGTGGCGCAGAAAAGCTCCTACGCTTCCTTCGCCAAGGACGTGCCGGACGGCAAGAAGCTGATCGACGAAGCGCTGGCCGTCAAATAACGCCACGGATGTCGCGCGACACATCCTCATCGCCCGGCGACGCCTGAACGGTTCCAAGACCGCGCAGGCGCGCCGGGTAGTTCTCTCCATGCCGGAACCTCTCCGATGGACCTTTATATTCGCGCCATCACGCTGATCTCGAAACTATGCGGCATCGTCGCGGCGTTGTTGATCGCAGCCGCGGTGGTTGTGGTCTGCCATATGGTATTCGTTCGCAGCGTGCTGAACCAGAACACGATCTGGCAGACCGATTTCACCACCTACAGCCTGATCGCCGCGACCTTCATCGGCGCGCCGTTCCTGCTGCTGAACCGGGGCCACGTCAACGTCGATGTGCTGCCGCTCTATCTTGGGCAGACCGCGCGGTTCTGGCTGGCGCTGGCGGCGGGGCTGATGTCGTTCGCATTCTGCGTCACGATGACGGTGCTCGGCGCGGAGTTCTGGTACGAAGCGTGGAGCAATAACTGGGCTTCCGATACCATGTGGCGGGTACGGCTGTGGATTCCCTACGCCGCCATGCCGATCGGCCTCGGCATCCTGTCGCTGCAATATGTCGCCAGCCTTTATAATCTGATCACCGGCCGCGAACCGCCCTTCGGCCTGACTCCGAAGGAGGCCGCATGAGCCCGGCAGTCCAAGGCGCCCTCGTTCTCGTCGTCACGCTGGTCATCCTGTTGTCCGGCGCACCGGTGGCCTTCGCGCTCGGCGCGATCGCCATCAGTTTCCTCGTGATCTTTCAGGGCGTCGATGCGCTTCAAGTCGCTGCCGAAACCTTCTACGGCAGCTTGCACGACTTCACGCTGGTCTCGATCCCGATGTTCGTGATGATGGGCGCGGCCATCGGCTCCTCGCCCGCCGGCAAGGATCTGTACGAGGCGCTCGACCGCTGGCTCTATCGCGTGCCGGGCGGGCTGGTGATCTCCAACATCGGCGCCTGCTCGATCTTCGCCGCGCTGACCGGCTCGTCGCCGGCCTGCTGCGCCGCCATCGGCAAGATGGGCATTCCGGAGATGCGCCGTCGTGGTTATCCGGACGACGTCGCCACCGGTGCGATCTGCGCCGGCGGCACCCTCGGCATCCTGATCCCGCCCTCGATCACCTTCATCCTCTACGGCATCGCCACCGAAAGCTCGATCGGCCGGCTGTTCCTCGCCGGTGTGCTGCCGGGCGTCCTGCTCACCGCATTGTTCATCCTGTGGACGATGTTCATCCTGTGGAAGCGCGGCTTCCGCTCCCACGCACTCGACTTCCGCTACTCGTGGCGGGAGAAATTCCAGTCGATCCCGAAGATCCTGCCTTTCGTGCTGGTGATCCTCGGCGTCATGTATACGCTCTATGGCGGCGTCGCGACGCCGTCGGAAGCGGCGGGCGTCGGCGCGGCGCTGTGTGTGGTGCTCGCCGTGGTGATCTACCGGATGTGGTCGCCGGACAAGTGGTGGCTGATCCTTTACGATACCACGCGGGAATCCGTGATGATCCTGATGATCATCGCCGCCGCTGTGTTGTTCGGCTACATGCTTACCTCGCTGTACCTGACCCAGACGCTGGCACAGGCCATCGCCGACATGCACGTCAACCGCTGGGTGCTGATGTTCCTCATCAACATCTTCCTGCTGGTGTGCGGCTTCTTCATCCCGCCGGCGGCGATCATCCTGATGACCGCGCCGATCCTGCTGCCGATCATCACGGCCGCCGGGTTCGATCCGATCTGGTTCGGCGTCATCATCACCATCAACATGGAGATCGGACTGATCCATCCGCCGGTCGGATTGAACCTCTACATCGTCAACTCGATCGCCCCCGACGTGCCGGTGACCAAGATCATGTACGGCACCATCCCCTACGTGCTGTGCATGATGCTGGCGATCGTGATCCTCTGCATCTTCCCGGAAATCGCGACCTGGCTGCCGGATACCCTGATGGGACCGGTACGCGGCGGATAGTCCGGCAAGTTTGGCATCCGGGTCCGCCCGGATGCGCTGTTGACGAAGCGCCATCCGCACTGGAAAGGCGGGGCCATGGCCGTTAGGGTCCCGGCGACCCCTCCCACCTGAAAGTTTCTGCCGTGTCCAATTCCGCCTCGCGTGCCCGCCTTGCCGACATCATCTTCACCCGTTCCTTCGGGCGCGGCGAAATCACCCTGGCATCGGGGCGAAAAAGCGATTTCTATTTCAATCTGAAACCGACCATGCTCGACCCCGAGGGTGCGGCGCTCCTGGCGGAATTGACCTTCGAGGCCCTGAAGGACGACAAGCTCGATTACGTCGGCGGCCTCGAAATGGGCGCGGTGCCGCTGGCCGGCGCCATCGCGCAATTGTCCTGGCTGAAGAAGGCGCCGATCGCCGCCTTCTTCGTCCGCAAGAAGCCCAAGGAACATGGCGCACGGCTGGCGGTCGAGGGTCTCGCCGAGGGCGAAAGCCTGCGCGGCAAGCGCGTCGTGATCGTCGAGGACGTCACCACCACCGGCGGCTCTGCCATCAAGGCGGTGGAGGCGGTGCGCGACGCCGGCGCGGAGATCGCCCTGGTGTTCACCATGGTCGATCGCGACGAAGGCGCGGAAACCGCCTTCGCCGAAGCCGGCCTCGCCTTTCGTTCACTGTTCAAGGCCTCCGAATTCCTCAATAGATAGAGGCGACCGATCGCCTCATTGTCTCGGCAATCAATGCCCGGTAGCTCCTCTCAATGACCTTGAAGTTTCGTCCGCACGCCCCGCTCGCGCTCGTCGCACTTCTGGCCCTCGCCGCGTGGCCGGAACCGGCGCTCGCCGCTGAAGGGCTGGACGGCACCAAGCTGAACTGGCTGTGGGCACTGCCGTTCATTGGCATTCTGCTCTGCATCGCCACCGGGCCGGTGTTCTATCCGCACGTCTGGGAACATCACCTCGGCAAGTTCACTGCCTTCTGGTCGGCACTCGTCGTCATCCCGCTATTGCTCACAACCGATCTGCATACGGTGACGACGACGCTGGCGCATACCGCGCTGCTCGAATACATGCCGTTCATCCTGCTGCTGCTGGCGCTGTTCACAGTCGCCGGCGGCATCTATCTCGAAGGCAACCTGCACGACAGCGTCTTCACCAACACCGCGTTACTTGCCATCGGCACCGCCATCGCAAGCCTCGTCGGCACCACCGGCGCGGCGATGATCCTGATCCGGCCGCTGATCCGCGCCAATGACGACCGCAAGTACAACGCCCATGTCTTCGTGTTCTTCATCTTCCTGGTCTGCAATATCGGAGGTTCGCTGACGCCGCTCGGCGATCCGCCGTTGTTCATCGGCTTCCTGAAGGGCGTTAGCTTCTTCTGGACCGCGCAGCACCTCTGGCCTGAAACGCTTGTGGTGAGCGCCGTGGTGCTGGCGGTGTTCGTCGTCGTCGACATCTTTGTCCGTCGCCGCGAGGGACGGCCGCGCCGCAACGATCCGACGCCCGACCGGCCGCTGAAGCTGCATGGTCTTATCAATTTCGTGCTGATCGCGGTCATCATCGGCGCCATCCTGATGAGCGCGCAATGGCGGCCCGGCGTCACCTTCACCATTGCGGACGTGCATCTCGAACTGCAAGACCTCGCGCGTGACGCCATCTTCGTACTGGTCGCCATCGCCTCCATCACGCTGACCCGCAAGGAAGACCGCGCCGCTAATGGCTTCAGTTGGGGGCCGATCAAGGAAGTCGCGATCCTGTTCGCCGGCATTTTCATCTGCATCGTGCCGGTGATGGCGATGCTGCAAGCGGGATCACAGGGCGCGTTCAGCTCCGTGCTGAGCCTGGTGACGCGGGGCGACGGCACGCCGAATCCTGTGGCCTATTTCTGGCTGACCGGCATTCTCTCGTCTTTCCTCGACAACGCGCCGACCTATCTGGTGTTCTTCCAGATGGCCGGCGGCGATGCCGCTCACCTGATGACCGACCTGTCACATGTGCTTGCCGCGATCTCGCTCGGCGCGGTGTTCATGGGCGCGATGACCTACATCGGCAACGCGCCGAACTTCATGGTCTACGCCATCGCCACCGAGCGCGGCATCAAGATGCCGAGCTTCTTCGGCTACATGCTGTGGTCGCTCGCGGTGCTGCTGCCGATATTCATCGTGCTGTCGCTGGTCGGCATCTGACCGGCGCTCATATCTCGTTTACCATCCCGCGATAAAGTTCCCGCCAGGCAGCGCGACCCGCGCTGCGCTGACGGCTGGAGTTCGCGTTGCGTACACACTTGATGCGTACAGACTTGCGTTCAATGACCCTACGCGGCCGCACCATCCTTGCCGCCGCCGTGGTGGCGATGGCGTCCTCCGCCGTTGTGCCGTCGGCATCCGCCCAGGGCCTGTTCGATTTCCTGTTCGGCGACGCTGCGAAGCCGCAACAGAAATCCGCACCATCCAGCGCGGCCAACTTCTTCGCCGATCCGTTCGGGCTGAACCAGCAGCCGAGTGCCGCACCGCCGCGCCCCGTCGCCACCTCGTCGGGCGGACGCGGCGGCACGTTCTGCGTGCGAACCTGCGACGGCAAATATTTTCCGCTCTCGGTCAAGAGCGGCACAACGCCGGCGCGGATGTGCCAGGCGTTCTGCCCGGCCGCGCAAACCAAGATCTATTCCGGCAGCACCATCGACGGCGCGGTCGCCAGCAACGGCGAACGCTATGCCGACAGCGCGAATGCATTCGCCTATCGCAAGGCGCTGAAAGCCGATTGCACCTGCAATGGACGCGATCCCGCCGGCCTTGCGCACGTCGATCTCTCGCAAGACCCGTCGCTGCGATCCGGCGATGTGGTCGCGACTGCAGACGGCCTGGTCGCCTATACCGGCGTCCGGCTCGGCGCCGATCAAGCCCCGGACTTCGCGCCCGTCGCCGACTATCCCGGCCTCACCGCCAGCGTGCGCGCCAAGCTCGGCGAGATGAAAGTCGCCCCCGCCAACGCCGACATGCTGAGCGAAGCGGCCGCAGCGCCAACGCCGGACACTGCCGCGCAGGCGGCGACGACGCCGAAGGCGAAACGCACCGTCGTTAACTAGAGTGCTTGCAACGCTTTGATCTTCGTCATTGCGAGGAGCGCAGCGACGAAGCAATCCAGTCTTACTTTAAGAGTCTGGATTGCTTCACGGAGCCTGTGCTCGGATAACGCGGAGCGTTGATCCGAGTGCTCGCAATGACGGCATTCTCGGTTCCCCGAGCTATTCAATTTCAACTCGGCTCATACTGCTCTAGCGCCCGACAATGACGCCGATGACGTTCGGGGCGGCGAGATATTTCTCCTCGATCGCGGCGCGCGCCGCCGCTCTGTTCTCCGGCGTCAGCAGCCCGCGCTTTTCGGCAAGGATCATCCAGCAGTAACCCCACCAATCCGCCAGCATGCCGTTGTCATCGACCAGATCATAGCCATGCTCGGCGGCGAAGATGCGCGCATGGGCTTCGTCCAGCGTATCGAGCCAGGCGTGATCCTCAAGCGACAAGAGATCGTCGCTGAAATCGTCGGTAGTGTAACCCCATATCGACATGCACACGGCGTTGAACGCACGGTCGATCTGATCGTCGTCCACCGGATGCCGACGCGACATCTGATGCAACCGCGACAGCGAGCGCGCGAAGTCCGCGATGCGCGTGAGCGCGAACTGATGACTGGCAATCGTGGACATATAGCCCTCAAACGGTATGACAGACCCTAGATGTTGTGCAGCCACAACACCGAATCACAATGATATATCAATAACTTATTATTTTGTTCTTAATTTGTTCCAAGGCTGAAGGAAATACAAAGTTAGGGGCGATAGGGTGAGCGTTCGGAACTCTCCCGGCGACGTTCAGTTATCGGTCGGCAAACGCGGCCTTCAGTGCGGAATGCATTGATAAACGTTTGCTGGTTCCATGCTGCGCAGCAAGCACGCGGTTCCCCGATCCCAATTTCTCCTTACACCGGTCATAGTTTTGATCGCCGAGTCAGCACAATTCGATGATGTCGATGAGTTCCGCTGAAGAGAGGCCCACGATGGCAACCACGCCCTCACCCCAGCGCGCAAACGAGATCAAGCGCTCCAAGGTTTCGCGTCACGATGACAGCATCGATATCGACGCTGTGCTTGAAGAGAACGACCGGCTCCGCGGACTTGTCGTCCAGCTCTCGCGGCTGGTGATCCGGAACGTCGCCGATCATCAATAGGTCGAATGTTCGCATCATCGTGACAAAGCATTTCAACGGGTTTTCGGCCCTGCGTGATGGGGCTATGATCCTGTCCGCAATCTTTCAGGATTGATCATTTGCCGCATGACGCCTCCGCAGACCATGTTCCGCAATCTCGCGAGCCGATCGACGAGTTGGCGCTTGCGGACGTCAAGAGCGCAATCCTCGGCAAGCTGACGCTGGCGATCGGCAAGGATGCCGGCATCGCAACGGCGCATGACTGGTACAAAGCCGCCGCGCTCGCCTTGCGTGACCGCATCGTTCATCGCTGGCTGTTGGACGAGAAGGACAATTACGACGCGGGGCGCAAACGAGTTTATTATCTCTCGCTCGAATTTCTGATCGGTCGCCTGTTCACCGATGCGCTCAACAACATGGGCCTGCTGCCGCTATTCGCGGCGGCATTGGGCGACCTCGGTGTCAATCTCGATGAATTGCGCAAGTGCGAGCCGGATGCAGCCCTCGGCAACGGCGGCCTCGGCCGACTCGCCGCGTGCTTCATGGAAAGCATGGCGACGCTTGCCGTTCCCGCCATCGGCTACGGCATCCGCTACGACTTCGGCTTGTTTCGCCAGATCATCGCCGATGGCCGCCAGCAGGAATATCCGGACGAATGGCTGTCGTTCGGCAACCCTTGGGAATTTCCAAGGCGCGAACTGGTCTACGACGTGCATTTCGGCGGCCATGTCGAGCGGGTCGTGGATGACAAAGGACACGAGCGCTACGTCTGGCACCCTGCCGAGACAGTGCAGGCTGTGGCTTTCGATACGCCCATTGTCGGCTGGCGCGGCGCGCATGTGAATGCATTGCGGCTGTGGTCGGCGCGTGCGCCAGATCCGTTGCGGCTCGACGTGTTCAACACCGGCGACCATCTCGGCGCGATGTCGATGCAGGCGCGTGCGGAAGCGATCTGCAAATTCCTCTACCCGAACGACGAGACCGTCGCCGGGCGCGAACTGCGGCTGCGGCAGGAATATTTCTTCGTTTCGGCCTCGTTGCAAGATCTGGTCAACCGTCATCTGCAGGCCGACGGCTCATTGAACGCGCTGGCCACCAAAGCCGCCGTCCAGTTGAATGATACGCATCCGAGTCTTGCGGTCGCCGAGCTGATGCGCATCCTCGTCGATCATCATGCCGTCGGCTGGGACACCGCATGGCAGATCACGACGAAAACGTTGTCTTACACCAACCACACCCTGCTGCCCGAAGCGCTCGAGGTGTGGTCGATCGAACTGTTCGAGCGGATGCTGCCGCGCCATCTCGACATCATCTATCGCATCAACACCACGCACCTCGATCGCGCCGGCGCTCTCCGACCGGATGATAACGACTTTCTCGCTTCGGTCTCGATCATCGACGAGAAAGCCGGCCGCAGGGTCCGTATGGGTTATCTGGCGTTCGTCGGGTCGCATCGCATCAACGGCGTCTCGGCGATGCATTCGGAGCTGATGAAGGAAACGGTGTTCCGCGATCTGCATCGGCTTTATCCCGACCGTATCACCAACAAAACCAACGGCATCACTTTCCGCCGCTGGCTGATGCTGGCCAATCCCGGCTTGACCGATCTCTTACGCGAGGTCTGCGGTGACGCCCTGCTCGACGATCCCACCCGGCTGACGCAACTTGAACGCTATGCGGGGGATGCTGCGTTTCAGAAGAGATTCAGCCGCGTCAAGCTCCATAACAAGAGAGCCTTGGCGAAACTGATCCACGAGCGGCTCGGCATCGAGACGGAAGCGGATGCGTTGTTCGACGTGCAGATCAAGCGCATTCACGAATACAAGCGCCAGCTTCTCAACATCCTTGAAGCCGTCGCGCTCTATCAGGCGATGCGCGACGAACCGCAGCGCGACTGGGTGCCGCGCGTGAAGATTTTCGCCGGCAAAGCCGCCGCGAGCTATCGCTACGCCAAGCTGATCATCAAGCTGATCAATGACGTCGCGCGTGTCGTCAACAACGATCCCGCCATTGGCAATCGGCTCAAGATCGCGTTCGTGCCCGATTACAATGTGAGCCTTGCCGAGGTCATCATTCCCGCCGCCGATCTCTCCGAGCAGATTTCGACGGCCGGCATGGAAGCGTCCGGCACCGGCAATATGAAACTCGCGCTCAACGGCGCGCTGACCATCGGCACGCTCGACGGCGCCAACATCGAAATCCGCGATCACGTCGGCGCCGAGAACATCGCGATCTTCGGCATGACCGCCGAGGAAGTGATGACGCGACGCGCACATGGGCTCGATGCGAGCGACGTTATCGCGCGCTCGGAGCGGCTGGCACGCGCGATCCATGCCATCGAATCCGGTGCGTTCTCGCCGGACGATCCGGCGCGCTTCCACAGCATCGGCCATGCCTTGCGCCACATCGACCACTACATGGTCAGCGCGGATTTCGACGCCTATTACGACGCCCAGCGCGCAATCGACAGCCGCTGGCGCGCGGGCTCGGCCTGGACCCGCGCCAGCATCCTGAACACCGCGCGCATGGCGTGGTTCTCCTCGGATCGCACCATCCGCGAATATGCCGAGGATATCTGGGACGTCCCGGTGATTGCGGCGCCGTCGCAGCCCGAACGCAATCAACGCGGCCACGGATAACACCTCTATCGCTGCGCCAGCGATCCGGACTACAATTTCCTCACTTTGCCATTCACGCTATGCAGAGCGAGCATCCTCGGTGAGGCTGCTTGTGGCCGACTGCGCCCGTTATGAATGAGAGGCTTATCGATGCAGACCTTCGCAACTCAAGGCATTCACCTTCCCGCCCTCGGTTTCGGCACTTTTGCCATGCAAGGCGCCGAGTGTCAGAGCGCGGTCGAAAGCGCCCTTGCGTTGGGATATCGCCACATCGATACCGCCGAGATGTACGGCAACGAGCAGGCCGTCGGTGCTGCGATAGCCGCTTCTGGCATCAAGCGTGAGGACATCCATCTCACCACGAAGGTCTGGCACGATCATCTGACCCGTGACGGAATCCGCCGCGCGTTCGATACCAGCCTCGCACGGCTTGGTCTCGATCACGTCGATCTCTATCTGGTGCACTGGCCGGCGCCCGCGATGAACCTGGCCGAAATTTTCGAAACGCTGATGCGATTACGTGAGGAGGGCCGGACCCGCGCCATCGGTGTCGCCAACTTCACGCTGCCGCTGCTACGGCAGGCCGTAGAAGACATTCGCGCGCCGATTGCCTGCAATCAGGTCGAGTATCATGTGCTGCTCGATCAAAGTCCGGTGCTGAACTATCTGCAATCGAAATCGATTCCGCTGGTCGCCTATTGCCCGCTTGCCAAGGGACAGTTGGCGGAGCGCCCCGAACTACTCGCCATCGCACGCAAGCATCAGGCAACGCCGGCGCAAGTGGCTTTGAGGTGGCTGCTCGATCAGATGGGCGTCGCCGCTATTCCGAAAGCCCGCCATCCGGAACGACAGGCCGCCAATCTGGCAGCGCTGCAACTCTCCCTCGACGCCGACGACCGCCGCGCCATTGCAGCTCTGCCGAAAGACCTCCGCTATGTGAACCCCGCCTTCGCGCCAGCCTGGGATTGATCCGGCGACGTGACAGGTGCGCACAGGCCAATAACCTGCAACGTCATTGAATTCCGCCGCCGGTGCGCCATTCCCTTTGGCGTGGAGTGCCGTCTGATCCTGCTCCGCCTTGTCTTGCCACCAAAGTCGTTGACGCGTTTTCTTGACGCGAACCGGTATCCACTTCGCTCGAAAACGCTATAGCCGGAGCCCTCCATGACCAGCCTGCTCGAGACCACCGAACACGTGTTCGATAAAGCCACGCGCGTCAGCGCCGGCGACAGCCAGTGGAGCGGCCGCACCAGCGAGGACTACTGGGCCTTTATCGGACCTTTCGGCGGCATCACCGCCGCGACCATGCTGCGCGCCATCGTCGAGCATTCGCAGCGCGAGGGCGATCCGCTGGCGCTGACGGTAAACTATTGCGCACCGATCGCGGAAGGGCCGTTCGATCTCGACGTGCGGCTGATCAAGGCCAACCGCTCGACCCAGCACTGGTCGGTCGAACTCACGCAGCAGGGCGGCGAGACGGCCGCTTTCGCGACCGCGGTGTTCGCGGTGCGGCGGCCGTCCTGGTCGCATCGTCCCCTGTCGCAACCCGAGGCAACGCCGTTCGAAGAAACCAAACGCTATCCCAAGAGCGGGCTCAAGATGACGTGGGTTCATCAATACGACTTCCGTTTCGTCGAAGGGCAACCGCTGTTTGGTGTCGCCGCGCACGACAAGTGGGCGAGTCCGTTCTCCAAGCTATGGATCGGCGACACGGTGCCACGCCGTCTCGATGCGTTGTCACTGGTGTCCATGTCCGATGCGTTCTTCGCCCGCATTTTCCACGTCCGCAACGAACTGGTGCCGTTCGGCACGGTCTCGCTCACCACCTATTTCCACGCCGACGCCGAGGATCTGATCGCCGAGGATGCGAGCCATGTCCTCGCGGTCGCGGATGCCAGCGTCTTTCACAAAAGCTATGGCGATCAGACCGGCGCACTGTGGTCACCGAGCGGCAAGCTGCTGGCGACGACGCAGCAGATCACCTACTTCAAGGCATGATATGATGCTGCAGTACGCGCATCGCTGAACACATAAAGGCAAAACAAAAGCCCGGCGCTGATGTCCCAGCGCCGGGCTTTCGCAAAGTATCGAAGATGTTCTCGCGCGATTACTCCGCCGCGAGCTTGACCTCCGGCGCGGCCGCCAACACGTCAGCGTCAACGTGGCTTTCGAACTCGGCAAAGTTCTTCTGGAACATCGCGACGAGGTTGCGCGCGGTCTTGTCGAACTCGGCCTTGTCTTTCCAGGTGTTGACCGGATCGAGGATTTCGCTCGGCACGCCCGGCAGCGCGGTCGGCACCGCGAAGCCGAAATACTTGTCGGTGCGGAATTCGACGTTGCGCAGCGAACCGTCGAGCGCAGCAGTGAGCAGCGCGCGGGTTACCTTGATCGGCATGCGGCTGCCGACGCCGTACTTGCCACCGGTCCAGCCGGTGTTGACCAGCCAGCAATCGACATTGTGCTTGGCGATCAGGTCGCGCAGCAGGTTGCCGTATTCGGCCGGATGGCGCGGCAGGAACGGCGAACCGAAGCAGGCCGAGAATTCCGGCTTCGGCTCGTTGCCGAGGCCACGCTCGGTACCCGCGACCTTCGCGGTATAGCCGGAGAGGAAGTGATACATCGCCTGCGCCGGCGTCAGCTTGGCGATCGGCGGCAGCACGCCGAAAGCATCGGCGGCAAGCATCACCAGGTTCTTCGGCTGCGGCGCGCGGCCGGTATGCGAGGCGTTGGGAATGAAATCGAGCGGATAGGCCGAACGGGTGTTCTCCGTCTTCGAGCCGTCATCAAAGTCGGCTACACGGGTCACCGGATCGAGAACGACGTTCTCGAGGATGGTGCCGAAGCGGGTGCTGGCGGCGAAGATCTCCGGCTCGGCCTCGGCGGAGAGCTTGATGCATTTGGCGTAGCAGCCGCCTTCGAAATTGAAGACGCCGTCCTTGCCCCAGCCGTGCTCATCATCGCCGATCAAGGTGCGCTTCGGATCGGCGGAGAGCGTGGTCTTTCCGGTGCCGGACAGGCCGAAGAAGATCGCGGTGTCACCGTTCGGGCCGACATTGGCCGAGCAGTGCATCGGCATCACGCCCTTCTCGGGCAGATAGTAGTTGAGCGTGGTGAAGACCGACTTCTTCATCTCGCCGGCATAATAAGACCCGCCGATCAGGACGATCTTGCGGGCGAAATCAATGGCCACGACATTTTCGGAACGCACACCATGGCGTTTCGGATCGGCTTTGAAGCTGGGCAGATCGATCATCGTCAATTCGGGGACGAACGATGCGAGTTCGGCGGCTTCCGGACGGCGCAGCAGGGTGCGGATGAACAGTGAGTGCCAGGCCAGTTCGGTGTAAACGCGGGTCTTGATCTGGAATGCCGGATCGGCGCCGCCGTAGAGATCCTGCGCGAACAGCGACTTGCCTTCGGCGTGCTTGAGGAAATCTTCGTAGAGAGCCTGGAATTGATCGGAGGTGATCGACTGGTTGCCCTCCCACCACATAGTCTTGTCGGTGGTGGCGTCGCGGACGGTGAACTTGTCCTTCGGGCTGCGTCCGGTGAAAATTCCGGTTTCGGCGCACAGCGCGCCATCGGCGGTGACTTCGGCCTCGCCAGCTTGCAGCGAGTATTCGTAAAGCTGCGGCGCTCCGAGATTCCACCGCACCTCTTTGAGGTTTTTTAAGCCGAATTTGTCGGCACCGAAGGCGCCGTTACGTACACCCAGTTCTTTCACGCAAACTCCTCCTCGAAATCCGTCGCCGAACTTGCGCGGTCATCCAAACGCATCTGTCGACGCGGAGACCGTCCCGTCCAGGCCAAGGTCTGCGATCTAATACTCACGAACGCCCACCTTGCCAAGCCGATCCCCAGTCGCAGGGGAAACTTGATGGCGTCTATAAAGGATAGCTCGCCTTAATGGTCGCGCCCTCGGGCCTCGTCCGCGAGCCTGCGCAGGGTTGCACGTAAAGCCATCGGATCGCGCACCCGCGCCGGAAAGGTAATCCGCACCACCTCTAGGCCGTTCGCGAGGTCGATTCCATCCGGGTCGCAGCCGGTGCAGCGCCAAATTCCGTCGTCCGTTGAGGTCCCAGCCAGCCTCGTTGCATAAAGTTTCATCGCGTCCAAATGTTCGGCATTCATGTGCGCGATGATGTCCGGTTCCGCCTCGATCAAGGCCGAACAGTCGGTCATATCGGTGAGAACGCGATCGGGCATTAGATCGACAATACGCCCGAACCCGGCGACCAGATGGACTCCATCGATCCGGACCCGGAAAAACCCGAAGTCGGGAAAATCGGCGAAGTTTTCCGCATCAGGATGGGCATTTAGGTACCTCCAACGCAGGCCCGGCAACGCGTCTTCGGTCCCCTCCTGTGCCGCACCCGCCACCATGATCCGCGCGCCCTCCAACGGGTCGCCCGCGGCCCGTTCGTCCAGCATCAGCGACACCCGAGGGTCCGCCAGGATGTTGCGGGTATGCACGGCGAGACGGGAAATCAGCAGAATCGGCGCGCCATCGACGTCGCTCGCGACATTGACCAGCGAACAATAAGGGGCGCCGCCCTCCGCCATCAAAGTGGCCAGGGCCCCTTGCCGACGCCGCCGCAGAAGACTCCTGGTCAGGGCTTGGGGGTCGAATTCCGGATCAGGGCGCATTGTTAAATCTCACGATTTTCCACTTTCAGGCCTTTTCTCCACAATTTCGACCGTTATATAGCCCCTTTGACGGCAATAGCGGGAACTCGCCGCCGTTTTGAACGTTTGGAACTCGGCCACACTTCAGCCCAGCTTGCATTGCTCGTTGGCAACGTTCTCATGACCGTCTGATACGGCCTTCTGGTGGCCGTGGTATCGAACAGGTCGCATACAAAGCACTCCGCTTCGGAAAGTAGGCTCATGCCCACAATTGCTCTGGTCGATGACGACCGCAACATTCTCACCTCGGTCGCGATTGCGTTGGAAGCCGAGGGCTATCGCATCATGACCTACACCGACGGCGCGTCGGCGCTGGACGGCTTCCGCACCAGCCCGCCCGACCTTGCGGTGCTGGATATTAAGATGCCGCGTATGGACGGCATGGAGACGCTTCGCCGTCTGCGGCAGAAGTCGGACCTGCCGGTGATCTTCCTGACCTCGAAGGACGAGGAGATCGACGAATTGTTCGGGCTCAAGATGGGCGCCGACGATTTCATCCGGAAGCCGTTCTCGCAACGGCTGCTGGTGGAGCGCGTCAAGGCGGTGCTGCGCCGCTCCGCCCCGAAGGACCCGGCGGCCGCACCGAAAGAAACCGACGCCAAGGCGCTGGATCGCGGTCTGCTGCGGATGGATCCCGAACGCCACACCTGCACCTGGAAGAACGAGCCGGTGACCTTGACCGTCACCGAATTCCTGATCCTTCAGGCGCTGGCGACGCGACCGGGCGTGGTGAAAAGCCGCAACGCGCTGATGGACGCGGCTTACGACGATCAGGTCTATGTCGACGATCGCACCATCGACAGCCACATCAAGCGGCTGCGCAAGAAATTCAAGGTGGTCGACGACGATTTCGAGATGATCGAAACCCTGTACGGCGTCGGCTATCGCTTCAAGGAAACCTGACCGAAGCGCCTGAGAGACACCGTGCGCGAGCCCGCTGGTCGCGCACGGTGTTGCGCTTTGTGACCTGACGAGCCCACTGCCATCGTCTATGGTAGGTGATGCGGCGCAGAACCGAAACAACCGGGCGGGTTTAGCCATTGCTGGATCGCATACAGCCTGATCGAGAGACCATTGACGACGTCGTCTCGGCGGCCGGGGCTTCCTCCATCGCCGTCCCGGACACGACCCCGGTCTGGCGGCGACCGCTGGACTGGCTGCAACGCGCCGGGCAATTCTTCTTCACCGTCAGCTTTTCCAGCCTGACGCGGCGGATCGTCTCGCTCAATCTGGCGGGCCTGATCGCACTGGTCGCCAGCATTCTCTACCTGTCGCAATTCCGCGCCGGCCTGATCGACGCCCGCGCGCAGAGCCTTCTGGTACAGGGCGAGATCATCGCCGGCGCGATTGCCGCCTCGGCGACGGTGGAAACCAACACCATCACCATCGATCCGGATCGACTGCTCGATCTCAAGCCCGGCGAAACCTATGCCGCGCCCGACGAACTCGCGACGCTGGATTTTCCGATCAATCCGGAGCGTGTCGCACCGGTGCTGCGCCGGCTGATCTCACCGACCAAGACCCGCGCGCGCATATACGATCGCGACGGCGTGCTGATCCTCGACAGCCGCAGCCTGTATGGCCGCGGCGACGTCATGCGGTTCGAGCTATCGCCCCCCGCGAACGAGAAGCCCGGCCTGATGGAGCGCGCAATGATCGCGGTCCGCACCTGGCTCAATCGCGGCGATCTTCCGCTTTATCGCGAGTTGGGACCGGAGAACGGCAAGGGCTACGAAGAAGTCGCGGAGTCGCTCAAGGGCGACAAGTCCAGCATGGTGCGCATCAACGACCGTGGCGAGATCATCGTTTCGGTCGCGGTGCCGGTACAACGTTTCCGTGCCATCCACGGCGCGCTGATGCTGTCGACGCAGGGCGACGATATCGACCAGATGGTGACGGCGGAACGACTGGCGATCCTGAAGGTGTTCGGCGTCGCCATGATGGTGATGATCGTGCTGTCGCTGTTGCTCGCCAGCACCATTGCAGGCCCAGTGCGCCGGCTCGCGGCCAGCGCGGAGCGCGTGCGTCATCGCATCAAGACCCGTGTGGAGATTCCCGACTTCACCCGCCGCCGCGACGAGATCGGCCATCTGTCCGGTGCGCTACGCGACATGACCGAAGCGCTCTACAACCGCATCGAGGCGATCGAGATGTTCGCCGCCGACGTCGCGCATGAATTGAAGAATCCGCTGACGTCGCTGCGTTCGGCGGTGGAAACATTACCGCTCGCCAAGACCGACACCAGCCGCGCCCGTCTGCTCGAAGTGATCGAACACGACGTGCGCCGGCTCGATCGTCTGATCTCCGACATTTCCGATGCGAGCCGGCTCGATGCCGAGCTGCAACGTCAGGACGTGGCACCTGTGGAGTTGCGGCGCTTGCTCACCACGCTCACATCGGTCGCCAACGAGACACGGCTCGGCCACGACATCGGCGTCGAAACCCGGTTCGAGGGGGGCCCCGCCGATACCTTCTCCGTTCCCGGGCACGACTCGCGGCTCGGACAGGTGATCTCCAATCTGGTGGTGAACGCGCAATCGTTCTCGCAGCCCGGCAGCAAGGTTCACGTCACCTGTCGCCGCGTCAAATCCGAAATCGAAATCGTTGTCGACGACAATGGCCCCGGCATTCGCGACGATGCGCTCGAACGTATCTTCGAGCGCTTTTATACCGACCGGCCGCATCAGGGCTTCGGCCAGAACTCCGGGCTCGGCCTTTCGATCTCGAAACAGATCATCGAAGCCCATCGCGGCCGCGTTTGGGCCGAAAACCGCAAGGGTCCCGTCGACGAGGATGACCAGCCTACAGTTGCCGGCGCCCGCTTCGTCGTGCGGTTACCGACGGCATGACGGCGCCACCTGCCGATCCTCGTGAAAACCCGGCGGACACTCCAAGCGTCCACGCATCCGCTGTTCTAATCGGGCAGGAGGCCGTCCTGCTCCGCGGCCCTTCGGGCTCTGGTAAAAGCCGGCTCGCCTTCGAATTGATTTTGGCCGGGCGCAGCAATCAGATTCCCAGGGCCGTTCTGGTTGGCGACGACCGGATTTATCTTGAGGCCCGGCAGGGCCGGCTGTGGGCGCGCCCCGCCACCCGACTCGCAGGCTTGATCGAGATCCGCGGCCTCGGCATCCGACGCTGCGACTTTGTGTCCGAGGCCCCTATCGGGTGGGTGGTCGATCTCGATGCCCACGATGGAGCCCGTCTTCCGGTCCCCGAAAGCCTGACAACGACGCTTTTAGGGATCGAATTGCCGCGAATTCCGGTCCAGACTGGCTTTTCAGCGCTGCCTTTGATCGCCGCCAGTCTCATCACACGCCCTCTGTCCACGCCGCCCGCTTCAGCAAAGGAAGATTGTCCGGGCGGAATTTGTCACCATATAGGGCCCACTGTTGCCACCGATTAGAGCCACCCCAGTTCCCGCCTTGTGGCAAAATTTAGGGAAAATCGTGATGCTCCCCCCTTGCGCGGGAGCGCCGGATGGTCAAAGTGGCCCGTTCGTGCGGTGCACCAAAGCACCCGCGAGGAGTTTTCGATGATTGGTCTGGTTCTTGTGACCCATGGGCGCCTTGCCGACGAATTCAGGGCAGCGCTCGAACATGTGATGGGTCCGCAAAAGCAAATCGAGGCGATCACGATCGGCGCCGAAGACGACGCTGATTTGTGTCGAAGCGATATCATTGAAGCCGTCAACCGCGTCGATAGCGGCAATGGCGTCGCCATCCTCACTGACATGTTCGGCGGCACACCGTCGAACCTTGCCATCTCATGCATGAGCAGGCCGAAGGTCGAGGTGCTCGCCGGCATCAACTTGCCTATGCTGGTGAAGCTCGCCAAGGTACGCAACGATTTGCCCCTGCCGGAGGCGATCGCGGCCGCGCAGGAAGCGGGGCGCAAGTACGTCACCATCGCCAGTCGCGTCCTCGCAGGAAAATGAGCCCACCGCCCGACGATCTTCCGCTCTCCAGCAACGCCGGCCCAGCCGGCGCCGAATCGTCGTCCGGGCCGGTTACACGTGAACTGCCCATCACCAATAAACGCGGCCTGCACGCCCGTGCTTCCGCAAAGTTCGTGCAACTGGTCGAGCGCTTCAACGCCGACGTAACCGTCACACGCAATGGCGAGACAGTGGGCGGCTCGTCGATCATGGGCCTGATGATGCTCTCGGCGGGTCCGGGCACCACCATCACCGTCTCGGCAACCGGCGCGGATGCGGCCGAAGCAATTACCGCCATCGCCAATCTCGTCGGCAGCAAATTCGGCGAAGGCGAATAGCGCGACTTATTTTAGGTCCGAATGCCGAGGCCCTGTGCGGTCAGCCGCGCCAGCACGTCGTTCAGGTGCTCCCGGTCGCGGGTTTCGATCACCAGTTGGAGCAACGCGGCCTTTGCAGGCAGGTCCGAGAACGTCCGCTGATGCGAAACCTCGATGACGTTGGCGCCCGCCTCCGCCAGCAGATCGCAGACCAGTGCCAGTTGGCCGGGACGATCGACGATATCGATAGCCAATTGCGTGAGCCTGCCCTCGCGCGCGAGGTCGCGGGTCAGCACCGAGGCGATCAAGCGCGTATCGATATTGCCGCCGGTCAGGATCAAACCGACGTTCGTGCCTTTGAAGCGCTGGGGTGCAGCCAGCACGGCGGCGAGGCCGGCGGCACCTGCGCCTTCCACTACCGTCTTCTCGACCGAGATCAGCATCGCGACGGCGCGCTCAATATCGTCGTCAGAAACAAGAATGATGTCGTCGACCAGCCGGCGAATAACTTCCCGCGTGATGTGCCCCGGCGACTTCACCGCGATGCCCTCGGCTAGGGTATCGCCGCGGCTGGGCAGATCGGTGCCCTTGATGACATTGTACATCGACGGATAGAGCTTGGCCTGAACACCGATGATGCGAATGTTCGGATTGATGGCCTTGGCCGCAATCGCGATGCCGGAAATGAGACCACCGCCGCCGATCGGGACGACCAGTATCTCAAGCTGGGGCACGGCTTGCAGCATTTCGGATGCGATCGTGCCCTGCCCCGCGATGATCAGCGGGTCGTCGTAAGGGTGGATCAGCGTCAGGCCATGAGCTTGGCCGTGCTCCAGCACAAACTTGCCGGCTTCCTCGAGTGTCTGCCCGGTAATAATCACTTCAGCACTGTGTCGGCGGGTGTTCTCGACCTTCACCATTGGCGTGCCGATGGGCATCACGATGGTCGCGGGAATTCCCAGGCGCTTGGCGTGATAGGCGACACCCTGCGCATGATTGCCCGCCGACATCGCGATGACGCCGCGTTGGCGTTCGTCGGCCGATAACGCACTGAGCCGGTTGAGCGCGCCGCGTTCCTTGAAGGTCGCGGTGAATTGCAGGTTCTCGAACTTGAGCCAGACGTTGCAGCCGCAAATCTCGCTCAGCGTCCGGCTCTGGCAGCAATCCGTGACGAAAACCGACCCGCGCAGCATCGCCGCCGCGGCTGCAATATCGCCGGGGCCGATCTTAGCGCCGCCAATGTCGAACGAGAGGTTCGTCGTATCGGAGGATTGGCTTTGCGGCGCGGGGGACATGATCTTTCCTCGAACATGGAAACACGGGTTGATAATGCGCGGCACACCAAGACTTGTCACGATGCAACAAGTCCGCTATTTTTGTAAAATTCGCTCTTGAGAATTCTATACTGAATAGAGAATGAACGTCGAGAAGCCCGCCAAGCAAGTGAACGCGCTCTCGCGCGGGATCGCCATCCTGCGTTACCTCGACGCGCAGGGTGAGCCCGTCGGCGTGGTACAGATCGCCCGTGATCTGAAAATCAATGCCTCGACCTGCTTCAACCTGCTGCGCACGCTGGTCCACGAGCGGCTGGCGATCTTCGATCCCGCGACGAAGAAGTATTCGCCCGGCCTCGGCGTGCTGGCGCTGGCGCACGCGGCGCTCAAGCAGGATGGTCCCATTCGGCTTCTCCATCCACAAATCGAGCAGATCGCCAAGACGCACAACGTCACGGCGATGCTCTGGCAACTGACGTCGCCGGATCGCGCGATGGTGGTCGATCTGGCGGAGGCTTCGACCCCGCTGCGCGTGCAGTTCACGGTGGGACAACGATTGCCCTCGTTGATCGGCGCACTCGGACGCTGCTTTGCCGGGCACCTGAACTTGTCGAAAGCCGAAGTCAAAGTCATGTTCAAAGAACTGCGGTGGCAGAATGCGCCGACCTTTGAGCAATACTGGTCCGATGTCGAAGAGGCACGGCGCACCGGCTTCGCCGTCGATATCGGCCGCTACAATCGCAACTTCACCACCGTCGCTGCGCCCATCCTGACAAGCGGCGGCGAAGCGACGATGGCGATATCCGCCATCACTTTCTCCGGAGACCTTGATCGGCCGCGCATGTTGCGCCTCGCGGCGGACCTCAAACGCGTCACTGGAGAAGCCTCGAACGCACTTGGCTACAGCGGATCGCCGACAGGGGCGAAAGCTGCCGGTCGCAGCAACACGGCGTTCCGGAAGCAACGGACGACTACCGCGCCTTGAGATAACGCGCGATCGTCTCACGCACGCCGGGGCGATTGAAATTCTCATGCATCAACGGCGCAAGTCGGGCAATCCGCGCCTGGACATCCGATCTGTCGCGCTTGGCCTTCGCTCGTCGTCCTATCTGAAGCGCTTCGATCCGGTCGCGATAGAATGCCGAGCGCTCGGCGACGCCGGCGGCAAACGAACCGACAGGCACGATATCCGAGATCAATCCCAACGAGCGCGCCTCAACCGCGTCGAGCAGCCGCCCCGTGGCACAAAGCTGGAATGCGAGTGCCTCGGAGACTTTCTCCTCCAGCGCCGCCTGCACTATCACCGGATACATATTGAAGCGGATTTCCGGAAGACCGAAGGCCAGATTGTCGGCCGCGATCGCCAGGTCGCACAACGAAGCAATCAGAACACCCGCGCCGAGCGTGCGCCCGTGAATCGCGGCGATCACCGGCCGTGGCGACGTGGCCAGACTGGCGACGATCGCCTTCAGCCCTTCCTCCTGCCGCGCGAGATATTCGCCGCCTTGCAGAAATTCCGCGATATCGGCTCCGGCGGAAAACCCTGCGGTGCCACGACCTTCGATCAGAACCAGCTTCGCATCACCGGCAGTTTGCACCGCGTTGGCTAGCGCGACCATCATCCCTGCCGACAGCGCGTTGGCCTTTTCGGCGCGATCGATGATGATCGACCGGATGCCGCCGCGATCTTCCCAGCGAATGAACTGGTCGGTCATCGCGCTGCGGCCCCCGCCGCACCGCGGCGAAACCGCCATGCCTGTCGCGCGCGCCCGAACGCGCCGATCAGACCGTCAGGTGCGAAGCGGATGACCACCACCAGCAGCACACCGAAGACCAGCAGATGCACGCCGGGAAGCGATCCGCCGAGCGAATGCCGCAGCCATTCTCCCGCCGGCACCAGCAGCAGCGGACCAACCACTGGCCCCCAGACCGTTCCCGTTCCGCCCACCACCGTCAGCAGAATGATTTGGATGACAATATTGATGCCGGCAAAGGTGTGCGGCTCGACGTATTGCAGATACTGCGCATAGAACGTACCGCCGAACGCCGTCAGCGCCGCGCTGATCGCCATCGCCAGCATCTTGTATTTGAGGACCGGCACGCCGATAGCATGCGCCGCGCGCTCGTTGTCGCGAACGGCGCGCAGATAAAGACCGATCTTGTTGTGATACAGCCACATCGACAGCGCGAGCGCGATGATCACCTGAATCAGGATCACCACATAGTAGGTCGTATCCGACCTAAACTGATACATCGCCGGTGTACCCCGCACCGGCAGCGTCAGGCCGCGGCTGGCGCCGAGAAAATCGATCGACGAGATTGCGAGATAACCCAGCATCGCCAGCGCGATGGTGACGAGCGCGAAAGACAGCGGCGGCAATTCGTAGCGGAACGACAGCCACGCGATGAACACGCCGATCACAGCCGCTAATGCTGCGCCCGCAAACATTCCGATCCACGGCGTGATGCCGAGATGAACCGAGAGCAGCGTCGAGGTATAGGCGCCTGCCGCAAGAAACAGACTGTGGCCGATGCAGAACTGCCCGGCGATGCCGCCGACCAGATTCCAGGCGATGCACAGATGAACGAACAGCAGCGTCAGGATCGCCATGTTGGTCCAGCTCGAGGACATCACCAGCGGCGCCAACGCAACCGCGAGGAAGGCGATCCAGGGCAACGCGGCCGACGACAGGAGGCGTGTCTCGCGCATCAGTGCTCTCCCATCAGGCCGTGCGGACGGAACAGCAGCACCAGAACCAAAATCGCATAGGGAATCATCGCGCCGACCGTGCCGCCATAGAGCAAGCTACCGAGGCTTTCGGAGACACCGATGATCGCCCCCGCAATCATCGATCCGGCGAAGCTGCCTAGCCCGCCGATCACCATGACGATCAGCGCAATCAGTGTGAAATCGAGCCCCATCGCCGGCGTCAGCGTGAACTGCGCCACGATGATCGCGCCGGTCAGGCCCAACAGTCCGATGCCGATGCCGAAGGCGATGGCCTGAATCCGATCGATGCGAATTCCCATCAAGGCGGCGGCATCGCTGTTCTGGGTGATCGCGCGCACCTGTCGGCCGAAATCGGTCCGCATCAGCACGACATAGAGGATTGCGGCCAGCACCACTGCGAGCAGCGAACCGACCAGCAGCGGCCACGGCATGGTCAGCGGCGGGATGACCAGATTCTTGTTTGAAAGAACCGTCGGCACGCTGAGGTAGTCGCCGCCGAACACCATCAGCAGGAAGTTCTCCTGAACGAACACCAGCCCGAGCGTGAGCTGCGCGCCGGCAAGCACGCCGACGGCGAGCACTGGTTGCACCAGGCGGCGGAACATCAGGAAGCCGAGCAGGAAGAAGCCGAAGAATAGCAGCGGCGCTGCCGCGTAGGCATCGAGCGCGAAGGATTGATAGAGCGCCAGCGCGCCGTACATGGCGAGCGCCATGAAATCACCATGCGCGAAATTGAGAAGCCCACCGACGCTGAAGATCAGCGTCATCGACAGCGCGATCAGGGCGTAGATCGCCCCCATCTGCAATCCCTGCACCGTCGCCTGCAACAGAACCTCACCTGACATCAGATCCTCACAAGCGTCCGAGATAGGCTTTGCGGGTGGCCGGATCGTGCGCCAGATCGCTGGAAGCGCCGGCCAGAACGATCTTGCCGTTTTCGATGACGTAGCCACGGTTCGACACCGCGAGCGAGAGTTTTACATTCTGCTCGGCAAGCAGAATGGTCAGCCCGTCCGCATTCAGCTTGCGCAGCGCACCGTAGGTTTCCTGCACCAGCAGTGGCGATAATCCCAGCGACGGCTCGTCGAGGATCAGCAGCTTCGGCTGCGCCATCAGTCCGCGCCCGATCACCAACATCTGCTGCTCGCCGCCGGACATGGTCGCGGCTTTCTGATCGCGCCGCTCGGCAAGCCGCGGAAACAGGTCGAAAATGCGCTCCAGCGTGGCTTCACGATAAGGCCGCGCGCGCGGATGAACGCCGCCCAGCATCAGGTTCTCCCACACCGTCATGCGCGGAAATACCAAGCGCCCTTCCGGCACCAGCGCGATGCCGGCCGCCACCGCCCGCTCCGCGCCTTCGCCCGCGATCTCAGATCCCTCGAACGCAATGCGTCCGGCGGTCGGACGAATGAGGCCGGCGATGGTTTTCATCAGCGTGGTCTTGCCGGCACCGTTGACGCCGACAAGAGCGACAAGCTCACCCTTTTCGACGCGCAGATCGATGCCGTGCAGAATGCTGATGCGGCCATAGCCGGATACGAGCCCCGAAATCTCAAGCAAGCTCGAACTCCTCGCCGAGATAGATCTCGATCACCTTGGGATCGCGCACCACGTCCTCCGGCGCGCCCTCGATGATCTTGCGGCCGGTGCCCATGACCACGATCCGGTCGCTCAGGCTCATGATGACGTCCATGTTGTGCTCGACCACAAGGAAAGTGACGCCGCGATCGCGCAGATTTTGGATCATACGCACGACGTCTTGCGTCTCTGCCGGCCGCAGTCCGGCCATCACCTCGTCCAGCAGGATCATCTGCGGCTGGGTCGCCATCGCCTTGCCGATCTCGAGCGCCTTCTGATCCGGCAAGGTCAGATGGCGGCAGGTCAGGTCCAGCTTGCCATCGAGACGCACCAGCTCGGCGATGGAGACCGCGACCTTGCGCGCTTCGGCCATCGACAACCTGACCAGCGCGGCTGCCGTCAATGTCTCGCGCACCGTCAGACTGGGGAATACCTCCATGATCTGGAACGTGCGCGTCAGCCCGCGCCGGCAGATTTCCTCCGGCGGCACGCCGTCGATCCGCTCGCCGCGAAAGCGCACTTCGCCGCCGGTTCTGCGCACGAAGCCCGATATCGCTTGAAAGAACGTCGTCTTTCCGGCTCCGTTGGGGCCGATCAGACCGACGATCTCCCCTCGCTTCACATCCAGCGAGACGTGGTCGACGGCCTTCAGGCCGCCGAACTGGACCGAGATGTCGACGGCGGAGAGGAGTATCTCACCGTCATCGGCTTCGATCGAAGACGCGTTGCTTTCGCTCATGAGTCCATCAGCCTGCGTCGGTTGTGTTGCGTGTGACAAGCGCGGTTATTACTTCACGCCCTCGATGACCGGCTTCGCCGACGCCACCGCTTCTGGATAAACGGTGTGCTTCACGCCATCCTTCCACTGCACGAAGATCGCGCTGGTGCCCGCCAACGTGCCATCCTCGGCATAATGGACGTCGCCGGGAATGATCGGCAGCACGATAGCGGGATCGCCGGCCTTGAATTTCAAAGCGCGGAACGCCGCGTTGACTTTTACGGGGTCGTCGGTGCCGGCATTCTCCAGCGCGCTGACTAGGAAGCGCGCCGCCTGCACGCCGAACATGAAACTCTGATCAAGCACCTTGTCCGGATAGGCGGCGGTGCCCTTCTGCAACGCATCCTTGAGGCCGGGCAATTTCCCGTCCGCAGAATAGAACGCCAGTCCGAACGAACTGGTCAGCGTCTTTTCGGCGACTTCCTTGCCCAGCGTCCCCCACAGCTTGTCGTCGCTGAAGCCCGCCGAGCCGCCGAGCCAGATCGGCGAGGTGTAACCGAGATTAAAGCGCGCTTTATGCAGCAGCACGCCGTCCTGGAAATAAACCACCGAGATGACGGCATCGGGCGCCAGGCTCTTCACCCGCAGCACGATCGGCGTCATGTCCTTCACCGACGGCTCAACCGCAATCGATTCGAGCACCTTGATACCCTGTGCCGCAAGCGCTGCCGCCGCCGTCTTTGACACCACCTGACCGTAATCGTTGTTGGCATAGGTGATAGCAACGGTGCCGATCTTGGCACCCTTCGAGATCAGCCATTTCACCGCATCGGCATAGGCCTTGCCGAAACCCTCGGCGCTGATCGAGATGGTGGAGAAATACGGCGTGGTCGGAATCAGCGTGGTCTGAAGCCCGACACCGCCGACCTGATAGCGATCCGCGACCGGCATGAACGCTTGCGCTTCCGGCGTCGAATACGGCCCGAGAATGAAGGAGACCTTCTCCTCCGACATCAGGCGGCGCGCCTCCAGCGAAGTCTTGGTCGGATCGGAGCCGTTATCCGCGATCACGAGATTGATCTTGCCACCGCCGAGGCTTTTGATGCCGCCAGCATCGTTGGTATTCTTCACCACCATCTCGATCCCGCGCACCACGCTCAAGCCGGTCTCCGCATAGCGTCCGGTGCGAGGCATCAGCACGCCGATCTTGATATCTTTCGCGAAACTGGGAGCGACCGACATCACGCCGGTCACCAGCGCCAGCGCCCCAACTGCCGCCAACCGCGATAATCTGCTCATCAGGCATCCTCCGCTTGTTCATGCCGGGATTTGCCATCCCGGTCGTGTGAATGGTCTACACAACCAAGGTCAGCGTGCCGGTGATCACCGGTTCGCCGTGCTGATTTTCAATTGCCACGTCGTAAACTCCGGCCGTGCCATCACGAAGACGTCCGCGCGCTGACACCGTATCGTTCTCGCGCACCGGGCGCGTGAAACGCACGTCCAGCTTCGCCCCATCCTGCGCCTGCGCACCGTAGGTCGCGCGCAGCGATTGCCAGATCAGGTTGAACGACAGCATGCCGTGCGCGATGACGCCGCGCATCGGCGTCGTCGCCGCGAATTCCGGATCGACATGAATCGGATTGAAATCGTCGGTGATCTCCGCATAGAGGCGGATGGCCGGGCGATCCACGACCTTGCTGACGCGCTCGAGTTCGGGTCGGCTGTATTTGAACATATTCATTTCGCCCATAGCGTCGTCATCAGGCCGGAGAACATCAACTCCCCGTCGGTGCGGCGCGTTTCCGATCCGAACCGCACCCAGTGGCGATCGCCTTTTAATTCCTTGCCTTCGCAACTCAGCTCTGTGATCAGTTCATCGCCGATCTTCGGCATCCTATTCACCGTGAATAGTTGCTGGCCATGAACGTTGCCGGGCGGGCGCGGCACCAGAATGTCGGAGTAGGCGCGGATATAGACCGCCGCCATCATTCCGGGCGGCATGGTGTCGCCGTCGCGATCCGCAGGAAACAACGTCAACCATTGCTCGACGAGGTCACGGCCGAGCGTCAGCGTCCTGCGGCCAATCAGTTTGCCGGGCTCGAAGGTGTCGAACACAAACATCTATCGCGGCCTCGCTTGCGGCAACGGATACTCACCCTCGGTGGGTTCGAAGAACACTTCGATCGGCATTCCGATGCTGATGGTCTCCGGATCGACGCCACGGAGATTGACCATCGCGCGCACACCTTCTTCCAAAGCGACAATCGCGATCACATACGGCACATCGGCCTTGAAGGATTCCAGCGGCGCACGGTGAACCACTGTAAACGAATAGACCGTGCCGCGACCGCTCGACGGCAGCCAGTCCAGATCCGCCCCATGGCATTTGGTGCATGTCAGGCGCGGCGGAAACTGGCTGTGGCCGCACGCTTTGCAATGCTGAAATTCGAACCGGCCATCCTTGCAGCTCGACCAAAAACGTTGCGTCACGACATTGGGTTGCGGAAGCGGTTTCGACATCGCTCAATTCCTCCCCAGCACCAGCGAGCAATGCGCGGACAGGATGCCGCCGTCGCCGTGAACAAACGCCAGTTCGGGCGACGCCACCTGACGACCCTCAGCCTCGCCACGCAGTTGCCGCACCGCCTCGACGACGTGGAACATGCCACCAGCAGCGCCAGAATGCGCGTAAGACAACAGCCCGCCATGCGTATTGCACGGCAACTGACCATCAAGGTCGAGCGCGCCGCCGAGAATGGCGGGGCCCGCCTCGCCGCGCGCAAAAAAGCCGATCGATTCCAGCTCGGCCAGCAGGGTGATCGTGAAGCTGTCGTAGATTTCCGCCACATCAATATCGGCCGGCGTGACGCCCGCGCGACCGAACGCCTGCCGCGACGACTGCTTGCAGCCGAAATCCGTCAGCGACGGCGACGCAATGATGTGCTCGTGCGTGTTCATCTGGCCGGTGCCGAGAACGTCGATACCGCGCTTGCGCGTATCCCGCGCGGCATCCGCGGCGCTGATGACGACGGCCGCGCCGCCGTCCGAGATCAGACAGCAATCGAGCAGGCGAAGCGGCGTCGAGATCGGCTTCGACTTCGCCACGTCCTCCAGCGTGATCGGCTGCCGCATCTGGGCCTTCGGATTACGCATCGCGTGTTTGCGATGAGCCACCGCGACACCCGCGAGATGCTCTCGCGTCACCCCGTAGTCGTGCATGTAGCGTTGCGCCACCAGCGCATAGGCCGACGGCACGCTGATGCCGTAGGGTCGCTCGAACTGGGCGTGTCCTACCTCCGACAACGCCGCCACCGCCTTATCGCGCGACATGCCGGTCAGGCGATTGTCGCCGCAGACCGCGAGAACGTGCCGACAAATTCCAGCTTCCACCAGCGCGGCCGCTTGCATCACCTGCGCACACGCTGTCGCGCCCCCCGCGGACACCGCGATCGAGTAGGACGGCATGATGCCGAGAAATTCACTCACCACTGACGACAGCATCAGATGCGGCTCGGTGAACGAATACGCGCACAACACGCCGTCGATATCACCCAGCGACAACCCTGCGTCGGCGACCGCAGCGGCCGCCGCCTCCGCCTGCAAGCCCAGCGATGTCGAACCTTCGACCTTGCCGACCGCCGTATCGGCGACGCCGGTGATAACCGCCTTCGCTGCCATACCTACTTGTCCTTGTTCTTGCGGCCGAACCGCTCCCAGACGAATTCAAGTGGCTTCTTCGCCAGAAATCCGGCAACCGCCTCGTGATGGTAAGGCGTCTCGAGCGCTACCGCCTGCGCATAGGATTCCATCTCGGCAAGCGCGTGCCGATCGAGATTGAAGGACTGGTTGAGAATCGTCTTGGCCATCCCGATGGCGTCCGTCGGCGCGTGCCGGAAACGCTGCGCGAAGGCTACGCCGGTCGCCAGCGGATCGTCCTGCGGTATGATCTCATGCACGATGCCAAGTCGATGCGCCTCCTCCATCCCGAGCACACGGCCGGAGAAGATGATCTCCTTGGCGCGTTGCAGTCCGACGATGCGCGGCAACAGTTGCAAACCGCCCAGATCCGGCACCAGACCGATGCGGACAAAGACCGCACACATCTGCGCGCGCGGGGTGGCGAGGATAAAGTCGGCCGCCAGTGCCAGATTGAATCCCGCGCCGAAGGCCGGACCATCGACCACCGCGACGACGGGAATCTCCAGATCGAGCAGTTCGCTGAACCAGATGTGCAGCCGGCGAATGCGTTCGCGATTGGCGGTGGTCGGGCGCCGCCCGTCCGACAAGGCGCGCAGATCGCCGCCCGCGCAGAAGGCGCCGCCCTCGCCGGCGATCACCAGCGCCTTGGCGCCGCCGTTCGCGCGCAAGTCGCGCACGACATGCTCGATTTCCTGACGCATATCGAGATCAAGCGCGTTGCGTTGCTCGGGCCGGTTCAGGACAAGCCGCGCGATCTCGTCCTCGATGCTGAAGCGGATGGCCTTGAATGTCATGATGCGGACCTCAACTGACGCGCGATGATGTTGCGCTGGATTTCCGACGTCCCCTCGCCGATCACATAAACCAGCGCGTCGCGATGGAAGCGGCCGACCGGGTACTCGCGCATGATGCCGGCACCGCCGAGAATGCGGATCGCAGCTTCGGTGACGCGCACCGCCATCTCCGACGCAACCAGTTTCACGCGCGCCGCTGTCGCGCTGTCGATGGTCCCCTGATCGACCCGCCACGCGCCGTAGTAGACGAACCACTTGGCCGCATCGATCTCCGCCGCCATATCGGCCAGCTTGTGCGCAATCGCCTGATACTCGATGATCGGCTTGCCTCGAACAATCCGGGTCTTGGCGAAATCGAGCGCGGCCTCGAACGCTCCGCGCGCCATGCCGATGCAGTTGGCCGAGACGCCGATGCGATTCTCCGAAAGCGAATCCAGCACGATGTTGTAGGTACCGGTCTCGCCGCCGAGCAGACAATCATCCGGCACGAATGCATTCTCGATGTAGATCAGCCCGGTTTCCGACGAGCGGATTCCTTCCTTCTTCAATTTGCTGATAGCAAAGCCGGGATTCGGCAACTCGACCAGAAAAAGACTGATCGCGTCGGAAGTGTGCTCGGATTTCGTCCGCGCTGCCACCGTCAGGAAATCCGCCATCGGCGCGTTAGTGATGTAGAGCTTCGAGCCGTTGAGCCGCCAACCACCATCCACCTTTTCGGCGCGGGTCTTCATGCTGCGCACGTCGGAGCCGCCATCAGGCTCGGAAAGGCCGAAGCCACCGACTTTCTCGCCGGACAATCCGGGCTTGAAGAAGCGTGCCTTCTGCGCCTCGGTGCCAGCACGCCAGATCGGCCAAATCGCAAGATGCGTATGCGCGGACCATGACGAGGCAAAAGCTTGGCACACCCGGCTCATCTCCTCGCGGACGATGCAATCGCTGACCTTGTCGAAACCGGTGCCGCCGTCAGCTTCCGGATAGCGCACGCCGAGCAGGCCGAGCTCGCCCCATTTGCGAAACAGTTCCCGGGGGAACACCTCGCTTTCCTCCGCCTCCGCGACGAGGGGAGCAATGTCTTGAGCGACAAAGCGGGCAATCGTTTCCCGCACCTGCTCCTGCTGAGGCGTGAACTGGAAGTCCATCGAGCCCTTCCTTCCCAGCTTGCGCTGCCGATCGCATCGATCGCGTCGGCCTTCAACCTTGGCGATCTATCTTAATTCTATATGGAGAATTACATTCTCTTCTGAAAATACTCATAGGCGACAGGCCGCCGCCGTGTCAACATCGGCACGCCTTTTCAAGCGGCGGACATCCGCCGCCGATCATGATTGCAGGATAGAGCCGATGAGCCACGCAAAAACACGTCGTCCGCAGAAAAGTGTCGATCGGGCGCAGTTTCGCGACATGTGCGCGCGTTTTGCCGCCGCCGAGATCGGGCCTCGCTGGCGCGCGGCGGATCGCGACAAAGTTTTTCCGCGAGATTTTTATGTCGCGGCCGCGAAAGCGGGATTGATCGGCATCACCGCGCCGGAAGATATCGGCGGCTCCGAACTCGGCGCTTACGAAGAAGCGATCGCGATGGAGGAGATGGCGAAGGTCAATCCCAACCTCGCCGTCTCCGTGCTGGTTCAGAACGTTGCCGGCTCGATCCTCTACGATTACGGTTCACCGGCGCAGCGCGACATCGCGCGCGAGGTGATCGCCGGCAATTGCCTGGTCGCCATCACGGTGACCGAACCCGAAGCCGGCAACGACGTGCAGAACGTCAAGACCCATGCGCGGCGCGACGGCGACGACTGGATCGTCGACGGTCTGAAATCCTTCATCACGCTGGGCGGCGACAGCGATGTGCTGGTGACGCTCGCGCAGACCGATGCGAGTCGCGGTCGGCACGGCATGCACTTCTTCGCCATCGACCGCCGCAGCCCCGGCGTGACGTGCAGCCAGATCGAAACCTACGTCAATCGCCCGGCGCCGACCTATCGCGTTCAGTTCGACAACGTCCGTGTGCCGGAAAGCCGTCGGCTCGATGCCGGCTTCAAGGAAATCATGACCGGATTCAATCGCGAGCGCATCATGGTCGCGGCGCGCTGGCTCGGCCACATGCAGGCGTCGCTGAACTGGGCGCGCGATTACGCCACCACGCGGCAGCAATTCGGCCGCCCGATCGGCGCCAACCAGTCGATTGCTTTCGCGCTGGCGCAAGCGCACGTCGATGTGGAGGCGACGCGGCACCTCACCTATCACGCCGCCGAGCGCTACGATTCCGACATCCCGCTCAAGGACGTGATCCTCGACGTCTCGTCGGCGAAACTGCTGGCGACGCAGGCGGTGGTGCGCGTCACGCAGGCCGCGCTGCATATCGGCGGCGGCTGGGGATTGACGGAGGAGCTTCCGGCGATGCGCCTCGCGCTCGACGCGCTGGTCGCGCCGGTCACGGTCGGAAGCTGGGAAATCCAGCTCCGTGCCATCGCCCGCGAAATGGGCCTGCCCTGCGACTGACGATGCCGCCGCGATGCCGGAGATTATTTTGAGCGTTCATTAGAACGATGGTCGACACCGATGTCGGGTGCAGCCATCGTTTCTTTCTGTTTTTTTGCTGCTTACTGGCCGCTGAAACTGGCCTTGCGCTTTTCAACGAACGCGGCGCGCCCTTCCAGCGCATCCGCGCTCTGCCGGATGTCGGATTGAACCTCGATCTCGTGACGGAATTGATCGGCGTAGGTCGCGTGTTCGCTATCCTCAAGCAACATGCGGGTTGCGACCAGTGCGCGGGTCGGTCCTCGCGCAAGCCGCTGCGCCAACTTGACGGCTTCAGGCATCAGGTCCACGTCATCGACAACGTCGCGCACCAATCCCCATTCCCTTGCGCGTTCGGCCGACAGCGGCTCATTGAAAAGCATCAGTTCGAGCGCCCGCTGGCGACCGATCAGGCGCGGCAGCAACCATGTCGAACCAAGATCGGGGACGAGGCCGATGCGGCTGAAGACCTGAATGAAGGTCGCCGAGCGCGCGGCCACGACCATGTCGCCTGCCATCGCGAGGCTGAAGCCGCCGCCGGCTGCGACGCCATTGACGGCGACCACAATCGGTACGCGGCATTCGCGCAACGCCTTGAAGGTCGGCCAGTAGAATTTCATGACCCCGCCGACGAGGTCCTGGCCGAGCGCCTCCGCGGCTTTCAGGTTCTGACCCGAGCAGAACCCGCGGCCGGCGCCGGTCAGGACCAGCGCACGAACCGCGGGATCGGCCGTCATCTCGCCCACCGCTTCCGCGATCGCGACGAGCAGATCGGGCGTCATTGCATTCAAGCTCTCGGGCTCGTTCAGCGTGAGGATTCCGACCGCACCGTCCTTGCCTCGCGTCACTCCCGCCATGTGCTTCTCCCTGAATATGGCTTTCGCCGCGGGCGCTATTTCTTGCCGGCTTCAGCCAGCCGCGCCGCCATGGCCTTTCTGGTGGCCTCGGGCAGACCGCTCGGATCGAGCAGCATGTCGAAGACTTTCAGATTGTGCGTATGCGCGAGCTGATGCAGATGGAAGGCATTGCGTAGTGCCACCTGTCGTCCCTGCGCATCCTGCACGCCGTTCACCGCGAGCTTGGTCAGCTTCAGCGCGAAACGCGATTTCACAACGATCTTGCGCGCCATTGCCAGCGTCGCATCCATCAGTTCGGCGCGTGGCACCACCTGATTGACCATGCCGAGCCGCAGCGCATCGTCGGCCTTTATCTCGTCGGAGGTGAACAACATCTCCTTCGCTTTGCGAATCCCGACTTCCCAGACATGGGTAAAGTATTCGTGGCCGCAGACGCCGAAACTCACGGTCGGATCGGCAAAAGCGGCGTCGTCGGCAGCGATGATGATGTCGCACGGCCACGCCAGCATCAGCCCGCCGGCGATGCACTTGCCCTGAACCGCGGCGATGGTCGGTTTCGGGATGTTGCGCCAGCGATCGGAGAAGCCGAGATAGATTTCTTCCTCGCGCGCCATCTGCGCTTCCGCGCCCGCACAACCGAAACCACAGACGGGGGCGACGGTCTCATGTGTCCGCATAGCACCGTGCCCGTCGGTCTCCGACAAATCATGCCCGGCCGAGAAGTGCTTACCGTTGGCGGCGAGGATGATGACGCGAATGGCATCGTCATGGGCGGCGTGGTCGAACGCATCGTTCAACTCATAGAGCAGCGCGGTGTCCTGCGCGTTCGCCATGTTCGGCTTATTAAGCGTGATGCGTGCGATGCCGGGCTCGGGAACGTCATAGATCAGCGATTTGAACTCGGGCATGTTTCCTCTGCACTCCGCGTTGCTTTCGCGATTTGGGTCAATTTTTGTAGTCCGAAGCCAGCTTCGACCGCAACCATGGGCAACGAAACGAAGCTGTCAGCCTTCGGCGAACAGTTCGTGCTTCCGGACAATAATGAGCCGACCGCGCGCAGCCCTCTGTCACCATACAATGGTCGCGGGGATCCTCGCCCCTGATTTGAGCCGACGACCTAGGCGCTCGACTTTGCCGGAGTGGAGTGGCCCGCAAACAAAACCCCAGCAACTCGTTGAGTTTGCTGGGGTCTTTGGCTCAAAATTTGGTTGCGGGGATAGGATTTGAACCTATGACCTTCAGGTTATGAGCCTGACGAGCTACCGGGCTGCTCCACCCCGCGATAAATCGGTGCACGCCTTCACAGAAGAAACGAGGCCAGCTCAACGCCAAAGGGCGTCGATTGATCCCGGCTGAAGACTTCCTGAGAAGGCAACCACGGCGAAAAGCCGACGGCGCGGGGCGTATGTATCAATGCTCGCTCCCTTTGGGAAGAGGCCATAGCGGTTCTTTTCAATATTTTATGACACCCGGAACCAGATTTGCCGCTGCATTCCCAAACAGGGCACAGCCCGCGCATTTTGACGGGCAAATAGCGAATTTTGCCTGGGATCGCATTCGAATCCCCTGTTTATTTCGCGGGACGGCTTTTGATGACCTTGCTCCCCCGCGGGTGAAGGCACAGCATTACACGCCATCAGACCAGCTTCGAGGACCTCATGGATCAATCTCTCATGCCGCCGGGCGGCAGCGCTCTCGAAGCCGGCTTTCGCCGCATGGTCGCGCTGTCGCGGCAGCAACCACCGCCTACGCTGGACGAGCGGCTCGACCGTTTGAACCGTCTTGGTGTGATGCTGGCGGCCCATGAAGCACGCTTTCAGGAGGCCATCTCGACGGACTTCGGCCATCGCGCCGCGATCGAAACCACGATGGCGGAGACGCTGCTGGTGCAAGGCGAGATCAAACACGCGCGCAAGCATCTCAAATCTTGGATGGCATCGCAGCGCGTGGCGACGCAACCGCAATTCTGGCCTGCCAAGAATCGTCTGTTGCCGCAGCCGCTCGGCGTCGTCGGCATCATCGCGCCATGGAATTATCCGCTGCAACTCACGCTCGCGCCAGCGGTGGCCGCGATTGCCGCCGGCAACCGCGTGATGATCAAGCCGAGCGAATTGGTGCCGCGCTTCTCGGCCCTGTTAAAGCAGGCGATTGCGGACACCTTCGAGGACTCCGACATCACGGTGACCGGCATCGACGGCAACATCGCGGAGGTCTTCGCGGCGCTGCCGTTCGATCATCTGATGTTCACCGGTTCGACACGCGTTGGGCGACTGGTCGCGGAAGCGGCGGGGCGAAATCTCACGCCGATCACGCTCGAACTCGGCGGCAAGTCGCCGGCGATCATCGACTCTTCCGCTAGTCTCGATCAGGCATCGGAGCGGATTGCTTACGGCAAATTACTCAACGCGGGACAGACCTGCATCGCGCCGGACTATGCGCTGGTGGCGAAAGAATCCGCCGAAAACTTCGCCGGGAAAGTTGCGGCGAACATGCGGCGGATGTACGGCACCTCGCCCGACAATCCGGACTACACCTCGATCGTTTCGGGCCAGCACTACGCCCGCCTCGAAGGGCTGGTCAGCGACGCCGCGGCGAAGGGCGCGCGCGTCATCCAGCCCGCCGCCGCCGACCACCCGGCCTGGCAAACCATCCGCAAGTTTCCGCCCACCGTCATTCTCGGCGCAACGCCGGAGATGAAGGTAATGCAGGAAGAAATCTTCGGCCCCGTCCTGCCGGTGGTGGACTGCGCCGGGACCAAGGAAGCCATCGCCTTCATCAACGAACGCGACCGGCCGCTGGCGCTGTATTGGTTCGGCACCGACGATGCCGCACGCGACGAAGTGCTGGCGCGCACCGTATCCGGCGGCGTCACCGTCAACGATTGCCTGTTTCATTTCACGCAGATCAACCAGCCGATGGGCGGCGTCGGCGCGTCGGGCATCGGCGCCTATCACGGCGAATGGGGCTTTCGCACCTTCAGCAAATTGAAGCCGGTGTTCTATCGCTCAAAGTTCAATCGCTTTGCCGATCTCTATCCGCCCTATGGCGCGAAGATCGCACGTATGGAAAAATTGCTGCGATTCCTGTCGTAACGACACGGCGGATCAACCGCCGGGCTCAAGAACATTCCAAGAAGAATTCCAAGGGAGCGAAGAGTGACCGACACATTCGATTTTGTCGTCGTGGGAGGCGGATCGGGCGGCTGCGCGGTGGCGAGCCGCCTGTCGGAGGACCCCAGCGTCTCGGTGGCGCTGCTGGAAGCCGGCGGCAAGGGCGACAACTGGGTCGTTACCACGCCGGGCGCGCTGGTGCTGATGGTGTCGGGCAAGGTCAACAACTGGGCCTTCGACACCGTGCCGCAGGCCGGGCTCAACAATCGCATCGGCTACCAGCCGCGCGGCAAGGCGCTCGGCGGCTCCTCCGCCATCAATGCCATGGTCTATATCCGCGGCCATCGCGCCGATTACGACCACTGGGCCGCGCTCGGCAACACCGGCTGGTCCTATGCCGACGTGCTGCCCTACTTCAAACGCTCGGAAGACAACGCCGACCTCTCCGACGACTATCACGGCAAGGGCGGTCCGCTCAGCGTCTCGAAGCTGCAAACCGACAATCCGGTCCACGATATCTTCCTGCAAGCCGCACGCGAGGCGCAATTCCTGATCCGCGACGACTTCAACGGGGCAGAGCAGGAAGGGCTCGGGATCTATCAGGCCACGCAGAAGAACGGCGAACGCTGGAGCGCCGCGCGCGGCTATATCCATCCGTTCATAGCCAGCCGTCCGAACCTCAAGGTCGAAACCGGCGCCCACGCCACCAGCATCGTCTTCGACGGCAAACGCGCGGTCGGCGTGAAATACCGGCGCGGCAAGGAGACATTCGAAATCCGTGCGCGCCGCGAAGTGATCCTCAGCCTCGGCGCATTCCAGACGCCGCAACTGCTCATGCTGTCCGGCGTCGGCGACGCGGCGACGCTCGCCAAACTCGGCATCGCCTCGACGCACCATCTTCCCGGCGTCGGGCAGAACTTGCAGGATCACCCGGACTTCGTGTTCGGCTTCACCTCCGACGCGCCGCACTTCGCCGGCCTGTCGTTCCCCGGCCTTTCGCGCATCTTCAAGGGCATCATGCAGTATCGCCGCGAGCGGCGCGGCCCGATGACCTCGAACGTCGCCGAATGCGGCGGCTTCCTGAAGACGCGGCCCGATCTCGATGTGCCGGACGTGCAGCTTCATTTCTGCACCGGCATGATCGACGACCACGGACGCAAGCCGGCGTGGAATCGCGTCGGCTTCTCCTGCCACGTCTGCCTGCTGCGGCCGAAGAGTCGCGGCAGCGTCTGGCTTCAGGATGCCGATCCGATGCGCGCACCGGCGATCGATCCGAATTTCTTCGGCGACGACGCCGACCTCGACGCCATGGTCGCGGGTTTCAAGGTGACGAAGCGACTGCTCGACGCGCCGGCGCTGAAGGCGATCCAGACGTCCGACGTGTTCACCTCAGGCGTCGAGAGCGATGACGCAATCCGCGAGGTGCTGCGCCAGCGCGTCGACACGGTTTATCACCCGGTCGGCACCTGCAAGATGGGCGCGAATGACCCATTGGCGGTGGTGGACCCGACGCTGAAGGTGCACGGCGTCGACGGCCTGCGCGTCGTCGATGCCTCGATCATGCCGACCCTGATCGGCGGCAACACCAACGCGCCGACCATCATGATCGCCGAGAAAGCCGCCGACATGATCAAGGCCGAGATGCGGACATAGTTGATGATCTAACAATTCGCATTGCGGACAGTGCGGGATAAGAAGTCATTTGTTGTAGCTTGTCATGGCTGGAATAAATCCGACCATGACGGAAACGAATTGGTCATCTCCGCGATGGCGGGACGACGCTGAAATTGTTTGAGCATTCTACGAAATGAACATCTTCGATATCGTGATCTATGCCGGCTTGCTGATCGCGGTCGTGGGTGGCTTCTATGTCGGTTTGCTGCGCAGCGCCGCGACCATCGTCGGCTACCTGATGGCGATGCCGATCGCAGCATGGGTTACGGCATTGATCGCACCGCAGATGGCGCACGGCGGCGACCTGCAGATGCTGCAAAGCCCGTTCCTGCTGTTCGGAACGTTTCTGGTCGCGGGTATCATCCTCGGAAAATTGCTGCGCATGGTGGTGGACGAGATCACCGGCACCGATGTCGGCCTGCTCGACCGGCTGGCCGGAGCGCTGCTGGGCGCGGTGCGCCTCGGACTGGTCGCGATCACTCTCGTGCTCATTTTCGATCAGTTGATCCCTGCCAATCGACAGCCGAAGTTTCTCAGCGAATCGTCTTTGCGCCCGCTGTTGTCGCGAGCCGGCGAGACAGGCATCAAGTCGCTGCCGCCGGACGTGACGGCCTATATCGACCGGCTCAAGCGCCAGTACGGTCTCTAACGCCCCACTCCGCCGCAAGGGCCAGATATGCGTTTCAGGACGCTTTGCGGGCTTATCAGGGCGTCATGCTTTGGCTAAGGTCCCGCCCATCGTCGACAACCATCAAGAAACGGGGAGTGAAACCGTGGATCTGGGAATCAAGGGCCGCCGCGCACTGGTCTGCGCATCCAGCAAAGGCCTGGGGCGCGGCTGCGCCATGGCGCTGGCCGCCGAAGGCGTCAATCTCACCCTTACCGCACGCGGTGCGGAAGCGCTGGCCAAGACCGCCGCCGAAATCCGCAAGGCCTTCCCCGGCATCGAGGTCGTTGAGGTCGCCGGCGACATCACCACGCCAGAGGGCCGCGCTGCCGCGCTGAAGGCCTGTCCCGATCCCGATATTCTGGTCAATAATGCCGGCGGCCCGCCGCCAGGCGACTTCCGTACCTTCACCCGTGAGGATTGGATCAAGGCGCTCGACGCCAACATGCTGACGCCGATCGAACTGATCAAGGCAACGGTGGACGGCATGATTGCGCGAAAATTCGGCCGCATCGTCAACATCACCTCGGCGGCGGTGAAAGCGCCGATCGACGTGCTGGCGCTCTCCAACGGCGCGCGCAGCGGCCTCACCGGCTTCATCGCCGGCCTGTCGCGCAAGACGGTGCGCCACAACGTCACCATCAACAACCTGCTGCCGGGACCGTTCGACACCGACCGCATCCGCAACGTCTCGGCCGGTCAGGCCAAGGCCGCCGGCGTCTCCACGGAGGAGATCATGAAGCAGCGCGCCAGCGAAAACCCCGCCGGCCGCTTCGGCGACGCGGAAGAATTCGGCCTCGCCTGCGCTTTCCTGTGTAGCGCGAAATCCGGCTTCATCACCGGGCAGAACCTGCTGCTCGACGGCGGCGCCTTCCCCGGCACGATGTAAGCAGCCCCCTATCCGGCCGACGTGGTGCGCTCGTCGTTCCACGTCAGACCGAACTCATCCAGTCCCTCGGCGAGAAAATCGCTCAAGAGCGGCTCACCCAGCAGATAGCCGGCGGTACGATTGTTATGGTTACGCGCAGCCTCGGCCCGCAAACTGTCCCATTCCTCGATCGAACCGTCGCCTCGACCAAGCCACATCAGCGCGACCAGATCGATCTGCTCGTCGACGCTCATGGCGTTGATCAAGCCGGTGATCTCGCGCACCACCGGATCGTCGACATGATCCTCAAGCACATCGATCATGCGGTCGTCGCTGGCATTGGAGCCGGACGCCACATCCGTCAACTCGTCCTTGGCGTCAAATTCACGCGCCTTCTCGATAAGATAGCCGACCTGTTCGGCGGAAATGGTCAGTTCCGGCATTGCTCACTCCTGTCGCAACCCGACAGGATAACGCCATCGTTCGCGAGACGATCCATTGCGCGGAACACACGAAAGTTTCATCCTTGAACAAAGGCACGAAACGGGAGGAATGCCGGATGAACTGGACCGTCGGCCGGGTCAAGATCACGAAAATCGTCGAGATGGAAACCGTGGGGCACACCCGGTTCATCCTGCCGCAAGCCACCCCCGAGAAGATTCAGCAGATGCCCTGGCTGATCCCGCATTTCGCCAACGACGAAGGCCGGCTGCGCATGAGCGTGCACTCGCTGGTGATCGAAACGCCGTCGCAGCGCATCGTGGTGGACACCTGCATCGGTAATGACAAGCAGGGCCGCGGCGTGCCGACCTGGAACAACCTCAACACGCCGTTCCTGCAGACGATGACCGATGCGGGCTACGCACCGGAGTCGATCGACATGGTGCTGTGCACCCATCTGCACGTCGATCACGTCGGCTGGAATACGCGGCTGAAAGACGGCCAATGGGTGCCGACCTTCCCGAAGGCGCGCTATGTGTTCGGCAAAACCGAATACGATTATTGGGCGGCCCACAGCGACAGCGCCGAACACCGGGCGGTGTTCGAGGACTCGGTGAAACCCATTGCCGATGCCGGGCGCGCCGATCTGGTCGCCAGCGATGCAAAGCTGTCCGACGAGGTGTCGCTGATCTCGACGCCGGGCCACAGCCCCGGCCATATGAGCATCCTGATCCGCTCCGACGGCAAGGAAGCGCTGCTCACCGGCGACGTCGCCCACCACCCGTGCCAGATGGCGCATCTCGACTGGTCGTCGAACTTCGATACCGATCCGGTGCAGTCGATCGAGAGCCGGCGCGCGTTGTTCGGCCGCTTCGCCGACACGCCGACGCTTGTGATCGGGGGGCATTTCACCGCCGGCCACATCAAGCGCGACGGCGACGGCTTCCGCCTCGACGTGTAACAGCGTGCCGCATGGCCGTTTCCACCGGCGCGGTTGAATTCGGCCGCGCGTTGTTCCAAGAGATAGCCTCAAGCGATACCGATTAATAAGACCGCAGGGAGACCACGATGAAACTTGTGAGATATGGCGCCATCGGCAGCGAAAAGCCGGGCCTGATCGATGCATCCGGCCAGTTGCGCGACCTTTCGGGGCAGATCGGCGATCTCGCCGGCGACGCCTTCTCGCCGGCCGGATTGGCGAAACTCGCCGCGCTCGATGCAGCGAAGCTCCCCGCCGTCAGCGGCTCGCCGCGGCTCGGATCGCCGGTCGGCGGCGCCCCGAAGTTCATTGCCATCGGCCTCAACTTCGCCGACCACGCCGCCGAATCCGGCCTGCCGATTCCAGGCGAGCCGGTGGTGTTCATGAAAGCCAACAACGCGCTGTGCGGCGCCAATGACGATGTCGAAAAGCCGCGCGGCTCGACCAAGCTCGACTGGGAAGTCGAACTGGCGCTGGTGATCGGCACCCGCGCCAAGTACGTCAGCGAGGCCGATGCGCTGAAGCATGTCGCCGGCTACGCAGTGTGCAACGACGTGTCCGAGCGTAATTTCCAGATCGAGCGCGGCGGCAACTGGACCAAGGGCAAGTCGCACGACACCTTCGGCCCGCTCGGCCCGTGGCTGGTGACGGCCGACGAAGTCGGCGACGTGCAGAAGCTCGACATGTGGCTCGACGTCAACGGCCAGCGCCGTCAGACCGGCTCGACCGCGACCATGATCTTCAACGTCGCGCAGATCGTGTCTTATCTCTCCGGCATGATGACCTTGATGCCCGGCGACGTCATCACCACCGGCACCCCTCCGGGCGTCGGCATGGGCATGAAGCCGCAGCCGCAATTCCTCAATGCCGGCGACGTTATGACGCTCGGTATCGCCAAGCTCGGCGAGCAGCGGCAGAAGGTCGTCGCGGCCTGATCGCGCATTCAGACGGAGTTGCGCGGCATTGCCCGCGCATCTCTGCCAATTCCCAGATTTTTTGTTCGAGATTTTCCCGTTATTGCGTCAAAGGCGTTTCAGATGAAGCTTACATTTTCTCCGGCGTCGCCGTTCGCCCGCAAGGTTCGCATCTGCGCCGTCGAACTCGGGTTGATCGATCGCATCGAAATGGTGCCCACCGCCGTCGCGCCGGGCACGCCGAACGAGCAATACGCCCACGACGTCAACCCGCTGCGCAAATTGCCGGTGCTGATCCTCGACGACGGCAGCGTCATCGCCGACTCGCTTGTCATTTGCGAGTATCTCGACGATCTCGCGGGCGGCGGCAAACTGATGCCTGTCGCTGGCCCCGAGCGCTGGAAGGTCAGGACCGAACATTCGTTGCTGCAAGGCATGCTCGACGCCATGCTGCTGTGCCGCTACGAACGACTGCTGCGCCCCAAGAGCAAATCCTGGGACGTCTGGTTCGACGATCAATGGGATCGCGCCTGGCAGGGTTTCGCGCGCTTCAACGCGTCGCCCGATGTGCTGGCGCGGCCGCTCGATATCAGCCAAATCGCGCTGACCTGCGCGCTCGGCTATGCCGACTTCCGCTTCCCCGACCAGGATTGGCGCAAGGCATTTCCGAAACTCGCGGCCTTCAACAAGACCATGATGAAGCGGCCATCGGTAAAGATCTCGGCGCCGCCGACGGCGTAGAGTTTTCAAGCGTTACGTGTTTGACGGAAACGTCATTGCCGGGCATAGCCGTTCGAAGAACGGCGTCGCTTTGCTCGCCTACGCCCCGGCAATCCATCCTTTCACAGAAGATGGATGCGCGGATCAAGTCCGCGCATGACGACGGATGATTCCGTCAAAAGCAGAAAGCCTTTAATCGAACAGCGACGGCGTGTGATTGACGTAGGCGCCTTCGATTTCCAGCATCTTCAGTTTAGTGGCGACGCCGCCGTTGGCGGAGAAGCCGCCCGGCTTGCCGCCGGCCGCCAGCACGCGATGGCACGGCACCACGATCGGGCACGGATTGCGGCCGAGCGCCTGCCCGACATCGCGCGACAGTTCGACGCCGCCGAGACGTTTGGCGATATCGCCGTAGCTCAGCGTCTTGCCGGGCGCGATGGTGCGGGCGATGGCGTAGACCTGCCGATGGAATTCCGGCACCTCCGATAGATCCAGCGCGATATCGGCGAGATCGTTCGGCTTGCCATCGAGCAATTCGATCATGCCGTCGATGGCGTGTTGCACGTCCGCCGGCTGCGGGGCCTCAATGAGGTCGCCGTAGCGTTGCTGCAGGCGCAGCCGGGTTTTCTCGGCGCTCGACATCGGCAGTTGCACGCCGACGATGCCGTGCGCGCTCCAGACGATGCCGCAGGCGCCGATCGCGGTGTCGAACATGGCGAAGAAATGAGCGGTCATGGCGAATGTCCTGCCTGAGATGGCCGGTCCCGCGCAGGCAATACGCTCACATCGCGGGGCCAAGGACATCATGTCGCGATCACGGGCGGCGCGCCACCCGAATTCTGGCTTTTCAAACGATCCTCCGCGGAACTCTAGTGCACGCCGCGACTCTTCGCTTTCCCGGCCACCGGCTTGAGGAATTCGATGCCGATCTCCTCGCCCTGCAATCGCACCAGACGACAGCGCCGATAGACCAGCCCGGTCGAGGACAGCAGCAGGAAGAATTCCTTCAGCTCAAGGCCCTCGAGCGAACCATGGACGGTCAGCCGCGCACCACCGTTGGACGCATCCTGCATGAGGCAATCGCGCCGCCAGGTGCCGTCGATCGCCATCATTTGAACCGTGACGCCGTGCTCGAAATTCACACGCGGATTCTTGCGGTTTTCCCACGCCATGGCAGGAACTCCTGCGGTCAATGAAAAGGACTCAAAACAAAGACGCCAACAAAAATCTCATGATCTCGTGCCACCGAATAATTTACTCGCGACACGGCGACACACACAACCGGCATCTCGGAGATCACGGATGCCGGACGCATGAATCTACCGCCGGCAACTTTCAATTGTCTTAAGCTCAAATTTGAATCGGCACGTCGCCTCTCGCATTGACCAAAAAACAGGCCCGCCGAAGCGAGCCTGTTTCCGTCGACCGGTCCGACCGATCACCACCGGCGATGGTGGTGGTGATGACGACGGTGGTGGTAGTGATGACGCGGGACATAGACGCGCGGCACATAGTGATGGCGATGATGATGATGGTAGCGCGGCCGCGGATGATAGTGGCGGCGATGATGCCGGTGCTGCACCTGCGTGACCATGCCGGCCGAGCCCTGCTGGACGGCGGTGGTGACGCCCGGGGTGAGCGGGGACGCGGCTTGCGCTTGCGGCGTCGGCGCTGCGACAACGAGCAGTCCGCCGACCGCGAGCAGGCCGAGAAGTTTTTTGACGAACATCAATGTTCTCCCTCAAGTGTCGAGTGAAAGACCAGCATCGACTTTCGGCCGATGTTGAGATGAGGCTAGGGTCGGACAGGTGAACGCAAAATGAATGCCCCTGCGACATTCCGCGCATCGAAATCCGACGTGCGGATGTCACGCTACAGAAACGCCCGCTCGCAAAAAATGTTCCACGCTGGCATGAACGCGGGATGCGTGCGCGTTAGCTCTTTCGAGAGAAGCTCAGCCCTGTCGCCAGAAGCAATGCATGCGCGGCACGATGACCGTTCCGCTCGGCCGGAATTCCTGCACATAGGTCGCGCTGCATTCGCGCACCGCATTGGGACTCAGACGCTGATAGCGCGGATGCACCCGGATGCGGGTCGGCGCGCGGCGATGGACGCGGCGCTGAGCCGAGAGATCGGTGGCGGTCGGCGCGCCGGCATGTCCCGCCGTACCGAGGTACGACACGGCCCCTCCAGCGGCGATCGCGCTGCCGCCAAATCCAAGGCCGAGTCCGATGCCCAGAGCCGCGGCGACCGCCGCCCCCAGCATCATTTTCCCCATCTGCGTCATGACGCCCCGCCAGTCTTCCACTTATTGCCGATACGGTCCCCGATTGCCGCGCCGGCGTCAACCGCCCGGCGACATCCCGCCCCCATGGCTCGGAGACGCCCGCCGCTTATATTTGTTAGGGTCCGGCAATACCAGATCGGACAGTGATTTTCGCAGTGGAATGCCCATGCCAGACCTCGCCGAGACCGCCCCGCCAGAGCCGGAGACACCAGCATGGGCCGGGGTAAAAGCCCCCTCCCTCGCCGATCTGGAGGCGATGGCGCGCGAGCAACTGGCGACGCTGCCGCAGGTCTTTCGCGACGTCTGCGCCGGCGTCGTGATCCGGGTCGACGACTTCGCCACCGACGAGGTGCTGGACGAACTCGATGCCGAGAGCGAATTCGACATTCTCGGGCTGTTTCAGGGCCTCGGGCTGCCGTTTCGCAGCAACGAGGAGATCGCGCCCCTGCCCAACATGATCTGGCTGTATCGCCGCCCTATCCTGGAATATTGGGCCAGCCACGACGAAACGCTCGGATTTATCGTCCGCCACGTGCTGGTGCACGAAATCGGCCATCATCTCGGGCTGTCGGACGACGACATGGAGGCGATCGAGGCCAGCGTCGCGGATTAGCCTCGCGGACGAGCCTTGCACAAATGGGCCTTGGACCGGCGGCCATATTTAGCTAAAAACCCACACCTTTGCGCCCGCCGGCGCATTTCTGGAACCTGGGACCGGTTATGGACAAATTCACCACGCTCGAAGGCGTCGCGGCGCCGCTGAAGATCATCAATGTCGACACCGACATGATCATTCCGAAGCAGTACCTCAAGACCATCAAGCGCACCGGCCTCGGCAAGGGCCTGTTCTCCGAACAGCGCTACAACGACGACGGCAGCGACAATCCGGACTTCGTGCTCAACAAGCCGGCCTACAAGAACGCCAAGATCCTCGTGGCCGGCGACAATTTCGGCTGCGGTTCGAGCCGCGAGCACGCGCCGTGGGCGCTGCTCGACTTCGGCATCCGCTGCGTGATCTCGACCTCGTTCGGCGACATCTTCTACAATAACTGCTTCAAGAACGGCATTCTGCCGATCCGCGTCTCGCAGGAAGACCTCGACAAGCTGTTCGACGACGCCGAGCGCGGCGCCAATTCGACGCTGACCGTCGATCTTGCCAATCAGGAGATTCGCGGTCCCGACGGCGGCAAGGTCAAGTTCGAGATCGATGCCTTCCGCAAGCACTGCCTGATCAACGGCCTCGACGACATCGGCCTGACGATGGAAAAGAAGTCGTCGATCACGAGCTACGAGGCGAAGGCCCACGAAGCACGCCCCTGGGCGTGAGGATGGCGAACGCCGACATTTCCTGACAACCAATTCTATCCGTCGTCATGGCCGGGCTCGTCCCGGCCATCCACGTTTTTAGAGGCTTTCCGCTTCTGACGGAATTAGCCGTCGTCATGCGCGGACTTGATCCGCGCATCCATCGCTTCTTGAAAAAAGGTGGATGGCCGGGTCAAGCCGGCAATGACGGCGGGGCAAAACACAATGATTTTATAAGTCGCTTTGAGAAGGCAGACTCTCACCACGATCATCGTCGTCCCCGCGAAGGCGGGGACCCAGACTCCGTGTCGCTTATGATGTTGGCTGCGCTCGTGATCTTTGGTGGGCATCACGCTGACTACAACCGCCAGGGGTTATGGGTCCCCGCCTGCGCGGGGACGACTCAGTGCTTCTAGGCGCACCGCTCTCGTGCCCCTCAGCCCTTCACCGCTTCCGCGGCCGCAATCGCGGCCATGTTGATGATGCCGCGGCTGGTGACCGTCGGCGCCAGCACATGGGCGGCCTTGCCGGTGCCCATCAGGATGGGGCCGATGGGAAGGCCGTTGTTGATTTCCGCGAGCAAGGTCAGTGACAGGTTGGCCGCTTCCAGATTGGGGAAGATCAGCAGATTGGCTTCACCCGAGAACGCGGGATCGGAAATGTAGCCCCTGCGGAGCGTTTCGTTGACGGCGAGATCGCCCGGCATTTCGCCTTCGACCAAAAGATCCGGCGCGATCGCCTTCAGCTTGCGATAGACCTCGCGCATCTTGGCGGCGGAGGCGGCATCGCGCGAGCCGAACGCCGAGTGGCTGAGCAGCGCCACCTTCGCCTTGATGGCGAAGCGACTCATGTGATCGCGCGCCTGCAAGGTGATCTTCACCAGTTCGTCGGCATCGGGATCGGCGTTGACGTAGGTATCCGCGAGGAAGAACGTGCCGCGCGGCATGATCAGCACAGACAGCGTCGACAGATGCGAGACGCCGGCGGCAAGACCGAGGATCGATTGCACCTCCTGCGCGTGGCGCGGGAAATCGCCTTCCAGCCCGCACAACAGTGCATCGGCCTCGCCTCGCCGCACCGCCAGCGCACCGATCGCCGTGGTGTTGGTGCGCACGATGGCACGCGCGCCGTCCAGCGTCACGCCGTTGCGCTCCTGCAAGGAATGATAGAGCGCAACGTAATCGCGATAGCGCGGGTCGTCCTCGGGATTAATGATCTCGATATCGCCGGTGCGCAGCGGCAATCCCAGTCGCTCGAAGCGTTGCTCAATTACTGTCGGACGTCCGATCAGAATCGGGCGCGCGATCGATTCGACGATCAAGACGTGCGCCGCGCGCAGCACGCGCTCATCCTCACCATCGGCGAACGCGACGCGGATGTTCTTGTTCAGCGTCTGCTCGATCATCGGCTTCATCACCAGACCGGAGCGGAACACGAAGCGCTTGAGGCTGTCCTGATAGGCCGCCATGTCGGCGATCGGCCGCCGCGCCACGCCGCTGCTCATCGCCGCCTGCGCCACCGCCGGCGCGATGCGCAGGATCAGGCGCTGATCGAACGGCGACGGAATCAGGTAATCGCGCCCGAACGTCGCCGGCGCGCCGCTGGCGGTGACGTCCATCGCCGGCTCATGCGCCAGTTGCGCGATGGCATAAGCGGCGGCGCGCTTCATGTCCTCGTTGATCACGGTCGCGCCGGAATCCAGCGCGCCACGGAAGATGAAGGGGAAGCACAGGACGTTGTTGACCTGGTTCGGATAATCGGAGCGCCCGGTGCAGATCAGGGCATCCGGCCGCGCCGCGATGGCGACTTCCGGCATGATCTCCGGCACCGGATTCGATAGCGCGAGAATGACGGGGTTGGCCGCCATGTCGCGGATCATCTCCGGCTTCAATGCGCCGGCCTGCGACAGGCCGACGTAGATATCGGCACCCGCCATCACGTCCGCGAGTTCGGTCGCATCGGTCTCCTGCGCGAACGCGCCACGCCAGCGATCGACAGAGTTCCCGCGCTTGGTGGTGACGAGGCCCTTGCTGTCGGCGATGAAGATGTTCTCACGCTTGGCACCGACCGCGATCAGCATGTCCATGCAGGCGATGGCCGCGGCACCCGCACCCGAGGTGCAGATCTTGACGCTGCCGATATCCTTTCCGACCAGTTGCATCGCGTTGAGCACGGCCGCTGCGACGATGATGGCGGTGCCGTGCTGATCGTCGTGGAAGACCGGAATCTTCATGCGCTCGCGCAGCGTTTCCTCGACCAGGAAACAATCCGGCGCTTTGATATCTTCCAGATTGATACCGCCGAAGCTCGGCTCCAGCGGCGCGATGATTTCGATCAGCTTGGCCGGATCGTTCTCCGCGATCTCGATGTCGATGCCGTCGATGCCGGCGAATTTCTTGAACAGAACCGCCTTGCCTTCCATCACCGGCTTGGCCGCAGCCGCACCGATGTTGCCGAGCCCAAGCACCGCGGTGCCGTTGGAGATGACGGCGACGAGATTGCCCTTCGCGGTGTAGCGATAGGCCTGCTCCGGATCGGCGGCGATCTCCTCGCACGGCGCGGCAACGCCCGGCGAATAGGCCAGCGACAGGTCACGCGTATTGGACAGTGGCTTGGTCGGCGTCAGCTCGATCTTGCCCGGTTTGGGAAACTCATGAAAGCGCAGCGCGGACGCGCGCAGATTGGCCTGGTCTTCTTCCGACACGATCATCCCCCCGATGTGTCAGTCCCACGCCGCGCGCGTCCCGAACACAACTTCAATTTCAATGCCGACAACTGCATGCCGCCGTTCGGCGGCATATCCAAACGGGGCGACCAACAAAAAGCCAATTCTTCGTCAGGTCAAGTCAATCATATCCTGCGTCATCAAGCGAAAGCATCGCGCGCTCGCACTGCGTGTCCGCTTTTCATCCCGTGGCGGAATCAAGAGGTCACAAGCGACCACGGCAGCGTGACGCCGCCGCGAAACACCACCACTTCGCTATCGTCAACGCCGACCGCCGCCATCACGCGGCTTTCGCGACGCTCCAGCGTAATGGTGCCGCTGTTCGGCGCCATGCCGTAGAAGCGCGCACCGTTGAGCGAGGCAAATGTCTCAAAACGATCCAGCGCGTTTTCCTCGTCGAACACCTGCACATACGTCTGCAATGCGGTGGCGCCGCCGAAGATACCGGCGGAGCAGCACTCGGCCTCCTTGCGCGTACGCAAATGCGGCGCGGTGTCGGTGCCGATGAAGAAGCAGCTTTCGCCCGAGGTCGCCGCCTTGCGCAGCGCCAGCCGATGCCGCTCGCGCTTCGCCACCGGCAGGCAATAGAGATGCGGTTGCAATCCGCCCTGGAAGATCGAGGTGCGGTTGATGACGAGATGATGCGGCGTGACGGTCGCCGCCGCGCGCGTGGCGTGGGCACGGACGATGTCGAGCGTCTCCGCCGTGGTCGCGTGCTCGATCACCACCTTGAGGCCGGGATGGCGCGCCAGCAGCGGCAACAGGCTGTGCTCCATGAACGCCGCTTCGCGATCGAAGATGTCGATCTCGGGATCGGTGGACTCGCCGTGGATCAAGACCGGCATGCCGATCTTTTCCATGCGCTCCAGCACCGGCGCCAGCGCCGGAATATTGGTGACGCCATGATGCGCGTTGGTGGTGGCGCCAGCGGGATAGAGCTTCGCCGCGACCCATACGCCCTCGGCATGGCCGCGCTCGATCTCGTCGGGCGAGGTCATATCGGTAAGGTAGCAGGTCATCAGCGGCTGGAAGTCGGAGCCTTCGGGACGCGCCGCGAGAATGCGGTCGCGGTAGGCGGACGCGGCTTCGACCGTCGTTACCGGCGGCACCAGGTTCGGCATGATGATGCCGCGCGCGAATTGCGCGGCGGTGAACGGCAGGACGGCGTTGAGCATCGTGCCGTCACGCAAATGCACGTGCCAATCGTCCGGACGGCGAATGGTGATGGAAGCGACCGGCGCGGCATTGGCCGCCGCCTTGTCGAACATCGCGTCGAGACTCATGCCGTCCCCTTGCCGTGGGCGCGCAGTCGCGCGTTGGAAACAACAGCCTGTGTCATGCGAACGATGGTCCCCGAATGCTGCAAATCATTGGCGGCATTATAGGCCGAACGGCAACGCGCTTGAAACCCGCTCGCATATCCTATCGGTGCCGCGCAGGCGCGAGACGGTCGGCGAGAAACTCGATCAGCACCTCGACCCGCGCCGGACGCGGGCCGCCCGGCGGCATCACCAGATGCACCGCGCCTTCGGTCTGTTTCCAGTCTTTCAGGATGACCTCGACCTGCCCCGCCGCGATGGCGTCGCCGACGATGAAGTCCGGCAGGTCGGCGATGCCGAGGCCGGCGATCAATGCCGGCAGCACCGCCTCGCCGTTGTTGACGCGCAACTGCCCGGACGGACGCACCGTGGCTTCCTCGCCGGTCGCATTGGTGAAGTGCCAGACGTTCGGCGTCGACAGGTAGGCGTAGGCAAAGCAGCGATGCTGCGCCAGATGCATCGGATGCGTGGGACGGCCGTAGCGTTCGAGATAGCTCGGGGCGGCCACGGTATGGCGCGGCATCGCGCACAGCCGCCGCGCCACCAGCGATGAATCCGGCAGGCTGGCAATCCGCACACCGATGTCGAACCCATCGCCGACCAGATCGACCATGGCGTCGCTCAGGTGCATATCCACCGCAACGTCGGGATATTGCGCCAGGAAATCCGGCAGCAGCGGCGCCAGCACCTTGACGCCGAAGGTCATCGGCACCGCGAGCCGCACCAGCCCGCGCGGCGCGGCCGATTGCGCCAGCGCCTCGCTCTCCGCCGCCTCGCCGTCCGCCAAGATTTGCGCGGCGCGCACCGCCAGCGTCCGCCCGGCGTCGGTCAGCGCCAGCCGGCGCGAGGTGCGGTTAAAGAGCCGCGCACCGAGCCGCTCCTCCAGCCGCCCCACCGCCTTGGAGACGGTCGCCTTGGACAGCGCCAGTTCGGTCGCCGCCGCCGCGAAGGAACGCAGTTCCACCACCTTGGCGAAGATCGCCAGCGCCTCGAAATCGGGAAGTTTCGACATCGCAAATTCGGAAACAATGAGTTTCGATAGTTTCTATTTATAGGACAATTGGGCCAACGTATCTAGTCCCCAACAGAGTTCGAACCCCGTTCGAAAGGAGTTATCCGATGATTGAACTTCGCCCCTTCGACAGCCTCGGCGCCGCCAACCATGGGTGGCTCAACGCCAAGCACCATTTCGCGTTCGCCAGCTATTACGATCCCAAGCGCATGAACCATGGCAGCCTGCGGGTCTGGAACGATGACGAAATCGCGCCGAATTCCGGCTTTCCGCCGCATCCGCACGCTAACATGGAAATCATCACCTTCGTTCGCGAAGGGGCGATCACCCATCAGGACTCGCTCGGCAACAAGGGCCGCACCGAGGCCGGCGACGTGCAGGTGATGAGCGCGGGCTCCGGCATCCGCCACGCCGAATACAACCTCGAGCCGGTGACGACGCGGATCTTCCAGATCTGGATCGAACCGACGCAAGAGGGCGGCCAACCCTGCTGGGGCGCCAAGCCATTCCCGAAGGGCGACCGCTCCGGCAAGTTCGTGACGCTCGCCAGCGGCATCAAGGGCGACGCTGACGCACTGCCGATCCGCGCCGATGCGCGGGTGGTGGCGGCCACGGTGAAGGCCGGCGAAAGCGTCAGCTATGCGCTGGGTGCGGGCCGCAACGGCTATCTCGTGCCGGCCACCGGTGCGATTGAAGTCAACGGCGTGCGCGCCAATGCCCGCGACGGCGTCGCGATCAGCGACGAGAACAACCTGACGATCACCGCGCTCGCGGATTCGGAACTGGTTCTCGTCGACGCGGCATAACCTTCTCAACCTGTCATGCCCGTGCCCGTCACGGGCATGACACCTCCTCCCCGACAACCCTCACCTCAGCCAGACAATCGGAGATTCGACATGGCAAAAGTTCTCGTCCTTTATTATTCCGCCTATGGCCACATCGAAGCGATGGCCAACGCCGTCGCCGAAGGCGCGCGCGAAGCCGGCGCCACCGTGGACATCAAGCGCGTGCCGGAACTGGTGCCGCCCGAAGTTGCCAAAGCCGCGCATTACAAGCTCGATCAGGCCGCGCCAATCGCCACCATCAACGACCTCGCCAATTATGACGCGATCGTTGTCGGCACCGGCACGCGCTTCGGCCGCATGTCGTCGCAGATGGCGAACTTCCTCGATCAGGCCGGTGGGTTGTGGGCCAAGGGCGCGCTGCACGGAAAGGTTGGCGGCGCGTTCTCGTCGAGCGCGACCCAGCACGGCGGCCAGGAGACCACGCTGTTCTCCATCATCACCAACCTGCTGCACTTCGGCATGACCATCGTTGGCCTGAACTACGGCTTCGCCGGACAGATGGGCGTGAAGGAAGTGACCGGCGGCGCGCCCTACGGCGCAACCACCATCACCGACGGCGACGGCAGCCGCCTGCCCAGCGCCAACGAACTCGCCGGCGCGCGCTATCAGGGCCGGGTGATTGCCGAAACCGCGACAAAACTGCACGGGTAGTAAGTACGACGGAGTGATGCGTTTGATGCATGACTCCGTCGCCGGACCCGGCATTGCGAGGGTCCGCGCCGCAATTATCTCGGGCGGGCACCAAATGGAGTCCGCCATGAGCGAGCTATATTACCTTTATCACACAACCCCTAGTCCGCTGCCGCGCTTCGTCATCGACTGGATTCGCAGCAACCTCGGCAGCCGCACCTCCGGCCGATGAGTCCCTTCGTCATTGCGAGGCGCGTTAGCGACGAAGCAACCGAAACGTCCTGAAAGACTGGATTGCTGCGCGAAGTCCGTGCTCGGACAGCGCGAACACCGATCCAAGTGCTGGCAATGACGATCTTGAGTCATGTAGCACCTTAAAAGCCCGCCTCACCGGCGGGCTTTTTCTTGCAATCCTGGCTTCCGCCGATCCATCGCGACACGCGACTTACGATGCTTTCTGCAACGCGCTGATGTCATTCACCGGCTTGTTGAGATGCACGTGGCTATCGACATGGTCGACCCAGCTCAACGGCACCAGGTGATGCTTCCCGTCGGGCGAACTGGTCTTGGTCAGCTTGATCTTGTCGCTTCCTTCCATGTGATCGACCTGCCCGATCTTCTTGCCGGCGGAATCGAGCACGTCCATATGTTCCTTGATCTTCGCAACATCCATCATCTCGCTGCTCCTGTGTTATGTTCGTGCAGCCCCTGACACTCACAACACTCGCCGCCGCGACCGGTTGCATCCGATCGCAATTCGTCGGCGGTTCATCTGCGTGCGGAACTGTCGTCCATTGCGGCGCGTTGATAAGCGACACGGACAACGGCGAAAGGTTCGCCACGGAGATCATCGCATGGACAAGGATCGAATCGCAGGCGCGGCAAAAGACGTCGCTGGCAAGGCGGAAGGCGCGTTCGGCAAAGTGACGGGCGACGCCGAGACGGAAATCTCGGGACGCGCACGCGAGGCCGCCGGCACCGCGCAGAACGCATTCGGTCAGGCCAAGGACGCCGTGCGCGATCTCGGCGAAGCGGCGAGCAATTATGCGCAGGACGCGCTCGATGCCGGCGGCGACTACTATCGCGATGGTAGTCGTGCGGTGACCGCAAAAATCAGGGAGCAGCCGATGACCGCGCTGCTCGCCGCCGGCGCCATCGGCTTTACCCTCGGCGTGTTGCTGACCCGCCAGCCACGTCAGCGCAATTGGCGCGATTATTATCGGTAGCGCCCGATGCAGTCATGGCGATCTCGTGAAGATCATATCGCGGGATCACATGATCGTTGCTGGAACGCACGCGTCGCTTCCGCGACAATACCAGCTATGAAACATCTCATCCGCTATGGCGCGATTGCTCTCGCGCTCGTCTCATTGCCTGCATCCGCGTGGGCGCAGGACACAGCCCGTCCCGCCCCATCCGCGCAGCATCGGGACACATCCCATCAGGATACGCCCCGCGCGAAAAGCGAGTCTGGCGGCGGTGTGTTGAACCTGCTGCCGGCGGATGCGGTCTCCGATCACACGATCGACCTCGACGGACGCAAGCTCGCCTACACGGCGACGGCGGGCACGCTGAATCTCTACGACCAAGGCGGCCAGCGTTCGGCGGCGATATTCTACACCAGCTATGTCGCCAAGGATCAGAACGAAAAGCAAGGTTCAGATCGCCCGATCACCTTCGTCTTCAACGGTGGTCCGGGCGCTGCGTCCGCGTTTCTGAATCTCGGGCTGGTGGGGCCGCGCCGGCTCGATTTCGGGCCCACCGAGCGCGACGGCGCCCACGCCAAGCTCGTCGACAACCCACAGAGTTGGCTCGCCTTCACCGATCTCGTTCTGATTGATCCCATCGGCACCGGCTGGAGCCGTACGGCGAAAGCCGACGAGGCCAAGAATTTCTACGGCGTGCGGCAGGACGCGCAAGCGATCGCCAAGACGATCGCGCTCTATCTGTCGCATCAGGGACGCACCGGTTCGCCGACTTATCTTCTCGGCGAAAGCTACGGCGGCTTCCGTGCCGCCAAGGTCGCGTCCGCCTTGAGCGACGAGCAGAGCATTATCGTCTCCGCCATCGTGATGCTGTCGCCGCTGCTCGACGGCGCGCTGACTTTCGGCGGCAATCGTCTGGCACTCGGCGCGGCGCTGCAACTGCCGTCGCTTGCCGCCGCCGAACTCGAACGCCGCAACGCCTTTTCGCTGAAGGACCAGCAAGCCGCCGAGCATTTCGCCCTGACCGACTATCTCACGATGCTGGCAGGGCCCGCGCCGACCGGACCAGACGCGGATGCGTTCTATCAACGCGTCGCCGACATCACCGGCCTGCCGCGCGACGTGATCCGGAAGCGGCGCGGCTTCATTCGCGATGCGTATGTCAAGCATCTGCGCGGCAGTGACCATGCACTGGTCAGCCGCTACGACGTCACGCTGGCGGCGCCTGATCCGGCTCCCGACTCCGACAGCGCCCACAGCGACGATCCGGTGCTGGATGGCTTCATCCGCGCCTATGGCGGCGCGTTTGCCAACTACGCGCGCAACGAACTCGGCTTCAAGATGGAGATGACCTACACGCTGCTCGCGGACGGCGTGAACGGCCGCTGGGACTGGGGCTCGGGCGGCCGCGCCATGGCCAGCGTCACCGACGATCTGCGGCAGTTGCTGGCCATCAATCCCACGTTCCGGGTGATGATCGCGAATGGCTACAGCGACCTCGTCACGCCCTACGCCGCCAGTAAATACGTCGTCGATCATCTGCCGGAGACGCTGACGGGCCGCGTCGCCTTCAAGGTCTATCGCGGCGGCCATATGCTCTACACCCACGCGCCTTCGCGCGAGGCGTTCACCGCTGATGCAAAGGCGTTTTACGCAAAAGACGCAGGGAGGAAGTGAGCAACGCATCGCTTGAGGCTTCGTCATTGCGAGGAGCGCAGCGACGAAGCAATCTAGCTCTTGCTGGATCACGTTGCATTCCACTTGATCCGTCATGCCCGGCCTTGTCCCGGCCATGACTACAATGGACTCAATCCCTCCGCTAAGAGCTGGATTACTTCGCTACGCTCGCAATGACGGCTGAAATTATCCCTCCTCGAGTCGGCGGATCGCCTCACTTAGCGGTCGTGCGCCGTCGTCGTAATCGCGCCACGCCTTCGAGGTCTTCAGCAGCTTCGGCACGGTGCGCAGCGTGAACCGCTTCGGGTCCAGCCCGGCGCGCACCTGCGTCCAGGTCAGCGGCATCGACACCGTCGCCAACGGCCGCGCGCGCGGCGACAGCGGCGCCACCGCCGTCGCCATCCGGTCGTTGCGCAAGTAATCGAGAAAAATTTTTCCCTTGCGCTGCGCCTTGGCCATCGTAATGAGGTAGCGCTCCGGTTCGTCGTCGGCGAGACGGCGGCAGACCTCCCTGGCAAAGGCCTTAGCGTCCTTCCACGCCAGCTTGTCGGATTTTTTCACCGCCAACGGCGTCACCACATGCAGACCCTTGCCGCCGGTGGTCTTGCAGAACGACACCAGCCCGAGTTCGTCGAGCCGTTCCCGCATGGTCTGCGCCGCTTCGATCACCGTGTCGAAGCCGACATCCGGCGCGGGGTCGAGATCGAACACCAATCGTCCCGGCGTCGCGGGATCGTTCGGCGCATTGTTCCAGGCGTGCAATTCGATGCCGCCCATCTGTGCGACCGCGGCGAGGCCCTCGATGCGATCGATCTGGAGATAAGGTTGGCGGTCGCCGGAGACTTTCACCGTCTCGAGCAGATTCGATGAGCCTTTCATTGCGTGACGTTGAAAGAATGTTTCGCCTTCGATGCCGTCGGGCGCGCGGACGATCGAGCACGGCCGCCCCTTGATGTGCGGCATCAGCCAGTCGCCGACCGCCTCGAAGTAGGTCGCGAGATCGAGCTTGGTGATCGGCGCGCCCGCGCCGTCGTCGGGCCATAGCGCTTTGTCGGGATGACTGATCGGCACGCCCATCACCACCGAGCGTTCCGATGTTCGCGCGGCCGCGACACGACGAACCGTGCTGCTTTTCGTCCGCGATGCCCTCGGCGCTGGTGTCGCCACCTGCGTCTCTTTCGCCGATGCAGGCTTTTCGGCCACCACCTCGTCCGCCGGCTTGTCCTGACGCAGCCCCTTGAACGCCGCCTGCCGGATATTGCCCGCGCCGGTCCAGCCGGCGAACTCGATCTCGGCCACGAGGTCAGGGCGCAACCAGTGCACATCGGCTTTTTTCGCCGGCGCGTTCTTGCCGCCGAACGGACTCTTGCTTGTAGCATTGGCTTTCAATTTCGGCATCAGCCGCTTCACCACGTCCTGCCCGAAACCCGTGCCGACATTGCCGACATAGATCAAATGATCGCCGCGATGGACGCCCGCCATCAGCGAGCGGAATTTGCCGGCATTACTCTGCCAGCCGCCGAGTACCACCTCATGCCCGGCGCGGCATTTCGATTTGATCCAGTCCATTGTGCGTTCCGAGCGATACGGCGCATCGAGACGCTTGGAGATGATGCCCTCCAGCGACATCCGGCACGCCGAGCGCAGCACCGCATCGCCGCTGGTCTCGAAGTGTTCGACGTAACGGATATCGCCACACGCGGTGCTCTTGATGCTGTTCTCCAGTAGTTCGGCCAAGGCGGCCTTGCGATCCGTCAGCGGCTGATCGCGCCAGTCGTGACCTGCTGCAAACAGCAGATCGAACGCGAAGAAGATCAGTTGATCGGTATCGTCGTCGCTCAGCGCCGCCTGCAAGCCGGCGAAATCCGGCGCGCCTTTCTCATCCAGCGCGACGACCTCACCGTCGATGATGCAATCCGGTAGCTCTTTCGCGGTAACGGCGATCGCCGGGAATTTCGCGGTCCAGTCGAGGCCCTTACGGGTACGCAGCGAGACTTCGCCATCCGACACCCGCAACTGAATGCGGTAACCATCGAACTTGATCTCGTGGCCCCAGCCCGTGCCGGACGGCGGCCGCTCGCGCGCAGTGCAGAGTTGCGGACCGATGAACTCAGGCATGACTTCGGCTTTCATCGTCTTGGCTTTCGCGGGTGATCGCTTCGCGGTGGTGCGCGCCTTTGCGGCGATGCCTTTGTTGGAATCCCATTCCGCGCTGGCCGGCGCGCGGGCGCGCTTTGCCGTCATGAATGGCTTCGGACCCTTGCCCTTGCCCGTCGCGATCGCATCCATGCTGCGGCCGGAGGCGACGGAATCCTCCTGCTCAAGAATGTCGTTGGCCTTGCCGTCGCGCGCGGCATCATCGCGATGCTTGATCAGCAGCCAGTTGGTGCGTTTGCCGCCGGTGCGGTCGTGGCGCATCCGCACCAGCACCCATTCGCCGTGCAGCTTGTCGCCGTCCAGCGTGAATTTCAGGTCGCCCTTCTTCAATCCGCGCTCGGGGTCATCGCCGGTCCAGTAGCCGCGATCCCAGATCATGACAGTGCCGCCGCCATACTGGCCTTTCGGAATGGTGCCTTCGAAGTCGCCGTAATCGAGCGGGTGGTCCTCCACCTCCACGGCGAGGCGCTTGTCGGCGGGATCGAGCGAGGGGCCTCGCGTCACCGCCCACGACTTGAACACGCCATCGAGTTCGAGCCGCAGGTCGTAATGCAATCGCGTCGCGGCATGCTTCTGGATCACGAAGCGCCGCCGTTTGCTCGCCTTCACCGCTGTCGTGCCGGCGGGCTCGGCTGTTACCTCGAAATCCCGTTTCGCCCGGTATTTGGCGAGTTGCTTCTTGGCGGTCTTCTTCTTATTGGCAATCTTCCTGGCCATGCGCTGCTCCGCGTTCGGAACGAAAAGTTCCCATCGCCGTTAAAGTTCCAGCTCCACGAAAGGGATCGTCATGCCGCCGCGTGCGTATTGGAAGGGCTTGCTGAAACTGTCGCTGGTGTCCTGCCCGGTCGCGCTCTATCCGGCGACGACGACATCGGAACGGACGCACTTCCACCAGATCAACAAGGAGACCGGCCATCGGTTGCGCCAGCAGATGGTTGATGCCGAGACCGGCGACGTGGTCGAGAAGGACCAGAAAGGCCGCGGCTACGAATTGTCGAAAGGCAAGTACGTCGAGATCGACCAGGAGGACCTCGATGCGGTGCAGATCGAGAGCAGCCACACCATCGAGATCGATACCTTCGTGCCGCGCGAGGAGATCGACGAGCGCTATTTCGAAAAGCCCTATTTCATTGCGCCCGACGGCAAGACCGGCATCGACGCCTTCGCCGTGATCCGCGATGCGATGAAACGGCAGGACAAGGCGGCGCTCGCCCGCATCGTGCTGACCAACCGTGAACACGTCATCGCCCTGCGGCCGCTCGACAAGGGGCTGCTCGGGACCACGCTGCGCTACCCTTACGAACTGCGCGACGCCGACGATTACTTCGACGATATCCCCTCGCCGCGCATCTCGAAGGACATGGTGGATTTGGCCGCGCATATCCTCGACACCAAGTCGGCGAAGTTCGATCCGGGCAAGTTCAAGGACAAGTACGAGACGGCGCTGAAAGCGCTGGTGAAGCGCAAGGCGTCCGGCAAGGTCATCAAGGCGCCGGAACCGGAGGCCAGGCCCGACAACGTCGTCGACCTGATGGGCGCACTCCGCGCTAGTCTCGGACGTAAGAAGCCAACCCCTCGCCGAGCCCAGAGCACGGCACGCCGTAAAACTGCCAAGACCCCGGCGCGGCGCAGGCGGGCGTCGTGAATATCTGACTCGATAAGCGACTTATGGAATCGAGCGCACTTCCACATCAGTTCGTCATGGCCGGATTTATTCCGGCCATCCACGTCTTCACGGGATATCAGCAAGAAAGACGGGATGCCCGGGACATAGGCAAGCGAAGCGACGCCGTTCTTCGAACGGCTATGCCCGGGCATGACCAAGATCGATTCACACCCCAGACATGACTTGGGCCGCACATGAGGTGCGGCCCAAGTGTTTCCGATGAACGGTGACAAGCAACGGACCGGGTTTCGGCATAGCCGCCGAAACCCGGATCGTTCTTACACCGCGTCCTTGGCGGCCTTGACCGGGCGCGCGCGCACGATCTTGCGGGCCGGCTTGGCCTTGAAGGTCATGGCTTCGCCGGTGAAGGGGTTGGTACCCTTGCGCGCCTTGGTGGCCGGCTTCTTGATGACGACGAACTTCGCGAAGCCCGGAACCAGGAAGAGACCGTTCTTCTTGAGTTCCTTGTGGCCGACCTCAACGAGCGTGTCCATCACGCCCTTGACGTCCCGCTTCGACAATTCGGTCTGCGTCGCGATCTTCTCGATCAACTGCGCTTTCGACATCTGGGTGGGCATTGTATCTCCTCTGATTCGCCCTCGTTATCACGCGAACCATATTGGAATGGCCCTGCAAAAAGCGGGATATCCTGCGCCTTTGCACAGCTTTGTTTGCTGGAATCGCTATTTTTAAGGGGTAAACGGCCTTTTTGTGGTGTCGGGTGCCGGCAAACCGCTTGGATAAAGCCGTTTGCGGCACCTCTCCCCCTCCCCGATCCAGCGCTCCGAGGACCGCGTCAGGCTTCCTTGACCGACTCCATCACCACGTTGGTGGAGGTGCTGGCGACGAACGGCAGGCTGGAAATCTTCTCGCCGAGCACGAAACGATAGCGTCGGATATCCGGCGTACGGATCTTCAACAGGTAGTCGAAACGCCCAGCAATCATGTGGCACTCCTCGACCTCGCGGATTTTCATCACTGCCTCGTTGAAGCTCCGCAGCGCCGCGTCGCGGGTGTCGGTCAGCTTCACCTCGGCGAAAGCGACATGGTCGAGCCCGAGCTTCGCGGGATTGAGCACCGCGCGGAATCCCGAGATGTAGCCGTCCGCCATCAGCCGTTGCAGCCGCGCCTTGCAGGGAGTCTTCGACAGACCGACCCGCTCCGACAGGTCGGTGACGGAGATGCGGCCGTCCACTGCCACCGTCTCGAGGATTTTACGATCGAAATGGTCAATTTCACCAAAATTATCCGTCATGTCGGCCATAAATCCTGAAATAGATTGATATTTTAGACCGTTCTGATGCCAACCATCCCGAACAAAGTCAAATCGATTCTTTAACCTCTGCTATCTTCGGCCGTCTCTCCCCATCTCTTCTTCCTGCCTCCCGCCTTGAGGGATCGCCGATGACATCGCCGCCGATGCCGCAGACCGCCACGCTGCCGTTCTCTTCTTTTGCTCCGCCGATCGCCCCTCAAACGCCGCTCCGTGCGGCGATCACCGCCGCTTGCCGCCGGCCGGAGACCGAATGCCTGCCGCCACTGGTGGAGGCCGCGACGATCGGCGATGCGGCGCGGGCCCGGATCGCCGCAACCGCCCGCGACCTGATCGAAGCCTTGCGCGGCAAGGACACCGGCTCCGGCGTCGAGGGGCTGGTGCAGGAATATTCGCTCTCGAGCCAGGAAGGCGTGGCGCTGATGTGCCTCGCCGAAGCGCTGCTGCGCATTCCCGACACCGAGACACGCGACGCGCTGATCCGCGACAAGATTGCCGAAGGTGACTGGGCCTCGCATCTCGGCCACCGCCGCTCGCCGTTCGTCAACGCCGCGACTTGGGGCCTCGTGGTCACCGGCAAACTGACCGCGACGGTGAACGACGGCAGCCTCGGCGCCGCGCTGACGCGGCTGATCGCCCGCTGCGGCGAGCCGGTGATCCGGCGCGGCGTCGACACCGCGATGCGGATGATGGGCGAGCAATTCGTCAAGGGCGAGACCATCGACGAGGCGCTGCGGCGCGCCCGGGCGCAGGAAGCGCGCGGCTTCCGCTATTCCTACGACATGCTGGGCGAAGCCGCGATGACCGCCGCCGACGCGGAACGCTACTACCGCGACTACGAAGCAGCGATCCATGCCATCGGCGCGGCGTCGGGCGGACGCGGCATTCATGCCGGACCGGGAATCTCGATCAAACTGTCGGCGCTGCATCCGCGCTACAGCCGCGCGCAGGCCGGGCGCGTGATGCGCGAGCTGCTGCCGAAGGTGACGGCGCTGTGCGAACTCGCCAAGCGCTACGACATCGGCGTCAACATCGACGCCGAGGAAGCCGACCGCCTCGAACTGTCGCTCGATCTGCTGGAAGAGCTTTGCAACGATCCGGCACTCGCGGGCTGGAACGGCATCGGCTTCGTGGTGCAGGCCTACGGCAAGCGCTGTCCGTTCGTCATTGATTTCCTCGTCGACCTCGCGCGCCGCACCCGGCGGCGCATCTCGGTGCGGCTGGTCAAGGGCGCCTATTGGGATGCCGAGATCAAGCGCGCACAGGTCGACGGCCTCGCGGACTTTCCGGTCTACACGCGGAAGATCCACACCGACGTCTCCTACATCGCCTGCGCGCGACAACTGCTCGACGCGCGGGACGCAGTCTTTCCGCAATTCGCCACCCACAACGCGCAGACGCTGGCGACCATCTTCGAGATGGCCGGACCGAACTTCCGGCCCGGCGACTACGAATTCCAGTGCCTGCACGGCATGGGCGAGCCGCTCTACGATGAAGTGGTCGGCGCCGGCAAGCTGAACCGGCCCTGCCGCATCTATGCGCCGGTGGGCACGCACGAAACGCTGCTGGCCTATCTGGTGCGCCGCCTGCTGGAGAATGGCGCGAACTCGTCCTTTGTGCATCGCATCGCCGATCCCACCGTGTCGATCGACGACCTTATTACCGATCCGGTGGATGCTGTTCGCGCCATGCCGGTCATGGGCAGCCCGCACCCGCGCATCTCTCTGCCAGCGGCGCTCTATGGAGATACCCGCAGAAACTCCGCTGGTCTCGATCTCTCCGATGAAGCGACGCTGGCGCATCTCTCGCGCAACTTGATGGACAGTGCGCGCATCGCGTGGCGCGCCGCGCCCAGGCTTGCCGATGGATCGACCGGCAATAGCGTATCGCGGCCGGTGCGCAATCCCGCCGACCATAGCGACATCGTCGGCACCGTGATCGAAGCGACGGAAGCCGAAGCACGAACAGCGGCGGTGCTGGCAGCAGAGCACGCGGCGACATGGGCCATCGTTTCATCTTCCGAACGCTCAACGATCATGGAGCGCGCCGCCGACCTGATGCAGGCGCGGATGGAAACACTGATGGGCATCGTCATGCGCGAGGCGGGAAAATCGGCGGCCAACGCCATCGCTGAAGTGCGCGAGGCGATCGACTTCCTGCGCTACTACGCACAGCAGGCGCGTAACACGCTGGGCGCGGCGCAAACGCCGCTCGGCCCCATCGTCTGCATCAGCCCGTGGAATTTTCCGCTGGCGATCTTCACCGGACAGGTCTGCGCCGCGCTGGTGGCGGGCAATCCGGTGCTGGCGAAACCCGCCGAGGAAACGCCGCTCACCGCAGCCGCCGCCGTCAATATCCTGCTTGAGGCCGGCGTACCACGCACCGCGCTGCAATTGCTGCCGGGCGACGGCCGCATCGGTGCTGCGCTGGTGGCCGCGCCGCAAACCTGCGGCGTGATGTTCACCGGTTCGACCGAGGTGGCGCGATTGATTCAGCAACAACTCGCGCAACGTCTTTCGGCGAAGGGAAAGCCGATTCCGCTGATCGCGGAAACCGGCGGTCAGAACGCCATGATCGTCGATTCTTCGGCATTGGCGGAACAGGTTGTCAGCGATGTGCTGGTATCGGCATTCGACAGCGCGGGGCAACGCTGCTCGGCGCTGCGCGTGCTGTGCCTGCAAGAAGATATCGCCGACCGTGTGCTGGCGATGCTCAAGGGCGCAATGGCCGAACTTAGCGTCGGCAACACCGAGCGGCTGAATATCGACATCGGCCCGGTGATCACGGCGGAAGCGAAAGACACTATCGAACAGCACATCGCAAAAATGCGCGCGCTCGGCCGCAAGGTCGAACGACTAGCGCTACGAGCCGAGGCGGCGGCAGGAACGTTCGTTGCGCCGACCATCATCGAACTGGAGTCGATGGCCGATCTCGATCGCGAAGTATTTGGACCGGTGCTACATGTCCTCCGCTATCGCCGCCGCGATCTCGATCGCCTCATCGATGCGATCAACGCGACGGGTTACGGCCTCACCTTCGGCCTGCACACGCGGCTGGACGAGACCATCGCGCATGTCACGAAACGCATTCAGGCCGGCAACATCTACGTCAACCGCAACGTCATCGGCGCGGTGGTCGGCGTGCAGCCATTCGGCGGGCGCGGCCTCTCCGGCACCGGCCCGAAAGCCGGCGGGCCGCTTTATCTCGGACGGCTGGTCGCGCGCGCCCCGACGATGCGGCACGACACAACGGCTAATCCGATACTTCGCGAGTACGTCGCCTGGCTCGACGCGAACGGCCTCGCTAACGAAGCCAACATCGCACGCGACCTCGGCCGCCGCGCGGCGCTGGGCTTCGCCACCGAACTGAAAGGTCCGGTGGGCGAGCGCAATCTCTACGCACTGAATCCGCGCGGTAAATTGCTGCTGATGCCGCAGACCGCTGCGGGCCTCTACCATCACCTCGGCGCGATGCTGGCGACCGGGAATACCGCGACCATCGCGGCGGCCTCCGATCTCGAACCGCTGCTACGAACTCTTCCGACACATATCGCCACGCGCATTGCATGGCGCACGGATTGGGAGGCCGATGGCCCGTTTGCGGGCGCGCTGATCGAAGGCGATGCCGCGCGCATCGTGAGCCTCAATATGCGGATCGCGCGATTGCCGGGGCCGCTGGTGCCGGTTCAGGCGGCTTCGTCGCAGGAACTCGCCGACAGCCCGGACACCTACTGCCTCAGCCGGTTGCTGGAAGAAGTGTCGACCTCGATCAACACCACGGCGGCGGGTGGCAACGCCAGCCTGATGGCTCTGAGTTGAATCACCTCACCGCACATCAGAAACGATAAGCCGCGCGCAGCATGGCGGACTGGTCGATGTAATGGTCGCCGACGCGGAGACCATATTCGCCGCGCAGCTCGAAGCCGTTCCGGTTGATCCATTCCAGACCGGCCGAGAAATTGCCGTAAGCGGTCGGCGCACCCGTCTTTACCGCGAACGGCGCGAGGTTGAATTCGTCGAGCTTCATCTGCGTCGTCACCGCGCCGCCGGACAGGAAGCTTGCGCCGAGCGTCACATAGGAGCGCAGCGTCGCACCGTCGAGATTGGTGCGCCCACCGATCTCCAGCGACGGCGTTACCATGAATGAGGTGTGGGCGTTGCCAAGGACATCGAGGCCGAAAATGCCGGCGCCGCGCTCGCGATAACCAAACTGTTTGACATGGCTGACATCGAGATCGATATAAGGCCGCAGGTACCAGCTACGCATGTCGAATTCGTAAGCGGCGCGCAGGCGGCCGGCGACGAACGCCGTCTCCGGGCGACTCGCCGCGACGCCGCCGAACGTCATGCGCCGCACATCACCATTTTCGAAACCGCCGTGAATCGCCACGGCGAACTGCCACGGCCCGAGCACATGCTTGAGCGCCGCGCCGCCGGCAAAGGTATCGTTGGTGCCCGACACGCCCGGCGACGATATGTTGCCGAAGCCGTAGCTGAACGACGCGGCGGCAAACCAATCCGGAACGAATTCCTTTTGCGCACCGAATTGCAGCGTGGTCTGGCGGATGCGATAGCCGTTGTCGCTCTCCGTCGTACCGCGCTCGAGCCAGCTGGAATTAACGCGGCCCCAGGCGCAGTCGCCCTCGCGCAGCAGCACGCCATTGCCGACGAAAGTCGGACAACTCATCAGCCGGTTCATCGCGGCGAAGGATTCGTGCACCTGATTGGCCGCGCGCGCGAACTGCCCGTCATGCGCAACGGCATCCAGCGCCTGCTGGTACTGCCGCGCCGATCGTACGCCGGTGAATCGGTCAAACAGCGATCCCGACCGGCTATCGGCCAGATCCCACAGCTTCTGCAGATAGCTCGCGACATTCCCCCGATCCTCGCTCGTCGCGAGGCCCGATGATTTGAAGTCGACCGAAATCAGCGGATCCTGGCTTCCACCGTAGTGATCCTTCATCGTGAAGCTGAACAGCGGTGTGGAGACAAGCGTGGGCGTGACGCCGGTGGTGGGCGCCTGATCGAAGTGCGCGATTCCCATCCACACATCCTTCACCGGGTTGCGCAGGAAGGGCTCGATTTTGCCGCCGAACGTCGCGGCACCGGAAACGGAGATGAAGTCGCTTTTATGAGCGGCGAAATCCAGATCCGGCGTGTAGACGCCGCTTGCCGTCTGATTGAATGTTCCCTCGATGCGCGTGGTCTGGAAACTGCCGGCGCCCCCCGGGCTCAAACTGCCGCCATTGTTGAGCGTGCCGTGAAACAGCGCGCCGGGCTCAAGAAGACCATTCACGGTGTTGTTGAATGTGCCGTTGCCGCCAAGACTCACATTGCCGACGACCCAGCCATTGTTGGTCACGGCGGTGTCGCTGGCGGTTTCGATCGCGGTCTTTGCGCTGATCATGCCGTTGTTGACGATCGTGATCGTGCCGAGCGGCGTGAGCGCGAGGATGCCGGTGCCGCTGTCAGCACGGGCTGTCACCGATGCACCGCTGCCGATGGAAATCGATATCGGCTTGCCGCCGCCATATGCGCCGTTGCTGAGTGCGACGATGGCTGGTGAATTCGCACCATGTGCTGCAACGGTAGCGTTATTGCCGACGTCGAGGGTGACCGGCCCGCCATAGGTCGGCCAGTTGCCCGGCGTGGCGTATTGATAGAACCGGCCGTCCTTGAGAACACCGCCGCCGCCGACGCTCATCGCGAAGATGGCGGGCGCGTTGGTGCCATGGGTCTGCACGCTGCCACCGCTCTGGACGTTGACATTCACCGCGCCGCCATTGCCGGTGCTGGCTGTCAGGCCGGCATTGCCGATCATGCCGGTGCCGTATTGCGCGGCCGAACTGTCGCCGGCAATGCCGCCGCCGCCACCGATGCTTTGCGCAAGTACGCCGATTGCACCGTTGCCCCTGGTCTGAACGCGCCCCGCAACTGTTACGTCCACAGCACCGCCATCGTTGGCGATACCGAGATCGACGGCTGGAGAGGAAATGCCCTGCAACGTCACAAGGCCCGGCTGCGTCGTCAGCGCGGCGATGCCGCCACCGCCGCCGATGCTTTGCGCAACAACCGCGTGCGCGTTCGTGCCGGTGGTCGAAACGTCGCCGTCCAGCGTGACGTTCACCGTCCCGCCAGAACCCGTGATCAAGCTGTCGGCGCCGAAAGTCAGTTTGATCGGTGCCGAGATCGCCCCGCTGCCGTTGTCGGCGGCAAGATAACCTCCGCCCCCGCCGATGCTCTGCGCCAGCACGCCGAAGGCGAGATCACCCGAAGTCGAAATGCTGCTGCCTTTTGAAGATGACACGGTCACCGCACCGCCGCCGCCGAAGGCAGCCAACTGCGAGTAGCTACCTTGCTCGCGCGCGCCGAGCGACGCCTCGATGCTGGTGGCCGCTGCATTGGTCGAAATGACGGCGGTTCCGCCGCCACCGGAAATGCTCTGCGCCAGAATGCCGTGAGACAGCGCCCCGGTCGTCGAAATTGTCCCGTTGTTGGAGACGGTCACCGCGCCCGCCCAAAGTCCGGCGAGGTCAGGCGATCCGGTCTCACTGTAACTGCCGCCGAGCGTCACCGTATGGGTTGCGCTCTGCGCCGATGCGACGGTGCCGGTGCCCAGCATATTGACCATGGCAACGCCGCCGCCGCCGGAGATGCTCTGTGCCAGGATGCCTGCGGCGTCGATGCCGTGCGTCGCAATCGTGCCGCTGTTGGTCACCGTGACATTGCCGCCGTAGAGGCTCAAGAAGCCGATCTTCTGATTGCCACCGAGCGTGATCGTGGCACCACTGCTCGACGGCGACATGAGGGCATGATTGCTCGCCATCACGCCACCACCGCCGCCGACGCTCTGCGCCAGAATCCCAGGCGACTGAGCGCCCTGAGTGGTGATACTGCCGCTCGAATCGACATTGACGACGCCGCCATTGCCGCCGGAGACATCATGCCCGCCGATCTGGACATTCAGTTTGTCGGAGATGATGGATCCGCCCTTGGTGCCGAACAGGTTGATGATCTGCGTCACCCAGCCGATGATTTCCGGCGCCTGTGCACCGGCCGCCCTTTTGATGGCATCATCCACGTTCTGCGCGTCAACCGTGCTGTTGCCGCCGCCACCGCCGACGCTCTGCGCAACGATGCCCGCCGAGGCGATCCCTTGCGTGGAAATCGTCCCGGTATTGGTGACCTTGCTCGGGTCCTGAGCGCTGCCGCCACCCGAACCGAAGCTGCCACCGCTGCCGCCGATCTGCACCGTGGGATTGAGCGCCGGCACGCCCAGCGTGAAGAGATTCCCGGCGCCCTTCGCGATCGCCTGCGCCAACCCGTCAATGCTGGACAGCAGACTGGATGTCGCGGTCGAATCGATCGCGCCAGCATTGCCTCCGCCGCCGCCGATACTCTGCGCCACGATGCCGGAAGCATGATTGCCGCTGGTGGAAATGGTGCCGTCGTTGCGCACGATGAATTTGTCGGCGCTGCCGCCGGTCCCACCGCTGCCACCGAGCGTCACCGCGACCGACGCGTTGATCTTCTTGTCCCATGTCAACGCATCCGGCGTCTTCTCGAGGTATTGCGCGACGCTTTTCGCGGCGCCGAGAAAGGCCGTCGGCGAGCCGACAATGGCGTTGAACGAATTGGCGTCATGCTGCTGCACCACGCCACCATTGCCACCGCCGCCGCCGATGCTCTGCGCGAGAATCCCGACCGAGCCGCTGCCGCCGGTCGTGATGTTGCTGCCGCTCAAATTTTGAACGCGGACCCAATCGCCGTTGCCGCCACTGCCGCCATTGCCGCCATGGCGAATGCTGACATTCACGTTGAGGTTGGAAGGTCCGATCGTCGGAGTCTGCATCGGCGCCAGCACGCCGCCGCCGTTGCCGCCACCGCCGCCGATGCTCTGCGCGGTGATGCCGTTGCTCTGCGCGCCTGCGGTCGCGATCGCCCCTGAATTGGCGATGTCCGGAACGCCGCCGGCGCCGCCCGAACCGGCATTGCCGCCATGGGTCACCGAGATGCTGACGGTGCCGCTCGGATTGTCGCCGGTCGGCGGCGCAATGGTGATGGTGCGCGAGCGGGCATAGCCGCCGTCGCCGCCACCACCACCGATCGCCTGCGCGAGGATGCCAGCGCTTTGCGGCCCCTCGGTCGAAATCGAGCCGCCCTTCTGTTGATCGAACTGGACGATGCCGCCATTGCCGCCGCCGCCGCCGTTGCCGCCGGTCACCACCGTGACGTTGAGTCCGATGCCAACGCCGACGCCATCGGCCGATCCGGCGCGTCCGCCGCCGCCGCCGATGCTCTGCAACAAGACACCCGCGGACGACGCGCCCTTCGTTGCGATGGTCCCGCTCGACGTCGCCGCGGCGATGTTGCCGCCGCTACCAGCCGAGCCGCCACGTCCGCCGGCGGCGGCCGAGACGAAAACGCCGGTGCTGTCGGCCGAGCCACCCGTACCGCCGCCGCCACCGATGCTCTGCATCAGGAGGCCGGCGCTGTGATCGCCTGATGTCTGCACCGCGCCGGTATTGGCAATCGTCATGTTGCCGCCGTCGCCGCCGCTGCCTCCGGCACCGCCGACCACCACCGCGCCGTTCGCGCCGCCGGCGTTGCCGCCGCCGCCACCCACTGCATGGGCGAGGACGCCGAACGAGAAGTCACCTGTGGTAGCGATGCTCCCGCTATTGCTGATGACAACATCATTGCCGCCGGGAAGCGATCCGCCGCTGCCGCCCTTGCCGCCGTGACCGGAAAAGCTGGCGCTGCTGCCCGCGCCGCCGACGCCGCCGACCACGCTGGCAACGATGCCGCTGGCGAAGTTGCCGGCAGTGGCCAGCACGCCGCTGTTGGTTACCGATGCGCCAAGCGCGGCACCGCCGTTGCCGCCCGAATGCCCCGAGCCCACGACCACGCCGCCGTCGTTACCGCCATTGCCGCCCAAACTTTGCACGACGATGGCAGCGGAACCGTTTCCAAAGGTGTCGATGGCCGCGCCGTTCATCACGGTCGCGAGCCATCCGGTGCCACCGTCGGCCGCGCGCGAACCCGGCATCTGATCCGCCGGAACATAGCCGGCGTCGTCACCGCGCGCGCGGGCGAGAATGCCCAGCGTGTTGGCGGCGTGCGTGGTGATGCTGCCGCCTTGGGTGGTCACGTTGACGCTGCCACCATCGCCACCGCGGCCCGCGGTGTTGTGGCCACTCTCGGCGCCGTAGGTCGCCGCGCCGCCGGTGCCGCCGGTCGACAGCGCCTTGATGCCGGCATTGGTGGTGTCGCTGATCGGCGTGCGCGGGCCGTTATCCGTGTTGGCGGTCTCCACCTTCGTACCGACAACACTGATGCTCGCGCCCGTAACCTTGATCGTCGGAAACGGGCTGTTGGGGTTGGTGACGAAGGTGACATCGCCGCCGGCACCACCGTTGCCCGGGCTCTTGTTGTATCCGCCCCATGACGCTTCGGCGTTGTTGACGCCGTTGGCGCCCTGCGTGCTGACCGATATGCCCGTCGCGCCGCTGACGATCGACGAACCGGACACCGTCAGCGTCGCCGCATTGGCGCTGCCGCCATTGCCGTAGGCATTATCGTCGTTGTCGGCGTTGTTGCCGCCCCAATTGCCGGCCTGGCCGCCATTGGCGGTGGCGGCGATCCCGACGGAACCGCCGGCAAGCGTGCTGTTCCGGACCGTGAAATTGAGCCCCCCGGCGTTGCCGCCGTTGCCGCCCCAATGATTGCCGCCTGCGACATTACCATCAGCGCCGTTGCCGCCATTGCCTCCGGAGGTCGTGACAGTGACGGCGGCGGGCGCGGTCGCCTTGATGTCGAGGCCGCTGATCGTCTGGGTCAGGCTCGGCCCTGTCCCGCCGGGCTTGCCATTGCACGCACTGCCCGAGCAACTGTTGGGATCGGCAGATGAGGATGCGCCCTGCGCGCCGGTGCCGCCGTAAGATTGCGACGGCAACTGCGCTTGCGCCCACGCGGCGCCCGGCACAATGCCTGACGCGCCGACCGCCGCCAGCAACGCCAGCGCCCCGATGTCAGTCAGCGCCGTCGTTCCGCGCAGACGTGCGCGCTGCCCCTGCAAATGCCGCATCAGCCCGTTGCCCCGAGATGTCTTGGCTCCCGGTATCCAAGACACGTCGCGCAAACATCGTCATGATTCGCGGATACGACAATCGATTTCCGGCGAATCCGGAATGCGGATTCGCCGGAGGGATAGGAATGTCTGCCGGATTTCGTTCAATTGATCCGACAAATGACGGCAACCGTCATAAGCCGGTGGGGCGAGCGACCGACCCTGGCGGTGCCGCTAGGCTCCCTTCGCCAGCGCCGCGTTGAGCGTCGCGCTCGGACGCATCACGGCGGCGCACTTCTTCGCATCCGGCAGATAGTAACCGCCGATATCCGCGGGCGCGCCTTGCACGGCGCCTAGTTCCGCGACGATCTTCTCCTCGTCGCGCGCGAGCGTCTCGGCCAGCGGCTTGAACTTCGCCGCCAGTTCGGCGTCTTCGGTCTGCGCGGCCAATTCCTGCGCCCAGTACATCGCGAGATAGAACTGGCTACCGCGATTGTCGAGTTCGCCGGTGCGCGGCGACGGAGACTTCCTATTATCGAGCAGCTTGCCGGTGGCGGCATCGAGCGTTTTCGCCAGCAGCTTGGCCTTGGCATTGTTGGTCTTGAGGCCGAGGTCTTCCAGCGAGACGGCGAGCGCGAGGAATTCACCGAGCGAATCCCAGCGCAGGTGGTTCTCCTCCACCAGTTGCTGGACGTGCTTGGGCGCCGAGCCGCCGGCACCGGTTTCGTACATGCCGCCGCCGGCCATCAACGGCACGATCGACAGCATTTTTGCCGAGGTGCCCAGTTCCATGATCGGAAACAGGTCGGTGAGATAATCACGCAGGATGTTGCCGGTGGCGCTGATGGTGTCGAGGCCGCGCACCACGCGCTCCAGCGTGTAACGCATCGCGCGCACCTGGCTCATGATCTGGATGTCGAGCCCGTTAGTGTCGTGCTCGTGCAGGTACATCTTCACCTTGGTGATGAGTTGCGCCTCGTGCGGCCGATAGGGATCGAGCCAGAACAGCACCGGCATTCCCGAATGCCGCGCGCGGGTGACGGCGAGCTTGACCCAATCACGGATCGCGGCGTCCTTGACCTGACACATGCGCCAGAGATCGCCCTTCTCGACATTCTGACTCAGCAGCACCTCGCCGGTGGCGAGATCGGTGATGTTGGCGATGCCGTCCTCGGGGATCTCGAACGTCTTGTCGTGCGAGCCGTACTCCTCGGCCTGCTGCGCCATCAGGCCGACATTCGGCACAGTGCCCATGGTTTTCGGGTCGAATGCGCCGTGCCACTTACAGAAGTTGATCATCTCCTGATAGATGCGGGCGAAGGTGCTTTCCGGCATCACCGCCTTGACGTCCTTGAGGCGACCATCGGCGCCCCACATCTTGCCGCCATTGCGGATCATCGCCGGCATCGAGGCATCGACGATGATGTCGTTCGGCGAATGGAAATTGGTGATGCCCTTGGCCGAGTCCACCATTGCCAGTTCGGGGCGATGCTCATGGCAGGCGTGCAAGTCGCGACGGATCTCGTCCTGCATGCTTTGCGGCAAGGTGGCGATCTTGGTGTAGAGGTCGACCATGCCGTTGTTGACGTTGACGCCCAATTCCTCGAACAGCGCGCCGTGCTTCTCGAACGCATCGCGATAGAAAATCTTGACGCAATGGCCGAACACGATGGGGTGCGACACCTTCATCATGGTGGCCTTGACGTGCAGCGAGAACATCACGCCGGTCTCGTAGGCGTCCTCGATCTCACGTTCGTAGAAATCCAGCAGCGCCTTCTTGCTCATGAACATCGAATCGATGACTTCACGATCCTGCAACGCCACCTTGGGCTTGAGCACGATGGTCTTGCCGCTCTTGGTGAGCAATTCCATCTTGACGTCACGCGCCTTGTCCAGCGTGATCGACTTCTCGCCGTGATAGAAATCGCCGTGATGCATGTGCGAGACGTGCGAGCGCGAGGCTTGGCTCCACTCCGCCATGCTGTGCGGATTCTTGCGCGCGTAGTTCTTCACCGCCAGCGGCGCGCGGCGGTCGGAATTGCCCTCGCGCAACACCGGGTTCACCGCGCTGCCGATACATTTGGCGTAGCGCGTGCGGATCGCCTTTTCCTCATCCGATTTCGGATTTTCCGGATAGTCCGGAATCTTGTAGCCCTTGCCCTGCAATTCCTTGATCGCCGCCATCAACTGCGCCACCGAGGCGCTGATGTTGGGCAGCTTGATGATGTTGGTGTCGGGCAGCAGCGTCAGCCGGCCGAGTTCGGCCAGATTGTCCGGCACGCGCTGGGCCTCAGTGAGAAACTCCGGAAACTCGCCAAGGATGCGGGCGGCCACCGAGATGTCGCTGGTGGTCACATCGATGCCGGCCGGCGCCGTGAAGGCGCGCACGATGGGCAGGAACGCGGCAGTCGCCAGCGCCGGGGCCTCGTCGGTCAACGTATAGATGATGGTGGGAGATGTCGTGGTCATGCGCTGGCTTTCTTGGCGTGCGAGAGGCCGGATGCGGGAGGATGGATCGGCCCGGGACTTATGCGGAGAATTGGACTTATGCGGAGAATTTGTGACGGGGCAATGGAGGTGATCAGAGGACAGGCCCTTCCTGCGATTGAACGGGTTCAATTGAGAGCGTTTTCGAGCGAAGTGGATACCGGTTCGCATCAAGAAAACGCGTCAAAGCGAGAATCCAGAGCCCCCTTCCGCTTCTTTCGGAGCGTGGCACTGGCCGTGGAATCTGACACCAAACGACCGGCCAGGGCAACAGCGTTCACACATCCAAACGCGGGGCAGCCGGATAGAGGACGGTCCGGTCGGGCTGGATGACGGCATCGGGCGTCAGGCGGGCCGTGTCCAGCCGCCCGCCGTCCATGATGTGGAGAACAGTCTCGCCGTTGGCGATCAGGTAATCGGTCACGATGCGGCGATGACATCGCCACCACACCGCTTCCGAGCACATGATCACACTACGCCGCTTATGCCCCTCATCGATGAGATGCATCAGGCCGGCATGGAACGGTTCGGACAATGCGTAATCCGCATAGTTGTGAAAACTCTCGTTGGTCCAGAAACCGTTGACGTCGGGCGGCAGGTTTCGCGTCTTGCCGCGAAGGCCACCAAGCGCGGCGATGTGCTCGTACGCAATATCGAAGGCCGCAAGCGATTCCGGAAGCGTATCCTTGTTGAATTGCGGATTGGTTCGCGATCGCGGAATGGTGCGGATGTCCGCGACAAGCTGAATCTCGGCACCGGTCAGCAATTCGATAAACGCCTCAAGCGTCCGGTTGGAATGGCCGATGGTGAAAAACGGAAGCGTCAACGCCTGCACTCATCTGGACGTGCTTTCAAGGACACCGCCTTTGTGAGCCGCGATGTGATCGGTCTTGTCGCTCCTGATTTCATACTGCGGATCGTCGTCCGACGCGCGGTGCGTGTGTCCCTTGTAGTCAAAATCCCGCGTATGCACGGCGATGATCGTTCCCGACACCCGGCCGGCCTCGGAATTCCAGGTGACGTGATCGCCGATCTTGAACCGCTTGGTCATGGCATCACTCCTGTTGTGCAGAGTGCCCGCCATTTCATTCTCCCACGACCCTATCCAGGTTGCATCATGCAAAGACGCAGGACTGGCCGCTAAAGATCGCACGTTCCGGATCGCGAAAGCACCCATATCTATTTGCGGCACCTATTTTTTCGGCGAAGCGAGGACGACAGCCGCCTCCGTCGTCAAAAGACGGAACGTGAAGGTCTCCAGAAAGTACAGTTCCACCGACGTGGCGGAATGGCTCGCATAGCCGATCGAGAGATCTTGACCGATATCGAGTTCGAAATCGCCGCCACGCGTCGTCAGCACGAAGCCACCGGTGATGGCCGGCGCCCAGATGATGCCGCCTTCGACGATGCGCTCGATATGGTGATAGACCGGATACCCCTCGTCGCTGCCGCCGCTGATCGCGGTATAGGTATCGGCGCCGACCACCAGTGCATAAGGGCCTTCGCAGCCGGCGAGCCGCAACTGGCTGACCGCCTGCGCGACCGCCGCGGGATAGCCGCGCACATTCGACGGCAGCACGACACCGGGATTGCTGGCGCCGGCGCGAATGCCTTCGATGCCGGCGGCAGCGTAGCCGTCGAATACCGCGCGATCCTCGGCGAAGGCGATCTTGCGCGCGGCTTCCTTCAACGGCGACCAGTCGGAATCGAGCGCGCCGCGCGCCACGTCGTCGATCGCCTGCCGCGTCAGTTCGAACGGGACGCGCAGTTCGACGATCGCCTTGGCCTCGCGCTGGGCGGCGAGGATGCCATCGCCGGGAGACTGGATCTGGTGCAGGTGTCCGGTGCCGACCGCCGCGAGGCCGAGGCCCTTCGGCTCCGGAACATCCACCACCCGCCGCGCCGCCAGATGGCGCTTGAACGTGCGGGACGCCTCCTCCTCGATCTGAGCCCACGCAGCATCCGAGATCGGCGCCAGTTCGCGATGGAGATTATTCATGTCCTGCCTCTTTCTTCAGGGAGCCAATACCGAGCGATCCGTCGCCCAAGGAGACTCGCGGCCGCGCCTGGAGCGGCTCAATGTCGTCCGTAGGCGGCGGCGCTGCGTCGGCCACGACGTCATCCAAAAAGCTCGCCGTCGGCACGAAAAACAGGCAACCGGTAACGGCGCGGCTGAAATCGAGCAGCCGGTCGTAATTGCCCGGCGGCTTGCCGACGAACATGTTCTCCAACATCTGCTCGATCCGCGCCGGAGAGCGCGCATAACCGATGAAGTAAGTACCGAATTCGCCCTTCCCGATTTGGCCGAATGGCATGTTGTCGCGCACGATCTGAAGCTCTTGCCCGTTCTCCTCGATCGAAGTCAGAACGTTATGGGCATACGGCTTCTTTTCGGAATCGAGTTGCTCGATGTCGGACAGCTTGTGCCGTCCGATGATATTCTCCTGCTGCTCGATCGGCAGCGTGTTCCAGCCCTTCATGTCATGCAGGTACTTCTGCACGATCACATAGCTGCCGCCGGCGAAAGCGCTGTCCTCGTCGCCGACAATGGCGGCGTCGACGGCGGCCTGATCCACCGGATTCTCGGTGCCGTCGACAAAGCCGAACAGGTCGCGGTCGTCGAAATAGCTAAAGCCGTGCACTTCATCCGCCACGGTCACCGCACCATCAAGCCGCGTCATGATATGCGTCACCAATTCGAAACACAGATCCATGCGGGTGGCACGGATATGCAGCATGATATCGCCCGGCGTCGCAACCGCATGATGGACGCCGCGGATTTCACGAAAGGGATGCAGGTCCTTCGGCCTCGGCGCGCCGAACAGCCGATCCCATGCCCCGGAGCCGAATGCCATGACACACGACAACCGTCCCTCGAGGTCGCGAAAACCCACCGCGCGCAGCAGCGAGGAAAGATCGGCGCACAACCCCCGCACCGCTATTTCATTTTCCTTTTCAGGATTCAGCGTGAGGACAAGAAAGATGGCCGCCTTCGTCAATTTGGCGACGACAGGCTGTGACACCGTAGGCGGCAGGCTCGCATTCATCGTTAAATCCGTTGGACGAGACCCCGATTGAAACACGATCCGGTTTGCGTCGGAAGCCCCCATAGGGCTCATCCTTAGAATCCGCGAGCAGCACCCCTCAGTTTTCACCGATACGGTAACCGATGCCGGGTTCGGTGAGGATGATGCGGGGCTCCGTCACCTGATCCTCGATCTTCTGGCGGAGCTGCCCGATATAGACACGGAGATATTGCGTGTCCTCCGTATGCGCCACGCCCCAAACCGCGGCCAGAATCTGCTTGTGGGTGACCACGCGGCCGGCGTTGCGGGCAAGGAACGACAGCAGGTCGAATTCCTTCGGCGTCAGTTTCAATTCCTTTCCCGCGCGCAGCACGCGGCGACGGACCGCATCCACCTCGACGTCGCCGACGCGCAGGATCGGCGTCTCGGCCTTGCGCTGCATCCGGTGACGCAGCGCGGTGCGCATCCGCGCCATCAACTCTCCGACATTGAACGGCTTGTTGACATAGTCGTCGGCGCCGAGGTCGAGGGACTCGATCTTCTCGATCTCGCGATCGCGCGCCGACAGCACCACGATCGGCACATCCGACCATTCGCGCACGCGCCGGATGACATCCTTGCCATCGCCATCCGGCAGCCCGAGATCGAGCAGCACGATGTCCGGCGCGTCCGCGGCTATATGCTTGACGGCCTCTGCCGCCGTCGCCGCGCCGATCATCTCGTAATTGTTGGCTTCCAGCGCCGGCTTGAGAAACCGCAGAATGGCCGCTTCGTCATCGACCACCAGCGCGCGCGTTCGTCCTGTCATGGTCTTACGTCCTCGCGCGGAAACGTCAGGCTGAACCTGACGCCTCCGTGGTCATTGACCGGGCTTTCCACGGCGATCGAGCCGCCATGCGCTTCCAGGATTCCCTTGGCGATCGCAAGACCGAGGCCGGTGCTTTCGCCGCCATCCCGCGTCCCGCCTTTCGGCGCGCCCACCGCGAACCGGTCGAAGATTTTCGGCAGCAGGCCGGGATCGATGCCCGACCCGTCATCGGTCACACGCAGCATAACCCGAGCATCCTGTGCATCCGCATCGATCACAATAGTCGTCTCCGGTGATGTATGCTGAATCGCATTCGCAAGCACGTTACCGACGGCCTGCTCTATCAGAGTGGCGTCGGCACGGATCATCGGCAGATCATCGGCCAGCGCGATGCGGATCGTCTGAGCCACGCGGCGCCGCCGCGCGGCATTGGCAATGCGATTGACGATCTCCCGTAGATCGATCCAGTCGCGGCGCAGCTCAAGTGCGCCGGCATCGATCCGCGTAATCGCGAGCAGGTTTCGCACCATCTCGTCGAGCCCTTCGGCCTCGTCCTTGATCTGGCCGAGCAAATCAGTCTTGGCCGCGGCATCGAGCTTATCGCCATAGCTGATCAATCCGGTCGCAGCACCAAGAATCGACGACAGCGGCGTGCGAAAATCATGGGAAATCGAGGCGAGCAGCGTGTTGCGGACACGTTCGGTTTCCGTGGCGGTTCTTACACTCACCATTTCGCTCGCCAGCGCGGCGCGCTCAAAAGCAGCCGCCGCCTGCCCCGCCAGCGTATCAAGCAAGGCCAGCGTTTCGGAATCGAGCGGCGCTTCGTCTTTCTCCTTGGCCACGCCGATGACGCCCAGCGCCTTGTCACCCATTCGCAACGGCACGAAGTACCAGGCGATGGTCGGCAGCGTCCCGGTATCAGCGCCGGCCGGCTCGGCGTGGGTATGCGCCCATCGCGCCGCCGTCGCCGACGCCGCATCGAGTTCATCCTCCGGCGGCCATGCCGCTGCAAGAACAAGATCGTCGTTGCGCGGCAACAGCACGATGGCGGGCCGCGCGAGGCTGGCGTGAATTTCGCCGACAGCGCCTTCGGCGATGCCGTCCGGCGTCGCCAGACCCGACAGACGCCGCGTGAACTGATAGAGCCGCCGCATCGCACGGACGCGCCCCGCCGACACCCGCGCCTGCTCGCGAACACGTCCCGCCATGGCAGAACTGACGATCGCCACGAGCAGGAAGATCACCAGCGCGAGAAGCTCATACGGCTCCGCGATGGTGAACGCATAGAGCGGCGGGATGAAGAAAAAGTTGTGAACGAAGAAGGCGAGAACCGACGCGTAGATCGCCGGCCAGATGCCGAAATTAATGGCGCTGAACAGCACCGCCATCAGGAACACGATCGACAGGTTGGGCACCGGCGTCAGTTGAACCAACACCTCGCCCGTAGCCAATGCCACGCCGACGGCCAATGTCGCGTAGACGAACTGGATCGGCCGCAACAACGAACGTCGCCGGACGATTTTGTCCGTCTTCGATTCCGATGTCTCACCCTGGCGCGTGACGAGATGAACCTCGATATCGCGGGTTCGCCGCACCAACTCATAAGGCAAGGACCGGCGCAGCCATTCCGACAGAAAACCACCGCGTGAGTGGCCGATCACGATCTGGGTCACGTTCTCGAACTTCGCAAAGCGCAGCAACTCGTCAGGAATGTCCGCGCCGGTCAGCGTTTGCGTTTCCGCGCCGAGGCTTTCCGCCAGCTTGATCGCCTCATCGACCTGCCGCCGCGCCGCATCACCAAGCGCAATGCCGGGTCGCTCCACAGTGACGGCGATCCACGGCGCATCCATCAGACTGGCGAGCCGCTTGGCGGTCCGCACCACCATCGGGGATACCGGATCCGGACCGATACAAGCGAGAATGCGCTCGCCCGCAGCCCACGGCCCCTCGATAGCCTGAGCCTGCATGCGCTCGACCAGATCGGCATCAACACGCTCGGCGGCACGTCGCAACGCGAGTTCACGCAAGGCGGTAAGGTTTTGCGGCTTGAAGAAATTATCGAGCGCGCGGGCCGCCGTATCCTGAACGTAAACCTTACCTTCCGCGAGTCGCTTCAACAGTTCGTCGGGCGGAAAATCCACCAGGATGACTTCGTCGGCCCTATCGAAGGCCTTGTCAGGCACGGTTTCCCGCACCCGCACCTTGGTGATCTTCTGAACAACGTCGTTGAGACTTTCGAGATGTTGGATATTCAGCGTCGTCCAGACGTCGATGCCAGCCAGCAGCAGTTCGTCGATATCCTGCCAGCGCTTGGGATGGCGACTGCCGGGAACGTTGGTGTGAGCATATTCATCGACCAGCAGCAGCGCAGGCTTGCGCGCCAGCGCGGCGTCGATATCGAATTCCCGCATCACCTGATTGCGATAGACGATCGGCTTGCGCGGCAATATCTCGAAGCCGGTCAGCAACTGTTCGGTTTCGAGCCGGCCATGGGTTTCCGCAAGGCCGACCACCACATCGCGTCCACTCGCACGCTCGCTCCGCGCGGCCGAAAGCATCGCATAAGTCTTGCCGACGCCCGGCGCGGCGCCAAGAAAGATCTTGAGCCGGCCTCTCCCTTCCCTGTTGGCAAGGGTGAGCAGCGCATCAGGTGATGCTCTTGATCTGTCCGATTCGGCCATCTTCGATCCGCGCCGATGTCATGATCGCCTTTGCAATCCCTTCCACAACTCCGAACGACTGTTTGTCCTACCGGCTCTTGGCACCACCTTCTCCCGCGTTTCGAGCCGGCATATCAGGAGGAACGCCCGTTGTAGCGGAGATTGCCCGATCCTGCGCGCATGCGCCATCAGCGTTTCCCGGTGGCCCGGTGTATCCGGCGCCGCAATAGCGGCACACAGCCGATCGCTATAACTTCGGAAGAATCGAAACGTCTCCTGTTCTCTCTGCTTGTCCAAAGTATCCATCTTCGCGGCCAACTCCAAGACCACCTCCCGGTCCCGCGCCTCGCCGGACACCGCATAGCGCAACACCAGAAACAGCCAGTCCTGCACCAGGTCAGGACAGATAGTCCGGGCTGAAACCGCGTGCGGAGATGCCTCCACAGGAAGTGACATGCGCCTGCTCTAGTGCCGACCGCTCTGATCGAGGGCGAGATTGAGCTTCAACACATTTACCCGAGGCTCGCCCAGCATCCCAAAGCTGCGCCCTTCGACCTGATGCTTAACCAAGGCCGTGACCTGAGCCTCCGGCAAACCTCTGGCGGCCGCAACACGCGGCACCTGAAACAGCGCCGCCTCCGGCGAAATATCGGGATCGAGACCGCTGCCCGAGGTCGTGACCAGATCGACCGGCACCTGCGCGGAGGGGTTCTCTTTCTTCATCACGGCAACATCCCGCTCAACGCGCCCGGCCAGTGCCTTGCTGGTCGGCCCCAGGTTCGATCCCATCGAGCTCGACGCATTATAGGGCGCGGCAATGGTTTTCGATGCGTCCTCCGGATCCGACGCCGTCGTGGCCGAAGGCCGACCATGAAAATACTTCGCTTCGGTGAACGACTGGCCGATCAATGACGAGCCGATCACCTTGCCATCGCGCTCGATCAGACTGCCCCCTGCCTGATACGGAAATAGCACCTGTGCAAGGCCGGTCATGGCAAGCGGATAGGCGAGCCCCGTGATCACGGTAAGTGCCAACAAAATCACGATAGCGGGACGGATTTCCTTCAACATGACAACACCTATCAAGCCAGATGCAGCGCGGTGACCGCGAGGTCGATGGCCTTGATTCCAACGAACGGCAGCAGGATTCCGCCGAGCGCATAGATCAGCAGATTTCGCTTCAGCAACGCGGCCGCGCCGACCGCGCGATATTTCACGCCCTTCAGCGCCAGCGGAATGAGAGCGATGATGATGAGCGCATTGAAGATGATCGCCGACAGGATCGCGCTTTGCGGCGTCGACAGTTGCATCACGTTCAGGACGCCGAGTTGCGGATAGAATGTCACGAAGATCGCGGGAATAATGGCGAAATACTTCGCGACGTCGTTGGCGATGGAGAACGTCGTCAACGCGCCGCGCGTCATCAAAAGTTGCTTGCCGATTTCGACCACCTCGATCAGCTTGGTCGGGTCGGAGTCCAGATCAACCATGTTGCCGGCTTCGCGAGCCGCCTGCGTGCCGCTCTGCATCGCCACGCCGACATCGGCCTGCGCCAGCGCAGGCGCGTCGTTGGTGCCGTCGCCACACATCGCGATCAAACGACCGTCGGCTTGCTCGCTGCGGATGTAACGCAGCTTGTCCTCGGGCGTCGCCTCGGCGATGAAATCATCGACGCCCGCCTCGGAAGCGATCGATGCCGCCGTCACCGGATTGTCGCCGGTGATCATCACGGTCTTGATACCCATCCGGCGCAGCGCGGCGAAGCGTTCCTTGACGTCCGGCTTCACCACGTCCTTCAAATGGATGACGCCGAGAATCCGACTGCCTTCCACCAGGCCGAGCGGCGTGCCGCCGGCGCGGGCGATCTTGTCGACGGCGGCGCGGAACGCCGACGGCTCGACAATATCGTGGCCGGCCTGCTCGCGCGCGAATTTCAGGACCGACTCGATGGCCCCCTTGCGCAGCTTGCGCCCCCCAATATCCACACCCGACAGCCGCGTGACCGCCGAAAACGGAACGAACCGGGCCTCGCTGGCTACGGACTCGCGCGCAACACCATAATGCTCCTGCACCAGCGTGATGATGGAGCGGCCCTCAGCGGTCTCATCCGCATCGCTCGCCAGCAGCGCGGCGCGCGCGGCTTCCTGTTCGGTCACACCCGGCACCGCGATGATTTCCGTCGCAAGGCGATTGCCGAAGGTGATGGTGCCGGTCTTGTCCAGCAACAGCGTATCGACATCGCCGGCGGCTTCAACCGCGCGGCCCGACATCGCCAGCACGTTGAAGCGTACCAGACGATCCATGCCGGCGATGCCGATCGCCGACAACAAGGCGCCGATGGTGGTCGGAATCAAGGTCACGAACAGCGCGACCAGAACGATGACGGAGATGGTGCCGCCGGCATAGCCGACAAAGCTCGGAATGGTCGCGGTTGCGAACACGAAGATGATCGTGAGGCCGATCAGCAGAATATTGAGCGCGATCTCGTTCGGCGTCTTCTGCCGCGCCGCGCCTTCCACCAGCTTGATCATGCGGTCGAGAAACGACGACCCCGGCGACGAGGTGATGCGAACGACGATTCGGTCGGAAATCACCGTGGTGCCACCCGTCACCGCCGAACGATCGCCGCCGGATTCACGGATCACCGGCGCGGACTCACCGGTCACCGCGGCCTCGTTCACCGAGGCAATGCCCTCGATCACCTCGCCGTCGCCAGGAATGATGTCGCCGGCTTCGCACACCACGAGATCACCGGCCTCGAGTTGATCGGCCGCAACGCCTTCGTACAGGTCACGGTTGTCGGGCATCAATAGCCGCTTGGCCGGCGTCTGCGTGCGCATGGTCCGCAACGTATCGGCCTGCGCCTTGCCGCGCCCTTCAGCGACCGCTTCCGCGAAATTCGCGAACAGCACCGTGAACCACAGCCAGATGACGATCTGCACTTCGAACAGAATCGTCGGTGAGCCCGTCACGATATCGCGGATCAGCAACAGCGTGGTGAGTGCGGAAACGATCTCCAGCACGAACATCACCGGATTCTTGGCGAGCGTTCGCGGATCAAGTTTCACCACCGCTTCACCGATGGCCGGAAACACGATTGCCGGGTCGAACATTGCTACCGTGGCCGAGCGTTTACGCATCTTGTGAGAGTCCATGACGAAGCTCCGCGTAGAGTCAGAACAGGCCGCCGGTGCCCATCGCCAGATGTTCGGCGATCGGCCCGAGAGCCAGTGCAGGAAAGAACGTGAGGCCGCCGACGATCACGATGACACCGACCAGCAAGCCGACGAATAGACCACCCGTTGTGGGAAACGTACCGGACGAAGCCGCGACGGCTTTCTTCGCCGCGAGCGAACCCGCGATCGCCATCGCTGGCACGATCATCCAGAACCGTCCGATGAACATCGCAACTGCGCCCGCAAGATTGTAGAACAACGTATTGCCGCTCAGCCCGGCGAAGGCCGACCCGTTGTTCGCGGTCTGCGACGTGAAGGCGTACAGCACTTCGCTGAAGCCATGCGGTCCCGCATTTCCCATCGAGGCCACGGCAGGCGGATAGGCCACGGCAATCGCCGTCCAGCCCAGCATCATCAGCGGCAGGATCAGGATCGCCAGCATCGCCATCTTGACTTCGCGTGCCTCGATCTTCTTGCCGACATATTCCGGCGTGCGGCCGACCATCAGCCCGGCGACGAACACCGTGACGATCACGAACAGCAACATGCCGTAGAGACCGGCGCCGACGCCGCCGACAACGATTTCGCCAAGCTCCATATTGATCAGCGGGATCATGCCGCCGAGGGCCGTGAACGAATCATGCATGGCGTTGACTGCGCCACACGAGGCCGCAGTGGTCACCACCGCGAACAAGGCCGACGCGACGATACCGAAGCGGATCTCCTTGCCTTCCATATTGCCGCCGGTCAGCCCCTGTGCAGTCAGCAGCGCCGAGCCATGCGCTTCCGCCCAGTAACAAACGGCAACGCCTGCGATGAACAGGAGACCCATCGCCGCCAGGATCGCCCAGCCTTGGCGCTGATTGCCGACCATGCGGCCGAACACATTGGTCAGGGCCGCACCGAGCGCGAAGATCGCCAGCATCTGCAACAGATTCGACAGCGCCGTGGGGTTCTCGAACGGATGCGCGGCATTGGCATTGAAGAAGCCGCCGCCATTGGTACCGAGCAATTTGATGGCGACCTGCGACGCCACCGGGCCGATCGCGATAGTCTGGCGCGCGCCTTCGAGACCGGTCACCTCGACGGACGGTCCCAAGGTCTGCGGCACGCCTTGCCAGACCAGAAACAGTGTGAACACCACGCAGATCGGCAGCAGCACATAGAGCGTGCAACGGGTGACATCGATCCAGAAGTTGCCGATGGTCTGCACTGACCTACGCGCGAATCCACGGATCATGGCCACCGCCAGCACGATACCGGTCGCGGCCGAGAGGAAGTTCTGCACCGTCAGGCCGAGCATCTGGCTGAGATAAGACAGCGTGCTCTCGCCACCGTAGTTCTGCCAGTTGGTGTTAGTGATGAAACTTACGGCTGTATTGAACGCCAGATCGGGCGCGACAGCGGATTGCGACATCGGATTGAGCGGCAGCACAGCCTGCGCGCGCAGCACGACATAAAGCACCGCAAGCCCGCCGACATGAAACAGCAACATCGACAAAGTGTAGGATACCCAATGCTGCTCACGCTTCTCGTCAATGCCCGCGATCCGATACAGCAACCGCTCGCAGGGCCGCAGGATCGGAGACAGAAGCGTCCGCTCGCTGTTGAAGACGCGCGTCATATATCCGCCCAGCGGTATAACGAGCGCGAGCACAAGCGCGCAGAACAGCAGTATTTGCATCCAGCCGATGACGGTCATGGACGTTCTCCTAAAAGCGTTCGGGCCGCAGCAGGGCGTAGGTGAGATAGATCAGCAGGCCGACCGTCACGGCAGCGGCGAGGACGTAGTCGAAAGACATCGTCCCCTCCTCACAGCCAATCGCAGGCGAAGGTGTAGGCGGCCGTGATCGCGAAAAGGCCCAGGCCCACCGCCACCATCAGAACATCAAGCATCGAAGCATCTCCCACCGTTTGGGACCCTCGATGCAGATAGGCCGATCGAAATCAGGAAACGATTGGGAATGTCGGAGCGGCGCATAAAGGCGGCATAAAGACGAGGCGCAGCCACGCCTTCCCCGGCGGGCGGCACCTTCGGAAGACCGGATGGCCGGACGACAGCGCCGTCGTCATAAGATTGTGATCCGCCCGGCCAATAAACCACAGGCATTGCGGCGCAACCATTTGTCACCGGCCGCCGGGATCACTAAACAGGACAGACATCTGGCGCTTTTTCGGATCACGGCGGAACACATGGCACGGCAGGCGTCGAAAGTTGGCGCGGCGTCACGGCTGCGACGTCTGGCGGTCATGTTCGCGATACCGTTGTGCGTCTGGCTGATCCCGACGTCCGGCCACGCCGAGACCATCGCCGACGCGCTGGTGAAGGCTTACCAGACCAATCCGCAACTTAATGCCGAGCGCGCCCGCCAGCGTGCTACCGATGAGAATGTGCCGCAGGCGCTGGCCGGCTATCGGCCGCAGATCATCGCCAGCCTGAGCGGCGGCATGCAGGCCGTGCGCAACCTGCTGCCGGACAACTCGATCCAGACCGCGACGCAGAAGCCGTGGACCATCGGCGTGACGGTGACGCAGACGCTGTTCAACGGCTTCAAGACCGCCAACAGCGTGCGGGTCGCCGAGCTTCAGGTGAAATCCGGCCGCGAGGCGTTGCGCAACGTCGGGCAAGGCGTGCTGCTCGATGCCGTCACCGCCTATACCAACGTGCTGGCCAACCAGTCGCTGGTGGACGCGCAGCGCGCCAACGTCATCTCGCTGCGGGAAACGCTGAACGTGGCGCAGCGGCGGCTCAACGCCGGCGACGTGACGCCGACCGACACCGCACAGGCGGAAGCGCGGCTCAATCGTGGACTGGCGGACCAGAACGCCGCCGAGGTGGCGCTGGCCGTCAGCCAGGCCACCTATGCGCAGGTCATCGGCATGGCGCCGGGCCGACTCAGCCCGGCGGAGCCGGTCGAGCGCCTAGTGCCGCGCAGCCGCGACGAGGCGACCGCACTGGCGTTCCGGGCCAACCCGGCGGTGCTGGCGGCGGGCTTCGATGCCGATATGGCCGAGAAGACCATCAATGTCGCGGAAAGCAGCCTGTACCCGACCGTCACCGTGCAGGGCGGCGCCAGCCGCTCGCGGCAGACCGATACGACGCTCGGCACCAACGCGACCGATCAGGCCTATGTACTCGGCCAGATCACCGCGCCGATCTACGACGGCGGCACCGCCGCCTCGCAGACCCGGCAGGCTAAGGAACTGGCGTCGCAAAGTCGGCTGGTGCTGGAGCAGGTGCGCAATCAGGCACGCACTGCCGCCATCGCCGCCTGGGTCTCCTACGAAGGTGCGCGGACCGCGGTCGGTGCGGCGGAATCCGAAGTGCGCGCGGCTACCGTCGCGCTCGATGGCGTCCGCAAGGAGGCGCAGGGCGGCCAGCGCACCACCGTGGACGTGCTCAACGCGCAACAGGATCTGGTGGCGGCCAAGGCGCGATTGATCGGCGCGCAGCGCGATCGCGTGATTGCCTCCTACACGCTGCTTGGCGCAGTTGGCAGTCTCGACGTGAAAACGCTCGGCCTGCATACGCCGGACTATCTGCCGGAGGTCCATTACCATCAGGTGCGTGATGCCTGGCACGGCCTGCGCACGCCTTCGGGCAAATAGGGCGACGATTAGTTTTATCGGCCGCGCGCGAAGCGCGAGATCAGCACCGGCAGCGTCACCAGGATCACCAGCGGCGCAATCAGCATGCCGGCGACCACCACCACCGCCAAGGGCTTCTGCACCTGAGAGCCGATGCCGGACGACAGCGCCGCCGGCAACAACCCAATCCCGGCCACCGCGCACGTCATCAGCACCGGACGGAATTGCAACTCGCCGGTGCGGATCACCGCCTTCATGCGGTCCAGCCCGTCATCGATCAGTTGATTGTACTGCGACAGCATGATGATGCCGTCCATCACCGCAATGCCGAACAGCGCAATGAAACCGATCGCGGCTGAGACGCTGAACGGAATGCCGAACACCACCAGCCCGACCACGCCGCCGAAGATCGCCATCGGAATCACGCTCATCGCCAGCAGCGTGTCGGTCAGCGAGCCGAAGTTGAACCACAGCAGCATCGCAATCAGTGCGAGGCTGATCGGGACCACGATGGACAGGCGGCGGATGGCATCCTGCAGGTTGCCGAACTCGCCGACCCATTCGAGGCGCGACCCGGCCGGCAACTGCACCTGCTCGGCGACCTTGTCCTGCGCTTCCTTGATGGCGCTGCCAAGATCGCGGCCGCGCACCGAGAACTTGATCGGTAAGTAACGTTCCTGCTGCTCGCGATAGATGTAGGCCGCGCCGGACACCAGCTTGATCGACGCAACCTCGCTGAGCGGGATTTGGGTGATGGTACCGTTCGGCCCTTGCGCCCCGATCCGCAGGTTCTGGATTGCCTCGGCGCTTTTGCGGTATTCCGGCGCCAACCTGATGATGATGGGGAAGTGCCGGTCCGAGCCGGGCTCATAGAGATCGCCGGCGCTATCGCCGCCGATGGCGACGCGGATGGTGGCGTTGATGTCGCCGGGCGACAGGCCATAACGCGCGGCGCGTGCGCGATCGACATCGATCTGGATCGTCGGCTGCCCGAGCGAGGTGAACACCGACAGATCGACGACGCCCGGCACGGTGGCAAGCACCGACTTGATCTTGTCCGCCGTCTCGGTGAGCGCGGCGAGATCGTTGCCGAACAGCTTGACCGAATTCTCACCCTTCACGCCGGACACGGCTTCCGCGACGTTGTCCTGCAGATATTGTGAGAAGTTGAATTCGACGCCGGGGAATTTCGCTTGCAGTTGCGCCAGCAATTCTGCGGTGAGCGCGTCCTTGTCCTTGACGCCGGGCCAGTCCTTCACCGGCTTGAGCGGCGCGAAGAACTCGGCGTTGAACAGGCCGGCGGCGTCGGTGCCGTCGTCGGGGCGCCCCTGCTGCGACACCACCGACTCGACCTCCGGCCGCGCCCGGATCATCCGCCGCATCTCGTTGACGTAGCCGTTGCCTTCTTTCAGTGAGATGGTTGACGGCAGCGTCGCGCGAATCCAGAGGTTGCCTTCCTCAAGCTTGGGCAGGAATTCGAGCCCGAGGAAATGACCGACGATGAAGGTCATCACCATGAGGCAGGCGGCGCCGGCCAGCACCAGCCTGTAGCTCGCCACCGCCCAGCGCAGCACCGGCATATAGAGGCGATGCAGCCAGCGCATCAGTCGGGTCTCGGTCTCCTCGATATGCGACGGCAGGATGATGGCGCTCAGGGCCGGCGTCACCGTGAAGGTCGCGAGCAGGCCGCCGGCCAGCGCGTAGGCATAGGTGCGCGCCATCGGTCCGAAGATGTTGCCTTCGACGCCGCTCAGGGTGAACAGCGGCAGGAACGCGGCGATGATGATCGCGGCCGCAAAGAAGATCGAGCGCGCCACGTCATTCGAGGCGCTGAGGATGGCGTGGTCCTTCATCTCCGCCACCGTGCCCGGCGGCGCGCGGCTCTGCTCCTCCTCCGAGAGCCGAGCGGTCTGCGAGAGACGGCGGAAGATCGCCTCCACCATAATGACGGTGCCATCGACGATCAGGCCGAAATCGATGGCGCCGACCGACAGCAGATTGGCGGATTCCCCGCGCAGCACCATGATGATGACGGCGAAGGAGAGCGCGAACGGAATTGTCGCGCCGACGATCAGGGCGCTGCGAAGGTTGCCGAGGAACAGCCATTGCAGCAGCACGATCAGAAGGATGCCAACGATCATGTTATGCAGCACGGTGTGCGTGGTGACGTCGATCAAGTCCTTGCGGTCGTAAATGCGCTCGATGCGGACGCCGGGCGGCAGCACACCGGAAGCGTTGATGGATTTCACCACCGCCTCGACCCGCGCCAGCGTTGGCGTGCTCTGTTCGCCGCGCCGCATCAGCACGATGCCCTGCACGATATCGTCGACGTCGTTCATGCCGGCGATGCCGAGCCGGGGCTTCTCGCCGATGCCGACGGTCGCGATGTCGCGCACCAGCACCGGATTGCCGCCGCTCTGCGCGATCATGGTGGTCGCGAGATCGTCGATCGAGCGGATCAGGCCAACGCCGCGTACCACCGCCGATTGCGAGCCGATATCGACGGTGTTGCCGCCGACATTGATGTTGGCGTTGCCGATCGCCTGAAGCACTTGCGGCAACGTTAGCCCGTAGGCCACCAGCTTATTGAAATCGACCTGTACCTCGTAGGTCTTGGTCTTGCCGCCCCAGCCAGTAACGTCGATGACGCCAGGCACCGCACGGAAGCGGCGCTGCAACACCCAGTCCTGCAATGTCTTGAGATCGAGCACGCTGTAGTTCGGCGGCCCCACCAGACGATAGCGATAGATTTCGCCGACCGCGCTCAGAGGAGATATCTGCGGCTGCACGTTGCCCGGCAACGGCGGCAATTGCGACAGCCGGTTGAGCACCTGCTGCAAGGCCTCGTCATAGGTATAGTCGAAGGAGAATTGCAGCTTGACGTCGGACAGGCCGTAGAGCGAAACGGTGCGGATGGTGCGCAGGTTCTTGATGCCGGCCACCTGCGTCTCGATGGGAATGGTGATATAGCGCTCGATCTCCTCCGACGACAGGCCGGGGCTTTGCGTCACGATATCGACCATCGGCGGGGTCGGATCAGGATAGGCCTCGATGTTGAGCCGGGCGAAGGCGATGAGCCCGCCGATCAGCACGGCGGCGAATAGCCCAACCATCAGGATCCGGCGATGGACGGCAAAAGCGGCGAGGCGTTGCATGGATGGCCGATACTTTCAGAGCCGGGACGATCAGCTTCCCGAGGCTGCCCGGTCGATGAAAAGATTGCCCTTGGTGACGATGCGCTCGCCGGCGTGGAGATCGCCCAGCACCTCCACCAGATCGCCGTTGGTCAGGCCGGTCTTGATCTTGCGCAATTCGATCGACTTGTCGTCGTGCACCACCCAGACCCGGACCTCGTCGCCCTCGTAGATCAACGCCCGCTTCGGCACGCCGACCGCCGCGTGATTGGCGGCGGCAAAAATGGTGACGTTGGCGAACATCTCCGGCTTCAGGAGGCCGTCGATGTTGTTCACCGTGGCACGCACCATCAATCTCCGGGTCGCGGGATCGATGGCGGCGGAGACGTAATCGATACGCGCGCGCAGATCGCGATCCGGCAACGCCAACACCTTGAAAGCGACCTCCTGCCCGACCGCCACCATCGCGGCATCGCTTTCGCGGACGAAAGCAGTGAGCCAGACCGTGGAGAGATCGCCGATCACGAACACCGGATCGTTGGCGCCGGCGTTGATGTACTGGCCGGGACCAATCTTGCGCTGGACCACAGTGCCCACGATCGGTGCAACGATAGTGGTTTCGGGGTCGATCCGGCCCTTCTGCTGAAAGTCGGCGATGGCCTGCTCGCTGAGGCCGAGGATGCGTAGCCGGTTACGCACGGCCTCAAGCGCCGTCTGCGCCGCGCGCTGGTCGTTCTCGGCCGACACCAGCGTCGCCTGCGCCTGCTGGAAATCCTTCAGCGGAATGGCCTTGCCGTCGAACAGATCGCGAGCGCGGGTGTTCTGAATCTTCGCCAGTTCGAGCTGCGACTTCGCCTTGTTGAGGCCCGCTGCCGCGGCAATGAAATCGTTCTGCGCCTGCACGGTATCGGCGGCTTCGATGACAAACAGCGGCTGGCCTTGCGCGACGTGATCGCCGGGCCGCGCCAGCAGCTTGATCACCCGGCCGGCATAGGGCGAAAATACCGGCGTGGCGCGATCCTCATCGACCGCGATCTTGCCCTCGGTGATACGTTCGGTCCGAAACGTATAGTCGGATACCGGCGCGACCGTGAGGGCAGCCCACTCGGCCTGACTCGGGATATAGCGCGGCCCGCTGCGGCGCGACTGGCTGGACATCTCCAGACCGCCACGCGGCTCCGCGCCGCTGCGCACGATGGCGACGGCGGCACTGCCCGCGACGAGCACCGCGACGATGCCCCACAGGACTCGTTTATGCTGGCCAAGCCATTGAAAAGACTTTGCGAAACCTGACATCATCAGATCACGTCATGTTGGCGGCGATGAAGGTCAGCGCTGCCGGGTTGATCCTCTTCGTCCTCGGGCAAGGCGCTGACCAGCGGTGCCATGAGGACGGGCCAGGACCGCAAGCCGAAGCCATGCTCCCGAATCCGTCAGAAGCGAAGAAGCTCTAGGCAGGTTCGCGCATTCCCACAAATGAAAAAACGCGGGCGAGCCGCGTTTTAACTTAACATTTTCGGCACAGACGCGACCGATATGTGAAAGCGAAATGACTTCGGTCCTCTCCCGAAAGGACGCGGCCGGCCTTCGCGCTCAGAACGAACCGGGCGGCAGCCGGTATACGTCCGGCGTCTTGGCGTCCGCTATGTAGAACAGCAGAAGCGCCGTCGGGGTCAGGACCCGTTGATTGTCGTGCCCCTGCGCCAGGCTGCCTTGCAGGATCAACATCGCGGTCCGATCCTTTGCATCGCTGCCCCGAAACATCAGAATGCCGCCATTGATCGGCATATTCGTTGCAACGGTGTCCGGCCGGAATCCCTCCGCCACGAAATGCGACCGCAGCACGCTGGAATTCGAGAACAACTGCTCCGGCGTCATCTTGTCATCGATCGCCTTCGACCAGGATAGCGACACCTGAATAAGCTTCTTGGATTGGTAGCCGATGACGTAAGAAGCCTCGGCTGTTCCGCCGCCGGGCAGCAGATCCGGCACTTTCACCACCAGTACCTTGGTGCGCTCGCCCGGGTTTGCCTGCTCCCGGACGGCATCGCCCTTCAGCCCGAAGTCCTTAGCGATCGCAGTCTTCACATCCGCTTCGCTCATCCCGAATTTGGCGGACCGAAAGCCCTCGACCTGCGCCACGTTCGCCGAAACGATGTTCGACGCGCCGGCCGGCGCGGCGGGCGCGTCCTTCTTTTGGCTCAGCGCTGGCCCTTGCGCGGCGACTAGAAGCGCGAGGATCGCACCCGTTATGACAGACAGGCGATGAAACAACGAAATCATATTTGGCTCCCTTGGAATGCACGCCCGAATGGCGCTGTTACTTGACGTCCAGCAGAGCCAACGGCCTGAAGCTGACGCGTCCATAGAACTCGACACGAGATTGATTGGGTACGACCCTGCGCCACGGCACACTCACATTTGCCTCCAGCGTAAGCGCTGCGACGGGCGTCCACGATGCGCCGATGCCGGATGAATCCAACTGAGTCCGCGCCGGTGACGTCGAATACACCGCGCCGCTGTCGATAAAGGCATATGCGTCCAGCCCCTTGACAATGTCAGACAGATCGCGATGAAGCTCGACATTGAGATAATAGCCGCTGTCGCCAGCGGCGGTGTTCGTCGGATAGCCGCGAACGGTGGTTGGACCTCCGATCGAGAACAGCTGATCACCCGGAACCAACTTTTCCCGTGTGTACTGATAGCTGCCGAGCCCGACCGCGTAGTACTTTCCGGGGAAGCGAACCAATCCGTTGAACGATCCAGTCGCCGTATCGAAACTGCGTTGACCACCGAGAATCTTATCGTGCCATTCGATACGGTTATAGGCTGGGGAAAACGTCAGCGAATAAGAGTCGCCCTGCAGATTGATCGAGAGGCCACCCGTGGTTTTTCCGTAGCGGTCATCCGTGACCGCCACACGCGAGAATTCCGTTTCGGAGTTACCGTAAGTGTAGGCTCCGATCGCCTGAAGAAGCCAAGTCTGGTCCGTGAAAATCGGCTGCGCGATATTTACGCTTGCCTGATTGGACCTCCCTGTCACATCCAGATGTTCATATGTCCCTTGAACGATCTTGATCCGCCCTTGGGTATAGCTGAGGCCGATGCGACCACCCCAGGGATTGAACGGCACGTTATAGGCGACATTGCCGTTGAGATTGCCTTCCGACTTCACACCATAAAATGTGAGGCGGTCGTCTATGCCGGCGAGCCCGTGCAGTTTGTAGTAGATGCCACCTTGATTGCGGCCGGTCGTATGCACGCCCTGATTGTCATAGAAGAGTTGAAGCGTGTTTCGCGCAGGTTCGGTCACCGCCAGTTGGAGATCGGTAAGGCCGAAGTCGGTGCCGGGCTGCAGGAGCGCCCTGATCTGAACCTCGTTCGTCCGATTGAATCTGGTGATGTCGTTGGTGAGTTGCGGAACGTCGAGAACTTCACCGGCGGGGGGATGAACCTGCTGAAGGATATAAGCCGGCCTGGTCTGTTTCGCTCCCTCAACCGTCGTTTTCTGAAGGTGTCCTTCCGTCAGCTTGATCTTGATGGTGCCGTTCGTCGCGGTTTGCGGCGGAAGTGTTGCGATCGCGGTGACGATGCCCCGCTGCGTATAAATCTGGTTGATCTCGGCGACGATGCCTTGCAGACCAGCGATATCGACCTGACTTCCGACATGCTTCGACGCGATCGCCTTCAGTTCGTCCGACGTTATGAACTTCGAGGCATCGAACTCGATTCGCCGTAGCAGAAAACGCGGACCTCCACCCGGAATGACGATGGCTGGCGCCCGTGCCGGACCGATAACCGCCGGTCCCTGCTGCTTCGGAGTTTGTTGCTGCTGCTCGATACGCTGGCGCTGACGTTGAACGTCGTTCTCGATGATACCGGGATTTACCTGCGGAGGCGGCACCTGCGCGCGCACGGCTGGCGCGGAGAGAAGCGCCACTCCGGCAGCGATAGATGCCGCCGTGCGCTTGATCGCTTCGCGATTACGGTGGCTTTGCATCTGCAATCCTATCGAACACCGAGAGCGAAACGAGCATCCGCGTGATGCCCCCTTGCTCCCGTGACACGCGCCTGCTGCCGCCGCTTCTTGGTCGGGCGCCTACCGTCAAATAGTCCCTTCAGATTGATCGCCGGACCATGACCCAAAACCTCGATCGGCATTACTGGATGATCCCGGAAGCCGAGTGCCTGCTGCCCGAGCAGATAAAAGGTTGCCAATCCACTTTTCTTCTCGTCGCCGGGATCGAAGGTCCCGGGATTCCGCATGTCCTCCACCGAATTGCGGACAAAACTGGTGCCGCCAAAATTGCCGCCGTCATAGTTGGTAATAACGGAAGAAATCGTCGTATCGTACCAGACGACGTAGGTGTTGCTGAGGTTGATTTGGCCGATCTGCGACATCGAGAAGAAGCCGTCGGGTTGGTAGAGTTGAAGATCGATGTTGCCGACCGGCGCGGGGCTGCGGTTGTTCATGAGAATCTGCCCAGCCAGCATGCTCAGCATCATCTGACCCGGCACATAGCCCTCGACGATTCTCAACTGCGGGGAGCGAACCACCAGCGTGGAATCCACCGCTTTGTATTGATCGATGATGACGGCCGGTGAAACGAGACTCAGGTTTGCCGTGGTCGCAACACCACCATTAAAGCCGGTCAGCGCCACGTGGAGCGGGACGGCCGGCACGGATGGAATCTGCATCACAGCGCCATGAATAGTATCGGCGGCCAGTGTCAGCGAGCGAAAGACATTCAATTCCGCCACTGAAATATCATGCGGCGCAGTCAAGACCACCGACCCACCCTGAAGGGTTTCGAGCGTCAGGTCCGTTTTGCCAGCAAGGCTGACGTCGCCGCGCGTCAGGATATCACCTCCCCGCACCTGCCCGTTAATCGCTCGCAGATCGATTCTGACGGAATCCGATGCTGCATCGCCGGCTTCAAGATGGCCGAAGACAACGTCGTTATAGGCTTGCAGGGTTTGGCTACCGCCACTCACTGCCGTTTCAAATCGGACCGAGCCGCCGGTTGATCCAGCGGATATCGCCCGATCCGCCTTGATCACGTTCCAATCGATCAGGCCGCCGGCATGAAGGCTGATATCGCCCGTGGTTGCCGTCAGCGTATCGCCGGTGTTGTCGGTGGCAGCCGTCAGCGCGGCTGAACCATGAGTAGTCACGACACCACCCCGGATTGCTCCATCGTCGGCCGTCACCGTCACATTTCCGGCATCTCCGCTGATGCCATTGGTCTTCAGAACGGTGAAACTGACATCGTTCGCAGCCCGGATCGTCTGCGATCCACCCGATGTCGCCGCGCCGAGAGCGACAGCACCACCGCTTGAGCGCAGATTCGTCGTGGTCCCGCTGGCTGTCGTGGCGAGATTGATCGCGCCTGTCGCATATGCATCAATTGAGGTGCCGGCGTTCAACGCTCCCCAATCGGTCACGCCAACGCTTGCCAGCATCAGCGAGCCCGTGGTCGCCGTCGCACTGGAGCCCTTGTTATTGGTTGCAGCCATCAGCGCCGCCGAACCATTCGCGACAACCGTATTACCCTGGATCGCTCCGGCGTCAGCGGTCACGGTGATATTGCCGACATCACCGGCAGCGGTCCCGTTGGCTGCCAGATTGGTAAACACCACATCGCTGGCCGCTCGAATTTCCTGCGAGCCGCCAGATGTCGCTGCACCGAGCGACACCGCGCCGCCACTCGATCGTATTTTCATCGTCGCGCCGCTGGTCGCCGTGGTGAGATCTACTGCACCATTCGCACGCACATCCATCGAAGTGGCTGCATTCAGCCGGCCCCAATCGAGAAGCCCGGCGCTGGCCAGCATCAGCGACCCAGTGACCGTCGTCGCACTCGTACCCTTGTTACGGGTTGCAGCCGTCAACGTCGCCGAACCATTCGCGGCAACCGTGTCGCCCTGGATTGCGCCAGCATCAGCAGTCACGGAGACATCGCCGACATCGTCGCTGACGCCATTCGTCTTCAGAGTGGTGAAGCTGACATCGTTCGCGGCCCGGATCGTCTGCGAACCGCCAGATGTTGCCGCACCGAGAACGACAGCGCCGTCCGTCGAGCGCAGGCTCGTCGTGGTGCCGCTCATTGTCGTAGCAAGGTTGACCGCACCGGTCGCGCGCACCTCGATACTGGTTCCGGCGTTCAACGCGCGCCAATCGATCACGTCACCCGACATTGCGAGCGCGCCAGTCGCCGCGGTCGTGAACGTTCCTCTGTTGTCAGCGTGCGCACTTAAGTTCACCGAGCCATGAGCGACGACAGTATCGCCATGGATTGCACCGCTATCGGCGACCACGCCGATATTGCCAATATCGCCGCTCGTGCCGGTCGCCTTGAGTTGACCAAAGGTCACGTCGCTCGCCGCTCGGATCATCTGCGAACCACCGCTGGTCGCAGTACCAAGATTCACTGCATCGCCGGTCGATTGCACGTCCGTCGTCAAACCGCTGGTTATCGTGGCGAGACCGATCGCACCGGTCGCACGCGCGTCGATACTCGTTCCGGCAATCAACGTCCCCCAATCGATCACACCGCCCGACATCGCAAGCGATCCAGTGACCGCTACCGCCTTCGTACCCTTATTGGTCGTAGCGGCAGTCAACGTCATCGAGCCTCCGCTGATCGCGGTCCCGAGATTCACCGCGCCGCCGGTAGAGCGCACATCCATCGTGGTGTCGGCATTGACGATATTCCAGTCTATCAGGCTCGCGCCGGCCAAAATCAGCGAACCGGTCGTCGCCGCGGCATTTGCACCTGTATTGCTTGTCGCCGCCGTTAGGCTCGCCGAGCCGTTTGCCACGATCGTGCCGCCCTGGATCGCGCCGCCGGCGGCGGTCACGCCGATATTGCCCACATCGCCGATGATGCCGCTGGTGGTGAGGCTGGCAAACGTCACGTCGCCCGCCGCGCTGATCGTCTGCGAGCCGCCGCTGGTCGCAGTACCAAGATTCACGGCGCCGTTGGTGGCGCGCACCTCCATCAACGTGCCGGCATCCAGGCTGCCCCAGTCAACCGCACCACCCGACACCGCCAGCGAACCCGTTGTCGCCGTTGCGCTCGTCCCGTTGTTGGCAGTTGCTGCCGTCAGTGCCGCCGAACCATTCGCCTCGATTGTCGTGCCACGAACTGCACCGGTATCGGCGGTGACATCGATATTGCCTGCGTCACCGGCGATGCCAGTCGCGGTCAAACGGGTGAACATGACATCGCTTGCCGCCCGGACAGTCTGCGAGCCACCCGACGTCACCGTGCCGAGATTCACCGCGCTGCCGCTGGAACGCATGTCAATCGATCTGCCGCTGGTCACGGTGGTGAACGTCACCGCTCCAGTCGCACGCGCATCGATCAAGGTTCCGACGTGCAGCGTGCCCCAATCGATCACATGCCCGGACATAGTAAGCGATCCGGTGGTCGCCTCCACACCGAAGCCTTTGTTGTCCGTCGCAGCCGCGAGACTGGCCGAGCCATGGGCGGAGACAGTGCCACCTTGGATCGCGCCAGTATCGGCGGTCACATCAATATTGCCGACGTCACTTCCGGTGCCGCCGGCGGTCAAGCTGGCGAATATTATGTCGCCCGCCGCCCGGATGGTTTGCGAGCCACCCGACATCACCGTGCCGAGGTTCACAGCCCCACCTGTCGAGCGCACATCAATACCCATTCCAGCATTCAGGGTATCAAGCGTGAGCGTGGCGACGCCGATCAACGAGAAGGCGCCGAGTGTCGCCGTGCCGGAAGTGGCGTGAAGCGTTCGTCCTGAGGACAGGAACACGTCGCCGCGCATGGAGTCGATCGCCGCCGTCGCCGCGTTCAAGACAAGCCGGTCCGTCTCCGTGCCGATATCGCCGCTCGCCCTGAGCAATACCGCGGCATTGGTGCCGCTCAGCGATACATTATCGCGACCGTCACCATTGCTGAAGATCGCACCGAGAGAGGTCAGGCCGCCCGTGGTCACTGAAATGGCGTTGCCTGCGCTCGCAAAGGCCAGCGACGAGGTCAACCGGCCGAGCGTCGCATCGCCGGTGGTGGTGACGATGATGGCGCCGGCAGCGTTGATATCGGTGAAGGCGCCCATCGATAGCATCGCCGCCGCCAGCGTGACACTTGCCGTGGTGCTGCTTGCCGTGATCGGCGCGGCCGATGTGCCGGTCGAGAACATCACCGTGCCGTTGGCAAGCAACTGCAGCGACCCGCCCGCCGTCGTATTGGCTGCGATCGTGAGGTCGCCGACGGTATCGAGCGTCAGCGCACCGCCGACAACCAGTGTGCCGTAGTCACCCGCCCGCCCAATCGTCATGCTTGCATTCGGGCTCAACAACGTCATCGCGTCGGCGGCAAGGCCGGTGATCGCGCCAGTGATCTTGACCTGCAAGGGCTGGAAGTTGCCTTGATTGAAGCTGACGCCGCCACCCGCGCGCAGATCGAGTGAGGTCGCGACGATGTGGACGACGCTGCGGTCGGTGAACTGGGACTCGGCATAGATACTGCCGGTTGCACCAAGCTGAAGGGCACTGTCGCTGCCGCTGCCGGCGTTGATGTTTCCAACCACGAGATCGCCGGCGGTCTGGCGAATGTAGATGCCTTGCGTCGCCTTCGCCTGGTCGAGTTGGCTGGTCGCGCCGGTCAGCGCCAGCAGCAGCGCATTCGGGTTCGAGGCCGGATCTTGATTGCTCGCCTGACCGATACTGCCGGCATCCGCGATCAGCGTCAGGTTGGCGATATTGCCGGAGATCGCGACCTGATTGGGAACGCCGCCGAGGATACTCTGGCCCGCCTGCAAGCGCACGTCGCCGGACTGGATGGTCTGCACGCCGGCAGCATAAGCCGCCGTCATCGGACCGTAAGCGGAGATCGGAATGCCGCCCAGCAACAGGTTCGTCTTGCTGCCGAGATAGATCTGCGACTGCGCCAGTGCCGACACCGGGCCATACGGATCGATGACCACGAGGCTCTGCTGGGCGATGGTGACGGTGTACTGCTTGATGGTGCCGTTGCTGCCCGCGACATCCCCCACCTGCACAGTCAACTGACCCGGCCCTGCCGACGCCAGCAGCGCTTTCTGCGCGGCGGTCAGGTTGGAGGCATCGTCGCTGCGGAACGTGAATTGCTCCGGCGCGGCGAGGCTGCCGATCGTGCCGTTCGGCGCATAGAGCATCACCTGCTGGCCGCGGACATTTCGGTCCATCAGCGATATCGGCGTTGCCGGAACGTTGTTCTCCGGATTGGCGCCGGGACTCACGGTGTAGGTGAGCTGATCCAGCGTCCATTGCGAGCCCGACGCCAGCTTCTGATACAGCGCCGACGCCTGCGGCAGCACGAAGCGGAAGGTGGAGTCATAGTTGCCGGTCGCCAGCACATCATGCAGCGCCTGTGTCTGATCGACCTGATACTGCGCCGCCTGCTGCGTCGAAGCGCCGAACAGCGTCGTCAGCGACACCGGCGGCGCGCCCGCATCCGCCCCCGGCAGCGACGCCGGGAAATCCGCCACCGTCTTGATCCCGAGCAGATACTGCGCCTTCAGGAATCGCGTCGCGGCCTCGAGTTCGACCTGGTTATCGGTGATGGTCGAAACGTCGACGCCGGCTTTCGCGGCAAGCTGCGCCGCGATCATCTTGCGGCCAAGATCGCGGTTAGCGACCTCAGCCGCGAGTTGCGCGTCGGTTATGGTCGTAACCGCCACATTCAGCCTCGCAGCGATCTGCGCCTTGATCGCATCCGAACGTGCCGCGATTTCCGCCTGCACCTGCTGATCGGTTACCGCTGTCACCGGCACGTTGAGGCTCGCGGCGAGTTGGTTCTTGATCGACGCCGGGTCGAGCGTCGTCGCAGCCGTGGTCGCGCTATAATTCGTGCCGTCATAGAAGGCGAGATTGCGCAGTTGCCAGTAGTCGTTATAGGCGGCGTTGACGAGCGCCTGATAGGCCACCACCGAACCCGGCGTGCCGCCGGTGCCGAGCAGGTTCAGCTGCGCCCACACGTTCTGAAGATAAGCGGTTTGCGCGGTGGTCAGGCCCGGCGTCGCCAGTCCGTTGAGAAGGCTGCCGGTCGCGGCGCCGAGGAACACCGGACCGTCGGAACTGACGAAGCCGACGCGCAGATCGCCGCTCGATTGCAGAAGATAAGTCCCGGTCGCCGATTTGCTGTTGAGGATACCGCCATCATACGTACCATCGGAGAGCCGCGTTGCCGTGGCCCGGATGACGATGGGATTGATGTTGGTGGGCGCCGCGTGCCCGTCCACGATCCCGGACACCGCGCCGATCGCGCCGGTGGCGTTGATGGTGATGGACTTGCCGACGATGATCGGGTTGCCGGCGTTATAGGACGAAGCCGCATTGATGTCGCCGCTCGCCGAAATGAAGATGTCGCCCTGCGACGGGTTGCCGGCTGCGGCCGGATTGGCCTTCACCTGCGTGAGCGTGAGATTACCGACCGCCGCCACCGCGATGTCGTGATCGATCGACGATGCCGAGAAGGCGCCGCCGTAGGTGGCAACCGGCAGCGGCTTGTCGAGAGTGCCGACGCCGCCTTCTCCGTTCAACGCCACGGAAACGCCCGAGATGAACGGCGTTGCGCCGGCGACGATCGCTGAATTGGCGCCGGTGGCGGTGATGCTGGTATTGCCCTGAAGATTGTTGATCGAGGCGTTGACGATCACGCTGGCATTCGAATTCACGGCGATGTTGCTGGTGCCGCCGCCGGTGAAGCTGATGCCGATCGGAAAGTTCGCCTTGACGCTGTTGGTCATCGTCAGGGTCAGGTGTTCGAACCGCTCGCGGAACCAGGTGCCGTGGAAGTCCGATCCGTAGAGTTTGTCTGCGGTCGTGTTGATCTGATACTCGGTGTAATCGCCGGTCGCCGATATGGATTCCTGGAAATTATAGGTCTGTGTACCGTTGACGACTCGCGGCGCCGACCGCGCATAGGGATAAATCGCCGAATTGGCGGACACGATGTTATCGAAGTGCCAGCCGAACACCGACATGTCGCTGGTCGGCGCGCGCGACAGGCTCGCCGTGTCGACCCATTGATAGAGTTGGTCCGCGGTCCGGTAGGTCAGGCCTGAATTCGCCGAATAGGTCGGCGTCAGCCCGATATAGCTGCCGACATTGACGCCCGATGCTTCGTACTTCGCCACCTGCTGGCCGGCGGGCGCACCCGCATTATAGACGTACCAGGTCGTCAGGTCCCTCGCATGGTCGACGAACTCGACGACGCTGGCGGCGCTGATGCCGGTGTTGATGATGTTCGTTACCAGCGCCGTGCCGGTGGTGTTGTTGACCGTGACCGTTCCCGCGCCGCCATGGACAACGATGTTGCCCATCGGATCGCCGCTGGTCGAAGTGCTGAGAATGCGGCCGTTGAGATAGACGTAGCCGCCGGCGCCCTGCACCACCGGATCGAGCAGGATCTGGTCGGTCAGCGCATTGTACTTGGCCGTGACCTTGACGTCAGTGCCGTTCACCACCGTCACCACATCCTTGAGATCGACGTATTGTCCGGCGGCAGCGGCGCTTTGCGCCTTCGCGAGTTTGTCGGCGTGATCCTTGATGTCCTTAATGAGGGCCTTGGCGTCGTCGCCGATATTGACCGAGTAGTTGCTGCTCTGGCCGACTTCGATTCTGCCGTTGATGTTGATGGCCGACGCCGAGAGGATCAACGCCTTGCCGGCCTGGATCGTCGGGTTCGAGGCATTGGGCGCGGAATCGGCGTGGACGCCGTTGACGACCTGACTTTGAATCTGGACGGTCTGGAAGAAGTTGCCGCCGTTCGCATAGTTGAACGGACCGCTATCGCCGGAATAGGCTTGATTCAGGTACTGGTTGCGAACCCATGACGCAGCGGAGCCGCCGCTGCTGGGCGTCACGCCCTCGCCGACCGGCAGGAATATCCACGAATAAAGCGACGGGCTGTTGTTGTGCGCGCCGTCGTAAAAGGCCGCGAGCATGCGCGCGGTGAAGATCGTGCTGGCATTGTTTCCGAAGTCGGTAACGGTCGAAGCCGTGCCGGTATAGCCCTGCTGGTTCGTGTAATAATAGTACGGGAACATGGTCCCATTGCCACCGATGGCGATCCTGCCATCCCCCTGTCCATACATGCCGAGATAAGTCGCCGCGGCATAAACCGCCGTCAGCACGTCGGTCGGACGATACTCGAGGTTCGGGCCCGACCACTGCGCTGCGACGTCGAAATTCGAGTTGTAAATACTGTTGGCACCGAGATTGCCGCCGATCAGCCCCTCCGGAACGGTCATAACCACCGTGCCGGCGCGGATATCGCGCGTGATCAGCACGTTGCCGAGCTGATTGTTGACGTTGAGAATGCCATTCACATTGGTGACGACACCGCCGAAATAAATATCGGGCGTCGTCAGCAACAGATTGCCTTGCTGGTCGATCGGCTGACGATTGGCATTGACGGCATTGTAGCTCGCCATCAGTTGGATCGTCGGCGTCCACGACGACAAATCGCGCGTAATGGTCAGACCCGAGCCTTGTTCACGACCGTCGCCGGTGAAGTCGACCCGTCCGCCCGTAACACCGCTCAGAGCCAGCGCCGAGGTGAACAGGAATTTGGTACCCTGATTGTCGAAGCTGATGAGCGGCGCATTCCGCGCGGCCACCGCGGCCGTACCGCTGACGTGGTTCGCCAGGATCGACACATTGCCAGCCGACGCGAGAATATCGCCGAAGGCGTAAGCTGCGCCGCTCTGGTCCGTCAGATAGGGCATCTGCTGGATCAGCGTGTTGATCATGCGCTGCTTGGTGCCGGCCGCGTCATCGTTCAGCGCCGTGATCGGTTGCCCGGCGGCGATCGCCGCACTGACCTGCAACGCGGTCAGGCCGCTCATGCCCGCGATCTGGTTGTAGGCGTCCTGCTTCGGATTGAACGTGCCGAGGAGCTTGTATTGGACGACCTGGTGATTGTAGCTCATCACCGAGCTGAAGTGATCGTTCTCCCCGATCTGCTCCAACGTCAGGCCATAAGGCGAACCGCCGGACGACAGCGTCACCACGCCACCATAGGAGATGGTGATGACCTCCTGATTATGGATGCCTGCAACGATGGTGCCGTTGAGAATCGCATCGCCGCCGGTGATCGGGGTTCTACCGTCGTTCTGATAGCTGGCCGTGCTGAAGGCCGAAAGATAGGGATTGTAGTTCGTGCCGGAACCGTTGGCGGCGGTCGCACCCGGCGCCGAGCCGAGGAAAATGTTGTTGGCGCCCAACACGCGCGAGCCGGTACTGAGCGTCAGCGTGGCATAGCTGTTGGCAACGGCCGTTCCGCGATACTCCGCCGAAATCGGAACCGCGGTGTAGTTGTAAACCACCGTCGTTCCGTTCGACTTGATGCTGCTGGTGTAGCTGCCGTCGCCGCTCTGGCCCGCATAGATATCGATCAGACCCCATGCTTCGATCGTTGCCGCACCGACGTTCACATTCTGGTGCGCATTCTGTGTCGCGTTCGTCCGCGCGCCGACGCCGGCGAGCAGGCCATACAGGCTGGCGCTGGCGTTGTTGGACGCGGTCATGAGCGCGGCGGTGCCGATGGCGATATTGCCGGCGCTAAACAGATGGACACGGTCGGCGATATTGACGGCGACATGGGCGGTCGCATCTATGGTGGAGCGTGCACCGCCACCGGCGAACAGGCCGCCGGCCACCAGCGAAACGTTGTCCGTCGTATTGAGGAAGTTATACGCCTCGATATTGATCAAGGCTGTCGATGTCGCCGGGTTGTCGTTGAGGCTGAGAATGGTGTCGGCGCCGATATTGGTGGTCACGTTCTGCGTCACGGTGGTTTCGCTGACGGCGGCGCCCGCAGCGGCCGCACCGCCGGAGCCGGAACGCGCGCCGCCGCTGGTTTGATTGACGCTGTCGGAGGCAATCACGTTCATGTTGCCGCCGGCGGAATTGATGATGAGGTGCGTGCCGACGGTCGCCGCGACAGTTGAGTCCACCGTGTTGGTGGCGATACCGCCGCTGGCGCCGATTGCGGACGCCTGATACGCATCGCCATTGGCGGCATAGCTTGTCGTATGCTGCGCATTGATGCCGAGGCCGCCGAAATAAAGCATGTTGTCGGTGTCGCCGCCATAAAGGATGGCATCGGTGGTGCTGGTCGTGCTGGTGGTCGCCACCGCGGCCGCGCCAGCCGAGAGGCCGCCCGATCCCGCGGTTGCCTTCGCCGTATTGCTATCGCTGCCGGTCGCGGTGATCGCAAGCACGCCGAGATTTGACGCAGCCGTCACCGCGCCGAGGCCGAGATATGCATGCGTGGTGCCTGACGACGACGCCAGCGCCACCGTCGCGCCAACCGCATTGTAGCCGCCGGCGACACCAGTTCCTTCCGCAAGCTGGTTGGTGTCATTTTCGGCGGCGATCACCACGTCGGCCGAGGGCAAGTGCAAATTCTGTCCGCCGTAGGCACTGACATGAGACGTATTGGTGGCCTGCACGTTGGTCGCCTGCAGACCCATCAGCAAGCCGGCACCGCTGCCAATCGCCTTCGCCTTCGCCGTGTGACCGGACGTCGGCAGCAACGCCGACGCGGTGATCGTCAGGCTGCCGCCATTGATGGTGGAGTTGTCGTCCACATAAGACGTGACCTCAGCCGAAGCATTCGACGTCGCAACCGAAGCGCCAATGCCGACGCCACCCGCAGCGGTTCCGATCGCCTCGCTGCCGACATCCGGCGCCGCAGTCGCGTTGACGAGAACGCCGGTGCCGGTGGTCGTGATGGTCGAGCCGGCACCGATCCTGGCAACGACCGTTTCGGAATCGGTGGCGGTCGCGGTCGCGCCCGAGCCGCTGATGATGCCAGCGGCACCGGCGAGCGAACTGGCGCGCAGGCTGCCGGCGGCGCTCGCCATCACCATCACGGCGAAAGCATTGTCGACGGTGGTTGCCGCGACGATATCGGCGGTGACCGAACTGCTCTTGTCGGCAAAGCCAAGCGAGAGGCCGACTGCGCCGATGCCGCCGCCAAAGCCATAGCCAGAGGCCACCAGAGTCGAGGTGTCGGACGCGAGAACCGAGACGGAGCCCGCTGCCGCGCCGGCGGTGCCGCCGTTGGTGCGAGAACCGAGTTCGGCCAGCACCGTGTTGTTGACGCGCGATTGGCCGACCGCGGCACCAAGCCCGGCATAGAAACCGCCGGCACCGGCGATACCATCGGATTCGGCGGCGTGGCCGCTGCCATGATCGCCGGCCGCCGCGGAAATATAAACCACCGGCGCATTCAGCTGCCCGCCGCTGGTCTTCGCCGTGACCTTCTGCTCCACAGTGGTCAGCGCGACGCCCGCGCCGGCGCCGCCGACGCCAACGCCGACCGCCAGCGCACCCGCGATGTTGCGCACGGCGGTCTGCGCCGTCGCCACCACGCTGACTGCGCCGGCGTTGACCGTCGTATTCAGGGTCTGCGCCGAGACGCCATCGACACCGCCAGCCACCTGCCCGATCACATCGGTGCCAGTCGCTGCGCCGGCATTGCCGAGGGTGCCGCTGCCGGAATCGCCGCTGGTCGCGCCGGCATTCAGCACGCTCATCTGATCGGTGCTCGCGCCGTCGCCGATGGTGACGACGCCAACCGTGCCGGCGATGCCGACCTGCCCGGAGAGACTCGCCACCAGCGTGATCGGATTCACGTCGCGCGTGCTAAGCGCCGAGACATTGACTTCACCCGGCGTCGTCACCGTGCCGCCGGCGATCTGCGATGCCGTGCTGCTCTTGAGCTGCACCAGATTGACCGCCGCGCCAAAGCCGATCGAACCGCCGCCCGCGAGCGCGCCGACCACCGGCGCGATGCTGTCGGTTTCCTGCGCGGCCACCGTTACGGTGCCATCCGCCGGCGTCGCGGTGGTGATCGTGGTGTTGGTGTTGTCGAGTTCGGCGTTGACGGTGTTGGCGATGAACGTGCCGGAGAACTGCGCGGCGATCCCCGCCGTGCCGCCGATCGCACCGACCACCACATAGCTGTCGGTATCGGTCTCGTTGGTCGCGCGCACCGTGAGCGCGCCGCCGAGATTGAGCGTCGTCGCGCCGCTCGAAGCATCACGGTCACCAACCCGCGCCGTCACCGTGTTGTTGCTCATGGCCACCAGCACGGTCGCGCCGATTCCAGCCGACGAGCCGATCGCGCCGGCGCCGACCGCGGCGAAGAATCCGTTCTTGCCGTCCGCCCGCACCGCCAGGCTGCTGGCATAGGTCGTGCCGTGATCGAGCCAGGCGGTGGTTTCAGAACTGAACAGATTGGTGAGCGCCGAACCGGCAACGCCAGTACCGCCGCCGGAGCCCGCGGCGCCGATCGCCTCGCCCGCTGTCGCCTGGAACGCATTGGCATGAATAAAGACCGCGCCGGCCGCAGCGGTGTTCGAGCCGATATCGGTCGACAGCACCTTGGCGTTGGTGGTGCGGTCCATCGTGTTGATGACGAGCGCGACCGTGCCCGAATTACCGGACCCGGAGTCGGACAGGCCGAGATCGAGATTGTTGACGAAAGATGCGCTCGACGCCGTCACCCGCACATCCGAGGTCTCGCCGCTCGCGAGATGGGTATTGATGCTCGCGGTCTGGATCTGCGCCTCGGTCAAGCCGCCCATCACATTGGTGACGGCATTGGCCGACAGTGCCAGGCCGTTGCTGCTCGCCGCGAGCACCACCGCCACCGTGTTGGCGCTCTGTTGCGACGTGGACACCACCGCAACGCCCTTGATCGTGGTCGTGCCATTGGCGAGCGACGGTGCGCTGCCCGGCGTCACCGCATCGGTCGGGTCCGGCGAAGAATTCAGTGCGCCGCTGTCGATGGTCGCGGCCGCCCCGCGCGCGTGCGCATCGACCGTGCTGTTGGAGACCTTGGCGCTGGTGGTGCCGTCGATGGTATTGACCACCACCGAGGCGCCCATGCCCTTGCCGGAATTGAACGAAAGCGCAAGCGCACCGGCATAGGCGCCGATCGTATCGGCGTTCGAGGCCAGAACCAGCACATTGTTATTGGCGGTGACTGTCGAGCCGCGGCCATCGCCACCATCGGCGATCGCCGAATAAACCGTGGTCGATTCCATGCTGAGCGCGAGCGAGCCCGCGCCGGCCAGACCGTTCGACGGCACGCTGGGCGGCGCGGCGGCGGGGGGCGGCGTCGGAGGAGTGATACCGCCACCGCCGAAGCCGGTGAGCCCACTCGGCGTACTCGGCCGCATACTCGCGACCAGCGAGGACAGGTTCGACTGCGGCGATGCCGACGGCGAAGTGTTGTTGCCGACCGACACCGCGACGCCGATGGCGATCGAGGTGATATCGGCTGTCGAGGAGCCGGCGACCACCACCGAACCGGCGCCGAGATTGCCGGCGATCAGCGGACTATTGTTGCTCAGCGCATTGTCGGCGGTGACAGTCGCGCCCGAAATCGCCGCCGACACATAGGTGCCGATCTGGCTGACGGCCGCCGACAGGCCGACGGCGTCGGCGCCTCCGATATTAGCGGCGATCGCGCCGGCCGCGCCGCGAATCGTGGCGCTGTCCTGCGCCGTCACCGACACCGCGGCAGCGTCAACCGTCGCGGTTGCCTGCGCCGGATCTCCGGCGGCGATGCCATGACCGATCTGCGCGACGACCACATTATTAATGGCGTTGTAGGCGATCGAGCCGTTGCCCGCGACCTTTCCGGTCGCGCCGCCGAAGCCGACCGCAACGCCGACGATCTCCGCCTCCTCGACGGCCGACAACTTCACCACGCCACCGGTCGAGGTCAGCGAAGTGCGATCGATCAGAGCCAGATGCCGGGTGCCGATCCGATTGACGACGATCGACACGCCGATATTGGCCGCGCCACCCCCGACATTGCCGGCGACCGCGAGGATCGCAGCTCCGGTCGCGTTCGACGGTTGCAGCACACCGCCGGAGAACTGAAGGCCGGAATTGCCGGCCGCCGACAGCCCGCCGTTCGAGGCGATCTGCGCGTTGGCGATCAGTGTATCGAGCGCCGCAAGCGAGCCGCCCGAGGCGTTGACGATGACATCGCCGGCGACAGTGATGCCGCCCGTCACGGTGGTGCGGCTGCTGTCCGCCGGAATGGCGGTGACCTCGGCGATGATGGTCGGGCTGATGTCGTTGACGACGACTGAGCCGGAGAAGCCGTTGGCACTGATCCCGCCGCCGGCAACTGCCGCGCCTGAAAGGATACGGCTCGAATTCAGCGCCTCGATGGTGAGGCTGTTGGTTCGGTCGACCTTGGAGTTGGACAACACCGCCGAGACCGCCGCACCGTTCGACGGATCGCCGATGAAGGCATAGGTCATCGACACGCCAACGCCGACGCTATTGCTCGGGTCCGGGACGCTGACGAAGCCGGCATAGAGTGAACCGGCGCCGATGCCGATCTTGGTCTGCTGGTCGGCGAAGATGCCGATATTGCCCGGCGAGTAATTGGCGTTGCTGGTGATCGTCGAACTGTCGATATTGGCCTGAACGCCGTCGGTAACCTGCGCGACCGACGCCGAGGCGGCGGCCTGGATGCTGCTGTTCGCCGAACCGGCTGCAACCGCTACCGCGAGGCCGAGCGTCGTACTCTCACCGCCAGCCAGCGCTTGCACCGTGGTCTGATTGGCCGAGATGGTGGACTGCCAGATCTTCGCAGTCGTCATGTTGTTGCTGGTCATCACCGCGACCGCGCCGGCGATGGCAACGGTGTAGTTCGTGCCCGGCGCACCCTTCGACAGCGCCGCCGCGCCGCTCGCCGTATCGATGACCGTGTTGTTCAGCGCCTGCACGGTCACGTGGTTGTTGCCGCCGGGCGTATAGCCGACGCTGGCGCCCGCGATCCACGCGGCGGTGGCAACCGACGTCAGATCGACCGACGCGCTGCCGGCGCCGGCGATGACGTTGCCACCGTTCACCGGCCCTGAGACCTTGTCCGTCAGATTGTTGATCGCAACGGTGGTATTGAGCAGGAGCGCAATGCCTGCATCGACGAAGAACGACGCGGCCTTGGTGAGGAAGTCGGCATTGGCCGGCGCGGTCTTGAGAAATTCCGGCGTCTCAGCCGGATCGGGAATGTTGTTGGCGGACTGCGCGGCCACCGACACCGTTGTCATGCGGCCGACCGTCAGCGCCGTCACCGCAAGATCGAACGCGCTCAGACCGGCGGTCACCGTCGGCGTCAGGTTGGAATCGTTGGCGGTCGCACCGGTTACCGACAATTCCGTGGAGTTATCGCCGACAAACGCCCTGGTGTTCAGCGAAGTGGATACCAGCGCCGCGACCATGCCCACGCCGGTCGCGGCGGCCGAGCCGACGCCGCCGGCGACATTGAAGGACGAGATGTCCTGCTCGGCATTGACCGCGACGAAGGCGGCCGAAATCTGCGCCAGATTGCTGATCGAGGCGGACGTCGTGTTGTCGATTTCAAGAATCGAGGCCATGCCGTTAAGGCCGAGGCCGGAGCCCTTGCCCGAGGTCGGCGCCACTGCATAGATGAGGTCGCTGGTGTTCGCGGTAACGGCAAGTTTGCCGATCGCCGTCACCTTCGCGCCGGCACCGATGCCAGCCACCGTGTTGCTATGGAAGATATTGACGTTGGCCGAGCCGCCGATCGCGGTCCCCTCGGTCGAGGTCGAATTGGTGCCGAACAGCTTCAGCCACGAGAAATTGCCGCCGACATTGATGCTGGCAGTCGTCGTGGTGGCAACGACCTGAATGTCGCTGGTCCATGCATAAGGCTGCGGCGCACCTGCAAGCGACGCCGGTAACGCCGTCGACCAGCACGTCCCGGATGCCGATACGCAGGAACTTGATCCGGTCTGCGTCAGCGTTGCGCCGCTGCCGACCCAGGCCGTCGTATCGGTCGAGACTTCGAAGTAGTTGACGGCGCCGGAGATACCAAGTGATGCGGAATCCGCCGTGGCATTGGCGTAGCTGGTCAGGATATTGCTGACGATGCCGAAGCTGCCGCTGATATGCGAGGTGACCGCCGAAAACGAATCCCAGTTCAGCCAGGTGATGGTGATCGGCGTCGTCGCGTCCGCCTTGACGCCGATATGGCTACCGCTGACCGACGCGCCGGAGCCGATGAAGGCGTTCGACGATTGCGAGACCTGAACGACGTTCACCGCCATCGACGCGGCGGAGCCTGTGGTCGGGCGCGCCTCGGTGCCGACGACGTTCGAGGCGATCGACGACTCGGCGTTGCCGCGCAATCCGGCGTCGGTCAGCGCGCTGATCACCGAGACGTTGCCGGAGCCAACGATGGTCGGCGGCGGTCCGGATGCCTGCATGTCGCCGTGGGCGTCAGGCGTCAGTGCCGCGATCGACGCCGACGACGACAGCGAAGCAAAATTCAGCGCCAAAGTGATGCCGGCGCGCATCGTCGCGGTGGTGCCCTGCGCAGTCGTCGATGAATACAGCCGTGAACTGTCGAACGGCCCACCCGGCGCGAACAGCGGTCCGACCGACGTGCTCATGGAGCCGATGGCCGAAAAAACACTGTTCACAAGGAAGTTGCTACCGACCGTGCTGGAGGCGCTGACCGAATTCGACGTGGTATTCGAGCCGGAGTAAACGTTGATGGCGCCCGCTCCGGCCGCCTCCGGAACGCTGGCGCCAAGATTAGCGACGGCGTTGTTGCTGACGTCGCTGATGGCGACCGCAACCGCGGCCCGCCCGACACCGGCGGAAACGCTGGTGGCCGACGTCGAATAGCTGTTGGTGTTTTGCGCCGCGACGGTGACGCTACCGACCTTGTCGATGATAACTCCCGGATCGAGCGTCGCGCGCGTATTCACGGTGCCGGTCGAATAAGCGAACGTTCCATCATAGGCGGTGGTCGAGGTGAACACGACCGACTTGACCGACAGGTCGGCCCGGTTCGATGCCAGCACGCTTAGATCACCGCTCGAAATATGCGCGCCCGATTTCACCTGGGTGGCGATATCCGCATTGACGATGCCAACCACCACCGAGGCGGCAACGGCGTTCTGCAACGCGCCGAGCGACGCGGTGATCGCCGGGTCCTGCGCGGTGACGGAGCCGATCGACGACAATGTCACGGCGCCGGTTGCGGTGAGGTGGGCGGTGCCCTCCACTGTCACCTTGGCCGAGGCTTCCGACTTGACGTAGCCGCCACTCACGCCGGCGAGAATTCCACCGAAAACACCCGCCACGAACTGCGACATGCCGAGCGAGGAATTCGAAAAGACGGTGCTGGCCTCGGAATTGGCGATGGCCGAGATGGTTCGGCCGGCGAGCGTGCCTTCGATCGAGATCGAGGTCGCCGCATTCGACGGCAACTGCGCCTGCAGGTCCCGCGCCGTGGCGGCGAGCGTGATGGCGCCGCCTGCATAGGACGTGGCGCCAGCGCCGGTCGCATTGTTGACGTCGGCGAAGATCTTGCCGGTGCTGCCGATTGAAATCGTCGGCGCGGTCAATGTCACCGAGCCTGAACTTCCGGTCGACAACGTGCCTGAAGCCGATAACAGATCGGTTCGCAACGCGCCGGCATAAAGCCGGGTATCAATGGTGCCGTTGATGTTGATCGTGCCGGCATTGATGGCAACACTGACCACGCCGCCGCCGGTGCGCCTACCGTCGATCACGCCATCGGCGGCGAGCGTGAAGGTGCCGTTGCAGTTGCTCGACGACGAGCCGGCGCACAGCACCAGGGTGCCGCCGGCTGCCAGTGCATCCACCCAGCCTTTTACATCAGTATTGGTATAGGTCCCGGCGCCACCGACGGTCGCACTGCTGCCGACATAAATATCCGGTGGGTCGATCAGGAAATAGCCGGCGCTGCCGTTGGGTGCACCGACATTCACTTTCACGCCGCTCGGAATATTGACCCGGCCATAGCCGCTCAGTTCGACCAGGCCACCATTCCCCTGCGCCGAACTGGCGTTGAAGGTCGCGCCCGGCTCGACATTCAGATTGCGCCCGGCAACGACTCGCACGGTGCCGGCGTCGCCCCTGACGCTTTTCGCCGACAGCACGCCGTAACCGGCGACCTTGATATCCTGCCCGGCATTGACCGCGATAGCGCCGCCGTTACCGTTGCGGCTGCTGACCGAGATGTTAGCCTTGTTGCCGATCGCCACATTGCGATGGGCATCGACATGGACCGAGCCGCCCTTCGCGCGCAGACGGCCGTTGATCTTTGCATCATTGCCCGCGACGATCTGGATCGAGCCGTTGCGGACGACGATCCTGCTCGCGCTCTGCAAGCCTTTGCTGTTGACGGTCGAGGCGAACGCCGCCGCGTGATCACGGTTGGCCGCGTCCCGCGAGCCGACAAACACGTTCTGGCCGGTGAGCCGGACGGCATCGACCGCGTTGACCCGGCCACGAATGCGGATATTGCCCTCCGGCGACAGCGGAACGGTCCCCGCGAGCAGATTGTCGACCGCCCCCTGGTTGATCTGGCCGTTGCGGCCGATCACACCGTCAACGAATTCGCGGGTCGGCGTGCTAACGTTCAGCGAACCGACATTCACCACGCCGGATGAGCCCACCACGAAGCCGTTCGGGGACGCGAAGTAGACGTTGCCGCCGATCTGGCCGTTCTTGTAGGAATTGACGACGCCGTTGATGACCGCCGGGTCGTTGCCATTGATCAGGTTAATGAGGTTGCTGGTGCCTTGCGGCAACACCAGATTGCCGGTGGCCCCCCGCCCGACCTGAAACTGCGAAAACGAGTTAAAGGCGTTCGGACCCGATACCGTACCGGTGGTGACTGTACTGACGGTGCCGTTGGTGGTCACGGCGGTCGCCGTCCGGCCATCCGGCACGATACGGGACACTCCGGCGGGTACGCTTTGTGCGAAAGCCACGACCGGAGACAGGACCATTACCACCGTCATGGTCGCGGCGGAGACCCGGAGGGAGGCGGCGTCGACAAACAGACGTCCCGCGGCATCGTCCGGCCCGGACGCGGATGCCTGCTTCGGGCCACGAGCCATGCGGGTCGAGCCCGGACTTCCTTTGCCCAGGCCGACCCTACCCAAGTCACACCTAGCAGACCCCCGATGAGGGAGTTTCAATCTCACGACAGACCCCGCCGCCAATGCTACCAGAACGTTAATGGACGCCGAGGGTGTCAGACGTGGCATCCAAAGTCCTGACGCGATGGCGGTGACTTTCTGAAAGATTTCTGATATTCGGCCGCTCCCAAGGAAATTTGCATGGTAATTTGGGGGCGGGGTGCTGCGGTTCGCGGGTTTTGAGCTCGATTTTAATCGAGCTGAACTGCGGAAGCTCGATGGCGAGGCCATCAAGCTTCGTCCCAAAACATTGGCGCTGTTACATCTGTTCGCGACGAACCCCGGCCGTGTCCTCAGCAAACAGGAATTGATGACGGCGATCTGGCCGAACATTCACGTCGGCGAGGACAGCCTGTTTCAATGCATCCGTGAAATCCGGACCGCGCTTCAAGACGAAAGCCGCCAGCTGATCAAGTCGGTCTCCGGCCGTGGTTATCTTTTCAATGCCGACGTGCGGGCGCCCTCTCCCGGCGACGACGGCGCCGCTCCTTCTCCGACCGATGCCCCGGCGACCACACCCGACGATGTCCCGGAGCTCGCTTCAACCCCACGGCGGCGGCACACCGGGCGATGGTGGCTTCTCGCGTCAGCGCTGATCGCTTGCGTCGCAATCGCCTTCTTTGCACTGTCACTGATGCGGCGCCCGGCTGAAACCGGTACCTACTCCATAGCAATCGCTCCGCTCGAAGCCCGGTCGTCCGACCCGGTCACCACGGCGATGGCCGCGAACGTCGCTGACCGCCTGACCGACGGTCTCTCAACGATCGGCAACATCCGGGTGATCGCGCCACGCGCCGTATCCGCGTCGGTGCCAGCCGACTTCATCCTGCGCGGCGACCTTCAGCACGTCGCTGAGACGTGGGTGATTCAAGCACGTCTCGTCGAGGGAACGACGGGACAGGTCCGCTGGTCGAGCAGCGCAAACATCCCGATGTCCCTGGAGCCGGCGATTCAGCAATCCCGCTTGACGGCGGGCGTTGGTTATCCGCTAGCGCTTTTCATCAATGCGCTGTCTCACTCCGTCCAGCGCTCCGACGATTCCAAGATCGTGATCGATCAGGCTAACGCCTATAACAGCAAGACCACGCCGGAACGGCTCACCGCCGCACGCAACATGCTGGAAAAAGCTCTCGCCAGTCACCCTAACGATGTCGATCTCCAGGCGTCGCTCGCGGCCCATTTGATCCGCGAAGTGCAGATGGAATGGCTCACCCCCGAAGGGGCCGCCGCGGCCGAATCTCACGCACGCAACCTGCTTGAGAGCGCCCTTAAACACGAACCCGACTACGTCCCGGTGCAGCAAGCTTATTGCCGCCTACTGATGACGACCAATTACTTCGTCGAATCTCTCGTCGCCTGCCAGAAGGTCTTGCTTCTGCAACCCTGGGATGGGGCTACTCTTTTCCATATGGGCATATCACAACTGCAACTCGGCCGCGTCGAGGACGCGCTAGCGTCGTTCAAACAGGCCGATGCCTTCGATATGCCGGCGGTATCGCGCTGGACTTGGCTGCTCGGTGCAGGAGTGGCCCTCATTCATCTCAATCGCTATGAAGAAGCACTGAGTTGGCTCAATCGCTCACTCGCTATCACGCCCGGCACCGGCCGAACCTCGATGTTGATTGCGGCGGCCTATCAGGCGCTCGGCCAGCCCGACAAAGCCAGGGAAGCCATGAAAGAGGCACTAAAGATTCGTCCGCGATCGAATGCGATCAACGTACCGTTGCGCACGAAGAACGAAAGCCCGCGCTATCTCGCCGGGAGCGACCGCATCATGAAATTGCTGATCGCCGCAGGGCTGCCGGAAAAATAGAGCCGGCACCTTCAGAATCCACGTTCCCTGGCTTCGTCACAAGCCCGGTGTGAACTCCCCGTGGTCGAGAAAGCGGTCGAGCATTTGGCGATAGGGATCGATGTCGATGCCGTTCTCACGAAGCCAATTGGGATTGTAAAACGTCTCGGTATAGCGATGGCCGCTATCGCAGATCAGGGTGACGATCGAGCCTTGCCGTCCAGCCTTGATCATGTTGGCCGCGATCCAGCACAGACCGAAAAAATTGGTGCCGGTCGAACCGCCGATTTGCCGGAACAAACGCTCGGACAGAACATGCGCGGCGGCGATCGAAGCGGCATCGGGCACGCGAACCATATGGTCGATCACGCCGGGCACGAAGGACGGTTCGACGCGCGGCCGACCGATGCCTTCGATGCGCGATCCGGACGCGGTGACCTGGAGATCACCGGTGCGCCAGGCGTCGTAAAACGCGGAGTTCTCGACATCGACAACGCAAAGTCGCGTCGCAAGATTTTTGTAGCGAATGTAGCGACCGAGCGTCGCGGAGGTGCCGCCGGTGCCGGCGCTCATCACCAGCCATTCGGGAATGGGAAACTCCTCCCCTTCCATCTGATGAAAGATGCTCTCGGCGATGTTGTTATTGCCGCGCCAGTCGGTCGCGCGCTCAGCGTTGGTGAACTGATCGAGATAGTGGCCACCGGTTTCTTTGGCGATGCGGATCGCCACGTCGTAGACGTCGTTCGCGCGATCGACAAAATGACATTGCCCGCCGAAACTTTGGATCGCCTCGACCTTCTGCCGGCTGGTGGAATGCGGCATCACCGCAATGAAACGCAAGCCGAGAAGCTGGGCGAAATAAGCTTCGCTGACCGCCGTGGATCCCGAGGACGCCTCAACGAGCGTCGTGTTCTGGCGGATTTTTCCGTTGCAGATTCCATAAAGGAAAAGCGAGCGCCCCAACCGATGCTTCAGGCTTCCGGTCGGATGCGTGCTCTCGTCCTTGAGATAAACCGAGATTCCCTGCAAGCCGCGAAACAGCGGCTTGAGCAGGTGGGTATCGGCGGAGCGGCGACCATCGTCCTGAAGGCGGGCGATGGCCATGCGCGTCCATTCCCGTTCGGCGCAATCCGGCAAAGGGACCGGCGTCGGGCACGCGCCAGCCTCGTTTGTCATGATTGGCTGTTGCATCGTCAGTGATCTCCCGCCATCGCCTGGCGCTGTTGTCGAACTCAGAGCGGCAAACGTTGCCGCACCAGTTCGCACCAATAAGAGCAGCCCCAGGCAATTGCCTCGTCATTGAAGTCATAGGCAGGGTGATGCAAGCCGGCGCTGGGCCCGTTGCCGATGTTGATCATCGCGCCCGGGACCTCGTTGAGCATGAAGGCGAAGTCTTCTCCGCCGAGCGTCGCCGGCATGTCGCGCGTGACGCGGCCGACGCCGGCCACCGCTTCGGCGGCAACCGCGGCCAATTCCGTTTCCTGCGCGTGATTGACCGTCACCGGATAATGACGGGAATAATCCAGCTTGCCCTTGGCGCCGTAAGCCGCAGCAATCCCAGTCACCGCCTGGTTGAGCCGCGCCTCGACATGATCGCGAACGCTATCCTTCAGCGTCCGCACCGTTCCCGTCATGCGGATCGTCTGCGGAATCACGTTGAACGCATCGCCGCCATGAATCGTGGTGATCGAGATCACCGCTGAATCCATCGGGTTGATGGTGCGCGCGGTGATGGTCTGAACCGCCTGAATCAGCGCCGCGATCACCGGCGCTGGATCGACGGTCTGGTGCGGCATGGCCGCATGGCCGCCGACGCCTTCGATTTCGATGTCGATCATATCCACCGATCCCATGATCGAGCCGGGCGCGATGGTGAACTCGCCGACCGGCAGGTTCGGCCGATTGTGCATTCCGTAGACCTCGCTGACCGGCCAGCGACGGAACAGGCCATCCTCGATCATCGCGCGCGCACCGGCGCCGCCTTCTTCGGCCGGCTGGAAAATCAGCACGGCCGTGCCGTCGAACGCGCGGCTCTGCACAAGCCCCATCGCCGCACCGAGCAGCATCGTGGTGTGACCGTCATGACCGCAAGCGTGCATCTTGCCGGGCGTCTTTGAGGCCCACGGCTTTCCGGTCGCTTCCAGGATCGGCAGCGCATCCATATCGGATCGCAGCCCGATGGCGCGACCCGAGGTGTTGCTCTTGCCGCGAATGACCGCGACTACGCCGGTCTTGCCGATGCCTTCGACGACTTCATCGCAGCCAGCCTTGCGCAGCGCGCTCGCGACCTGCGCCGACGTCCGCGGCAGATCGTAAAGCAGCTCCGGGTTGCTATGCAGATCGTGGCGGAAGGCCACCAGTTCGTCGAGACAGCCGGATACCCAATTGTCGACAGGCATTTTCTTGTTCTCCGTTTACCGCGAATGGCCGGGTTTGTCGGCGTCCGGTTCGAGGCGGTAGCGAAAATCGCAATGGCTCGCGCCGCTCATGATGGTCTGCGTGCGCGTCAGCTTCATCTGCGGATTGTAGCCGACGCAGAAATCGCCATCGCGATTGCACGATAGCAGATGACCGATGCGGCCGAGGCCCATCTCGCGGTACATCTCGGCATAGCGGCAGCGCACGATGTTGAATTCGAGTTTCTCCGGCGACGCTTCCACCATCTCAACTCGGAGCGCGTCCTCTTTCTCCCACAGCGGCATGATGTCCGCGAAGTCCTGCAAGCTCGGCGTGTGACCCAGCGCGGTCGCGAAATCGCGCCCCTGATCGATCGCCGACCGGCTGACCGCGGTGCCGATCACCGCATCGGCTTCCTCGGTTCCGGATCGCGCCGCAATGACGTCGTGAACGTGTTTGAGAATCTGCGCCTCGATGCGCCGACGCTCCAGAATGGGCATGTCCTTCATCGCTTGATCCGTCCTTCAGGCTTCCATTTCGACTTTGTCTTTGCGGCGCAGCCACGCCAGATAATTCGGCGCGATACGTCGCGCGATGCTGTGGAACGGCAGCGGATGCGGTTCGGACACCGGCAACGCCAGCGTCGAGATCGCGTCGCCTGAAACGGCGCGCGCCATCTCGCGGCCGAGCGAGACGCCGAGCGCCACGCCGCGACCGTTGCAGCCGATCCATGCCCAGCCGTCGGGCCCGAGATTGTGAACACGCGGGAAACGATCCCAGGTCATCCCAATGTAGCCGTTCCATACATGGGTGATCTCCGGCACGCCAAGCTCCGGGAACGCTTCGGCCAAACTCCTCGCGGCCTTTTGCGACACGCGCCGGCCGACATCGTGCGACCCGATGACATTGCCGCCGGTGATCAAGCGGTTGCGTGCATCGTAGCGGAAGAAACGCAGATCGCCGCGCGTATCCGAGACCGCCTGCCGGCCCGGCAGAATCGTGCCGCGAAGATTGTCGGAGACCGGCGTGGTCGCGACCTGCCAGGCCAGCACCGGCACCACGGTGCGCGCGAGACGGCTGGCAAGACCGGGCACGATCTCGCCGGTATAGGCGTTGGTGCAGAGCAGGAAGTTCTTCGCCTTCACCGATCCTGCCGCCGTCGTCACCACCCAGCCATCGGCTTCGCGCCGCCATCCCGTCGCCGGGCTTCCCTCGTGGATGGTCGCGCCATGCTTCTCTGCCGCCGCAACGAAACCACGGGCGAGCGCCAGCGGATTCACATGACCGCCGGTGGGATTGAACATCCCGCCGTACCAGAAATCCGAACCCAGCAGCGTGCGGGATTCATCGCGGTCGAGCAGACGCGCTGGAAAGTCAAACCGCTGCCACGCATCGACCCGCATTTTCGACAGCCGCATCCGCCCCGGCGAATGCGCCGGCTGAAACCAGCCGGCCTGCTCCGCCTCGGCCGCCATGCCTTCTTCGCGCACGAGATCGAACAATACGCTGGCGCTGTTACCGATCAGCCGCGCGAAGCGTTCGCCGACTTCGCCATAGCGTTTGGCGAGCGCATCGGGTTCGGCGGCGGTCATCGTCGGGATGACCTGACCATTATTGCGTCCGGACGCGCCCCACCCGACCGCCATCGCTTCGAGAAGCACCACCTTCTGTCCGCGCCGCGCGAGATGAAGCGCCGCCGACAGACCACTGAGACCGCCGCCGACGATTACGGTATCGGCCTCCATCGTTCCTTGCAGCGGCTGCGTCTGGGTACGGGGCGGCGCCGTCTCGGCCCAGATCGACTTGGGAAAAACAGCGGCGGGAGTTGTCGAGGTCATCGGCATTCGATCCTTAAAACCAATTATCGGTCATGCCACGTTGCGAACGGGCGGCTCCCAGTCGCGACCCGGAATCGAATCCAGCAAGGAGCGCGTGTAGGGATGTTCCGGATGGGCGAACACCCGCGCGGTCGGACCGGCTTCGACGATCTCGCCCTTCGACATTACGATCACCTTGTCGCAAAGCTGCGCCGCGACCCGCAGGTCGTGGGTGACGAACAGCAGCGACAGATGCAGACGATCGCGAAGATCGGCCAGAAGTTTGAGAACCTGCGCCTGCACCGACACGTCCAGCGCGGACACCGGTTCGTCGGCGACGATCACGCGCGGCTCCATCGCCAGCGCTCGCGCGATTCCGATGCGCTGACGCTGGCCGCCTGAGAACTCGTGCGGGTAGCGCTCGGCGGCGGCCGGCGGCAATTCGACCAGCGACAACAATTCACGAGCGCGAGCGTGCGCAACATTTTTTGAAACCCCCTGAACGATCGGCCCCTGCGCGATCAACTCCACCACCCGTCGCCGCGGATTGAGCGACGCCATCGGGTCCTGGAACACCATCTGGATATCTTTCCGCAGCGCCCGCAACTCGGCGCGTGACGCGGACAGCAGATCGCGGCCGTCAACGCGAACCTCGCCGCTGTCCGACTCCAGAAGCCGTGTCACGATGCGCGACACGGTCGTCTTGCCGGAGCCGCTTTCGCCGACCACGCCCAGCGTTTCGCCGCGACGAAGCTGGAACGACAAATCCTTCACCGCCATCACCGGGGCGCGCTTGCCGGACAGGAAGCCGCCGCGCGCCGCGAACGTCTTGCGCAGGTCCTTCGCTTCGAGCACCACCGGTTCGTTCGACACCGGCTTCGCGGGCGGCGGCGTCAACGCCGGCACGGCCGCGATCAGCTTCTGCGTATAGGGATGCTGCGGATTGAGAAGAATCTGGCTGGCCGGTCCCTGCTCTACCAGTTCGCCGAAACGAAGCACCGCGATGCGGTCGGCGATCTCCGCCACCACGCCGAAATCGTGGGTGATGAACAGGATGCCGGTGCCCTGCGCCTGTTGCAGATCCTTGATGAGTTTCAGGATCTGCTTCTGCGTGGTGACGTCGAGCGCGGTGGTCGGCTCGTCCGCTATAATCAGTTGGGGTTTGAGCACCAGCGCCATCGCGATCATCACGCGCTGGCGCTGTCCGCCGGAAATCTGGTGCGGATAGGCGTTGTAGGTTGACGCCGGATCGGGAATATGCACGTCGCGGAGAATCTCCAGCGTCCGCGCCTTGCGCTCGGCCTTGCTCAACTTGGTGTGCAGCTTCAGCACCTCATCGATCTGCCAGCCTACGCTCTTCTGCGGATTGAGCGCCGTCATCGGCTCCTGAAAGATCATCGCCATCCGGTCGCCGCGAATGGCGCGCATCCCGGCCTCCGGCAGCGACAGCAGGTCCTGCCCGCAAAGGCTGATCGCTCCCTGCGAGACGCGCACATGCGGTTCGGGCAGAAGCCGCATCACCGCATTGGCCGCCAAAGACTTGCCCGAACCGCTCTCGCCGACAAGACACACGATCTCGCCCTCGCCGACCGTCAGGTTGAAATCCGACAGCGCATAAGGACGATCGCCGCCGGCCGGCAGAACGATCTGAAGATCGCGAACATCGAGAATGGTCTTCCGTTCGCCGGTCATGTCTTCTGCCTCGGATTGAGTGCATCGTTGAGACCCTCGCCCATCAGGCTGAACGACAGCACCGTGAGAAGGATCGTCATGCCCGGAATGACCGAACAGAACCATGCCGTGCGCAAGACCGCACGACCCTGGCCGATCATGTTTCCCCAACTCGCGTAATTCGGATCGCCGAGCCCCAGAAAGGCCAACGCACTTTCCATCAGGATCGATGTCGCCATCACCACCGACGCGAAAACGATCACCGGCGGCAGTGCATTCGGCAGAATCTCACGGAAAATGATCGACACGTCGCTGACGCCGAGATTGCGCGCGGCGTCGACGAACTCACGCTGACGCAGCGACATGAACTCCGCGCGCACCATGCGCGCCGGCGCGGTCCACGACGCGATGCCGATGGCGATCACGATATTCTGGATACTCGAGCCGAAGATAGCGACCAGCGTGAGCAGCAGAATGAAGCTCGGAATGGTCTGGAAGGCTTCGGTGACGCGCATCAACGCGCCATCGATCTTGCCGCCGAAATAGCCGGCGACCGCGCCGATCACGACGCCGATCACGATCGAGATCAGCGTTGCAACGACGCCGATGATCAGCGAGATGCGCGCACCGTGAAAGATGCCCGCCATGATGTCGCGGCCAAGTTGGTCGGTTCCCAACGGGTTGGCGGCCAGCACCAGCGGCGCCGTCAGCGGCGGGCCGGCGTTACGAAGCGGATCGCCGGGCGTGACCACATCGGCAAGCGCCGCCATCAGCACGACGATCACGAACAGGGCGAGACCTAACACGGCGGCCCGGTTTCGGCGGAAGCGGCGCCAGAGCACGAGGCTGCGCGCCGGCGTCAGATTAATGTCCGGCAGGGAATCCGGCGCGATGCTGGTGTCCGGAACGCTCATTTCAATTCGATCCGCGGGTCGAGCCAGGCATAGACGAGATCGGTCACGACATTGACGATCACGACGATGATCGAACTGATCGCGATGATTCCCATCAGCGTATTGAGGTCGCGCTTGACGACGGAGGTGTAGGCAAGCTGTCCGATCCCCGGCAGGGAAAAGATGGTTTCGACGATGACAGAGCCGCCGAGTACGGTGGAGAATTGCAGGCCCAGCAGCGTGACCACCGGCAACAGCGCGTTGCGCATGACATGATGGAACATCAGCCGCGCTCCACCCGCGCCCTTGGCGCGCGCGGTGCGGACGAAATCGAGGTCCATCACCTCCAGCACGCTGGTACGCATCAGCCGCATGTAGAAGGCGAGATAGATCAGCGACAACGCGGCGGTCGGCATTACAAGATGCCGCGCGACGTCGGCCACGTCCGCCCATCCGGTCTTGAATGCGCCGATGGTACGGATGCCGCCGACCGGCAGCCAGCCGAGCTTCACGGAGAAAATCAGGATCAACAGCAGGCTGAGAAAGAACGACGGCATGGCGTAGAAGACGAGGCCGAGCGTCGAGATCATGTTGTCGGTCCACGAATAGGCGCGCCGCGCCGCAACCGCGCCGAGCGCCACGCCGAACATAAACGCCATCGCCAAGGAGCTAGCCATCAGCAGCATCGTGTTGCCGATGCGCGACATCAGCACCGTGATGACGGGCTGCTCGTAGACGTAGGACCAGCCGAAATCGAATTGCGCAAGCTTCAGCATGTAGCGCCAAAGCTGAACCATCACCGATTCATCGAGACCGTATTCCGCGCGCAATCTGGCGATGAACGCCGGGTCCGCACCGCCCATGTCGCCGACAAGCGCGTCGACCGTATCGCCGGGCGCGAGCTTGATCAGGAGAAAACTGCCGATCATGATCAGGATGATGATCGGAATCGCCTGAACCACGCGGCGCACGGTGTAGGTCAGGAGCGGGGGAACCGGAAGGCTCATATCGCGAATGCTCTATTGGAAGCGGCCAGGGCGTCGGACGCCCTGGCCGATCGCCTTATTGATCAAGCCACAGGTCGTACCAGCTCGACGAATCCCACCGCGGTGTATTGTGGTGGTTCTTGAGCTTCTTGCTGGTGATGGCGAGGAACGGATGCTCGATGGCGAAGATCACTGGTAGGTCCGTCATCTCCAGCTTCTGGACTTGATGATAGAGATCCGCCCGCTTGGCCGGGTCGAGTTCAGCCGCGGCCGCATCGATCAGGCCATCCATCTTGTCGGACTTGTAGCCGAACTGATTGGACCATGCGGTGCCGACCGGGGCACCGGAGCGCAACCAGACCGTGGTGGAGACGGCCGGGTCGGCGCGGAACTGATGCCAACCGTTGGCGGTGTCGAAGTCATGATCGCGATAGACGCCGTTCAGGAAGCCCGGCGCATCGTTGGTAACGAGTTCGACGGCGATGCCGATCTTCTTCAAGGCCTGAGCGTAATACTCGCCCCACAGCTGGGTGTACTCACCCCACGGCGCCGGACGATGCTTGAGCTTGAAGCGAGTGCCGTTGGCATCCGGCTTGTAGCCAGCTTCGTCGAGCAGGGCTTTCGCCTTGTCGAGGTCGTAAGCGTAGGTCGGCACGTTGTCCGTATAGTTGGCTCCCGCCGTGCTGGGGATCGGTCCCCGACCCGGCTTGCCGTAGCCGCGCATGATCGTCTTCAACGCAAAATCGATATCGAGCGCGTGATAGATCGCCTGACGAACGCGAATGTCGGCGAGGATCGGATTGCGAAGATTGAATTCGACCGTGGAGTGGGCGACGTTGTTCTCGAAGCCCTTCGATCCGACGTCGAAGCGCGGATCCTTGCTCAGGCGCACCATGTCTTCCATGGAAATGCCGTTGAAACCGGATTCGTGGATTTCACCAGCCTCAAGCGCAGCAGCAGCAGCCGCCTTGTCCGGAATGAAACGCCAGATGACGCGGTCGAGATACGGATATTGCTTGCCGCGCCAGTAATCCTTGTTGCGCTCCGCGATGATGTATTCGCCGCGCTTGTATTCCACGAACTTGAACGGCCCCGTGCCGACCGGCTTCTGGTTGTAGGGGTTCTTGAGGATGTCGGTGCCTTCATAGAGGTGCTTCGGCACCGGATGGCCGAGGTCCGGCATCGCCGCCACCAGCAGTTCGAGCGGCATCGGCTTCGAATACTTGAAGACCGCGGTGTGCGGAGTCGGGCAATCGACCGCTTCCAGGTTCGCTTGCAGCGTCGTGGAATAGTTCAGCAGCTTCTTCCACAGATTCATCGCGGTGAAGGCAACGTCATCGCAGGTGAACGGCTTGCCGTCGTGCCAGTTGACGCCTTCGCGCAATTTGAAAGTAATCGCCTTGCCGTCCGCCGAGGACGACCACTCCGTGGCGAGAACACCGACATAACCGTCGTAAGTCTTGTCGATCAGCGGCTCCATGAATTTGCCACTGATCTGATAGACGCCGGTCGATGCACGAAGCGCTGGGTTCAACACGCCCTGCTCAGAAACCATGTGAATGACCGCGGTCCCGCCGCGCTTCACCTCTTCGGCCTGCGCCGCGGCAGCAACGACGCACAGCGCGCCACCCAGCAGCAACAGCCGCCCCATCATCCCTTGCATTATGATGCCCCTCCTGACCTGGAAACTCCGCAAGCTATGCCTGCTGCGTCGCGGTATACGGCAATGCTCCGTTACCTGTCACGCGATGTCAATTAAAACTACGAAATCAGTTTATTTTTGCATTTTCAATCCATTATTTATGTGATCTCATAGATATTAAACGCCAAAAATATGCGGCCTGGTAGATAAATAAACTACTCCATAAGAACACGCCCTCAATCCACTCATCGAGAAGCATCACATGACTCATCCTGTCAAAGGCATCGACCACATCGTCATCCTGGTTTCCGATCTGGATGCTTCAGCCAAGCACTTCGCGGCCCTTGGCTTCACATTATCTCCGCGCGGCACGCACAGTCCGCACATGGGCAGCGCGAATTACACGATCATCCTGCAGGACGATTACTTCGAGCTACTGGGCATGATCGCGGAGACCCCGCGCAACGCCAGCAAGCGGGACGCACTGGCCAAGAATGGCGAGGGCCTAGCGGCAATCGCCTGCCGCATCGGCGACGCACATGCCGCGCGCGACTCGCTGACCGAACTGGGAATTGCAACCAGCGACGTCATGGATTTTTCACGTCCGCTGCCATTGCCCGACGGCAGCACCGGCACCGCGGCCTTTGCCGTCACGACATTCGAACCGCGCGAAGTACCCCGGGGCGAGATGTTCATGTGCCAGCACAAGACTCGCGAGATGGTCTGGCGGCCTGAACTGATGACCCACGCCAACGGCGCGATTGCGCTAGCCGGCGTTGTCGTCGCCTCTGCGTCTCCGGAAGAGACGGCGCGCGGCTTCGCCCGCCTGTTCGCTGCAGGACACGTCCAAGGCACGAACAACGCATGTGCAGTGACGACCGGCGACAAGTCGGCGACGATTACATGCATGACGCCGGCTGCGATCACCGAATACTACGCCGGGATGGACGCCGAAAAAATCCTGCGCGGTGATTTCGCTGCGCTTCAGATCGCCGTCGATGACATCGCGAAGACGCAAGCCCACTTGCAATCGAAATCGATCGGATTCGTGAAGGGTCAGAACAGAAAAAGCGTTTTCGTCTGTCCGGCCGACGCTGGAGGCACGCTGATGGAGTTCATCCAGAGATGACGACAAGCTTCGACGAGATCGATCGGAAGATTCTCGACCTTCTCCAGCAACGCGACCGTCCGGTCGGCGAAATCGCGGAGAAAGTTGGGTTGTCGCAAACGCCGTGCTGGCGCCGCATCCGGCGGATGGAGGAGGCCGGCGTTATTCGTGAGCGCGTGACGCTGGTCGATCCGAAGCGAGCCGGCGTGCCCATGACGGTCTTCATCTCCGTCACCGCGCCACGCCACGAAATAGCGTGGCTCGTTAAATTCCGCCAGATGATCGAGAGCATCCCGCAGATCGTCGAGGCCTATCGATTAACCGGGACTGTCGATTACATTCTGAAGGTGCTGGTGCCGGACATCGCCGCCTACGACCAAGTCTATAAGACGATGATCGAAAAGCTGGAGTTCTCGCAGATCAATTCATCCATTTCGATGGAAGAACTCAAGTTTACCACCGCCGTACCAACGAACTACCTGCCGTGAGATCGGCCCCGGCCAGAACCGCTGTATATCAGATACACTCCTACAGCGATCGTGCGATCAGCAGTTTCATGATCTCGTTGGTGCCGCCATAAATCTTCTGCACCCGCGCATCGACGAACATGCGCGAGATCGGGTATTCTTCCATGTAGCCGTATCCGCCGTGCAGTTGCAGGCATTCATCGATGGTCTCGACTTGCTTCTGCGAACACCACCATTTCGCCATCGAGGCGGTGACGGCATCGAGATCGCCAGCAATCATCTGACCGATGCAGTAATCGACGAAAACCCGCGCTACCGTCGCCTCGGTCTTGCGTTCGGCCAAGGTGAAAGCGGTGTTTTGGAAGTCGAGCAGCGCCTTGCCGAACGCCTTGCGCTCCTTGGTGTAGTCGGCCGTCAATTCGACCGCGCGCTCTATCGACGACACCGCGCCGATCGCAATAATTAGCCGCTCCCATGCCAGTTGCTGCATGAGCTGCACGAAGCCGTGCCCCTCCTCGGGTCCGAGCAGATTTTCGCACGGTACGGTGACGTCCTCGAAGAACAGTTCGGACGTATCCGCCGCGGGCAGGCCGATCTTGTCGAGCTTGCGGCCACGCCGGAAACCCTCTGCGTCGTTGGTCTCGACAACGATCAGCGATAGCCCCTTCGCACCGGCGCCACCGGTGCGCGCGACCACGATAACGAGATCGCAGGTCTGACCATTGGTGATGAAGGTCTTCTGACCATTGATGATGTAATTGTCACCCTCGCGCCGGGCCGAGGTGCGAACGCTTTGCAGGTCGGAGCCGGTGCCCGGCTCAGTCATCGCAATCGCGCCGATCAATTCGCCGCGCGCCATGCCCGGCAGCCAGCGTTGCTTCTGCGCCTCGGAGCCGTATCTCTCAATGTAGTGCGCCACGATGCCGCTCGACACGGTGACGCCATTGGTCAGTTCGGGAACGATGCGTTCGAGGTCCTCGAACACCACCGCATCATAGGCAACGCTGCCGCCAAGACCGCCGTAACTTTCCGGGACGCTGGGCAGCAAAGCGCCCATATTGCCGAGCGCGAGCCAGGCCGAACGATCCACCAGGCGCTGTTTCCGCCACGTCTCGGCCTGCGGCGCGAGATCCTTGGTGAGAAACTTGCGGAACTGGTCGCGGAAGGCATCCAGTTCCTCGGTCATCCACGGCGAACGATACGGCATCGGCGCTTCCTTTAAATGATCAGGCCACCGCCGCAGACGACGACCTGCCCGCTGATGTAGTTGGATTCCGGGCTACAGAACAGATACACCGCGTCGGCCGCTTCTTCCGGCGTGCCGCCACGGCCGAGCGGAATCATCCGCGACATCGCGTCGAGCATCTGCGGCTGCACGCCGACCTTGATGTCACGCCCGGCGACGTCGATGGTTTTCTGCTGCGCCTCGATCGGTTGCGTCAGCCGGGTATTGATCAGGCCGAAGGCGACGCAATTGACGTTGACCTTGTAGCGCCCCCATTCTTTACACAACGTGCGAGTGAGACCGATCAGCGATGCCTTCGCCGAAGAATAGCTCGCCTGCCCGGCGTTACCGTAGAGGCCTGCGATAGAAGAAATGTTCACCACCTTGCGGAACACTTCGCGGCCTGCTTCGGCTTCCTTCTTCGCCATCACTCGGATCGGCTCCGCCGCCGCGCGCAGGATGCGGAACGGCGCCACCAGATGCACGTCCAGCATCGCCTGAAACTGCTCATCGGTCATCTTCTGGATCGTCGCGTCCCAGGTGTAGCCCGCATTGTTGACCAGAATGTCCAGCCCACCGAAGGACTCGATGCCGGCACCGACGAAACGATCAGCAAAACCGGCTTCGGAGACGCTGCCGTTGACGGCGACCGCGCGGCCGCCAGCCGCCTTGATTTCATTCACGAGCGCGTCGCCGGGCGCGGCGTCAAGATCGTTGACGACGACGCTCGCGCCCTCGCTCGCCAGCTTCAACGCAATGGCCCGGCCGATACCGCGACCCGAACCGGTCACCAGCGCGACTTTTCCTTCAAGCTTTCTCATGGGTATGTCCTGATCGAGTGCGATAAATTCAACGTGCGACGATGGCTTCGCCGAGCAACTTGGCTTCGCCGGCCTCGTCCTTGGCGACCAGTGCGATCTTCATGCATGGCTCACCATTGTGATCGATGAGTTCGGTGACGTGGCCCTCGCAGGTGAGGCGCGCACCGAGTTGCGTGATGGCCGCGAACCGCGTCGAGAAGGCACGGATATCCTTCGGACAAACGGCGTCGGCCAGTGACTGCCCGAGATAGGCCATCACCAGCATGCCATGCGTGAAGACATCCGGAAACCCTGCTTTCTTGGCGAAATCGAGATCGACATGGATGGGATTGTGATCGCCCGACGCTCCGCAATAGAGCGCCAGCGTATGACGCGTGATCGGCGCGAACGCCTTGTGTATGACGCGATCGCCGACCGAGCGGCTTGCTGCTTGTGTCACGTTCGTGCCGCCTTTGGGTTTCGCACCACGATGGTCCGCGTCGTATCGGCAATATGGACGCCATCCTGCCGCGTGACTTTGGTAACGACCGCGATCAGCGTCATCGCGCCGCCCTTCTTTTCGGTCACGTCGGTGACGCGGGAGCGGAATGTCAGCGTATCGCCGACCACCGCGGGCACATGATAGGTGAAGCCCTGCTCACCATGCAGAACCCGCGCGAGATCGATATCGAGTTCAGTGAGAAACTCGAACGGGTTCTCCGCATCCATCATTTCCAGACAGAACAGATAGGTCGGCGGCACCGGGATCGCCGAATAACCCTCGGCGCGCGCCGCCTGCGCATCGCGATAGATCGGGTTGCGCTCCCCAATCGTCTCACAGAAATAACGCAGCCGGCCCGGCTCGACATGGGCGGTGACGGGCGTAAAACTGCGCCCGATAGCGGATCGATCGACCATCCGCTGACCTCACACGCGCTCATACAACGAGACAACGCAGGCGCCGCCGAGGCCAAGATTGTGCTGGAGTGCCAGACGCGCGTCGTCGACCTGGGTGGCTTCCGCCGTGCCGCGCAACTGGCGCGTCAGCTCGTAGCACTGCGCCAAGCCGGTCGCGCCAAGCGGATGGCCCTTGGACAACAAACCGCCGGACGGATTGGTGACGATCTTGCCGCCGTAGGTATTGTCGCCGTCGTCGATGAAACGCGCGGCTTCGCCTTCGGAACACAACCCCAGTGCCTCGTAGGTAATGAGTTCGTTCTGCGCGAAGCAGTCGTGCAGTTCGACCACGTCGAGGTCGCCCGGGCTAACACCGGCCGCTTCATAAACCTGTTTCGCCGCTGCCTTGGCCATGTCGGAGCCCACAACCTGCATCATATCGCCAGCGCTAAAGGTCGAAGGCGTGTCGGTCGTCATCGACTGCGCGCGAATGCGGACATCGGCGCGCAGGCCGTGCTGCTTCGCGAATTTCTCCGATACCAGGATCGCGGCTGCCGCTCCGCAAGTGGGCGGACACGCCATCAGCCGCGTCATCACGCCGGGCCATATCACCTGATCGTTCATGACATCGTCGGCGGTGACCTCTTTGCGGAACAGCGCCAACGGATTGTTCTTCGCGTGACGGCTCGCCTTGGCACGGATCTTCGCGAAAGCACTCAGCGGTGTGCCGTATTTCTTCATGTGGCTGAGGCCGGCGCCACCGAAGTAACGCAATGCCAACGGAATGCCCGGCGCATCGACCAGCTTGTCGGCGGCGGCATCGAAATCCTCGAATGCGCTCGGGCGGTCGGTATACACGGAACCCAAAGCGCCCGGCTTCATTTGCTCGAAGCCCAGCGCCAGCACGCAGTCGGCCGCGCCGGATTCAATTGCTTGCCGTGCCAGGAACAATGCGGTCGATCCGGTCGAGCAGTTATTGTTGACGTTGACGACGGGAATGCCGGTCATCCCGACCGGATAAAGCGCGCGCTGGCCGCAGGTCGAGTCGCCATAGACATAACCGACATAGGCTTGCTGCACGGCCGCGTAGTCGATGCCGGCGTCGCCCAACGCTCGCCGCAGCGCCTCACTGCCCATTACATGATACGGCTCGTTCGCACCCGGCTTGGTGAAAGGAATCATGCCGACTCCGGCAACGTAAGCCTGTGAAGACATTGTCGACCTCCTTAAATGACCCCATGGACTTTTTATTACCCTTGGGTAATATACGCAAGACGCACGGGAGTCAACGCCCGTCGAAGGATTTCAAATGGACACGCGCACGCCCGCCCCGGAAAGCTCTCCCTGGCTGCCTTTCGAAAGCCGCCGTCGCGCCCGCGACGAAAAGCGCGAGGCCGTGCTGCGCACCGCCGTGCAACTGTTTCTCGAGCAAGGCTATCACCGCGCCACCCTCAACGAGGTCGCGGATCGGCTGAACATCACCAAGCCCGCGCTCTACAATTACTTCCGCAGCAAGGAAGACATTCTGTTCGAATGCTGGGTCATGGGACAGGAGCGCGTCGAAGACCGGATCACCGAGATCGAATCCGCCGACGAAAACGGGCTTGCCACGCTGCGGATGCTGGTGCGCGCCTATGCGGCCATCATGGCGAGCGACTTCGGCGCCAGCCTGGTGCGCTTCAATGTCGCCGATCTCTCCGAGCCCAACCAGAAGATTACCCTCGCCGGCAAACGCCGCATCGATCGCGCGTTCCGTAACGCCATCAAGCAAGGCATCGCCGATCACTCCATCAAATCGTGCGACGTGAAGCTGACGGCCTTCGCCATTCTCGGCGCGCTGAACTGGGTCGGGCATTGGTACAAGCCCGGCGGCGAATTGTCGCCCGACCAGATCGCCGACGATTTTGCGATCCGATTAACCGCCGACATCGCCAAACGACTCGACAAGAAACCATCCGAAAAGAAGGCCGCGAAGCCCGTTCGAAAGAGACCATCACGCTAACATTCCTGGAGGAAAACATGAACGTCACGCATGGCTTGCGGCGCGCGCTGCAAATCAATCCGCATGGGCTTGCCACCGTGTTCCAGAATCGGCGCCGGACCTGGACCGAGATCGGCGACCGCGTGGCGCAGTTGGCGTCGGGGCTTCAGTCGCTTGGTGTGAGCGAAGGCGATCGGGTCGCCCTCCTGATGCTGAACTCCGATCGCTACCTCGAACTTTATCTGGCGGCGGCGTGGGCCGGCGCCGTAATCGTGCCGCTCAACATCCGCTGGAGTCCGCTCGAAAACGAGGACGCGCTGCGCGACTGCCGCGCGAAGGTGCTCGTCGTCGACGCCGCCTTCGCAGCCACCGCCGACGCCCTCGCCAAGGCCCTGCCCGATATGAAACTGGTATTCGCCGACGACACCGATACGCCGGCCGGCATGGAGAGCTACGAAGCGCTGATCGCGCGCAGCAATTCCGTCGCGGACGCGATGCGCAAGGCCAGCGACCTCGCCGGGATCTTCTACACAGGCGGCACGACCGGGCGCTCCAAGGGCGTGATGCTCAGCCACCAGAACCTGATGGCGAATGCGTTGAATGCCCTCGGCGAAGGCATGTTTCCCGCTTCGTCGATCTACCTCCACGCCGCGCCGATGTTCCATCTCGCCAACGGCGCAGCGATGTATTCGCTGCTGCTCAGCGGCGGCTCGAACGTCATCGTCCAGAGTTTCACGCCCGAAGGCGTGATGGCCGCGATTCAGAACGAACGCGTGACCGACGTGCTACTCGTCCCGACCATGATCCAAATGCTGGTCGATCATCCGGCGCTGACCTCTTATGATATGTCGTCGTTGCGCGATATCACCTATGGCGCGTCGCCCATTAGCGAAGCGCTGCTGGACCGCACGACAACGGCGCTCCCCAACGTGCGTCTGACTCAAGCCTACGGCATGACCGAGCTATCGCCGATCGCAACACTCTTGCACTGGAAGGATCACATCGGCGACGGCCGCGCCAAGGGACGCCATCGTGGCGCCGGCCGCGCCACGCTCGGTTGCGAGATTCGCATCGTCGATGCCGACGACAGGCCAGTGACCACTGACGCCGTAGGCGAGATCACCGTGCGCGGCGACGTGGTGATGATGGGTTACTGGGAGCGTCCGGAGGAAACCGCGAAAGCGATCGTCGACGGCTGGATGCACACCGGCGACGGCGGCTACATGGACAAGGACGGCTTCATCTATGTTGTCGATCGCGTCAAAGACATGATCATCTCCGGCGGCGAGAACGTCTATTCCGTCGAGGTCGAGAACGCCATCGCCAAGCACCCCGCGGTGGCGCAATGCGCTGTGATCGGCATTCCAAGCGCGCAATGGGGCGAGCAGGTGCACGCCGTGGTCGTCACCAAGAGCGGCGCGGCGCTCGCCGAAGATGACCTGATCGCGTTCTGCAAGACGTTGATCGCCGGATACAAATGCCCGCGCAGCGCCGACATCAGCGAGACGGCGCTGCCTCTCTCGGGCGCCGGGAAAATCCTCAAGCGGGAACTCCGCCGTCCTTTCTGGGAGAAACAAGTCCGTCAAGTCGGCTGACCGTCGAGCGGCGGCGAGATCAAAACGACCCTGCTCTGATCCGTTTTCTTGATTCCGAGCATCAACCTCAATCAGCCCCGATATGGCATGCCCGATCAGATCATACGTCGCCTTCCTTGGCGGCGTATGGTCTCCCGATCGAGGGTTGAAGTCACTTGCTCTGTCAGGGCCATCGCCCCGGACAACCCTCACGATCATCATTCGGCGTCATTGCGTGTTGACCCCCGCTTTGCGGGTCGGGATCGGATCGTTTCGCTGCAACGCAAGAAGATCAATCTTTTCGATAATCTTTCGCATATTCGATTTTTGTTATAGAAGCGCTGCTCTCGGGTTTGTTGCTCACTGACAGGAGCACTCCATGCTGAGCTCGTCCGGCAAGACCCTCGCACCCTGGCGGATCGGGGTGTTGTTTTCCCGCACCGGCTTCATGTCGGTGATCGAGGAAACCCAGTATCACGGCACCATGTTTGCCATTGAGGAGATCAACGCCGCTGGCGGCATCAACGGTCGCGAGCTGATCCCCGTGATTTACGATCCCGGTTCCGAGGCCATGGCTTTCGGCCATTTCGCAAAGCGGTTGATGATCGAAGACAACGTCAGCACCATCTTCGGCTGCTACACGTCCTCGAGCCGCAAGGCGGTGCTACCTGTTGTGGAACGCCTCAACGGCCTTTTGTGGTATCCGACCCTCTATGAGGGTTTCGAGGCGTCGCCGAATGTCATCTACACTGGCGCCGCGCCTAATCAGAACAGTCTCGCACTATGCCGGTTCCTGATGAAGACCTATGGTAACCGCTTTTACTTCATCGGATCTGATTACATCTATCCTCACGAATCCAATCGCGTGATGCGGGAGATCCTCAAGGAAAATGGAGGATCGGTAGTTGGCGAGCGTTACCTCAACATCCGCGCGCGCCGGCAGGACTTTCTGCCCATCGTCAATGAAATCCGTCGCCTGCAACCAGATGTCATCTTCTCCACCGTCGTTGGCGATGGAACGGTGTTTCTCTATCAAGCCTATACCGAAGCCGGCCTTGATCCGCGCACCATGCCGATCGCAAGCCTCACCACGACGGAGGCCGAAATCCGCGCGATGGGGTTCGATGTCGGTGAAGGACATATCACCGCCGCACCTTATTTCGAAGGTGTTGCAGGAGATGATAACGCCGCTTTCGTCGCCAGATTCAAGAAGCGCTTCGGCGACGATTGCTCGACGAACATGTGTGTCGAGTCGTCGTACTTCCAGCTTCACCTGTTTGCAAAAGCACTCGAACATGCGAACACGCTCGATACCGACGTCTTGCGCGCCATGGTGCTGGGCACCACCTTCGACGCCCCACAAGGCCAGGTCACGGTCGATCCGCTGTCGGGACATACCGATCTGTGGACCCGGATCGGACGCGCCAACCGGCGCGGACAGTTTGAGATACTCGATCAGTCACAGTCCCCAGTTCACCCGGATCCTTTCCTTATCGGATACGGGCGCGCAATGGCCGGTGCGGAGTCATGACGATGAATGATCTCAGCAAGCCCAAGGTGAAGGTGGAAAACGTTGTGGGCGATCACAAATCCGTCGTCCAGGAACTGAACGGATTAACGGTTGTAGTAGTCGCGCCGCTTGATGATCAGATCGCGTTTCTGGTGCGCGAGTTGCAGCGCTTACGAATACGCGCGCGCCAGACCTGGCCAATGCCCGAGACGATTCCGGGCGACGCAGACGTCGTCTATTGCGAATATGCGCCCGATCTCGCGCGACGATTGCCGTGGATTCCCGGCGATGCGCGCTCGGCGCTCGTCGTCATCCTGCCGAACGGCGACCCGATTCAGGTCGAAGCCCTGGCTCATGCAACGCCGGAAGCCGTTCTGTCACGGCCCTTCAGCGGCAACGCCGTGGTTGCGAGTCTTGTGCTCGCGCGAAGCCAGTTCCGCTATGAGCAGCGTCTGCGCGCAAAGATCGAACGTCTCGATGAGAACCTCAGATCGATGCGCACCGTAGAGCGTGCGAAAGCGATCCTGATGACAACGCGACGCATGGCGGAGAACGAAGCTTACAGTTTCATTCGACGACAAGCGATGGACCGTCGCGTCTCAACAAGCGCTGTCGCCGCGGCGATAGTTGACTCGTTCGAATTGCTTGGCTACGATCAGCAACATTAATCCCCAATAGAGGGGATCGGCGGCGACACTGCCGCCAACTTTAACATCGGCAACAAAGCCCTCCCAATGCTCGCGTACTGCGCGCATCGGGAGGGCTTTTTTGTTTTTCAACAGGGGATGGAAATGAAACTGACGCGGCGACAACTCATTAGGAACACCGCAGCATTCGGCGCTTTTGCAAGCGCGGGCTTTCCACACATCTGGATCAAGAATGCGGATCTCGCTTCGGCCGCGGCCGGAGAAATCAAGGTCGGCGTGCTGTTTTCACTCACCGGGACAACGGCGATCATCGAGGAATCGCTCAACAAGGCCACGCTGCTGGCGATAGAAGAGATCAACGCGTCCGGCGGTATCAAAGGCATGAAGATCGTTCCGGTGGTGGAAGATCCTGCATCAGATCCCGCAACCTTCGCGGACAAGGCACGCAAGCTCGTCGTCGGCGACAAGTGTGTCAGCGTATTTGGCTCCTACACGTCGGCGAGCCGCAAAGCGGTGCTGCCGGTCTTCGAACGTCAGCATAATCTCTATTGGTATCCCACACTGTACGAGGGGCGCGAATGCTCCAAGAACGTGATCTACACCGGCGCCGTCCCCAATCAACAGCAGGACGAATTCATTCCCTGGCTGATCAACAAGTTCGGCAAGAAGTTCTACCTGATCGGATCGAACTACATCTATCCGAAAGAAGAGAACAATTACTGCAAGAAGCTGCTCCAGAAATACGGCGGCGAAGTCGTCGCGGAAGAATACGTTCCGCTCGGGCATTCCGAATTCTCGTCGGTCATCAACAAATTCAAATCGACGCAGCCGAACGTCATCTTCTCCACAGTGGTCGGCGATTCCGTGGTGGCGCTGCATCGGCAGTATCATGCTGCTGGCCTCGATCCCGAGAAGATGCCGATGGCGAGCTTGACGACGTCGGAAAACGAAGTCGCAGCGATGGGGGGCGAAGCGGCCGCCGGTCACTTCACCTCCGCGCCCTATTTCATGGTCTTCAAGTCGCCAGAAAACGAGAAGTTCGTGGCGGCCTACCAGAAGCGCTGGGGCGCAGACAAGGTGACCCACTTCGTCTCCGAGGCCTGCTACTTCCAGATCCATCTCTTCAAGCAAGCAGTCGAAAAGCTTGCGGTCAGCGATATCACGCCGCCGAACATCCGCGACGCCGTGAAAGGACAGGAAACCCTGGCGCCACAAGGCAAGGTCCGCATCGAGCCAGATAATCTGCACACATGGCTGTGGCCGAAGATCGCCCAGGCGCAATCGGACGGTCAGTTCAAGATTCTCGTGCAGGCCAAGGATTGGCTAAAGCCCCTGCCCTACGCAGCCTATCCCGGGCAGGTGTGCAGCGAAAAAGGTCTCGTCGTTCAAAACTGACGCGACGCCGGACGTGCGGCACAGTCGCACGCCCGGCGCGTCACACGCTATGCGGAGCATTGGCGAATGGACCAATTCATCCAGCAGTTTCTGACCGGCCTCAGCATCGGCTCCATCCTGCTGCTCGTCGCGATCGGTCTTTCGATCATCTATGGTGCGATGGGCATCATCAATCTCGCGCACGGCGAGTTCGTCATGCTGGGGGCCTACACGGCCTGGTTCCTGCAAGTTCAGTTCGGAATGGGATTGCTGACCAGTCTGGTCCCGATCTTCATTCTGGTTGCTGCCTTCGGATGGCTGATCGAACGTTTCGTGCTGAGTTTCCTGAATAATCGACCGCTCGACACTATTCTCGCCACCTGGGGCGTCGGCATCATGCTGCAGCAAGCCGTACGCCTGACCGCCGGCGGCGAGCTGCGCTACGTCAAAATGCCGGAAATTCTGTCGAACAGCGCAGACGTTCTCGGCGTTCAGATCTCGCTCTATCGCATCTTCCTGTTGGCGGCTTCGCTCGTCCTCTTCGCTGCGACATGGCTTCTGATGAACCGAACCACGGTCGGCATGAAGCTGCGTGCCATCATTCAGGATCGATCGGTCGCCGCCTCGTTCGGCGTCAATGCCCGGCGCATCTACGGCCTCACCTTCGCATACGGCGCAGGGCTCGCCGGCCTCGCGGGCGCGCTGGTGTCTCCGCTCAAAAGCGTCTCGCCTGAAATGGGCACCGGTTACGTGATCGATGCCTTCATGGTGGTCGTCCTCGGCGGCGTTCAGAGTCTCGTTGGCACCGTAGCAAGCGCCTTCGTGCTCGGCGAACTGTCGGGCGTCATTGCATTCCTGCAGAACGACACGGTCGCCAAGGCGACCGTTCTCCTTGCAATCATCGTGCTCATCCGGTTCAGGCCCCAGGGCATGTTTGCAACACGCGTCCGTGCCTAGTGGGTAGTTCAGAAATCATGATGCAACCTAAGTCTGCCGATCCCATGTCCCGCTATCGCCCCAGCGCGGAGCTGATTGCCATTCTCGCCGTCTGCGCGCTGTTCGTCGTGGTGCCGGCGCTGCTCAACAACGACTACCTGCTCAACAAGGTGGCGCGTTATCTGGTGCTCGGCATGCTGGCGATGTCGCTGTCGCTGTCCTGGGGTTATGCGGGGATTCTCAATCTCGGCCAGGCCATGAGTTTCGGCCTTGGCTCCTATGCCATGGCCATGACGCTGAAGTTGAAGACGGTGCCGGTTCATACCGGCCCGCAGGGATTGCCGGACTTCATGGTCTGGAACAACGTCGCTCAGTTACCATGGTTCTGGTGGCCGTTCGAATCGCAAACGTTTGCGATCCTCGCCGGCATCGCGATCCCGGCGGCGGTTGCGGCGGTGCTCGGCTGGTTCATGTTTCGCGGTCGCGTCACCGGCGTTTACGTCGCCATCATCACGCTGGCGGCGATGGTGGTGCTCAATCTTGTCATCATCGATCAGCAGCAGTACACCGGCGGCTTCAACGGCATCACCGATCTCGCGCAACTTGAGCTGTTCGGAATCGCGTTCGATGCCTATGGCCGCTCGACCTACTACCTCGTGACGATTTGCATGGCCGCAGCGCTGCTCGGCGCCTATGCTTTCACGCGCACGAAAGCTGGACTGATCATTCAGGCGATCCGCGATCACGAGAGCCGCGTGCGATATTTCGGCTACGACGTCGGCGCCTATCAGATCGTCGCCTTCGCATTGTCGGCGGCAATCGCCGGGCTTGCCGGCATGCTCTACACCATCGTGATGGAGTTTGCCTCGCCAACCTTTCTCGGCGTGCAACTCAGCCTTTCCGTCGTGGTGTGGTGTGCGGTCGGTGGGCGCCAAAGCCTACTCGGTGCCCTGCTCGGCGCGATCCTCGTCGCCGGCGTTCAAGGCGCGTTGTCCGAATCGGCGACATTCTTGGAGACTTGGACACTCGTGATGGGAGGATTGTTCGTCCTCATCGTGCTGTTCCTCCCGAAAGGATTGGCCGGACTGGTGTCGTCGCTATGGACCCTGATCCGGCGGCGCTCGTTCCGCCCGTTTCGCGGCGTCCACCAGATCGAACAGACGGAGGGCGGCGCATGAATCCGTATCTGCAACTGAGCAGCGTGACGGTGAGCTTTAACGGCTTTCTTGCTCTGAACGATCTCAATCTCGACGTCAGCAAAGGCGAACTGCGCTGTCTGATCGGTCCCAACGGCGCCGGAAAAACAACAGCCCTCGATCTCATCTGCGGTAAGATCAAGCAATCGACAGGGTCGATTACCTTCAACGGTACGATCCTTGACGGTCTCGAGGAACATCGCATCGCGCGCGCCGGCATCGGGCGCAAATTTCAGGTGCCGAGCGTCTTTCGCGACCTGACGGTCGGCGACAATCTGCGTGTTGCATGCGCGCAGCGTCCCAGCGTCTTCAGCAACTTGCGTCCCGGTCATCGTCAGGCGGACAACGAAGCAGTAGAGCGTCTCGCCGAACTTGTCGGATTGACCGACCAACTCAAAAAGCCGGCCGCGTTTCTTTCGCACGGCCAGACGCAATGGCTCGAGATCGGAATGCTCGTTGCCCAGAATGCGGCGCTCATTCTGATGGATGAGCCGACTGCGGGCATGACCGCACAGGAAACCCGCAAGACCGCGGATCTGTTTCTACGCCTCAAGGGCCGTCACACACTAATCGTTGTCGAGCATGACATGGGTTTCGTCAAAGCCATCGGCGACGTGATTTCGGTGATGCATCTCGGACAGCTTCTGGCGCAAGGCTCAGCCTGCGAGATCGAAGCAAATCCTGCGGTGCGCAAAGCCTATCTTGGCCGAGGAGGCATCACCAATGCTTGAGATGTCTCACGTCGACGCTTTCTACGGTAACAGCCGCGCCCTGCAGGGCATCAATCTTCAGGTCGGCGCCGGCGATTTTCTCGCGGTGCTTGGCCGCAATGGCGTCGGTAAGACCACGCTGATGCGCACGATTCTCGGCCTGATGGATCGCGCGACCGGCGCCATTGTGCTTGATGGCGAGGATATCTCGCTCCTCCCGACGCACCGCCGCGCCAAGGCGGGCGTCGCCTATGTCCCACAGGGCCGCGGAATCCTGCCGCGCTTTACCGTGAAGGAAAATCTCACGCTCGGGACCTTCGCCGCCGGTGAAAGCAATCACGATCTCGAGGGTTGGGTGATCGACCTTTTCCCGATGCTGAAGGAATTCATGCGGCGATACGGCGGCAATCTCTCGGGTGGCCAGCAGCAGCAACTGGCGATCGCCCGCGCGCTGCTGGCGCAGCCAAAGGTCATCCTGCTCGACGAACCGACGGAAGGCATTCAGCCCAATATCGTCGAACAGATCGAGGAGGTCATCATTCGTCTCAACCGAGAGCGCAGCATCACCGTGATCCTAGTCGAGCAGAACGTCGCCTTCGCCCGAAGAGCCGCGACCCGGTTCGCATTTCTCGAGAAAGGACGAGTGGTGGCGAACGGAATGATCTCCGAACTCTCCGACGATCTCATTCAACGGCATCTGGCAGTCTGACCGGATGCCGCACGATCACCTCATCTCTCATCAAACCCAAGGAGCCTGAAGATGTTGCACGGGGATATTTCAAGCAGCAAGGACACGGTTGGTGTTGCTGTCGTGAACTACAAGATGCCGCGCCTGCATACCAAAGCAGAGGTGTTGGCGAATGCACGGAACATCGCGTCGATGGTCGAGGGGATGAAGGTCGGTCTGCCTGGCATGGACCTCGTCATCTTCCCGGAATATTCGACGCATGGCATCATGTACGATTCCAAGGAAATGTACGAAACCGCCTCCAGCGTTCCCGGCGAAGAAACCCAGATTTTCGCCGATGCCTGCCGCAAAGCGAAAACATGGGGCGTCTTCTCCCTGACCGGCGAGCGGCACGAGGAGCATCCCAACAAGGCGCCGTATAACACCCTCATCCTGATGAATGACAAAGGCGAGATCGTGCAGAAGTATCGCAAGATCATGCCGTGGGTGCCGATCGAGGGCTGGTATCCGGGCAACTGCACTTACGTTTCGGAGGGTCCGAAAGGTCTCAAGATCAGCCTGATCATCTGCGACGACGGAAACTATCCGGAGATCTGGCGCGACTGCGCGATGCGTGGGGCAGAACTGATCGTGCGTTGCCAGGGTTACATGTATCCAGCCAAGGAGCAGCAGATTCTGATGGCCAAGGCGATGGCTTGGGCTAACAATTGCTACGTCGCGGTGGCGAATGCGTCCGGGTTCGACGGTGTGTATTCCTACTTCGGCCATTCGTCGATCGTCGGGTTCGACGGGCGAACTCTTGGCGAATGCGGGACCGAGGAAAACGGCATCCAGTTCGCGCAACTGTCAACGTCACTGATCCGCGATGCCCGGCGCACCGGCCAGTCTAACAATCATCTCTTCAAACTCGTGCATCGTGGCTACACCGGCATGATCAATTCCGGCGACGGATCGCGCGGCGTCGCCTCCTGTCCGTATGATTTCTACAAGAAGTGGATCGCCGATCCGGACGGCACCCGCGAAATGGTCGAAGCCATGACGCGTCCGACCGTCGGCACCGACGAATGCCCGATCGAGGGCTTGCCGAACCAGAAGACAGCACATCGCTGATCTCCATTGCAGGAGGTTGGGTGGACAATCCGCCCAACCTCCTGTCGAACCTGGACGCGTATGATGCCCGACGAAGTGACAGCTCTCGATCAATACCGCCTTCTCGACGAACCTTACTATCGCGCTGTCGGCCAAGAGATCGATCTCTTCGCGGCTGCTTACGCCAGCCGGATGCCGGTGATGCTCAAAGGGCCGACCGGCTGCGGCAAGACCCGCTTCATCGAACATATGGCATGGCGGCTCGGAAAGCCGCTGGTCACAGTGGCATGCCACGAGGATATGACGGCGTCGGATCTCGTCGGCCGCTGGCTGCTCGACACGGAAGGAACCGTATGGCGCGACGGACCGCTGACGACTGCCGTTCGTGGCGGTGCAATCTGCTATCTCGATGAGATCGTCGAGGCACGCCAGGACACGACGGTCGTAATCCACCCGTTAACTGACGATCGGAGAATTCTCCCGTTGGAGAAAAGTGGCGAACTTGTCCATGCGCATCCGGATTTTCAACTCGTCATCTCCTACAATCCCGGCTACCAAAGCGCGATCAAGGACTTGAAGGAATCCACCAAACAACGCTTCGCTGCGCTCGACTTCGGCTATCCGGAGATGCCGATCGAGACCGAGATCGTTCGACGTGAGGCGAAAGTCAAAACCGACGTCGCTGAGCTGCTGGTAAAGATCGCAGAGCTTAGCCGAAACCTCAAAGGACAAGGCTTGGACGAAGGCGTATCGACACGCATGCTGATCAATGCCGGCCGTCTTGTCAGGCAAGGCATCGTGATCGACGAGGCGTGTGAGGTCACTCTGGTGACGCCCCTCACTGACGACATCGACATGCGAAGGGTGCTGCGCGACGCCATAGCCGCGTGCGTACCGTAACGGGGTGATACGTTGACCGCCGCACAGATTGCCTCATTGTCCAGCTTTCGTGCCGAGCGGCGGCTTCAGGTTCTTCTCAGGCCATATGATGATCTTGAACAGACATTCATAGCGGCACATCGCAGCATCGAAGTTCGCGGGGCATCCGCAGAGGTCGCGGCGTGGTGCGAGTCAATTGTCGGCTTGCTCGAACTCAATCTCGGTGCGCCTACACTTCGCACTTTTCTGAATTTATCCGAGCGATGGCCGCAGGCCCGGTCGCTTGCTGATCTGATCGCTATTGCCGGGTCGCTGCACGGGATTGGCAGAGAGGCAGGCAGTGCCGCTACACAGACGTTGCTTGATGGGTTGCTGACATACCTGCACAGAATCCCTCAACCGACCGATCTTCGCCGGCTGCTGAACGCTCTCTCGCAGCTCGCCGGTCAAGCTCCCGAATCCGTCACACTCGTGGCGTCGCGACTCAACCGTCTTCTTGAATGCCTGGATGTTTCCGGCTTCGAGATATGGCTGACGGCCGGGTTGCGAGCTCACGGTACCAACACACGAAAACGTCGCGAGTACTTCGCGATCGATGATCCGTTGTCCTCGTCATCGACGATCGATGAATTCTCACGCCTCGAACGACGCCTGACAATGGGCATGGCCGCGCTGTGGAATCGACGCCCGATGTTTCGACCGACAAAAATGCGGCGATCCAGCCTTGTCGGTGGCCTCATCGGCCTCCCGGAGCATTTCCTGGGCGTATCCGGCGACGCATCCGATCGACTGTATCAGGCAGCACTGTCTCATGCCGGTGCGCATCTTGCTTTCTCAGGATCACCGTTCCCAGTCGGAAAACTCAAGCCGCTCCAGATCGTGCTCGTATCGCTGATCGAGGATGCCCGCGTCGAGCAACTGGCGATGCGGCAAATGCCCGGGTTGGGGCGGCTGTGGCGTCCGTATCATGTGGCACAGGCGTCGGGGCAATCGACGGCGGCTGATCTGCTGGCACGATTATCGCGCGCATTGATCGACCCGTCGTACCGTGACGATCACGGCTGGATCGAAAAAGGACGTTTGCTGTTTGCCGAGGCCATGCCCGACTGGCACGATCCGGAAATTAGCCGCCGGATAGGAGGCCTGCTCGGCAACGACATCGGACAAATGCGGTTGCAGTTCAACCCGCGAACTTACGTCGTCGAACCATCCTATCGGGACGACAACATGGGCTTGTGGGATTTTGGCGATCAACAGGGCGAACTCACCGAAGTCATCGAAATCGGAGCTGAATCGGTTCGCCTCGAACAGAAAGAGCGAGACGACGGTAAACCGAATGACCGGATCGACAAAGCAAGTCCCCGTGCGCGGCCGCAGCAGGCTGTCGAGGCGGAAGGCGTTGTGGTCGCCCGCTATCCGGAGTGGGACCACGTGTTGGGGCTTCTTCGCCCCAACTGGGTGACAGTGAGGGAGACCGACTCCGATATCATGATCCGGCCACCCGAACCGATGCCCGTCGGGTCGGATATGATTGCGCAACGCATGATGATCATCGCGCGCGGCGCGGCGATCGGCCGCCGCATTCGCGAGAAGCGACAAAGCGAAGGAGAGATTCTTGATCTCGACGCCTGTGTGGCTGCGGCCGTCGCGCGGCGCGGCGGATTGCCTCCCGAAAATCGTGTATTTCAACGAGAAACTCCCGGACCTCGCGATCTCGCTCTGCTGCTATTGCTGGATATGTCGCAATCCACGGCCGACAAAGGCCGCGATGGCCAATCCCTGCTTGCCATTGAGAAAGATACGGCATCGATTTTGGGGGCGGCTTTCGAAGCCGCCGGCGACGCGCTGGCAATCCACGCATTCAACTCAGACGGTCGCGAGAAGGTGCGCTACGTTCGATTAAAAAACTTCACGGATATGATGGATGCAATCGTCAGCAGGCGCCTTGCAGCAATCCGCAGCGAACATTCCACCCGGCTGGGGGCCGCACTTCGCCACGCGGGCAGCTATCTGCAGCAACAGCGCACTTTCCGCCACGTTCTGGTCGTGCTGACAGACGGCGAGCCTTCCGACATCGATGTGCACGACCCGACATATCTTGTCGAAGATGCGCGACAGGCCGCGCAAACTCTACGCCGTTCCGGAATCGACGTGCTGGCTTTCGGACTGGGACAAGGATCGTTTTATTCGCTCGACCGCATCGTTGGCAGCAAGTGCGCGTTTCGTGTGCCACGTATCGAAACGCTGCCGGAACGCATGATCCAACTCTATGCGAGATTGAAGGCATAACTCTCCTGTCGCAGAATAGTCTCACGCCAGATGGTTGGGGAACCGATTACTTTCGTCAGCGGATCTGAATATTCCTGCCTGAAACTCCGAGTAAGTGCACGTCAGCGGCATTTCGCCAAACGAGACCCGACGGCCTCGCGGAGCGCACTCGTCATCATCCCTGAAGCATTGATGGTGGTTGCAACGAGCACTCGGCGCTTAATGTCCGAATAAAGTTCCGATTAAGACCATGACATAGAGGAATCATTCGGCATCGTTGCGCCTACTTAATTCAACGACTACCGCCAGGAACGACGTCGTTTTTGCCTTGTTATTGAGGAGGGCAATCAAGAAAGAGGAGAGAGACATGATACGCAGCCGATTTATGACGTCCATCGCAGCCTTGGCGCTGTTAGCCGGAACAGGCATGGCTTTCGGCCAGAGTCCCGGTGGCGCCAAGGAAACGCCTTCGACCGGAACCTCCACGCAGCATTCACCATCCACCGCGCCTCAATCGGGTTCGGATTCCTCACACACGCAAATGAACCGGAGCCAGCCGTCGGAGAATTCCCGCGGGAATACTCCGCGTCAGGAATCCACACAATCCGGTGAAAGCGGAAGAGGTTCGCACCAGAATGCGCAGGATATGCGTTCGAATGAAATGAAGGGCCATCAGTCCAGCGAGGAGCGCTCGAAAGGCGACCGGACAAAGAGTTCCGAGACCGAGCGGATGCGTAAGAACGACAATATGAATGCGGAGCGTCGCGGCACTGACACGCAAAACAGTACGCAACGTTCGGAAACCCGCTCGCAGACTACGACTGGCCAGGCTGGCGCAGGCGCCAAGCTGTCAACCGAGCAGCGCACCAAGATCACCAGCGTCATCCGCGAGCAGCACGTCCAGCCGGAAGCGAATGTCACATTCAACATTTCGGTCGGCACTCGCGTTCCGCGGACGGTGCACTTTCATCCACTTCCAGCCGATATCGTAACGGTTTATCCGGATTGGCGTGGCTACGAGTTTTTCCTGGTTCGTGACCAAATCATCGTCGTCAACCCGCACACGTATGAGATCGTGGCGGTGCTTGAAGCCTGATCGACAATGAACCCACCCTGCATCGCCATCGTTTCTAGATCGATGCAGACCTCGAGATCATTGATGGAGCCGAAGTTGACGCTTTGGCTCCATCGCACATCAAGCCCTGTTGCGGGAAGATCGGCAAGCTCGGCTTGCCTAGACCGCAACGGTCGCCGCTCTACATCCGCTTGGCGACTTCCTCAAGCATCACTTCGGTCGCACCGCCACCGATCGTGAGAATGCGCACATCGCGGGGCCATACGCTCGATCGGTGTACCGATGACGAATCCGGTGCCGCCATGAAGTTGCAGGCAGCCGTGGACAACTTCCTGCAACGTCTCGCATGCACAAGCCTTGAGCATCGAGACTTCCTGGAGGAGATGGCAATGGCACAAGTGCTATCGCCTGTCGGGCTGTCGGTCGAACGGACGGGCGTCGAGATTCCGACGACTGTAGTTCCACAATTCCTGCCGACGCCGAGGCGCTGTCCAAAGTTCAATCGGCGCATGAGACGCGTCGGACGTGACAGCGACGATCGCGCATACGGCCCGTCCGACCGTCCGTCGACGAACGACCCACTTGGTCAACGTTTGAACGCCCCTATGACGCTCGGTCGTCTTGGTCGTCATGCACGCACCTTTGCTGACAATCATCGATCACGATTGCCAAGAAGCCACACGTCAATTGTATCAAATTATCGCTGCGCGTGCAGTGATGGATTGACTAGCCGAAGCGCACCCTCCAGTCTCAAGACGAAGATAGTCATCGACACATCTTTGAAATTTCGCGCGGAGGAAATCGAGTACCATGAACATGTACGCCACCACATCGACCGGCTTCGGCCTCAACCCGAACGACGAACTCAACGACCTCCGCATGTCGGAGAAGGCGCGACCGCTTTATGACCACGTCCGCAAGTTCCTGAAGGAAACGGTTGCACCGGTTCAGGTGGAATACGAGGCAGCCGGCAAGGGCAAGACCGACCGCTGGAGCTTCACTGACAAGCAGCTTGAGCTGCTCGCCAAGATCAAGGGACAGGCGAAGTCGGAAGGTCTCTGGAACTTCTTCCTGCCGGACTCCGAGACCGGCGAAGGTCTCTCGAACCTTGATTACGCCTTCATCGCCGCCGAACTCGGCAAGTATCCGCTCGGCTCGGAATCGATGAACTGCTCGGCGCCTGACACCGGCAACATGGAGGTGCTGGAGCGGGTCGGTACCAAGGAGCAGAAGAAGCAGTGGCTGGAGCCGTTGCTGAACGGCGAAATCCGTTCCGCCTATGTGATGACCGAGCCAAACGTCGCTTCGTCCGACGCCAAGAACGTCTCCACCACCGCGCGTCTCGAAGGCGACGAGTGGGTCATCAACGGCGAGAAATACTACATCTCCGGCCTCGGCGATCCGCGCTGCAAGATCCTGATCGTAATGGTGAAGACCAATCCAAACGCCGCGCCGAGCAAGCAGCAGTCGCAGATCCTGGTGCCGGTCAACACACCGGGCGTCGAGGTGATCGGGCCGATGCATGTATTCGGTCACGACCATGCGCCGCGCGGTCACATGCACATGCGTTTCAATAATGTCCGCGTGCCGAAGGAGAACATCCTGCTCGGCGAAGGACGCGGCTTCGAGATCTCGCAACTCCGCCTCGGTCCCGGCCGTATCCATCATTGCATGCGCACTATCGGCAAGGCGGAGAAGGCGCTCGACCTGATGGTCGAACGCGGCCTCACCCGCGAAGCCTTTGGTAAAAAGATCGCGCATCTGGGCGGCAACCTTCAGATCATCGCGCAGGCGCGTTGCGAGATCGAAGCGATGCGGCTGATGGTGCTGAAGGCCGCCAAGGCGATGGACGTGCTCGGCAACAAGGAAGCGCGCGTCTGGGTCTCAATGGTCAAGGCCATGGTGCCGGAGCGCGCTTGCCGCATTATCGACCAGGCAATCCAGATGCACGGCGCCACCGGCATCTCAAACTGGACGCCGCTCGCCGAGATGTACATGGACGTGCGCCACCTGCGCTTCGCCGATGGCCCGGACGAGGTCCACTGGATGGTGGTCGGCCGCAACGAGCTGAACCGCGCCTGAACTGCGCAAACCACGAAAAGGCCCGGACACCGTCCGGGCCTTTTCTATTTCGTGCGTCGCGCCCTTAATCCAGAATGCTCTTGTAGTTGTCCGAGAACACATCACGGCCGATGATGAGCCGCATCACTTCCGAGCTGCCGGCGAGAATGCGGTTGACGCGGGCGTCGCTGAACATACGGCTGATCGGATATTCGTCCATGAAGCCCGCGCCGCCGTGCAACTGCACGCCGAGATCGAGCATCTTCCATTCCGCCTCGGACGCCATCATCTTGGCTTTCGCACCCATGTTGGTGGTGAGACGCCCGGCGTTGTGCTCGGCCACACAGTGATCGACATAGACCTGCACGAGGTCGATCTCGGCATCCATCTCCGCCATGCGGAACTGGGTGTTCTGCTGCTCGGAGAGCGGCTTTCCGAACAGCTTGCGGTCCATCACGTAGTCGCGCGTGATGTCGAAGGCCCGGCGCGCGTTGGAAATGCAGCCGACGGCCGAAATCAGCCGCTCCTCGGCAAGGCCCTGCATCAAATAATAGAAGCCCTTGCCCGGCTCGCCGAGCACGTTTTCCTTCGGCACCTTCACGTTATTGAAGAATAGTTCGGCGGTGTCTTGTGCCGGCATGCCCATCTTCTTGAGATTGCGGCCGCGCTCGAAACCTTCCATGCCGCGCTCGACGATGAGCAGCACCATGGCGTGTTTCTTCTCCGCGCCCGCGAGCTTGGCAGCCACGATGACGACGTCCGAATTGATGCCGTTGGAGATGTAGGTCTTCGAGCCGTTGAGCAGGAAGTGATCGTCCTTGTCCTCGGCCGTGGTGCGCATCCCGGCGAGATCGGAGCCCGCGCCGGGCTCGGTCATGGCGATGGCGAGAATGGTCTCGCCGCTGACGCACTTCGGCAAGAAGCGTTCGCGCTGCTCCTCGGAGCCGAAGCGCTGGAAGTAAGGACCGACCAGCCGGCTGTGCAGCGTATTGAACCAGCCGTGGTCACCGGAGCGTGCGGTTTCCTCGATGATGATCTGCTCGTAGCGGAAATCGGTATCGCCCATGCCGCCGTATTTCTCATCCGGCCAGATCATCAGGAAGCCCTGATCACCCGCTTTCTTGAAGGCGTCGCGGTCAACGATGCCGGCTTCGCGCCATTTCTCCATATGCGGGCTAATCTCGCTCGCCAGGAATTTCCGGTAAGCCTCGCGGAAAATGAGCTGGTCTTCGGTGAAATTGCGCATCGATGGCCCTTGAATGAAACTGTCACGAGAAAACGCGATCCGCTCACAGCGAGACGGATCGCGTTTCGATTTCTATGTCGTCATCGCAATTGTCGACGGCAGAAGACGCAAGGCTTACTTGCCCTTCCAGTTCGGCGCGCGCTTCTCGGCGAAAGCGGCCGCGCCTTCGCGCGCGTCCTCGGACGTGAAAATCGGCGCAACGATGTCCTGTTGCTTCTTCCACATCTCGTCTTCGGTCCAGAGCCGCGACTGCACGACGACCTGCTTGGACGCCTTCACCGCAAGCGGGCCGTTGGCGCCGATCGTCTTCGCCAGTTCAAGCGCGGCGTCGAGCGCTGCGCCATCGGTGAGGCGATTGATGATGCCGAGTTCGTAGGCGCGCTCCGCACCGAAGAACTCGCCGGTGAGCGCATATTCCATCGCCACCCTGAACGGCATCTGGCGCGGCATCCGGATCAATCCGCCGGCGGCGGCGGCAAGACCCCGCTTCACCTCGGGAATGCCGAACTTGGCGTTGCGGTTGGCGACGATCATGTCGCACGACAACGCGATCTCCATGCCACCCGCGAGCGCATAGCCATCCACCGCCGCGATCAACGGCTTCTTCGGCGGCGCTTCAGCGAGACCGGCGAAGCCGCGCCCCGGAACGAAAGGCCGCTCCCCCTTCAGGAAGCCCTTGAGATCCATACCAGAGCAGAACGTGCCGCCCGCTCCGGTGACGATGCCGACGGCCAGGCTGTCATCCGTATCGAGCTTGTCCATCGCCGCCGCCACGGCCTTCGCGAGCGCAAGATTGACGGCGTTCTTCGCTTCCGGGCGATTCAAGGTGACGATCAGAATCGGACCGCGAACTTCGGTGAGAACTGGGTTTTCATCGGACATTTGTTTCGACTCCAGTGATTGCTTGACACGCGATGCATTCGATTTGGATCGTCATGGCCCGGCATAGCCGTTCGAAGAACGACGTCGCTCCCGCTCGCCTATGTCCCGGCCACCACGTCTTTGAACTCGTATTAAAGACATGGATGCCCGGCATAAAGCCGGGCATGACGATGTTGCTTGTTCAACCTGTCTCTATCCGGCCTTAGCGCGGCGCCATGCGGATGGCGCCGTCGAGGCGGACGTCCTCGCCGTTGAAGTAGCCGTTGGTGATCATGGTCAGCGCCAGATGCGCATATTCCTCCGGCATTCCGAGACGCTTCGGGAACGGCACCGAGGCGCTCAGCGCCGCCTTGACGTTGTCCGGCGCGCCTTGCAGCAGCGGGGTGTTGAAGATGCCCGGCAGGATGGTGTTGACGCGAATGCCTTCGCTCATCAGGTCACGCGCGACCGGCAAGGTCAGGCCGACCACGCCGGCCTTCGAGGCCGAATAGGCGGCCTGTCCCATCTGCCCGTCCTCAGCCGCAACCGAGGCGGTGTTGACGATGGCACCGCGCTCGCCGTGCTCCAGCGGCTCCAGCGACAGCATTCCCTTCGCCGACTTGGCGATGCAGCGGAAGGTGCCGACGAGGTTGATCTGGATGATGCGGTTGAAGGCATCGATCGGGAAGTGGGTAGCTTCGCCGGTCTTCTTGTCGCGACCGGCGGTCTTCACCGCGTTGCCAGTGCCGGCGCAGTTGATCAGGATGCGCTCCTGGCCGTGCGCCGCGCGCGCCTTGGCAAAGCCGGCATCGACCTGCTCGTCGGAGGTGACGTCGACCTTGCAGAACACGCCGCCAATTTCCTTGGCGACGGCTTCGCCCTTCTCCTCGTTGAAGTCGAACAGAGCGACCTTCACGCCATAGGAGGCAAGCGCTCGCGCAGTGGCCGCGCCAAGGCCCGAGGCGCCGCCGGTGACAACGGCGGCGACCGAAGAGTCAAGTTTCATGATGTCAAATCCCTTTGCGTTCAGATGCGTTCGATGATGATGGCGGGAGCCATGCCGCCAGCGGCGCACATGGTGACGAGGCCGTAACGTCCGCCGCTGCGCTCCAGTTCGTCGAGCGCGGTGCCGATCAGAATCGAGCCAGTGGCGCCGATCGGATGACCGAGCGCGATGGCGCCACCGTTGATATTGACCTTCGCGCGGTCGAGCTTGAGGTCGCGGATGAACTTCTCGGCGACCACCGCGAAGGCCTCGTTGATTTCCCAGACGTCGATGTCCTTGGTGGTGAGGCCGGCCTTGGCCAGCACCTTCTTCGCCGCCGGCACCGGCGCGTTTAGCATCAGCGTCGGATCGTCACCCTGGTTGGCATAGGCGACGATGCGGGCGCGCGGCTTGAGGCCGTGCTTGTCGGCATAATCCTTCGAGGTGATGAGCAGCGCGGCCGCGCCATCGACCACGCCGGAGCTGTTGCCGGCGTGATGCACGCCTTTCCACTGGAGATCCGGATAGCGGCGCTGGATCTGCTTCTTGAAGGTGACGCCGCCGCCCATGTCGTAGTCGGCCAACTGCTCGAAGCTCGGCTTCAGCGAGGCAAGCCCCTCGGCGGTGGTTTCCGGGCGCGGGAATTCCTCGCGGTCGAGCGCGACGCTGCCGTCGGGATTGAGCACCGGGACGACAGACTTGGCGAAGCGGTTCTCGTCGATCGCCTTCTTGGCGCGCTGCTGGCTGACCAGCGCCAGCGCATCGACCGCTTCACGCGAGATGCCTTCCTGCGCCGCGATGGCGTCGCCGCAAACACCCTGATGCGACTGCGGGTGAACTTCATCGAGCTGCGGATTGCCCGCGCCCATCAAGCGCGGCGCCATCTTGGCGGCGGCGCGTTCGGCGGCGAGCGCCTGCTGATAGCTCATCATCTCGGTGCCGCCGGCGATGACGCAATCTTCCATGCCCGACATCACCGACGCCGCCGCGAGGTTCACCGAGGTGATGCCGCCGCCGCAGAAGCGGTCGAGCGTGGTGCCGCTGGCCTTGATGTCATAGCCGGCGGCGAGCGCCGACATGCGACCGAGATCGCCGCCCTGCTTACCTTCCTGCGTCGAGGTCGACCAGATGATGTCGTCGACGGTCGCGGTGTCGAGCTTGTTGCGCTCCTTGATCGCCTTCAACACGGTCGAAGCGAGGTTCTGCGGATGCAGGTGCGACAGCGCGCCCTTGCCCGGCTTGCCAATGCCGCGCGGGGTCCGGACGGCGTCAATGATGTATGCGTCAGACATGCGTTTTCCTTCGTGTTGCATGGTGTTGTTGGATTAGAGCGGAGAGACCGTCAATTCCGCCGCAAGGTGCGAGACGTCATATTGTTGTTGCCAGCGATGTCGCCCGAACACCCGGCTCCTCCGCGGGTAAAGCCAGAATCGAGCGCGGCACTCAACATCGGATATCCCCGGCTGGCGAGCATCAGGCGCACCCTTTCCACTTGGTCCGTCATCTGGCTTTAGTTAAATGATTAATTAGTTGATCAGCTAATTAAAATGCGGCCGGGCCTCCGTGTCAACCACAACAGCTAACCGCCGACGACCGATCCCGCGTTGAAAAACACCATATGTCCGGCGATAGATGAGAGTTCGCGATCGGCTTTCCGAATCGACACAACCCGGTGCGGTTCACAGATTTTATCGCGAAGGTCCGCGGGAGCGGTCGAAACGCACGGGCCTGGACGGAAAGGTCCAATAGGAAGGAGCCCCGTACCCGCAGGGGTTGTAACGACCTTAATGAGTGTTGGTCTTTTGCCAACGCTCAAGCGCATCGGCTGACACCTTGCCGGGATATTGCTCCTTCTCCACGGGCTGCTTCCAGGGCTCGTTCGTTTGCTTCATTGAATCCGAACCGGGCGCTTTTGGCGCCTCCTTCGCAAGCGGCCGCTTAGCCGATTCTCCGCTGTCGGCATTCGTCAGCGCTTCCATCAGTCCATGCACCGATGGTGGCGCGGTACCAGCCTCGATTTCAGCCATATGCTTGTAGGTGTCCGCCATACGGTTCAACCGATTGCGGATGTTGGGATCATCTTCCTGCTCTGCACGCTTATGCAGATCATCCGCCTGACGGATCAGTTCCTTCACTTCGACCATGGCGCATCTCCCGGGCTTGCTGAATCTGATCAACGTCGAAATCGCGAAGCAGTTGCCTCCATTCACGGATTGAAACCGGAACCTCAGGAACAGGTACGTCAACGCGCGTGGCGCCTATTTCGACCTCGATCGCTGCGCCAGCAAGCATCGTTTGCCGATACGCACGCCGCAACGGCGGAACGCTTCTCAATCTCCTGCGCTTAACCGCTATCGGCAGCATGAAAGGTATGGCCATGCGTCGTCCGAAACCGACGGGTTCAAAGCTCGGCCAGACCATCCTCGTGATCGCTCTGCTTGCCATTCTGATCCTTACCATCGTTTGGGCGATATCGGCCTGGAATGCGAGCGCTGGCGCGCCGATGGGGAAGCACGGCTGGATCGCACTTGCGCTCGGAACGTTCTTTTCGCTCGTGATCGGCGGCGGGCTCATGGCGCTCATGTTCTTCAGCAGCCGCAGCGGCCATGACGAGATCGCGGACCCATTTCGGCCGAAAGACGAACCTCCCTCCGAGCAATAAAGCATCGGCGAACTGCTTTCCCGTCGGCGGCTTCTCGTATCTTGCAGTATCGGCTAGGAAGCGTTCGCGAACCTTGCCTCCATCGCGCGCCGCGTCATCACCGTGTCGTTGGATCGATCGATCTCGACATCGTCCCAAGTCACGACCGCGCCATGGACGATATCGCGCGTGAGCTTCACATGATGCGCGAGGCCGATCGGCAACGCGCCGATTCTCAAGCTGTCGCGCGCCGGCATCAGCTTGCCCCACACTGTGTAGCCGCCTTCGCCGTCAAGCATTTCCCCAGCCCTGAGGTCGCGTTTGGCGACGGCCGCGACATCACCGCGAAAGCCGCGCGGTTGCCCCGTCGGCTCGCCACGCAGTGCCGCCGACAACACCGAGATGTTCAGCTCGAGTCCGATCAGATGATAGGGCTTGCACATCGCCGCAAAACGTCCGCTGGCGTCGGTCTTCAATCCGTACTGCTTGAAGCAATCGGCGGCGTAATCGTTCGGCGCCTCCAGTACCACGTAAACGCCCCAGCGCAGATCGCGAAACACCGGGCGGCTATCGCGTTCCACCGACGACACCACTTCGACCATACCGGAGCGATCTAGCACACCGCCTTGATCACGCGGACGCATGATGTGCGGCAGATCGTCGACCCCGCAGGGTGGAAATTTCAGTCCCGCTTCGGGAACATCCAGTCCCGTTGCATTAGCGATCGCGGCCATCTCGATGGCGGACTTGGTGCCGTCGAGAAAAGAATTGAACATCTGCGGATTCATGCCGGCGGATTGCGCTTCCGCCGCAGTCAATCCGTAGTGCTGCCACACATCCTTCGGCGTGACGTCGTGATAGACCGGCAGATACTTCGTACCCTTGCCGGCAGCGACCACCTTGAAGCCGGTGGCGCGCGCCCAGTCGACCATCTCGGCGGTCAATGCAGGCTGATCCCCGTAAGCCAGCGAATAGACCACGCCCGCGTTGCGCGCTTCTTCCGCCAGCAGTGGCCCCGCCAGCACATCGGCCTCGACATTGACAATGACGATATGTTTGCCAGCCGCAATCGCCGCACGAGCATGGCGTATCCCAACGGCGGGATTGCCGGTGGCTTCGATCACCACCTCGACCGTGCTGCCCTTGATCGCCGCCACACCGTCGGTCGTGAATGTGGTCGCGTCGACCAATGCGCGATCCCAACCCACGGTGCGGCAAGCTTCGCGCGCTCGCTCCGGATCGAGATCAACGATGGTTGCGACCTCCAGCCCGGGCGTATGTGGCACCTGCGCCAGAAACATCGACCCGAACTTGCCAGCACCGATCAGTACAACGCGAACGGGTTTTCCCGCGGCGTGGCGGGTTTGCAGGAGGTGATGGAGATTCATGAAACTGATCCGGTGAGACGTTACTTCAAAGTGGTTCAAACGATTCAGATCATCATGGCAGGGCTCTGCCCCGCCATTCACATTTCGGTGCTGCGAAGGAGCGAACGTGGATGCCAGCGGCATCGGTATCTTCGGCGCTTTGTGCATCGCCACCCTGCATCGCCGCCTGATCTGGGTCAACATCAAGGCCTGGAGCGGGGCGGCAGGTGTCCTCCGGCTAACAATTTGGAAGCCTGAACCCGCTTCGGGTCATGACCCCGATCATCCCCTGAATCGGCCTTGATTGCAGACGCCGAACCATGCCGCTGCATCGGCTTTTTAAGGGAAAGGATATCCATCGACCCGAGGCCGCGCGAAGACGATCGCCTGGTGCGGGATTTCTATCTGTTTCAGGTCAAGTCGCGCGCCGAGTCCAAGGGCGAATGGGATCTCATGAAGCCGATCGAGAAGCTGACCGGCGACGAGGCATTCCGGCCGCTTTGCACTTTTACCGTTTCCTTGTCGAGATGACGCGGATCGGCGAGACTGTGTAGCATCTCAACAACACAAGAATTTGCGTCGAGGCATTACCCGGGAGGATGCGATTCGCGACGATGCGGCGCAATCCAGCCCATTGTGAAGGACGGCGGCGGGAATCGCTGCGACCGATCGCTCGCGAAGGAGCATTACCGCTGCTCCATACGCACCCTGATCGTTATCGCTGTCGCACCGTATGCTGTGCCGACCGCTAGCGTGCGGACACAATACCAATACGTTCGGCAAGGGTGCGAAATCGCTCGAGTTGGTCTTGTCGCAGGGCTCTCGCTTCGTCTCGCCCCACGAACACCTTGAACATCACGCCACCATCGACATTCAGAAATGCCACGAATGCCGATGACTTACCCATGAAAGGGCGTTCGACGAACGCGATGACCGCACACCGTTCGTGCCGGAGATGGCCATGGAGGCCCTTCGGCTGCATCAGATTGAAATAACCTCGACCGATCTCGCCGGCGGGAAGTGAACCGGAGAACTCAAAGATGCCGTCAGAAGTATGAACGATGAGGGTCACCTCTCCCCATTGCGCGATGTCCTGCATCACCTCGGCGAATGAACCCCCCTCACGGAGTTTCACCAGGTCGAACGGCAACGCCTCGATCACCGCTCGCGGCGATACGCCATGATCCCGCGCCACGTCCTCGATCACCGCTCCGGGATTCTCCGCGAGGTAGGAACGCAAATCAGAAATTGTTGTACTCGCCACTTCCTATCTCCAATGACGGGACGCGTCTCCCTGCCGTCTCACGCCGCTGCGTCAGACTTCCGCTCGCTCTGAATGATCTCGAAACCTTCGAACTTCGGATGACCAAGATACAGGCTTCCCCCGGTCTGATTGTCGGCACGCGCGTGCGCACGACGAAACGCTTCAGACTTCGTCCAGCCTTCAAAGGCAGCGTGATCGACCCAGGTCGTATGGGTCGAATAGAGCGTGTGATCCTCTGCGATCGGTCCCCTGAGAAGATGAAACTCGACGAATCCGGGTATGCTGCCTAAATAGGACTCGCGCGTCGCCCAGACGTTTTCGAAGGCTGCTTCCGAACCCAGTTTGACCTGAAATCGGTTCATCGCGATAAACATTTTGATACCTCTTGTTGTGCTTCTGGCGCGACCTGCGCACGTTTGTTGGAGACGTTCGTGACGGAAAGAGCTGCGCTGGGGACATCAGCGCAGCTCAGTGGTGGATTACACGAGAAGAGATCGTCTCGATGTCAGGCTCCGCCAAAATGAACTTTCAAGCCAGCCTTGAAAGTAATTCCCGCCCCCGGGCTGCTGAACAGCACGTCGTTCTGAGTCGTACCGTCGGTCGATGATCCGGGTATCGCGTAAGGCCGGTAGTATTCGTTCAACAGGTTCTGGACCGACGCGGTCAGTACGATGTCCTTGGTTGCCTGATAGGTCAGGTACAGGTTGACCAGGTTATAGGCGGTCGAGGGCAGATAGCCTGCCGGAAGATCGGTCAGCGCCGCATAGGACGACCACTGCGCCGATATAATCAGCTTGCGATCCAGCAATCGCAGACCGCCGGTGGTCGTGACCTTGCGCGGCTGCACTGTTGCCAAACCGACATTCGTGGTGGTGTTCTTCCCCCGCTGAATGTTACCGGCCACGCCGATGAACCAGTCACCGGCATCATACGACGTTTCGAACTCGAAGCCTTCAATCCTTGCGGCCGCGATGTTCTGATACTGATAGTATTGGCTGAACGGTCCGAACATTGTCATCGTCGGGGGCGATGCGACCAGATCGATGTAGTCGTCGACGTCATTGCGGAAGACGTTGAACTTCGCGCGCAGCGCATCGCCAGCAGCGAATACGCCATCGTACTTGAGATTCACGCCGATTTCCTTGGTCTTGCCGACCTCGGGACGCAGATTCGGATTCGGCAGGAAGCAGAACAGGCCGCTGGTACCGTCAGGACAATTGAAGAAGGCAGGTCCGCCACCCGTGGCATGACCGCCGGCGATCAACGTCTCCGTGATCGAAGGTGCGCGATATCCTTCGGCGTAACTGACATAGGGCGTAAATCCCGCAACCGGCGTCACGCCGACAGTCACCTTGGGTGAAAGTCGGTCGCCGCTGGACGATGTCTGCCCCAGCGCCGTTCCGACCGAATTCAATTCGTAGTGGTCGTAGCGAACCGCGCTGACCACTTCGAGCCAACTGCCATACTTGTTCTTCAGTTGCACAAAGCCGCCCGAAACAGTGCGGCTGCCGCTCGGTGTCGTGATGTTCGAATTGCCACGCGAATCGGTGGTCCGAACTTCGTCGTTGAAGATGTCGAAGCCGTAAGTCACGGCGTTCTGCCAGTTTCCAATATCGAAGCGTGACGTATTGTTGACGTCGAATCCGACGGTATCGAGTCGGTAGCCTCGCTTGTCGCCGACGCAGCCGGAGATGTTGTTGCCGGTACCGCCGGGGCCGCAATAGGCGGCTCCACTGGTCGAGTAATGATAGGTCTTGGTCTGATCGTTGTCGACGCGGTTGCCGTACAACGACATATTCCAGTCGAACAGCTTGTCGTCCGGCCTCGAATAGCGCCAACTCAGGGTTCCCTGGTAGTTCTTCGCGTCGGACGCGTAGACAGACGAACCCTGATTGAGCGCCTGCTGGGCGCGCGTCGTCGTCGGCCCGCGATTGAACTGCCCGATATTGTATTGGTAATCCTGAAACAGTCCGCCGAACTTGATCTCATGACCATCGGCGGGCCGGACAGTCACTTTCATCAACCCCGCGGCAATATCGTTTCCGGTATTGCCGATCTCGGTCCCCGCTCCGTCCTTATAGTTTCCCTGGGTCCGATAGACCGCGCCGCCGAACACGTCGACGGTCGGGTCGACGCGAGCGCCGCCAAAGATCGACCCCAGCCCGCGATTGTTGTTAGTCCCGTAAGAGCCGGACACATCGACGCTCCAACGCTCGCCGGGGCGCAGGACATCGTCGATATCCTTGGTCCGGAAGGAAGCGACGCCGCCGATGGCGCCCGATCCGTAGATATTCGCGGTCGGCCCCCGCGTGACGTCCACGCCGCCGATGAGTTCCGGATCGAGGAAGAAAGCACCGTTGGCGTTGTGACCAGTCCGTTGATAGTTCTGCCGCGCGCCGTCGACTACAACGGCAACCCGGCCGAAATCCTGCAAGCCGCGAATATTGATCGAACTGGACGGGTCATCGCCGCGGTCCTGAAACGTAACAGCCGGCATCGCGCGGAAGACATCCGATATCCGCCCCGGCTGCAGTCCCTGAATCTGTTCGAGCGTCACCACGCTGACCGGCGCGAGCGCATCGATGGCCCGCTCCTCGGTTTTCGTTGCGGTCACGGTAATCATGTCGAGCGGCTGAAGGGCCTGAGGCCCAATCTGCGCTTGCGCATTGCGCACCGCTGCATCGGCACTCGCTTGTTGCCAGGTGGAGGCACGTTTGCGCACCGTAGGCTTTGGAAATTCGGCAGATCGTTCCGAAGGCGCGGCACCCGTCGCTTGCTGCGCAAAGGCAATACCTGTTGCGGCCAGCGATACCGCAACAACAGAAACACCCATCTTCAAGGCGCGCGAACGCCTAGCCCCGCCGACCACCATTGCCCCGCGACCCCAGTCTCTACGATGTTTTAAGTTGGGCTTGGCTGGCGGGCGCTGCGGAAAAATGCAGTGGCTTGCTGGCTGCCTATACATGACATGCAGCCCCGGCTGCACGCTACGCTCCGGGAATACGAAGCGGCTTCAAGACGGTCAACCGCGAACAATCCTGTTTATACTGATTGTAAACTGCGGCGGTTGGTTTGCAGCGCGGCGCGCCTGTAAAGAGGTCCGAAGATATCCACGCGGGCCAGACCATCCAATGTCGAAAACATCGCAGGAGAACGATCGGAATCCGCAGGATCGCGAAGCCACGATCTCCGTTGCAGCACGCACCATCACGGCGCGAGGCAACACCCTCGACAGCAAGGAGCTGTTCTCCGGCGGCCGCGAAATCATCATCGTGCACGGCGCGGAAAACTATCGTCTGCGGCTGACATCACAGAACAAGCTGATTCTGACCAAATGAAGCTACACTCCAAATTCCGCTCGACGCGGCCGATCATGTCTTTCGTTATTGCGATCGCAATCGCCGCGGTTGCACCTTCCGTCCCCTCATGGGCCGAGGGAATCGTGGTGCATGACACACGCGGTCAGGACGTCACCGTCAGCGATCCGTCGCGCATCGTCGCCATCGGCGGCGCCGTGACAGAAATTCTCTACGCGCTCGGGCTGGAGAACCGCATCGCAGGCGTCGACTCGACCAGCATTTATCCCGCGGCGGCGTTGAAGAAGCCGAACGTCGGCTACATGCGCCAGCTATCCTCGGAAGGCGTTCTTGGACTGAATCCATCCGTGATCTTTGCGATGCAGGGGTCGGGGCCGAAGGAAACGATGGATGTCTTGCAAGCGGCCAAGGTGCCGGTTGTTCTGGTCCCGGAATCCTATTCCGAGCAAGGGATTCTCGATAAGATTTCACTGGTGGGACACACGCTGGGGGCCGACGCACGCGCCGCCTGCCTGAGCACGGCGGTCGCAAAGGACCTCGGCCAGTTAAAGGCGCTGCGCGCCAAGGTTACGAAACCACGCCGCGTCATGTTCGTGATGTCGCTGGTGAACGGTCGCGCCATGGCGGCGGGTGGTCATACCGCCGCTGACGAGATCATCAAGCTATCGGGCGGCGTCAATGCCGTCACGGATTACGAGGGCTACAAGCCGATCAATGACGAAGCGATCGTCGCCGCCAAGCCCGACGTCGTTCTGTCCATCGATCGCGGCAAGGACTCGCTCAACGCGGATACGATCTATCAACATCCGGCGTTTGCGTTGACGCCGGTTGTTGCGAACAAGTCCTTCATCTCAATGGAGGGACTCTATCTTCTCGGCTTCGGACCGAGAACCGCAGCCGCCGCGCGCGATCTGGCGGTCCGGCTTTATCCGGCTCTTGCGCCCGAAGCCGATAAATTCATCCCCGTGGCACCGACCATCGATTGCCTCAAATGACCACGACGGATGGGATCGGGAATGCCAAGCCTCCTCAGGGACGCAAGACCGTACGCCCTTCTCCGGTGCTGACGATCGGATGCCTGCTGCTTGCATTGGCGGCTGCCGGCCTTGTCGCTGTGACGGTAGGCGCCGCCGGCATTCCCCTTCATCGTGTGCCGGCCGCATTGGGATTCTGGGCAGTCGAGCAGACCGACGCACTCCTGGCCCGTGATCAACTCGTGCTCTGGTCGATCCGCATTCCGCGTATTCTTGCGGCGGCGACCGTGGGCGGCCTGCTGGCGACATCCGGCGCAATCATGCAAGGCTTGTTTCGCAACCCTCTGGCTGATCCGGCATTGGTCGGCGTCTCCAGCGGCGGTGCGTTTGCGGCCGCAGGCGCCATCGTCCTGATGGACAGTAGCTACGGCGAAACCGTCCGTTTCATGCAGAGCGTTCTCTTGCCGCTGGCGGCATTTCTGGGTTCGCTTGCAACCACCTTTGTCCTTTACGGCATTGCCAATCGCGCGGGACGAACATCGATTGCCATTTTCCTTCTGGCAGGTCTGGCTATTGCCGCGATCGCCAATGCCGGACTCGGGCTTCTGGTATTTATTGCTGATGACCGGCAGTTGCGCGACATCACGTTCTGGCTGCTAGGCTCGTTGAGCGGGGCGACTTGGAGCAAGGCCATGACGATCGCGCCGGTTCTTGCCGTGGGGCTGATCGCGTGCCTGTGGATCGGCCGGGGCTTGGACGTCCTTGTACTCGGCGAGTCCGAGGCCTTCCATAGCGGCATCAACGTCGAGCGGCTGAAGCGCGTTTCGATCGTCCTGATCTCGGCCATGACCGGCGTTGCCGTCGCGGTCTGCGGCGTCGTCGGCTTCATCGGCATTGTTGTTCCGCACCTGCTCCGGCTCGTGATCGGCCCGGGTCACCGCCTCTTGCTTCCGGCATCGGCGCTGCTCGGCGCGATCCTTGTCGTCGGCGCCGACACCCTGGCCAGAACCATCGTCGCGCCCGCCGAGATGCCGATCGGGATTCTGACGGCCGCGATCGGGGCGCCGTTTTTCCTCGCGATCTTGCTGCGACAACGCGGACTGACCGGGCTATGACGCCGATCATCGAAACCAGCTCAGTGACGATGCAGATCAACGGTGCCACGCTGGTCAATGGCATCGACCTCAGCGTCAAACGCGGCGAGATGGTTGCGATCGTTGGTCCTAACGGGGCGGGAAAATCCACCCTCCTTCGCCTGCTCTCCGGCGATCTTCAGCCCACGCGCGGCAGCGTCAAACTCAAGCAGGCCGACCTGCGGTCCTATTCATCGGCAGAGTTGGCAACTCATCGTGCCACTCTGTCTCAACACGTCAGCGTCACGTTCCCGTTTACGGTCGAGGAGATCGTGCGCATGGGTGCCGGCGATATGAGCATCGCGGCGGCGCAGCCCCTGGTGGAGGCCGCGATGGACGAAGTGGCGATGGGGCCGCTCCGTCACCGGCAACTGCCGACGCTTTCCGGCGGCGAGCAGCAACGTGCGCACTTCGCGCGCGTTCTCGTGCAACTGGCGCGCGGCGAAGCGTTTCATGGACCAGGTCTACTCCTGCTCGACGAGCCGACATCCAGTCTGGATTTGCGGCATCAGATCCAGATGGTCGAGATCGCCGGCCGGCGCGCCCGCAACGGCACCGCCGTTATCGCGATCCTGCATGACCTCAATCTTGCTGCTCGCTTCGCAACACGGATCATCGTGATCCATCGTGGTGTTATTGTTGCGAACGGCACACCAGAAAAAACGATCACGAACGATATGATCCGGAAGGTGTTTGAGGTCGATGTCATCGTTCGGTATCATGGCGACGGCAGTCCCGTTGTGCTGCCGCAGGCCATGAGATCGATCGACCCGAACAGTGCCGCGCGCCCCGCTCCGTGACTACATCACACCATCTTCTATACCGGTGGTACTATCGTTTAACGATCTGAAATGGATGTCTTGTTCTCGATCGCCAGACGCACCTCGTTTGGTTTCGCTAGTCCATGTCCATCTCGCGTAAGGCGATCAACGGCGCCGCAGACCAGTGATGCGTTCGACTCGTAAATGCCAAGAGACACGTCTTGAAGGCCGACGCACATATGTCCGCCCCATTCCGCGGCATACGATATGAGATCATCTATGGCGCGTCTGGCGGCTCGGCAGACTGAAAGCGGGTGGCGATCGCATGGCAATTGCGGGGCCCTGATCTGGCATAGAAGGAACTTCGCCGATCGAATATGCGCGGCTGATCCTCTTTAAGGTCGCGCGCCAGCCCGGATCTCAATACACTGGTGCAATGAAAAAGATCGGCTTTCTTTCGTTCGGGCACTGGACGCCTTCGCCGCAATCGCAAACTCGCTCGGCCGCGGACGCGCTGCTGCAATCTATCGACCTTGCGGTTGCCGCCGAAGAACTTGGAGCAGACGGCGCCTATTTCCGGGTACATCATTTCGCCCGGCAACTCGCTTCGCCGTTTCCGTTGCTGGCCGCTGTTGGGGCCAAGACCAGCCGCATCGAAATCGGCACTGCCGTTATCGATATGCGCTACGAGAACCCGCTCTATATGGCGGAGGACGCGGGTGCGGCCGATCTGATCGCCGACGGCCGGCTACAGCTCGGCATCAGCCGAGGCTCGCCGGAACAGGTGATCGATGGCTGGCGATATTTCGGCTATCAGCCGGCCGAAGGCCAGACGGACGCCGATATGGGTCGGCGTCACGCAGAGGTCTTTCTCGATCTCCTCCGCGGCCATGGCTTTGCGCAACCCAACCCGCGGCCGATGTTTCCCAATCCGCCCGGCCTGTTGCGCCTCGAACCTTATTCAGAAGGCTTGCGCGAACGGATATGGTGGGGTGCGAGTTCCAACGCCACAGCGGTCTGGGCAGCAAAGCTTGGAATGAACCTGCAAAGCTCGACGCTCAAGAACGACGAAACCGGCGAACCCTTCCATGTGCAGCAGGCCGCGCAAATCCGCGCGTACCGTGCCGCCTGGAAGGAGGCCGGCCATGCGCGCGAGCCACGCATCTCTGTCAGCCGCAGCATCTTCGCGCTGGTGGACGATCGCGATCGCGCCTATTTCGGCTCCGGAGGCGAAGAGGAGGACCAGATCGGATTTATCGACCCGCAAACCCGAGCAATCTTCGGCCGTAGCTACGCCGCAGAACCGGACGCCCTCGTCGAACAGCTCAGGCAAGACGAAGCCATCGCCGAAGCCGACACCTTGCTTCTGACAATCCCGAACCAGTTGGGCGTCGCCTACACCACTCATGTCATCGAGGCGATCCTCACCCACGTCGCACCTTCTCTTGGATGGCGCTGACCAAGCGGCTCAATACGTGTTGAAGGGAAATTGATTTGAGCGTTGCTTTCACCAAGGAAGACAGTGCCGAAACCGCGTCGGAAACGTTGCTGCCCGACCGGCCAATTTCGCCTCATCCAAATCTGGTGACAGCAGCGGGTCTGAAGGCTCTGGAGCATCAGCTCCAACAGGCCCGCGAGGCGTATGAAGCGGCACAAACAATTGAAGATGTCAATGAACGACGGCGGCAAGCCGCGCTTCCCTTGCGCGACATGCGCTACTTCGCAGCACGCGTTCGGACGGCCCAGGTGATTGCCGCAACGACATCGACCGATACTGTCGCCTTTGGAAGCACCGTGACATTCCGACGCGACGACGGGCGTGTGGAGACATATCGCATTGTGGGTGAGGACGAAGCAGACCCGAAGGCCGGCTCGATTTCCTTCATATCGCCGGTCGCAAGGCTATTGCTGAACAAGGCCGTCGGCGACGAGGTCACCGTATCCGGTCAAAATCTTGAGATCATGTCGATCTCGTAGTGCATGGGCAACGATGTTCATAATCGCGAGTCACGGCGATTGCACCGAAGACCGCAACGATCAGATCCGACCGAGGTCGGATCTCGTTAACACCAAATCTAGTTTAGCAAGACATCTCGGCACACATATATGGCAACCGCTACTTGGCATCTGGCCAATGCCGCAGTTGGTCATTGTTCAGATTCACTCAGAGGGAGGCACCGCCACGCGGTCCCGATTGTTGGTTTTGATCTTACCACAAAATACATTTTCCATGTCACGCGGTAGATGCGATCGGAGATCAGACCGTGTGCTTGAGTGCTGATACAGCAGTATAAGCCCGAAAAAGCAGCTGATCGATCTAGCTGTTGGGGTAATCGCTGGCGACATGAATGATTGGACAACCGTTCACGTTCAGGCCCATTCCCTTCCACAAGGTTATCCGCCGCCTCTTATCGATGTAATCGAGGTCGATGACACCGTGGCCTGGATCATGAGTAACAAGGACGAGCGGGAAGAAGCGGTTCCGGCCCAACCTCCAGAACCCGAGGTTCGCAGATTACAGTCAGTTGGCGCGTCACCTCAAAATAAACCACGAACCCATACCGCATTGAAATTACAATGTAATCATCCATCTATCGGCGCTTGATAATGTGAGCGACGGCAACGTACTGACCACCCCTCCAGCAGCACTATTCGGCACGACAGCGTCAGGCATCTTCTGTGATGGCAATCTCCGGCAGGGGCGCAGGGGCGAACATGTGAATCAGATCGGGCGTGACATCCAAATAGATCGTATCGCCTGGCTTCGCGTTCGTTCTGCCACGGATCAGAATCCGAATGAGATGCCCGGCCAGTCTTGCGGTGATCTGGGTCTCTGAGCCTGTCGGCTCCACGACCGAGACGGTCGCCGGCCATCCTTCTGAAGCAAGCGTGAAGTGCTCGGGCCTGACTCCCAGCGTGATTCGGCGGCGCCCCTGCTGATCCGCAGCGGGAAGACGCAGCCGTGTCCCGTCGTTGAGCTGGAACACGGTTCGATCCACGATCTCCCCCTCCAGAAAATTCATGGGCGGCGATCCGATGAACGCGGCGACGAAGAGTGTTTTCGGCCGATCATAAAGCTCCAGCGGCGGCCCTTCCTGCTCGACCACGCCGCCATTCATCACGACGACCCTGTCGGCCAATGTCATGGCCTCGACCTGATCGTGGGTAACATAGATGGTGGTGGTGCCAAGGCGCTGATGGAGTTCCTTGATTTCGGAGCGCATCTGAACTCGCAGTTTGGCGTCCAAATTGGAAAGCGGTTCATCGAACAGAAAGACGTTCGGGTCCCGAACGATGGCGCGCCCCATGGCCACTCGCTGACGCTGCCCACCCGAAAGCGCGCGTGGCTTGCGATCCAGCAGGGATTCGAGCCCTAGAATTTTCCCCGCATTGAGGACGCGTGCCTGAATTTCGACCCGGGCTACACCGCGCTGCTTCAGCGCGAAGCCCATATTGTCGCGCACGCTCATGTGGGGGTAAAGCGCGTAGTTTTGAAAAACCATCGCGATGTCACGATCCTTCGGGGCGACGTCATTCACTACCCGCTCACCGATCGTGATCTCGCCGTCTGTAATGTCCTCGAGCCCTGCGATCATCCGGAGAAGCGTGGATTTCCCGCACCCCGACGGTCCCACCAGAGCGACGAATTCCCCATCCGGTATATGCATGGAAATGCCATGAAGGACTTCCACGTTGCCGTATGATTTGCGGACGTTATTCAGGCCCACTATACTCATCGCGGACTACTCCATGGTATGTGTGTGAGACTGCTCCGGGTCGGGATGCGATCAATACCCGGTGCAGCGGCTGACCGTTTGCATGATCAGGCGTCAGACGCCTCTGACTTCGCTTTGTTCAATTCCCTGATCAGAAAGAGGCCGGCGTTGCGTTCGTGAATCTTGGCCATATCGGCGGCTGCGCGAAAATCACCATCGTGCAAGTGCTCAACGATCTTGCGATGCTCCCGCACCGACTCCTCCAACCGTTCAGTTTTGGGAACAATCCCGTGACGTTGATAAGATGTTAGGCCGAGGACGCTCTCCATGATGTGGGCACACCATGGCGAGAGAGCTCCCCCACAAAGCAAGCGATGAAACTCGTCATTCAGCGCGGAAAAGTCTTTCACATCACCGCGCTTCATCGCGGCGTCCATGGCTTCGACGTTCTGCTCGAGACGCTGCAGTATGGCCGTATCGAAGCAGGGGCCGTTCAGTTCAATCGCCAGGCCGCAAATCAGGCCCCGGACCGAACTGATCTCATGAACCTGACCGACGTTGATACTTCGGACCACCGCACCTACATGCGTCGTCATTTCCAGCCAGCCCTCGGAGGCAAGCGCCAGGATCGCCTCGCGGATCGGCGTCTCACTGATGCCAAGCTTTCGAGAAATCTCACCCAGCTTGATACGATCGCCGGGCTTTACCTCGCCGGACAGGATCATTTGCTTGATTTGTTCATGCGCAATGTCCGACTTGGTTGTGAAGATGGCGGGTGCGCTCATGGGTCCAATCCATTCTGGTCCATCGTAGTCCCGTTCTAACCCTTGGTAGCGCCGTCAGCGAGCCCCTGAATCAGCCACTTCTGAACAAGCAGTGCAAAGATAACGACTGGAACGACCGTAATCGTGCCAACCGCGGTCAGGGCAGCCCAGTTGGCGCCGTTGACAGTATCCCCCGCGATGCCAGCAATCGCCACCGGGATCGTCGAGGCATAGCGATTGGTGAGCACGAGCGCGAAAAGAAGCTCTTCCCACGCCAGGATCATGCTGAAGATCAAAGTGGAAAGAAGACCCGGCATTGATATCGGCACAATGATTTTGAAGAAAGCGCCATATCGCGTACAACCGTCGATCATCGCCGACTCCTCCAATTCGCGAGGGAGCGAAACAAAGAAGCTGCGCATCAGCCACATCACATAGGGGATAAGGAACGTGCAGTAGGCGAGAATGAGCGTGATGTGTTTGTCCGCCAGCCCCATCTTGCGGGCGACAAGGAACATCGGCACCGCCAGCGCGATGGGTGGAACGCCGCGGGAAAGCAGGATCAGTACACCAAAAGTGTGAGCACCCCGCAGCTTGATCCGAGCGAGCGCGTAGCCCGACATCGCACCGACTATGATCGAGAGAACCCCAGCACCAACGGCAACGATAACCGTGTTGAGAAGCCGCCGGACGATGTCAGCTCGCTGCAGATATTCGACGTAGGTAGCGAGCGTCGGAGTAAAGAACAACGTCGGCGGCGTGGTAAAAATATCGACCTGTTGCTTGAATGAAGTCAGCACCATCCAGAAAATGGGAAACAGAAAAAGTAGGCTGATAGACACGCCAGCGACGATACGAACGTGGTTGCCCCTGATCTTGCGAAGCGCTACAGGGCGCCGCTGGGCGGCAGTTCGAGCGGCGGTCAAAACGATTCCTCCAGCTTGCGGCTACCACGCAGGAAAAGCCCCGTCAAAACCATCGTCAATACAAGGACGATCATGACCATCGCGGCGGATTCGGCGAAATGGAACGAGCGAAAGGCTTCTTCGTAGATGAAGAGGTTGATGACGCTGGTTGCCTTCCCCGGACCGCCGTAGGTCGATGCCAAAACGATATCGAACAGCTTCACCGCACCGAGCCAACGGATCACGAAGGTTGCCGCGATGATCGGCACCAACAGCGGCAGGGCCACGGACCACAGCATCGCCCACCAATTCGCTCCGTCGATCTTGGCTGCCTCAAAGACATCCTTGGGCAGGGCAAGCAAGGCCGCCGTGGCGATCAGCACGATGAAGGGAGTCCAACGCCATGTATCGATGATGATGATCGTGGCCATCGCCAGATTCGGGTCACCGAACCAGTCGAAAGGACCTAGGCCGACAAGTCCAAGAAAGTAGTTCATGATCCCCCAGAGCGGATCGAGGATCATGCGCCAGATTCCGCCCGCCACCACCGGGGCCACGACCATGGGAATAATGAAGAGTGCGCGTATCAACCCGCGCCCGCCCCACTCCGCGTTGATCAGAAAGGCGATGCCGAAGCCCAGCGCCACCTGTAGAGGCAGCGCGATAACGAGATAGATAAGCGTGACGCGCAATGAATCCCAGAACCTGTAGTCCTGAAGAACGGTTTCGTAGTTGTCCCATCCTACCCACTCTCCGGCGCCGAATATCGACATATCGAAGCTCGAGAAGCTGATCTCAAGCGTGTAGAATATCGGATAGGCGAGCACCGCCATCAGCAACACGATGGTCGGCAGCATGAAGGACCAGCGGACGAGAAGATCCCCTAATCTTCCGTAACGGCGGCGTTTTCCTGCAATAACCTGCGTCATGCGGTTTTCCCCCCGCCGGCGTCGCGATAGATTTTACCACGCGCGCGGACCGGATCGAGAAGCGACCAATCGCCCTGCTCGATGGCATAGCCTTTCGGATACGGCGCGCGTGGCTCCATCCCGATCGCCCGCATCACCCGATCGTCTCGATAGTAACATTGTGAAATCGCCAACTCGAAAATGGCTGCCGTGGCGCCGTTCTCGCTTCGAAACCGCTCCAACACCGTGCCGGGTCCTGCGCTGCGGAGCGCGGAGAGATCGCCTGACACCGTTGAATGTAGCATCGTCAGAGCGTCGGCCAGGGCTTTCGTGTCGCGTCCTGTGGAGGCGAGAATATCGTCAAAAATCGCCGGATCATCGGCACCAGGCAACTGCGATTCCTCGGAAGCCGGGATCATTGCTGCAGCGATGGCGCGCAACGTCTCCCGCTGGACGCCGTCGAAAGGCGCGGTGTTGGATTTGGTCATAGCCACTCAATCGAACAGGTTGTGAATGCGGCTTTTGATCTGGTCAGCCACATAGAGTGCAATCGCCTGAATGGTCGAGGTCGGATTGACGCCTCCGGCGGTGACGAACACGCTACCATCCACGACAAACAGGTTGCGAACGTCGTGGCTGCGCCCCCAGTCATTGACCACGGAACGCTTCGGATCGTGCCCCATCCTTGCCGTGCCAAGCAGATGCCAGCCTGCGGAAGGCATCGGCGCTTTCACGGTGATGTCGTGGGCGCCGGCGGTCTTGAGAATTTCGATGCCGCGCGCGAGCGAATGATCCAGCATCTTCTGCGAATTTTCGCCCAGCCGGTAGGTAATTTTCGGCGCCGGAATGCCGTCTGAATCCTTGAGAGTCGGGTCGAGCGTCACCCGGTTGATTTCCTCGGGAAGGTCCTCGCAGATCGAAACCATACCGGCGCTGCCTTTAAAGAGCCGCCGGAATGCGGCGTGATGGCCTTCGCCCCATGGGATCAACCCGTCCGCCATGCCGCTCACCGCGTTAACAACGGGACCAAGGCCGCGCGTGAACTGATAGCAATAGCCGCGGACAAAGCCGCGCGAAGCATCGGTTTCGTAAAACTCCATGCTCCAGGCGCCGATCCTTGGACCACGATAGCCGTCAAGTTGCTGGTCGAAGTAGCCGCGCACCTGCCCATAAGGGTGGAACATCAGGTTCTTGCCGACGATGCCACTGGTGTTCGCCAAGCCATCGGGAAACTGCTCCGAGGCCGAATTGAGCAGAAGTCTTGGCGTGCCGATCCCGTTGCACGCGAGGATCACGATGGCTGCGGGCTGGAAACGTTCGACACCGTCCGCATCGACATAGTAAGCGCCGGTCGCCATTCGATCGTCGTCGGTCTCTATCCTGCGCACGCGGCATCGGGTCCGCAGCTCAACCCGCGCACGGATCGCCTTCGGCCAGTAGGTGCCGTCGGTGGTTGCTTTCGCACCCTGCGCGCAGGCGGAGAGGCAATGGCCCAGATTGATGCAGGCCGCGCGATCTTCATAGGTCTGCGTGTTGATTGCCGCATCGGATGGCCACCAGTGCCAACCCAGCTTGTTCATCGCACCGCCCAGAAGGGCACCTGTCTCACCGAGCGGCAAGGGCGGCATCACCGCCGGCTTAGGCGGATAGGATGGATCACCCTCGAGAGCCGCAACGCCAGTTATCTGGTCATTCACGGCATAATAAGGTTCCAAGGTCTCGTAGTTGATCGGCCAATCTTCCGCGACGCCGTCAAGCGAGCGCACCCGGAAATCGGAAGGGTGGAGCCGAGGGAAATGCCCGGCGTAGAGGATTGTGCCTCCACCCACTCCGTTGAAGTTCGCAACCTTGATCGGCGAGTCGTCCTCGTTGATCGGATAGTCTTCAGGAAGACCGCGGCGGTTCGGGCTCACGGAAAAATCGCCAAACTGCCGGGCTTCCCAGTCTCGGCCTGTGCTCGGAAAATCCGTTGTTTTGACCCAGTCCCCCTGTTCAAGACACAGGATTCTCATCCTGGTGTCGGCAAGACTCCAGGCAACGGCAGCGCCAGAGGCACCGCCGCCGATGATCAAAACATCTACAGGATCGTTCGTTGCAGCCGTCACTGTTCCGAAACTCCCTCCGGCCGTTCTCGCTCTAACTCAAACGCCCAGTCGCGCGACGGCGTTATTGATAAAGCCAGCCTGAACCGGCGGATGCTTGACCAGAGCTTCTTCGATCGGATCTGTACCCCAACCCGGACGATCGGGAATGACGAGATGGCCGTCGACGAACTCCGGAACATGCGTGAAGAGTTCATGATCCCATGAGACCCGATCGATATCGGTTTCCATGATTCGCAAGTTGGGCACAGCCGCGCAGAAGTGAGCGTTCATCATCGTGCAGAGATGGCCATAGAAGTTGTGGCACGCGACGTTGGTCTCGTACGCTTCCGCTGCTGCGGCGATCTTCATTGACTGCCAGACGCCATTCCAGGGTGTGTCGACAATGGCGACATCGATGGACTGAGCGCGGAAGAACGGCAAGAACTGCTGCAGGCCGATCAGGGTTTCGCAAGATGCGATCGGATGGTTGCTCTTGGAGCGGATCAACGCGAGTGCTTCGGGATCGAGGGTGTCGAGTTCGACCCAGAAGATATCCAGGTCATTAATCTCGCGCACGATCTCGAGGTAGCCCTCCGTTCGGGCGTTGAAGTTGAGGTCGACCAGGATATCCATATCTGGTCCGGCCTCCTCGCGAATGACTTCGAGATGACGGCGCAAATTCTGCCGCGTCCGCCGCTCGACATTGCGGCCAGCTTCGAAGGGTCTTCCGAAGCCCGGAGCCCAAGCGGAGATGCGGTCGTTTTCGTCGTAGTTGAAGATGTTGGTCTTGAGGCCCGTGAAACCCTGCGCGCCGACATCGCGCGCGATCTGGCGAACGCCGTCGAGATCGAAGATCGGCGGCGAGAAGTGCTCGGTGCGTGCACGATACGACACGCAATGCGACCAGTAGACCCGGATCCTGTCGCGAACCTTGCCGCCGAGCAGCGTATAACAGGGCACGCCCATCGTCTTCGCCTTCGCGTCGAGGAGCGCATTCTCGATCGCGCCGAGCGCCTGCCCCACCACACCACCGGAGCCAGGCCGGGTGACGTTGCGAAGATCCTCGCGGATATGCTCATGGTTCATGACGCTTTGGCCAATGAGGCGGTGTTGAATTTGGTGAATCGCCGCTTCCACGCCCGGCGAGCCGAAGTTCTGGTCGAACTCGCTCCAGCCGGAGATTCCATCTTCCGTGGTGATTTTCAGGAAGTAGTAGTTTCGCCACGAGTTACTGCAAGAAAAAGTCTTGACCTCACGGATGATGGCATTCTTCGACATGATATTCTCGATCTTTATTGGGAGCTGATGGACTAGTGGCGGGACTGCGCTGCCTTGCGCCGAAATCCCTCGGCCGCCCCGGTGGGACGGCGACTGGAGTTGAGGACCCGCCCGTTACGCAGCATCCACGGGCGAGTCCTCTTAAGTCATTTGAGAACCTTGGCGATACGCTTCGCAGCTACGTCCAAAGCCTCTTTGGGACTGACTTGTCCGGCGAGAGCGCGCGCAACCTCATCAGCAAGGATCTGTTGTGTGGCATCGGAACGAGGGCTCCGAATTCGCCACATCCTGCCTTTCGCAGCAACGTCATACGATTCTTGGAGCGTACTGAAGACCGGCTTCATCCAGTCCTCGCTAGGCGCGTTCAGAGTCGATTTGCGAGCCGGGAAAGAACCCGCCAGCGAGACGTTGATCTTTTCACCCTGCTTCGACGTCAGCCATTCCACGAAAGCCCAGGACGCGTTCAACTGCTTGGTCTTCGCGCTGATACCGGCCGTCCAGATGCCGCGATGCGTGCCGGCGCTTGCGCTGCCCACCGGCATTACCTGCATGCCGAGTTCCTTCAACGTTAGCGTTGACGCCTTGGGATCGACACCTGTCGCCTTGTAGACGCTACCCCACATGAACATCGTTGCAACCGCACCCTGACGGAATGTCTGAAGCGATTCCTGCAAGCCGTGTCCGAGAGCGCCCGGAGGGGCGTACTCCAGCAGCTTCTTATGTTTTTCGAGCGCAGCAACGCCGATCTCGTTGTTGAAGGCGGGAACTCCCTTGTCATCCAGCAACGAGCCACCGTTGGCATTCAGAATAGCCTGCCAGATCGGCGGAGTGAGTTGGTCGCGGACGAAAAAGGTATCGACCGCCCACGCGTCAACGGTCCCGTCGCCATTCATGTCCTGAACCAGCTTGGGAGCCTGCTCGAAATACTGCTCCCAAGTCAGCGCCGGCGTCGGCTCGGGCAGGCCGGCCTTCTTGTAGTGGGCGCGGTTGTAGAACATCAGGAGCATGTTGGAGCGAACCGGGATGCTGTATTGCACACCCTTCCATTCGCCGGACGCCAACGGCGCCGAATTGAAATCGGCCCAGTCATATTCAGCCGATGTAATGGGGGCGACCTTCGGGCCCTTCAGATCGACCAGCGCGCCCAATTGCGCCAGTTGCGGCGTCCAGGGGTCATCGATGACCAGGACGTCATATTCCGGATCGGCGCTGGTCGCCTCGAGCATCAGTTTGGCCAGATGCTCGTTGTAAGGCACGCCGTCGATGGTGACCTTGATGTTCGGATAGACTTTGTTGAACTCGGGCACGAGCACGGATTGCCAGGTGTGCGAGAATGCGCTGTTGGCGATGACGCGAAGCTGGATCGGTTTCTCGGCTGTGCCCAGTCCGTCCTGCGCCGACGCGCTTGCCATCGTCAGACCGGTCGCCATGAGCGCAACCGTCGCCGCACGCAAAAGCCAGTTCTCCGACCCGCGCGCCAAATACCCCCTCTTCATCGCCAACCCTTCCTCCGTGAGAGCTCCAATTCCAGATTATCCCATATGTGATATTATATATGATATTGTGTCAATGCCGCGGTTCTCCTGCCGAGCCGGCATTCATGCCGGTCCACGTCAGTGCCGGAGCAAAACCAAGCTATTCGAGCTCCGGCGTTTCTAAGGGGGACTCTGCGAAGCGCAGCGACATCCGTAATCACCGACCCTGCGGTCTCTCCGTCGCCACGGGATGACGGCTAACACTGCGACGCACAATTCGGACCGGTCACATGGTCGGAGGCGGCGCGGTCTGTTGCGTGCACATCCTGGCGCCTCGGGGTCGATGGGCGTGTCAAGCAAGCTGCGTCACTCACTTTGGCCGTAGCCAGATGCAAGCCATGGCTTAGTTGGAACCATGGCCTGCATCTGATCAATTTGCGCTCGCTTTTCAGCTTCTGAGCCATACCTGCTTACGGAAAACAGGACGATCAAGGTTCGCAGCTTTATTCTGAATGGTGGATGTTTTGGCGCGCCATTCGACACAAAACCGCGAACTCATACATCATTGAAATTGCAAAATAATTTCTACATTACAGTTAGATGAAAGGGTAGGGACATTTTGAGGTCGGCATACGGCAGACTGCCCGTGGCGGGAAAGCCACTCACTGGCCTTTCATGGCGCGAAGAAGTGCTGGCCGGGAGTCGCACCATGCATGCCTTGCAATGCCGATGCCGAGATGAAGTGGCGGAGCGCGATCTATCGAGAGACTTTCTTGCCATTCATCTCGCATATCTTCGCCGATAGCCGATTGGTGACCGGGCTAAATCGGAGCTCCGACAAGGCTACCGCCGAAACTTTGTGGCTCTTCTCTAACGGTGGGCGGACCTTATCCCGAACTCCCCTCGTCGGCAGCCTTGCCGGAGGCTGCTGCCGACGAAAAACGCGAAAGCGCTTTCCAGCAAAGACACACAATCATTCAGTGCCGCGTTTCAAACGTCTCACATGGATGTCTTCTTCGTTCGCTCCGCATCGCGTAGCTGCCGCCGGAGAATTTTCCCGGTTGTGGTCATCGGGAGTTCCGGAACGAACACGATGGCGTGCGGGACTTCGTACCTCGCTAAATGGCCCCGGACGAAATCACGGATATCATCCACAAGGGTTCGGTTTGCGGAGTCCCGGCCTCCAGAACCACGAACGCCTTGATCGATTCCGTCAGCCTCGTCGCATTGCAGGCTGGTGATGGCGCAGTATGATATGGCACGATCCGATACGACAATACCATCAATCGTCGGCGAATGCCGGGCTGAGATGAGAGGAAACCGAACGTCATGACGTCACCGATCGCAGGCGGTGTGGATTGCGATCTGCATCCCGCGCTGCCTCATCTCACCAGCCTACTGCCGTATCTCAACGACTACTGGCGCGATCAGGTGACGACGCGCGGCATGACCGATCTCGAGTCGCAATCCTATCCGCCGAATTCGCCGATCTCGGCGCGGCCGGACTGGCGCCCTGTTAAAGGTAAAGCCGGTGCGAGCTTGCACGATCTCACCACGCAAGCGCTCGATCCGTTCGGCACCAGCATCGGCATCTGCAATCCGTTGTACGGATTGCAGATGGTGTTCAGCGAAGACATGGCGGATGCGTTCTGCCGCGCGCTCAACGACTGGCTCGCGAAGGAGTGGCTCGACAAGGACGCGCGGCTGCGCGGCTCCATCGTCATCCCGGTGCAGAGCGTGGAGAAGTCGGTCGCCGAGATCGAGCGCTGCGCGCGCGACAGCCGCTTCGTGCAGGTGCTGATGCTGGTGATGGGCGACATACCGCTCGGCAAGCGCGCCTACTGGCCGATCTATGCTGCGGCGGAGCGCCACGGCCTGCCGATCGGCGTGCATGCCGGCAGCAACTATCACAATCCGCCGAGCTCGGTCGGCTGGGGATCGTATCACATCGAGGATTACGTCGCGCAGGCGCAGGCATTCCAGACCCAGCTCACCAGCCTGATCGTCGAGGGCGTGTTCGCTAAATATCCGCGGCTGAAAATGGTGATGCTGGAATCCGGCTTCACCTGGTTGCCGTCTTATGTCTGGCGTCTGCACAAGTTCTGGCGCGGCGTGCGGATGGAAACGCCTTGGGTGGATCGTGCGCCGATGGAGATTGTGCGGAGCAATATCCGCTTCTCGCTGCAGCCGGTGGATGCGCCGCCCGATCCGGAAACATTAAATCGGCTGTTTGATCATATGCAGTCGGACGAATTGCTCCTATTCTCGACGGATTATCCGCACTGGCAATTTGATGGCAACGCGGTGCTGCCGGATGGATTGTCGCCTGAATTGGTGCGCAAGATCATGATCGACAATCCCTACGCGACCTATACGCGCCTCAGCGGCGCGGGATCGAAGGAGAGCGCGGCATGAATGTGCAGTTCCGTCCCTCTGCCGATGCATCGGTCACAGCCAAGACCGCGATTGCCGATTGCGACATCCATCCCGCGCGCCGCTCCATGAAGGATCTCTATCCGTATCTGGCGAAGCGCTGGCACGATCATCTCGAAACCTATGGCGGCCATGCCTATCAGGGCATGATGGAAGGACCGCCCTATCCAAAGGCGCAGCCGAATGCGTCGCGGCGCGATGCCTATCCGCCGGAAGGCGGGGTGCAGGGCTCGTCACTGTCGTTCATGCAGCAACAGCATCTCGATCCGAACAATGTGGCGCTCGGCGTGCTGAATCCGCTCAACACCGGGCAGGGCCTGCGCAACCAGGAACTCAGCGCCGCGCTGGCGACCGCGATCAACGACTGGCAGATCGCGGAATGGACCAGCAAGGATTCGCGCCTGAAAGGCTCGGTCGTCGTCGCCAATGAAGACGGCGTGGCGTCCGCCGCCGAAATCCGCAAGCGCGCCGGCGACAAGAATTTCGTGCAGGTGCTGCTGCTCAGCCGCAATGTCGAGCCGCTCGGGCAGCGGCGTTACTGGCCGATCTACGAAGCGGCGCAGGAGGCCGGCTTGCCGATCGGCGTGCATGCGTTCGGCTTCGGCGGCAATCCGATCACCGCGTCGGGCTGGCCAAGCTATTACATCGAGGAGATGGTCGGGCATTCGCAATGCCAGCAGACCGCGCTTGCCAGCATCGTGCTCGAAGGCGTGCTGGAGCGTTTCCCGAAGCTGAAGATGATCATGATCGAAGCCGGCTTCGGCTGGGCGCCGTCGCTGGCGTGGCGGCTGGATCGCGTCTGGCAACGGTTGCGCAGCGAGGTGCCGCATGTGAAGCGGCCGCCGTCGGAATACATCAAGGATCACATCTGGTGGACGACGCAGCCGATGGAGGACCCTGAGCGACGCGATCACTTGTTCCAGACTATCGACTGGATCGGTTGGGACAAGCTGCTGTTCGCGACCGATTATCCGCATTGGGATTACGACGAGCCGTCGCGGGTGCTGCCGGCCGGTGTCAGCGATGCCAACCGCGCGGCGTTTTATCTCGGCAATGCACGAGAACTGTACGGAATAACTTGATGGCGCGCCACGTCGTTGCCCCGGTGGACGAACTGCCGCCGGGCTCCCGCAAATTCCTCACCATCGACGAACGGCCGATCGCGGTCTTCAACGTCAAGGGCGAGTTCTTCGGGCTACTCAATCGCTGTCCGCATCAGGGCGCGGCGTTGTGCGAAGGTCCGCTGATCGGCCTCGCCCAATCCTCCGAGCCCGGCGCGATCGAATACACCAAGCTCGGCGAAATCATCCGCTGTCCCTGGCATGGCTGGGAATTTGATATCCGCACTGGGCAATCTTACTGCGATCCGAAGCGCTTTCGCGTGAAAGCCTATGCAGTGAACGTCGAACCGGGCTCGAGCGTGGTGAAAGGGCCGTACATCGCCGAGACCCTGAAGGTCTCGGTGGAGAACGACTACGTCGTGGTCGATTTGTGATGCGCTTGCGCGCCATCAACTCATTTTGACGACGACCCTGCCCTTCACGTGCCCGTTTTCGACAGAGGCAAGCGCTCTGCCGATCTCCGCAAACGGATAGACTTTGTCGACGACAACCAAGTATCTCGGCGGGAATACGACTGACCCGAGAGAAGGGTCTTGTGAAGCAGATTGATTTGACAACCTCGCAAAACGTCCGTGCACCGACCGCTTTGGGTCAATTGCGAATTCTTTATCAGCTTCTGAACAATGTCAGCTTACGGGAAGCAGGACAGCCGGAATTCGCAACTTTATTCTGAATGGTGGCAATTTGGCGTGCCATTCAGAATAAAACTGCGAACTCATATACTACTGAAATTACGACGTAATTTTCAAGATGACTTGACGCTCATTGCTTCGACCTATTCACCATAGTGAGCGTCGTCGTTCGATATGCATGACCGCACCCGCCCCCTTCAAATCCGTAAAGCTATTTCACCTCGCCGAAGAACAGATTTGGGAAGTACAGAGCGATCTCAGGAAAGGCTATCAAGATGAGCACACCGACAAAGGTGACAAGAACATAAGGGATAACCGACAGATAGATGTCGCGCATCGTCACTTCGGGCGGGGCAACTGCTTTAAGATAAAACAGATTGAAGCCGAACGGCGGCGTCATGTACCCGATCTCCATCATGATGATGAAGATAACACCGAACCAGATCGGGTCCCAGCCATAGGTATTCACCACCGGCACGAACACGGGCAGCGTAATCAACATGATGCCTACTGGGTCAAGCACCATGCCGAGTAGCAATAACACAAGAAGCATGAAAGCGAGCGCGCCCCACTGACCGCCTGGAATCAGCGTCATCAAATGGTCCATCAATTCATTCGCACCGAGCGTGGTGTAGGCGGTAGAGAAGGCGTGCGCGGCGAACAAAATCCACATGATTAACGCGGTGAGCTTCAACGTTTGCATCGCCGCGTCGTTCAACACCTCGAACGACAGTTTACGATGCACCGCCGACGACACAAGAGCGCCGAAAACGCCGAGTGCAGCAGCTTCGGTCGGCGTTGCGAAACCACCAAAGATCGCACCGAGGACCAGTACGACAATGAATAGCGGTAAAAATACCGCCTTCAAAGACTTGACCCTCAAGCCCCAGTCACCGCGCTCTTCCACCGGCAACGCTGGCGCCAGCGACGGCTGAAGCCACGCGCGCACCCCGATATAGATCGACACCAGTACGAACAATAAAATGCCCGGTCCGATGCCTGATGCGAACAGTCGCCCCACGGAGACCTCGGTGAGCATGGCATATAGCACCATCAGGATCGACGGTGGAATCAGGATACCCCAACCACCGCCGCAATTGATCGCACCGACTGCGAGTTGCTTGTCATAGCCCCGCTCCAGCATGCGTGGCAGTGCTATTGTCCCCATCGTCACCACGGCGGCGCCGCTGATGCCGCTCATGGCCGCAAAGATTGCACAGATCGCAACGGTGCCAATGGCAAGACCGCCACGGATCGAACCGAACCAAACGTGCATCATCCGATAAAGGTCTTGAGCTACGCCGGATTTTTCAAGCAACATCGCCATATAAACGTACATGGGGATGGCAATGAGCGTGAAGCTCGTCATCGAGTCCCAAAACTTGGATGCTACGATGTAGAAGCCCACCGGCCCCATGGTGAAGAAGAGAAAAATAACAGAGATTCCACCCAGCGTAAAAACAAGCGGAGTGCCGATAAATAGAAAGAAGACCAACGAACCAAAAAAGAGAATCGTGATGAGCTCGACAGACACGGGCGATCTTCCCTATTTAGTGAGAGGGCTCGTCGGCTTGCTTGCCGAATACTTCTGGATCGTTGTGGAGACCCATCACCGTGCGGATATCCGAGGCAACACGTACGATCGCCTGTAGAAAAAGCAAAACGCCCGCGATCGGAATCGCGACCTTGACTGGCCAGATTTGCGGATCCCAGATGCTGGAAGAGGTTTCGAGCTTGGAAGCAGATTCCCAAGCCATGTCGGTGCCTTGCCAGATCAGAACTGCGAGAAACAGGAAGCACAGGAATGAGGTTGCAAGGTCGATCTGCGCCTTTCGCTTCGAACCATACCGACCATAAACGATGTCAACATTCACGTGCCCGCGTTGGGCCAACAAATAGCCGCCAGCGATTACCGCATATACGCCGAAGATCAATTGCGCGAGTTCTGCGGTCCATATCGCGGCGCTGCCAACTACGTAGCGCATGACTACGTCGGCCATCAGGAGGAAGAACATTGGCAAGATCAACCAGGCAGCGATACGGGCGCACCAGGTGTTAATCCATGTAACCGTTCTGGCGAATTTCAGCATCAAGCCCCCGGTTTTATCTGATCGACACGCCACAAACACTCATTCGCAAGACGATGCGACGATCTCGAGCCCCGCCCCGGTACGACGCGAGGCGGGGTTGAAGTTTTGTCTGGGGTTTGTCAGGCGTAGCCAAGATCAGACATGAGCCCCGTCAGGGCCTTGCAGCCCTTGGCCGCGATCTCTCCTTTAGCCTCTTCTTTCTTGAGGATGGCTTGGGAAGCGGCGCCAAATTTCTTCATGACTTCGTCTGGGAAAGGCACCATCTCGACACCCATCTTGGTTTTACCTGTAGTGAGGGCACGCGCCTCCTGCTGGAGATATTCGACCGTACGGAGAAAGTAACGTTCCTCGACCAACGCCAGAAATTGCAACCTGAGATCAGGCGGCAACTTATTGAGTGCCGCGACGTTGACGATATAGGCGTCGTTGGCAAACCCGAGCGCCGGCTTCATATGATACTTGGCGACCTCCCAGAATTTCATCGACAATGCGCCTACCGCTGCACCCCAGTGCGCGCCATCGACCACCCCTGTGGAGATGGCCTGATAAATCTCAGGGCCCGCAACTTGCTGCGGCGATGCCCCAGCGGCGGCAAGATATTCGAGCATCGTGCCTGCGGAGCGGACTTTGAGTGAACTAAAATCTGCGAGTGAGGTAATTTTCTTTTTCAATACAAGCTCGGTGGGATAAGCCTTCTCCGCCATGATGAGGACGCCCTTGGGTTTCAGTTCCTCATTGACCATTTTCTCGACGCCGAGATTCTTGGTGAGATGCATCATTTCCCAAGATTCACGCAGCGTGCCCGGTGTTCCGTAAAGCAAACCCATCGCCTGCGCTTCACCAAGAATGTAACCCGGTGAAATTGTACCCATCGGGACGACACCGCGCCGCACAACATTATAGATTTCGCGGTCTTTTGCGATTTCACCTGCGCCATACAATTCAAGTTTGAATCGGCCGTCTGTCCGTTCTTCCAATAGCTTCGCGAGTACGGCGAGACTGTCATTGAATGAGCCAGATGCTTTGGGCCAGTGCGCTTGCACCTTCCATGTTACCTTTGTATCTGCGCGAGCAGTGCTAACGATGGCAGGTGTTGCCGCAAGCGCGAGCGAGCCTTTCAGAAGCTCTCGGCGCCCCAACGCCTTCACAGTCTCAAACATTTCATTCTCCCTGATATTTTTCTTTTCGGTCATATGATCATGGACCACTCAACCTAGTCAAACAACCGTCGGCAAGGCGCGTCATCTTGGCGCGCATTGGAGCATCATGAATCGAATGAACACATTCCGTCTGCCGGAAAGGCATGCAATTTAGTTAGCTGCCTCTTGTGCTGGTACCGCAACGGGCCGCTATCGAATGCTAGACAAGCAACCGTTATCGACGGCGATAAACCCAACGCAACCATCTGGTAATTCTCGCCAGCTTTCGACTTGCGTCGTGTAAGCGGCCGGTGGATAGCACCGAAGTAATTCGCGGGTCTTCTCCCGGGCTGCGTTGCGCGGCAGCGTAAACGTCTCACGCGCGAAGCCATCTTGTAGTCGTTCCAGATTGCGTCGGTCGCACATTCACTAGGCAAGATCGCGCGGTGCTTTCCTCATGCCTCAACCTCCACGCGGACGGCGCGCGCGCCGTGGATGGCCCTTATCTGCAATGGTTGTGCGGCGCTTGTCTTTAGGAGTTGCCTTCACACTTTTCTTGAGAGCATCCTTCAGGTCCATCGGAACACCATGCTTCTTTAGAAGATCTGTGAAGGCTTCATCGGCCAGTTCCTGAAAGGTAGCCATTCGGTTGCGGCCGAGTTCGTTGAGCCGAAACAACGTGTCGTCATCGAATGATACGATCTTTCCCGGCATAGCTACGCCGTTTTACGCTTGCGAGCAGTGCCAGATTTGGCGGGTGCTTTCGTCGTCTCTTTGCCTGCCCTCGTCCCCGCGATTGGCAACAGCATTTCCTTTTGGCCAGGGACCACTTTCTTGCCGCGCTTGGCCTTCGTCTTATTCTGCGGTGCCGCCTTAGCCGAACCACCAGAAAGGCTACGCTTGAGCGCATCCATAAGATCGATGACGTTTTCGCCGCTTGGCCGCGCCTTCGCCTTGATGGTCTTCCCCGCCCGCTTCGCGTTAATTAGATCGGTCAACGCCGTCTCATAGCGATCTTCGAACTTCTCGGGGTCGAACTCGCCGGATTTCTGTTCGACAATGTGCTTTGCCAAATCGAGCATTTCCTTCGTGACTTTCACGTGCTGGATGTTATTGAAGTATTCATCCTCGTTGCGGACCTCGTAGGGGTAGCGCAACAGCAGACCCATCAATCCCTTTTTCATGGGCTCTAAGGCGATGATGTGCTCCCGGTTGGTCAGCACGAGACGACCGATTGCGACCTTGCCCATGGAGCGGATGGTTTCGCGGATTACAGCATAGGCGTCGTGTCCGATCTTACCGTCAGGCACGAGATAGTAGGGCCGTACCACGTAACGCTGATCGATATCGGCGCGGTCAACGAATTCATCTATCTCAATGGTTCGAGACGATTCGATTTCAATCTTTTCCAGTTCTTCCGGCTCAACCGTGATGTAGGTGTCAGTATCGATCTTGTAGCCCTTGACGATATCGTCTGACTCGACTTCATCGCCCGTGTCGGCATCAACCTTGAGATACCTAACCCGTTGGCCGGTCTTTCGATTGATTTGGTTGAAGCTGATCTTTTCGGAATCGGAAGTGGCGGGAAACAAGGCCACGGGACAGGTCACGAGCGAAAGGCGTAGGAAGCCCTTCCAGTTGGCGCGCGGGGCCATGAGATACTCCGGAACTGGACACAACAGAACCGGGATTCAAACGCTCCGAAGCGAATAAGTTCCCTTGTCCTATTTCTCGGACGGCGGATGCATGACTGTCGCGTTGCAGGAAAAAGGCCCCTCGCGGGGCCAAGTCTGGGGAAGGACGCCAGTATGGCGACCTTCGCTATCGTGCTTGGGGGACAGGGAAACGCGAGGCCGCCACGCTTTACCTCGGGCTTTTTGAACGAAGTGCTGGGCGAACGCATGTTGCGGACGTTGTTCCATGCAGTTGCGATATGCGTGGACCCACGCGAGCCGCCATTGAGAAGCCTTCACGATCTAGCGGGCAAACCGACAAAAACATGGTGCTCGCCAAATCATCGTCAGCAAGGCTCACCACGCGTATTTGAGCGTGCCTTTTCCGGTGTAGCTGGTGACGTTGTTGGAGAACTCGCCTTCGAAGGAGGCGGCGAGCGCGAAGCCGTTGCGCCAGGCGACTTCCGCGCCGGCGGTAACAAGCGCCGCATCGGGTGCCATCGCCGCGCCGTTGACGAGAAAGCCGGAGCCCGGCAGCGCCTGGAACGTCGCAGCTACATTGCGCGCGGTGTCGAAGTTGTGCGCCCAGGCGGCACGGCCGCGCAGCGTCAGCAGCGTATCCCCCATCACCGTGGTGCGGTCGAGCCGCAGGCCGAGTTCGCTGCGTGTCGCGGTGACGTCGCGTCCGGCGTAGCCGAGCGCGAAACTGTCAGCCATGCCGTTGCCCTGTTCGAGATAGGACGGCATCCGATAGCTGATCGTTTGCGCCGCCGCGTAAGGCGTCACGCCCGCCCATGCGGTGTCGATGCGCCAGCCGGCTTCCAGACGGCCCGAGAGTACGCCGGCCTTGTAGGCGCCGTGCAACCGTTCCCCGGTCGAAGCGGTGCGATCGGTGCTGACGTCGTGCCAGCCATAGGCGAAGGCGCCGGAAAGATAGCCGTTATGCGCAAAGCCGTGATGCGCGAACACACCGGCCTGGAACATGTCGCTGCGGCCGGAGCCCATGCCACCCGCGAGCGCGAACGAGGTGCCGCCGCCGCCAAACGCGAAGCCGAGTTCGGTTGCCGGCGACAGCGCGTAGGATGCGCCGCCCATCGCGCCGTAGACCCGGCTGGTGGCGTCGTGACTGCCGAGCGCGGCATTGCCGCCGATCTGCGTGTTACCACCATAGGCCGCGCCGAAGATGCGCCAGCGCTGTGCGAAGGTTTGCATCGGCGGTGCTTTGGTGGCGAGCGACGCGAAGGCGTCATGCGATTTGCCCGCGCCCGCCGTTGCGGCATAGCCGAGCAGTGACGATGATCCCGCCCCCCGGCGTTGCCACGATACCCTTGCAGGGCAGCCAGATCCGCCGTCAGGGTGATATTGCTTTTGAGAACGATCTCGGTGCCGGCGGTGGTGCGCGCCGTCTCGATCGCGGCATTGAGGTCGGCTTCACTAAAGACATCGTAGGCAAAGGCCGGCGTGACGACCAGAAGCGCCGCAAGCGCAGTCCCGCTGAGCAGTGCCGCGCGCCAATGCGAAAACGCCGACTGCGCCGGCCGCCGATCCACGCCCATCCCGATGCCCCTGTCGTCGCTGGCGATTGCCGCCTGTCTTGTCCACGATTGCCGCGCGGTATTGGAGGTCGCCTTTGATAATTGGGACCCGGTGGCGATAGCGGGAATCAAAGCCCCATCTCCGATGGGCTATTCTTGTGAGACGCCTGCCGCCCCTGCGGGGCTTCTAAATCAGGCAGATGATCCAACGCCAATTGCCATTTGAACGGCGAAGGCCGTGAAGCGTGCGCTGACTGCAGTAACGCTCGTAGAAATCAAATGGATGGTTGATTGCACCACACGGACGCGCCCCTTGCGGGATGTGGATGGTGAGTTGTTACTTGGCGACCAGCCTTGGCGCATGAAAATCATGGAGTTGGCAGTCCCACTTTTCGAGTTGCGGATCAGCGAAGCGGTCTCTGTGAATTTCCGCCATTCCTCAAAACTCGGTCGAATTGCGGTATCTGGCCGCGCACTAAAAAGGCCCCGCCGTAGCGGGGCCTCGCAGCAGTCAGTACATCCGTGATCTGCCGCATCGCTCATCAGATGAGCGACAGATTCTCCGCGCTGGTCTTGCCGCGCATCTTGTCAGTCTTGGCTTCAAACGAAACCTTCTGTCCTTCGCCGAGTCCATCGAGGCCAGCGCGCTCAACCGCGCTGATATGCACGAACACGTCATTTCCGCCGTCGTCGGGTTGAATGAATCCGAAACCCTTCGTGCCGTTGAACCACTTCACAGTACCTGTAGCCATCACTCTCTCCACGAGCACGCACGCTCATCGTCTCGCACGACCTCCGCGCGAGTTGATCCAATTTCAGCGATGTCCGAGAAAAGAGCCCGAGGGCGCGCTTACAAGGCAACTGCGCAAATCGAATTTTGGCAACGTATAGCTATTCGGCGGGATGGCAAGCGATCAATTGTGTTCAATTGAATGCACTCGAATCATCTGCAACAGATCGATCATAAAAGACCGGAGTCGCAAGCGACTCCGGTCCCTTATCACGTCGAACTAGGGCGGATTACCAGCCCTGCAACACCTTAATCTTGCCGTCGACCCACTGCACATAACCGAATGTGGTCGGGCCGGCGTGGTTCTTCGGGCCCCAGTTGAGCGGCGGGGTGACACCCGGCTCCCACTTGCCGAGATTTTCCAGCGCGGCGATCAGCTTGGCGCGGGTCAGATCCTTGCCGGCGGCTTCCGCGGCCTTGTGAAAGGCGATGGCACCAGCCATGCCGAGATAAGGATAATAGCCGGGCTGGGTTTTGGGCGCGTACTTCGCCAGGATCTCATTGGCTTGCTTGACCTTGGGATCTTCCATCGAGTCGACCGCGGTCATGATATTCACAATCAAGCCGTTGGCGGCCTTCCCTGCCAGCTCGGTGAGGATCGGATCGCCCATGGTATTCATTGCCATGAACTGTGGCTTCCAGCCGAGCTTTTCCGCTTCCTTGAGCAGCAGCGCACCCTGCTTGACGATATTGAACATCAGCACGACGTCGGGCTTAGCGTCCCGTAGCGTGACCGCCTGAGCACTCATGTCGACATCGCTCGGCACATAAGTGGCCTCACCGACCGGCGTCTTGCCATTCGCCTTCAGATAGGCCACTGCCCCGTCGCGCTGATCTTTGCCGAACTGGTCGTTCTGATAGAAGATTGCGACCTTGTCGGCCTTCAGAGTCTTCAGCGCATACTGCGCCATGTTCTCGCCGATGGTCTGCCCGACCGGAAGCATGCCGAAGACTTCCTTCTCGGTCGGAGCGTTGAGCTTCTCGTTGCTGCCCGCCGGATTGATCACCGGAATGCCGCGCTGAACCAGGAAGGGAAGCGCGGCAAGATTAGTGACGGTGCCGATGGTCGAGACGATGGCGAACACCCCGTCACGATCGACCAGCTTGCGGGCAACCGACACTGCCTGTTGCGGATTGTAACTGTCGTTCTCGACGATCCAGTTGATCTTGCGGCCATGGATGCCGCCCTGATCGTTCAACCACTTGAAATAGGCCTCCGCACCGTCGCGGAGCTGGTTGGCGCCAGCGGCGAAACCGCTTTGCAATGGCAGGAATGAACCGATCTTGATGGTATCGGCGGTGACGCCTTCATTTGCCGCGGATGCGGCAACCGGCGTGAACGCCAGCATGGCAAGCGCGGCGGCTCCTGACGCAATAGACTTCAGCATTGAACGTTCTCCCTCTCCTTCGAACCCAGATAAGCATCGGTGACGCCTGCATTGCGGGACAGCGCCTCGGCGGTATCGCTGAGAGCGACGCGGCCTTTCTCCAGCACATAAGCGTGGGTCGATATCTTGAGCGCTTGCCGCGCATTCTGCTCGACCAGGAGAACCGTGACGCCCATGGCGTTGATCTGCTTCACCAGCCGCAAGATTTCGGTGACGAGAACCGGCGACAATCCCAGCGACGGCTCATCGAGCAGTAGCAGACGCGGTCGCGACATCATCGCGCGACCGATCGCAACCATCTGCTGCTCGCCCCCGGACATCGTCGCCGCCGACTGCTGCTCGCGTTCCCGAAGCCGCGGAAACATCTCGAACACCTGCTCCAGATCGCGCGCGATATTTGCCGTGTCGCGCCGCAGATAGGCGCCGAGCCGCAGGTTTTCGATCACCGTCAGGTCCGGGAAGAGCTGGCGCCCCTCCGGAACGAGCGCGATGCCGGCGGCGATCAGCCGTTCCGTCGTCCAGCCCGATACGTCCTCGCCGGCAAAGCGGATCGTGCCGCCGATCCGGGCATCGATCGATTTCAGAATGGTATTGAGCAGCGTCGACTTGCCGGCACCATTGCTGCCGAGGATCGACACCACGGTGCCTTGGCTGACATCCATCGATACTCCACGCAGCGCCGCCACCGCGCCGTAGGACACGTTGAGGTCGCGGATTTCAAGCAGCATCGACGTCCTCCTCGCCGAGATAGGCCATCACGACCTTCGGGTTGGTCCGGACGACAGACGGCACGTCCTGCGCGATCACCTCACCATGATCGAGCACCACGAGCTGGTCGCATACGCCCATCACCAGCGACATGTCGTGCTCGACAAGGATGATGGTCATATTGTGCGCCTGCCGCAGGTCGCGCATAACGTCGGCAAGGGCGTTGGTTTCGTCGGCATTGAGGCCCGCCGCCGGCTCATCGAGCAGCAGCAGACGCGGCGCGGTCACCAGCGCACGCGCAAGCTCGACACGCTTCTGCACGCCGTAGGACAGCGTCGCGACCTCGCGATGAGCAGCATCGGCGATGCCGAGCCGATCCAGCGCGGCCAGTGCCTGCTCGCTCGCGGCATGCACGATCTTGCGGGCGGACGGCAGACCAAGCATGTCGGCCACCGCCGGAACCCGGGTCTTGCTCAGCGCGCCGATCAGCACGTTATCGAGGGCTGTCTCGGCGCCGAACAGTTCGAGGTTCTGGAATGTGCGAGCGATCCCGAGCGACGAGATGTCGTGGAGCGGGCGCTTCAGCAGATCGGCATCAGCGAATGTCAGCGAGCCGGAGTTCGGCGTGTAGATACGGGTCAGACAATTCAGCAGCGTCGTCTTGCCTGCCCCGTTCGGGCCGATCAATCCGAAGATCGCGCCGGCAGGAACCGAGAACGACACATCGTTGAGCGCCTTGAGACCGGCGAAAGCCAGCGACAGATTGCGGACAGAAAGCAACTGGTTGGCGTCAGTCATGCCGGCCGCCCTCCGGTTCTACGCCGCGGACGGCCGCGGTGGGAACGGCTGCAGAGTCCCGTCGGCGCATGATGGCCATGAGCCGCTGCGGCAGGCTCGCCAGGCCGTAGGGCAGGAAGCGCATGAAGACCACAAGCAGCACGCCATAGAGCACCATCTGCGCGCTCTTGAATTCGCGCAGGAATTCGGGCGCGATGGTCAGATAGATGCCGCCGAGAACAGCGCCGACCGGTGACAGGATGCCGCCGATCACGGCCATGGTCAGAAAACTCAGCGAGGTTACCAGCGAGAAGGTCTCCGTCGCGAGATGACCGATCAGATGCGCATAGAGCGCACCGGAGATACCGGTGAGGAAAGCGCTCAGCGTGAACGCAGCGGTGAGATAGCGCGCGCGGTTGACACCGAACGACGCGGCCGCCAGCGGACTGAGCTTGAGTGCGATCAGGCGGCGACCGAACCGCGTCCTGGGCAAACGGACCGTCAGCAGAAAGAACGGCACGACGATGGCGAGGATGATGTAGTAATAGCCGAAGTCGTCGTTGAATTGATGACCGGCAAGTTCCGGTCGCGGCACGAACAGCCCTTGACGGCCGCCGGTGAGCGATTCCCATTCGAACAGTATCTGCTGAACGATCAGCGCAAAGCCGAGCGTCGCGATCGCTAGGTAATGGCCCTGAACTCGTAGCGCCGGCATCGCGACCAGCGCGCCGAACGCTGCAGCCACCACACCGCCGAACAACACGCCGGCGAGGAATGGCGCGCCGGTCTTGGTGACGAGGATCGCCGAGGCAAATGCCCCGAGCGCCCAGAAACCGGCATGGCCGATCGATATCTGGCCAGCATAGCCGATCAGGATGACCAGCGACAACGCGATCAGCGTATAGATCAGCGCGGTGTTCAGAAGGAAGTGCTCGTAATGGCTGCCCGCGAAAGGCAGCCCCAGCAGCACGACGGCCACAAGGCCATAGATCGCAATCCGAGAACCACTCACGTGCTCATACTTTCTTGATGCCGCTGCGGCCGAACAGGCCGGTGGGCTTGATCATGAGAACGAGGATGATGATGCCGAAGGCGAAGGTGTCCTTGAAGGTCCCGGAGACCATGGCGCCGAACAGCGTTTCCAGCAGACCTATGGTCAGGCCGCCAACGACTGCGCCCGGTAGACTGTTGAACCCGCCGAGAATGGCGCCGGCAAAAGCCTTCAGCAGCACAGCAACCATCATTTCGAAATCGAGAAACGTGATCGGCGCGGTGAGCACACCGGCGATCCCGCCGATGGCCCCCGCAAGGCCCCACGACAACATCCACACCCGTGGCACGCTAATGCCCATCAGCCGCGCCGCGCGGCGGTTCATGCTGGCGGCGCGCATCGCGGTGCCTTCGCGAGTCTTCTCGAAGAACAGATAGAGCGCGCCCATCACCAGAATCGCGACGACTATCATGCCCAGACTGTTGGGCGACACGCGCGCCCCGAACAACTCGATTGGCTCCGCGCCGAACAGCGACGGGAAAGTATAGGGATCGCAACCCCAGATCGCACCGGCCAGATTATTGAAGATGATCCATAGGCCGATAGTGACAATCAGCAGGTTGACGGGCGGATCACCGGCGATCGGCTGAATGATGATGCGCTCTACCACGGCGCCGAGCAGAAAGCCGATCGGCACGCTGAGAATGAACACCAGAAGGAACGGCACGCCGAGACGATGCAGCAGCGCAAAACAGAGGAACGTGGAGAACATCGCCATTTCGCCTTGCGCGAAGTTGACGACGTCGGTGGCCTTGTGGATGAGCACCATGGCCAGGGCGAGCAAAGCGTAGACGCTTCCGATTGCCAGCCCTGAGATGATGAGTTGCAGGATCACGCGTCACCTAGGACGAAGCAGCGCCGGCCGAAACGGAGCGCAGGAAATTGAGCACCGCCGCGTTGAACGTCGCGGGATCGACCTGGGACACAGCGTGGCCTCCCTTCTCGAGTACGGTAAGCGTTGCGCCCGGGATTTTCCGAGCAAGCTCTTCGGAGAAGTACAGTGGAGTCAGAAAATCGTCTCGGGCGCACATCACGCAGGTCGGCCGGTCGATACGGCGGAGTCCTTCAGTACGGTCGAAATCGATGATCGCCTGACAACGGCTGGCAGCGATACTGGCGCTGGGGAAACCAGCCCGCGTTGCAGCGTCCAGCGCCACGAGCTTGTCCGGATTGTTGTTTAACCACCAGTTCGGATAGAGCAGCGTCGGGCTCATCTCGATATAGTCGTCGACGCCGTTCTGCAGCAGCGCCTTACGCGCCCGCATCACCCGGCCCATGAAGGCATCGGTCTTGGTCCAGGACGCGTATAGCACCATGCTGTCGATGCGGTCCGGCGCGACGATCCCGAGCGTCTGGCCGATCGCACCGCCGGTCGAATGGCCGACAAGGTGCGCCCGCTCCAATTTGAGATGATCCATCAGCGCCAGGACATCGGCGCTCATCTGATCGAGCGAATAGGTCATTTCCGATCGCGTGCTCTGGCCGGTGCCACGATGATCGTGAATGATGACACGATAGTGCCTGGAGAACTCGTCGAGCTGCGGCTTCCAGTAGCCGCCGGTGCCGCCGAGACCGGGGACCAGAAGCAACGGCGGGCCTTCGCCATGCTCTTCGTAATAGAGCTGTCCGTCTTGAATCGGCGCGAGCGGCATAACGTGCTTAGTCCTTCAGATGTGCGATGGATGAAATCTCGACCAGGAATTCAGGGCGCACGAGCTCGGCCTGAATGCAGTATCGCGCCGGCGGATTCTTGGGGAAATACTGCGCATAGACCTCATTCATGGCTTTGTAGTCCTTGAGGTCTTTAAGGAAGATCGAATTGAACGCGACGTCGTCCAGCGTCCCGCCGGCGGTTTCGATGACCGACTTGATGGAAGTCAGAACCGCGTGGGTCTGTGCAGTGACGTCGCCGGCGCCGATCACCGCACCATTGGTATCGATCGCCAGCATGCCGGAGACGTAAACAGCGGAACCGGCTGCCTTGGTGCCCGGCGAATAGGGCGCGAGCGGCGGGGGAGATCCGGCTGGAACAATGATGTCCTTGGGCATGTATTTCCTCGAAGTAGCAGCGAGGAGCCGGATGCAGCGCGCACCTCAGCGGCGCATCATCCATCCCCCGTCGACGATGTTGTCGGGACCATGGCCGCTCTGCCGAAAGTTGGGAAGCACAATGTCTACCACGCCGCGTTGCCGAATTGGCAACACGGCATCGATCCTACCGGCAACTGCGAGCCACGCCGCCTCACCGCGCGCCCCGATCGTTCTTGCGTCCCTTCTTTCGCGCCCGTGACGCATTGACGCGACCATCGCACGGGCGACTGGACCGGATCGGCTCCGGCGGCGGCAACGCGCGCATATATGCGAGCGCATGATCGAGGAAGCGATGTGCCGCGCTCGACAGGGTGCGGTTGCGATGGACACAGATTTGCATCTGCGCATTGGCAAGCTCGTGATCATTGACGGGAATGGCGCACAGCTGCCCTGCCGCGAGCTCGCGCCGTATCAACGTTTTCGGCAGGATCGCAATGGCGTGGCCCGTTCGCGCCAGGCTCTTCATCATCTCAAAGGAGTTGGTTCGCAGCAGTTCGCCAACTTCCAACCCATGCCGAAAGGCAACAGCATCGACCAGACGCCGCAGACCGAACGAGGGGTCCGGCAGCGCAATCTTGTACTCCAACACCTCCACGACCGAAAGCATTCGCGCCTTGGCGAGTTCGTGAAACGGCGCAACGATGGCATAGGACGGCAGCGGACACGCCAGCGCGACCTCCAGCTCGGCCCGCGGCTTGGCGTTGTAGGTGATGCCGATATCGACCTGATCGGAAATCACGGCTTCCATGATCTGATTGGAGCTCGCGGTCGATATGTTGAACGAGATATTCGGAAACTTCGCCAGGAAGTCCGACATGATCTCCGGCAGAAGATCGCCGACGATGCCTTCAATCGTCGACAGCATGACCTCACCTCGCTGAAGGGCGCGCAGGTCGTCGACCTGCGACTTGAGTCGTTGCAGATCGCGAAACATGGTCCGAGTGTGCTGCGCCAGCAATCGGCCGGCAGGTGTCAGCATGACGCCGGTCGTCCGACGCTCGATCAACGGCGCATCGAACTCGTGCTCCAGCTTGCTGATCTGTCGACTGAGCGCGGAGGCGGCAACGTGTACCCGCTCCGCCGCCTGCCGGATCGAACCGGACTCCGCGACTTCGTGAAAATAACGCAACCCGGTTAAGTTCATATTGCCCCCGAAAATTTCTGTTACCGATAGCCCCTTCCAGTCAGGAAGTCTTTCTTAGGGAAGCTTCTGAAACATAGGTTCGCAACCTATATAGCGTTTTGGATGAATGGCGGTTCATTATCGAGGACACCACCGCCGAGTAAAGCCTCGATCATCTGATTGATTCTGCTCGAAGGCGATGCAGCGTCTCGCAGAACAGATCAGGATTTCCAATGTCGCTGTCGCTAGGCATTGCCATCGCATGGATATCCCGGTGCCTGAGCACTGCTACTGGAACAAGCCCAGGCCGGGCATGCCACACACATCGCTGGCGCCGCGCGATCTCGGAACGGCCAATAGCGTGGAGATGCCCGCCAAGCTGAACGAGCGCTCGACTATCAACGCGCCGTTGATTTCTACACCCAAGGACTGGAGAGTGGTTCATATGACGTCAAGGTTCGTCGCGACCTGTTGCGCCAGCGTGCCTTTGCATATGAGGATCTCTAATTCGGGAAAGCGGAGAGTTCAGCTTCAGTGGCCATGGGAGAGGTACTTCCCGATGACAAGGCCAGACGCCGCCCGCCTCATCCTTGCGAATGTTGGACCTACGTTCGCTAGAGATTCGCACGAAGTCCTCGGCAGATTCCAGAACCCTCTGCCCTACCACCAATCTGCAAACCGGCAAGACACTGGAAGAAGTATTAGCTCATCACATCGAGCAATATCCGGTCGAGCGCAACAACCTCTCCACTCTCAGGCGATATCCAGAGTACGAGAACCTACCACAAATTGCGCTAGAGTTGCTTTTGGTCGGCGACATTCACCAAGATGCCTTTCCACCCCAAGCGATCATGTGTTTGCACAACACGATAGGTGAGGTTTCCAACTTGGATGTTTTTGTCCCCTCAGAATTACGTGCATGACATCGCAAGCCTGCTCTCGCTGAACATTCTGATGAACGACCCGAAATTTTGGCCGCATATCCCAGTGTCCGCATAATCCACTCGCGCGTTGTTACGGTAGATGCCCTTATGCGGATTACAGAAACGAAGTGGGCGAAAGCACGCGACCGTTAGGGTAACGACTTATGGTAATACTCGGTAACAACCGACGATAATAAGGGCTAAGTCATTGACTTAATGGCGCGCCATTCAGAATAAAACTACGAACCCATACATCATTGAAATATCTATATAATTTATGATTACGCCGTTGCGCACCCATCCGTCGCGCGTAAATTGCAACACCGCCCGCTGTGGCTTCGATCGCGCGCGCCGGCGAAGCAGAGACCGTCACGGTCGCGGCGATCGAATCTGGCGCACCAACGCTGGTCGAGGCCCGTGAGATCATCGCTGAATTCCATTTGATGGTCCGGCGCAAAGCCGAGGTCGACCTCATCGCGTGGATCGGGCGCGCTCGCGCCAGTCTCGTCGCTTCGTTCACCAATGGCGTCGCCAAGGATGAGGCGGCAGTGCGGGCGGCAATCACTTTGACCTGGTCCAACGGGCAGACTGAAGGTCAGATCACGCGCCTCAAGCTCGTTAGACGTCAAATGTACGATCGCGGGAAAATCGATCTGCTTCAAGCCAGACTGATCGGCGCAAAATAATCAGAGCTGCACCAAAATTGCGTCAGAACCAATACTGCAGGCCGAATAACAGGCGACGCCTGAACAAGCCAGCGACCAACAACTGCGGAAAGTTCCTGCCGCCAGGTCGATAGCAAGGCTGATGACAACGAAGAGGGACCACCTAACCATGGCCGAGACCGTCACGGTGGCCGCCATCGAACAAGGCGTACCCATGTTGGCAAAAGCCTGGGCTCTCGTCGACCGTTCCAGGCGATGATACGAAAGAAAGCCGAAATTGAGCTTGAGCCTTGGATCAATGAATCCAAGCAGAGCCTCATCGCTTCATTCGCCACCGGCATTGCCAAAGACAAGGCCGCGGTCCACGCGGCGATCATACTGCCATGGTCGAATGGGCAGGTGGAGGCTCAGATTACCAGCTCAAGCTCATCAAACGCCAAATGTACGGGCGTGCCAAGCTCGATCTACTTCAGGCCCGGCTTATTGGTGCACCATGACCTATGGCGATATCATCGAAATTGCGTCAGACCCCAATATTGCCCCCCTATAGGTTGGCTGTTGCGCTGCCTGCTTTGTCATGAAGCAGGTGGTCGGGGATGCTGATCGTGGAGACGATTGGGCGGATACGGCGCGAACACTTCATCAAGGGCAAGACGATCAAGGAGATCGTCCGAGACCTGAAGGTGTCACGGAACACGGTCCGGAAGGTGCTGAGGCCAAATCCGCTCGCGAACAGCTAACGCTGATCCGGATCTTCGAAGAGTTGCGCGCGAATAGGCTTCAAGCAATAGAGGGCTTTCCTCGGTCAGATATCAGACGGCTTTTCATCAGGTGGATCCGTCTCGATAGACATCTCCTCTGCAACAGACGCGATACATTTCGACGTCTGACCGCACCGCTGCAGCCGGATAACGATCTCCACTCCTGAAATCACGTATCCGTCAGGAATCTCATGAAATCCTCCGAACGAAATGGCGTCACTCCCAATATCGATGATGCGGTCTTCGCCGTCGACATAGAAGTGATGATGCGCGTTGATATCCGTATCGAAGTAAACAAGCCCGCGATCTACCGGGATCCGCTTGATGATGGAAGCGTCAGCAAACTGATTGAGTGCATTGTAGACCGTAGCAAGTGAGACGCTGACGTCAGATTCACGGGCGAATTGGTACAACTCCTTCGCCGTCAAATGGCGACCGGATGCGCCAAAGATCAAGCCCGCGAGGTCAAGCCGCTGGCGCGTCGGCCGCAGACCGGCTTTCAGAAGTATCTCGTAAGGCCGAAGCATTGGCTGCTCCCGGAACACATCGGACGATCCAGAAAATCCATCCATTCTGCCATTCCCTCCCTTTCCTGAAGATGGCTCGTCCTCTCAGATGGAAAGACCTCGCTTGAGGAGGTCGCGTGCAACCGCTATGCGATGAATTTCCGAAGTGCCGTCCAGAATGCGCTGAACCCGCGCATCGCGGTACAAGCGCTCGACCGGCATTTCGCTGCAATAGCCCATGCCTCCGAATATCTGGACCGCCTTGTCAGCCACTCGTCCCAGCATTTCCGACGCGAACAGCTTCACCATGGAAATTTTCGCGCGTGGCTCGCGCCCCTGATCCACCTCCCATGCGGCATTGAGCACCATCGACCGCGCGGCGTAGATATCCACGGCCATGTCTGCCAACATGGCCTGTATCATCTGGAAGCTGGCGATCTCCGTTCCGAACTGTTTGCGCTCATTGGCGTAGTCGAGGCTCATCTGCAGCAATCGGCTCGCCGTGCCGACGGCACGCGCCGCGACTGCTCGCAGCCGCTGTCGATTTCCGGTGCCCAGCGCCAGCGCCATGCCTTCGCCCTCCTCTCCAAGACGTTGTCCCTGCGACAGGCGGACATTGTTGAAGAACAGTTCGCAATGGCTGAGCCCGTGCAGGCCCATCAGCCGCTGCTCGCGCCCGACCGTCACGCCTTCGGCATCGCGGTCCACGAGAAACAGCGAGATGCCCCTATGCCCCTTGCCCGGATCGGTCAGGGCGGTGACCATGAAGGCATCGGCGACGTTGGCGTCGGAGATGAAATGCTTCGAACCATTGAGAATGTAGTCGTCGCCGTCACGCATGGCGATGGTCTTGATGCCGGCGGCATCGGAACCCGCACCAGCTTCCGACATGGCGAAGGCGACGATGATGTCTCCAGCAACCGCAGGCAGCAGATACTTCTCACGTTGCGAGTCGGAACAGCTCATCAGCGTGGCGGGAACGGCGCCGAACGCGCGCCGCACCAGAACATCCGACGTCCAGCCAAACTGCTCCTCGACCAGACACATATCGATCGTGCTGAGTCCGCCGCCTCCAACCGAGACCGGCATATCCATGGCATACAGACCTAGCGCCCGCGCCTTGTCCCGTATCGATCTCGCCAGATCTCGGGGGACCGACTCGTGCTCATCGACGATCTGCTCAGCGGGTCGCAACTCGGACTCGATGAAGCGTCGCACCGTCTCGATGACCTGAAGCGTTTCTTCCGGAACTGAGAAATCAATCATCGTGCAGTTCGTCCTTTTGATAAGTTGATTGCGCCGCGTTGCCCTGATCTGGATAACACTACGCCCTCCGGCCGCCCATTTTTATGCATGTTCGGCGGCATCGTTCGATGACAGGATCCTTGCCAACAGTCGGGCGTGAACCAGCATCGCACTGTCGTTTCCTCTCCGTGCGATCAGTTGAAGGCCGAGCGGCAACTCTCCGTCGGAGCGTATCAAAGGGAGGGAGAGACACGGGACGTGAAGCATCGTCCATGCGCTGTTGAAGACCGGATCTCCCGTGCCGCGCTCGAATAGCGGCGCTTCTCCCGGCGCCGACGGCATCAACAGAATGCTGTCACCCGCAAGCACCCGGTCGAATTGCGTCCGGATTGCATTGCACTCTGCTTGCGCCTCTTCATAAACCAGTCGATCAATCTTCGCGCCCGACTGAACGAGAGCGCCAAGCTCAGACCCAATCCCTTGGGGATGTCGCACGGACAGCGGCGCGTAATGCGCATGCGCTTCATACACTAGCAACGTATAGTGGAGGCGCGACCACCGGTCGTAGCAATCGGTCAGGTCCAAAGACTCCCACGCGTATCCAAGCGACGTGAGCTTGGCCTTTACGCTGGTGAGCACGTCGAATGCACCGAGATGGGTTTCATCAAGCCCCGGCAATTCTCCGACCAGGATGCGCGGAGCGCTCTGTGAAGGGGCGAGGTCGACACGCGCCGGAGCAAGCGCCTCGAATACGATCCGGGCGTCGTCGACATCCCGCGAGAATATTCCGATCGTATCCAGCGAGGGCGCGAGCGGACGCACGCCCGCCATGTCGATCGCGCCATAACTCGGCTTGAATCCCACCACGCCGCAAAACGCCGCCGGCCGAATGGTCGAACCGGCTGTCTGCGTTCCAATCGCAACCGGCACCATGCAATCGGCCACCGCTGCGGCCGATCCGCTAGAAGAACCGCCGGGGCTTCGGCGAATATCGTGAGGATTGCGGGTACGCGAAGGCCGCAGATAAGCAAATTCCGTACTGACCGTTTTCCCCGGAATGATCGCCCCTTGCTTGCGCAAGCGCGCCACGATGTGAGCGTCGGCCTCAGGCCGATGCCCCGCATAGAGTGACGATCCATAGGTGGTCGGCATATCGGAGGTGTCGATAATGTCCTTGATTCCGATCGGAATGCCTGCGAGCGGGCGGTCGTATCCGCCCCGATCAACGGCTCGCGCCGCGGCGAGAGCCTGATCCGGAGCGAGATGCTCCCATGCCTGTACCTCCGCGTCGCGAGACCTGATCCGGGCGAAGCAGTCTCGCAACGCTCTTTCAGCCGTCAGGCGGCCAGCGGCAAACCGGGAGCGCAGCACCCCGATCGTAACGCCACGCTGAAACTCCGACGCCATCCGTTTCCCGTCCTAGTACCGGCCGGACAGAATCGCGCCCGCGTCGGGCACCATCGCGCGCAACCCGAGGCGCTTCAGCATCTCATGAACCGTGCAGGTCGCGGCCGACACCACCGGCTTGCCGAGCTTGGCTTCCAGGGGAGCGATCGAGGCGAGCGACGGCATCTGAACGCAAGCTGACGCAACCACCACGTCCGCGCCCTCGATATTGAGCCCGTCGGCAATATCGATCAGGGCGCGCGGATCGCGCTCACCTACCGCCATATTGTCCGATATCTCGAGCGAGAGAGCGTCGATAACCTCGATGCCCTCGTTCTCGATGTAGTTTTTCACGAGTGCGGTGAGCGGCTTCATATAAGGCGTCATGATGGCGACCCGGCGCGCACCCATGACCTTCAGACCCGATATCAGGGCGCCGGCGCTGCTAACGACCTCCGCTTTCGAGCCTTCGCCTGTCGCCACGGTTCGAAGCCGCTCTTCGGAGTTCCGATGGTAGCCGTTTCCCATGCTCATGATTGCGACCAGGCAAGCATACCCCATGACATCCACTCGCGCGTCGGACAACTCCACCGCGCAGCGCTCCGCCTGCGCGTTCATCTGCTCGAGCTCTTCTTTCGTCACGCTCTTCATTCGCATCCGACTCGAATGAAAGGTGAACCGCTCCGGCGCTGTCGCTTCACGCGCTCGAAACATCGCTGGAATCTCCGTCTCCATGGTGATGTTCGAACTGGGAACGATCTGTCCGATCCGGAACGCGCGCATCAAAACCTCCGAAATTGGCGAGGAGCTCCCGGACGGAGCGCTCCTTCGCGTACTGCGTGGCTCACGTCATATCATACGTATACGTACAATGTAAACGGCCATTCGCTCCTTGATTTCTCACGCAGTCGCTTAGAGCCTGTCGAATTCGCGGCAATTTCGCCGTGAGAGCTCATCTCCTCCATGGCAACGGAATGCGCGTCATTCTTTTGGATATGTGTATACAAATGATTTGGGGTGACAGGCCGACCTGCGATATTGTAATGCAGATCAGGCAGGGACTTCCGTCGTATCGACGATATCGCTGCCAGCGAAACCGTCATCGGGAATCCTGAAAATGCCACCTCGAAAGAAAGCCGCTCGACCGCCGAAAACAAATTCCACGAAGAGACCCTATATGCTCGAGCAACAGGTTGGCTTCCTGCTTCGCGCCGCATTGCGGCGACATACCGTGATTTTCACCGACCAGATGATCGAGGGTTTGACCCCACCTCAGTTCTCGGTTCTCGCCAAGCTGCTCGAAGCGGGACCTCTTTCGCAGAATTTTCTCGGGCGCTTGATCAATTCCGACTCGTCGACGATCAAGGATATCGTCGACCGCATGGAGTCCCGAAACCTGGTCGAGACCAATCCCGATCCATCCGACCTGCGCCTGCGGTCGGTCAAGCTGACCAGCAAGGGGAAGGCTTTGGCGGAATCCGCCATCGGTGTGGGCGGCCAGATCACCGAAGACACGCTGGCACCGCTTACACCCGCCGAGCGGCTGGTGATCGTGGATATTCTTCAGAAGCTATCGTAGGTGCCTTCGGACGATCCTCATCTCGGATCGAGTGCGACCGCGAACCGCTCCGCACCCTCTGCAACTGCCTTGATGGCAGAGCCGGGGGAGGCCTGGACAAAAGCATCGGCGTGACAATTTTCACGCTCGATCTTCAGAGCATTGAGCTTCGACACGCAAGTCTCGACCATAATCGGCGGTCCTGCCAGATAGGCCTTCGCATTGGCGACGGGCAGATCGAATGTGTCCAGAACGTCAGCGAGATTGCCATACAGACGCATCGATGCGCCAGGGTCGCGGCAAGACAGCACCGTTGCCGTCCGAAGCGTGGGATACATCTCACGCAACGCGGCGATCTCCCGTTCATAGTAAACATCGGCCTCGTCGCGAACGCCATGCAACAGAACCGCAGGCCGATTCGGAATCTGACGCAAGGCGGCCGTCAGCACCGAGAGCACCGGGGCCAATCCGGATCCGCCGGCGAGGCCGATGATCGGGCCCTCGTGCTTGATGCGAAGGTACGAAGCCCCAAACGGACCATCGATCGCGATCTCGTCGCCCGCCGATAACCTTTCGAACAGATGCATCGAAAGCCGCCCGCCGGGAACCTTGCGGATGTGAAATTCCACATAGGGGTCCGAGGGCTGGCTCGCCATGGAATAAGGACGCGGCGGAAGACCTTCGACACACAGGTTGGCCGATTGGCCCGAGGTAAACTGGAAGGGGTTATCGTCCGGTTGCACGAGGCGGATGCGAACAATGTCATGCGTCAGCCGATCCACTGCTTTCACCGTCAACTGCATACGCCTGCGCGGCTGTGGCGGCGGCGGATCATCGGCATCCAGCCATGCAACCTCGACATCGGCACGCGGCATCGCGCGGCACGCGAGCACCAGGCCGCGCTGACGATCCGCATCGCTTAGCGCCAGCGGAGAATGCGGCAGCATCTCGACCTGCCCCTGCAGAAGCACGCTCTTGCAGGCGCCGCAGACACCCGATTCACACCCGCAGGGGTAATCGATATCGTTGCGTTGCGCGAGATCGAGAATGGTTTCCGATCCGTCCGAGGCGAGCGTGACACCGGCTTGCGTCAACGTGACATTGAAGCGCCGGGACGCTGATTGATCCGTGGTCATTTCCATTCCTTGTCGAACATCGCAACAACGGTTGCGAAGCGCACTGCGCGATCCGCCGACCGTGATCTCGCTTGTCGCGCCAAGCGACGTTTGCTAGTATACGTACAATCGACGATCTGAAAAGATTTTTATTCGGCAAACGCTGCGCGCGTTAATGCCGCCAAGCGCGCCGCGCCTCGACCGCGCGGTCGCCACCGGATCGCGGCTTCATCATCCCTATTGGAGGAAACTTATATGCAGATCACCGGCGACTATCAGCTCGCGGCTTCACCCGAGGACATCTGGCACGCGATTCACGACGACGCGGTGCTGCAGCAGTGCATACCTGGATGTAAATCGATCGAGCGATTGTCCGACGATCAATTGCGCGCGATCGTGACGACCAAAGTCGGGCCCGTTAGCGCCACCCTCAAGGGACTGATTACATTCTCGGAGCAGAATCCACCCGAAAGCCTGTACCTGATCGGTTCCGGCGATGGCGGGATTGTCGGGTTCGCCAAGGGCGGCGCGCGCGTCGCTCTAAAGGCCGTGCCGGATGGCACACAGCTCAATTATGAGATCGATGTCGCAGTTGGCGGCAAGCTGGCGCAGCTCGGTCAGCGTCTGCTCGCCGGCACCGCGAAGAAGAATTCCGACATCTTCTTCAACAATCTGGTCGCCTATTTCAACGAGAAGGGCGCGACGACCGAAGCAACGTCAGCGTAATATGGACGGCGCAACCGCGTAACGCGTCGTAACGTGCGGTTGCGCCACTCCATGACGATCAGCCGAGTTCTGCGGCTCTCTCGAGACTTTTGATCATCGATATCCGCAGCAGAAACTCGCGCGACCTTGCCTTGTCGGCGGCTGTTTCCTGCATTTCCTCGCAGTAGCGGCGATGCTCGGCATCCGTTGCCGCTTCGAGATTTCGCTTGTTCTCAATGGTCTGCCTCTGCACGTGCTCCAGCGTGACTAGGCGTCGTTCACGATCGTACCCATCGAGCGCGGTTTCATCGAGCGCGGAATGCCATACGCCGGCAAGCCGGTTCGTCAGGCTGAATGCGTCGTGTATGCCGCCATTCATTCCCATCCCGCCCAGCGGATTGTTGATGTGCGCGGCATCGCCCGCCAGGAATACCCGATCCCGTCTGAACGATGCAGCGACCCGTTGATGCACACGGTAGAGCGTCAGATGGATTATTGACGGCCCCCCGGCTCCTGGCGCTATCGATTCCAACTGTTGTATTGCGAAGGCTTCGCCGAGGGCGACATCATCCGGCACGTCGGGATCGACCGGCACCATCGCTCGCCACATGCTGGGGATGCGGAGCAGAAAGAACCACTGTCTGGGATCCGCCACATAAGTGACCGATGCGAGATCCGGATAGGCTGAGCGGAAATCGAACGGCGTCGAGATCACAAGAAAGCGCTCGGGCCAAGTGAAGCCTTCGAACTCTAGCCCGACGGACTTTCGCACCGCGCTGCGCGCACCGTCCGCACCGATCAACCAGCGTCCGGTTCGCTCAATTGTTGCGCCGTTCGGTTGTTCGATCTGAACCCGCACACCGCCATCGATCTGCTCGACACCCTTCACGGCGTGATTGAATTCGACCCGGAAGTTTGGATTGGACTGATAGTGGCGCTGGATGATCCGCGTCAGCTTGAACTGCTCGCTTTGAAGCCGATACGGATGATCTGTCACGTCCGCGATATCGCCGAAATCAAACTGCGCGACCGCACCGAACGCCTTCGAACGGTACTGCACCGTTGGGGCCATCAGCCCGTCCTTGATCAGGTCGTCGGCAACACCCAGTTTGTCGAGCATATCAAGCGTCGGTGGATGAAACGTCGAAGCCCGCGACTCGCTGCTCAGCGTCGGTGATCCTTCGAACACGGTAACAGGCACGCCTTGCATCGCGAGGTTGGCGGCCGCCACCATTCCGATCGGCCCTGCTCCGGCCACGAATACACGATCCTCAACTGACATCTTCATGATCCTCGGCAGAGCTCTTGTCCGGTTTGCCCGAGCGCGGCTCCAATGACATTATAGAATCCCCGCGGCGCGCAGTTCTTCGCGCTTGTCCGCGCCATAACCGAGCGATTCAAGAATCTCATCGGTGTGCTCACCGAGCATCGGCGGCGAACGTTTGGCGATGTCCTCGACGTTGGAAAGTCTCAGCACATTTCCGACGGTTTCGAATGTCTTGTGATGCAGATGATCCAGGTTGATCATCGTCTTGTTGTGCACCACCTGGGGATGCCGCGTCGCTTCGCCGAGAGAAAGAACCGGCGCGCACAGCAGGTCCGCATCGTCCAGGCGCTTCAGGCATTCCTGCGTCGTGTACTTCGCAAACCCCTTGCTGAGATAAGCGTAGAGGTCATCCCGCCGTTTCATTTGCTCCGCGAGATTGGCGAAGGACGGCTGCAACGTAATGTCATCGATTGCGAGCGCATGGCACAAGTCCGAGATCGGATTGGGCCGGTAGGCCGCAACCAGAACGACGTGCCCGTCTACGGTCGGGAAAATCCACATCGGATTCTGCTTGAGCCAGTTCGTTTCCTGATTCCTCATAAGAAGCTGCGTCACCTCCTGCTGCTGCATCGCCAGCAACGTATCGAGAAGATTGACCTTCACCTTCTGTCCGACGCCGGTTCGCTCGCGTTGGAACAACGCCAGCAGAATGCCCTGCGCCAAAATCATTCCCGCCGAATAGTCGCCTAATGCAGTCGGGAACAATTGCGGTTGTCCGGACGGATCGGTGTTGCGGAAGGCGATCCCGGAGAGCGCCTGGGCCAGAAGATCCTGACCGCCCTTGTGGGCAAGCGGGCCGCTGTCACCAAATCCCGATCCCGACGCATGGATCAACCGGGGATTTTCCTTAGCGAGGGTTTCGTAATCCAGCCCCAGACGCTCGACGACATTCGGGCGGAAATTGTGAACGAGAACGTCGCTCTGCAGCGCGATCTGCTTGGCGATCGCGAGTCCTTGTGGCTTGGTCAGATCGATCGCCAGACTTCGCTTGTTGCGATTCATCGCCATGAAGTAGGCGCTCTCGCCGCCATCTTCTTTGGCGAAGTGATCGTAGCCGCGGCTGAGATCGCCGCCTTTCGGCTTTTCGATCTTGATGATCTCGGCTCCGAAATCACCCAGCACCTGGGTGGCGATAGGCCCGAACATCACCTGAGTGAGATCGAGGATGCGAGTCCCCTGTAGCGGCAGCGCCTGCGCGGCGGTCGGTCGTTGGTTCATGATCGTCTCTGGTTAGTTGAGAAAGCAAGAGGCCGGGCAAACGCCCGAACTCGACAAAGTTGGCAACGAGCGGCTTCAGTCCGCCGCAGCACCGACGAGTCGTTTCGTCATCTTTCGCGATTGACGAAACGTCCGCTCCTGACGGTAACGAGGAGAAGATTTTTCGCACCCCACCCGTCATGATCATTCGGCGTGTACTGCACGGTTCCGGCCGAGAACGGCGTGAACGGCGGCAACCGCTCCATCGCGTCACGCAAGGTTGCACCGTCCGTCGCTCCGGCTTTCAAACCTTCGATGATGGTCGCAGCGGAGGCGGCGCCAAGCAGCGAGCCGAAACCTTGAGCGCCGCCATGCGGCGCCAGCGCGTCGAACAGCGGTTGCAGCGGCCCCGCCTCGTGCGGATTGAAGATGGCCGCCATGGTCATGCCCTCGGCTGCATCTCCTGCCGCGCGCACGGTTGCCGGTTGAGCCAGCGCCGCAGAACCGTAGATGGGAAGCGTCGACCCAAGCTCGCGCAGTTTGCGAATAAACGTGCCCGCCATGGTGGCGCCCGCCGCGCTCAACACCAGAACGCTGTCTGCGTTCGACCGGCGCACGGCGAGCGCGGACGCTGTGAGATCCGTCGCCCTCAGGGCGGCGGACGTCGAAAGCACAATTTCGAAGTCTTTCCGTTCGGCGGCAACTCGCTTGATCAAATCGGCGGCCTGCTGCCCGAATGCATCTTCGGAAAAGAATACGGCCAGCCGCTTGTGGCCGTCCTTCACAAGGGTTTCGCCGAGCAGCTTCGCATCGTCGGTCGGCGTCGTGCAGACCCGGAACACCCATTTGAAGTAGGCGGCCTGCGGATCGGTCGTCGACAATGTCGATTCCATCGCGAAGATCGGCGTCTTCGACCGAACGGCGAGGTCCGCGATTGCCAGGGTATCGCTGCCACGACCCGTCGTCAGGGCAATCACCTTCTGATCGAAGATCAGTTGATTGGCGAGCCGCGCCGCTTCCGTCGGGTCGCCCTTGGTGTCGCGGGCCACGAGATTGATCCGGCGGCCACGAACGCCGCTGGCCGCGTTGGTCTTTTCGATAACCGCCTCAAGGGCGCTTTTCTCCTGCGCGCCGAATTCGGCGCCGGGACCGCTAAGAGGCAGCAGCGCGCCGATCACAAATGACGCCTCTTGCGTCGCGGCGGGAGAGACTCCCCCTCCAAGCAACGTCATCGCGGCTGCGCTCGCGAGTAACGTTCTTCGCGTGATGCGGGCCTTCGCCAGGTCGATTCTCGTCATATCGATCACCTCGCTCATTGCACATTTCAAACCTCGTTCCGATCTCGCACCGCGACGTGACGCAGGCGAGATCGGCCATCCGCAGCGTGGCGGCTTAAGATTCGAGGTTGGTGAATTTGCCGTTCTTCACACGGACGATCAGCAGGTTCTGCGGCCCCCATCCGTCGTGCTTCTGCGGCGTGTATTGCACCTTGCCGGCGGTGTAGGGGCTGAACGGCGGCAGCTTCTCCATCACGTCGCGAAGCGCCGGGCCATCCTTCGCACCGGCCTTCAAGCCTTCGGCGATGGTTGCCGCCGACGCCGCGCCAAGCAGCGACCCGAACCCCCGCGCGCCGCCGTGATCCTTGAGAACATCGAACAGCGGCTGCAACTGACCGGGTTCGTCGGCATTGAAAATGGCCGCTAGGGTCATGCCTTCGGCCGCCTCGCCGGCCGCACGCACCAATGCCGGCTGCGCCAGAGCCGCAGGTCCGTAGGCGGGAATCTTCGAGCCGAGTTCACGCAGCTTGCGTAGGAACGCGCCCGCGGCGTTAACCCCGGCGCCACTGAAGATCATGACGGCATCGGCATCCGAGCGGCGGACGGCCAGCGCAGGCGCGGTGAGGTCGGTGGCATTCAGGGCAGCCGAGGTCTTGAGCACGATCCCGATGTCGTTCTTTTCACGCGTGATGCGCTCTGCCAGTTCCGTCGACTGCTGGCCGAACGCATCTTCCGAGAAGAAGATCGCGAGACGCTTGTGGCCTTCCTTCACCACGCGATCGCGAATCAGGACGGCATCGTCGGTCGCCGTCGTGCAGGTGCGGAAGACCCACGGATAGTACTGCGCCTTCGGGTCCGTCGCGGCAAATGTCGAGCCCATGAAGAACAACGGCACGCGCGCGCGAGCCACGATATCCGCGATCGCCATCGTATCGGCGCCGGTCCCCGTGGTGATGGCAACGACGCCATCGTCCAGGATCAACTGATTGGCAAGGCGCGCCGCTTCCGTCGGATTGGCCTTGCTGTCCTTGACGATGACGCGCACCGGCTTGCTGCCGATGCCGCCGGCGGCGTTGATCTTCTCGAACACAGCCTCGAACGCCTGACGTTCCTGCCCGCCGAATTCTGCGCCCGGTCCACTGAGCGGAACCAGAACGCCCACCTTCAGAGGCTCGCCGTTCTTGTCGGCGAGGGCCCGGCCGGATATCGCCGCGACGCCCAACGCGGACCACGATGTGGCAATGAGAAACTGTCGTCTATCCATCGAATTTGTCCTCCCCTCAAACTAGTTTTTGGAATGGTGAGTAATGAACGCACGCGCGATGGCTTCGCGATCCCGCAACGCTTCGCGCTGGCCCTCGACGACGATGCGTCCGCCAGCCATGATGAGGAAACGATCGGCCACGCGCTCGACCATGCCGAGATTCTGCTCCACCAGCAGGACGGGCAGCCGGAGCAACCGCAGGCGCTTGAGCAGATCGCCGACCTCGTCGACGATCAGCGGCGCCAGACCTTGTGTCGGCTCATCGAGAACGAGACCGCTGGGGCGGCCGGCAAGACTTTTTGCCAGCGCGAGCATCTGCTGTTCGCCACCGCTCATCGATCCAGCCGCGGCGTTCCATCTCTTCTTCAGAATTGGAAACAGATCGATCATTTCATCGATCGCTCTTGGTCGCTCATTCCTAGGAGCCAGACGCGATCCCAACCGCACGTTTTCAGCGACAGTCAACGACGGGAAAAGTCCGCGCGTGTCCGGAATGGTTGCAAGCCCCAATCGGGCGCGTATCTGCGCCGGCTTGTCGCCCAGTTCACGCGATCCGAGAGTCACGCGTCCCTCGCTCGCGACGGTGCCGCTGATGGCGCCGACGAAGCTGCTTTTGCCGGCGCCGTTCGGCCCGAGCAACGCGACGATCTCGCCCGGCTCGACGACCAGCGAAATGCCGTGACACACGATATGCGACCCGTATCGTGCATAAATGTCACGGCACGTAAGCTTTCCGGTCGCTACCGCGGCATCGGGCTCCAATGCATCAAGCAGCATTGCTGTCTCCAAGGTAGGCCCTGACGAAATGCGGATCGTTCAGTACCCGCTCCGGTTCGCCCGAAGCGGCAATTTTTCCATGCACGAGAGCAATCAACCGTCCGCAAAGGCCCGCAACAAACGGCACGTTATGTTCGACGATCAGTACACCGATGCCGTCCTTCGCCGCTTTCCGGATGACATTGGCAAGGACGCCCTGGTCGTTCTCGTCGATGCCTGCGGCAGGCTCGTCCAGCAGGAGATAGTGCGGACCGGCGGCGAGCGCGCGAGCCACCTCGACGAGGCGCAGTGCGCCCAACGACAGATCGCCAGCCCGCTTGGTCGGATCGGTCGTAATGCCGAGTTCGCTGATAAGGTTGTGGGCGCGGCTTTCCATGTCCGCCTCGGCCTTGCGAACGCTGCGACTGCCGAAGAACGAGCCGAGCAACGGCTTCTTGACGATCGGATTGAAGCCGAGCATCACCGCTTCCAGCACCGTTCCGTGCGCATTGACGCGCGGGGTCTGAAAGGTCCGGCTAATCCCCAGATGAACCCGCAGATCGAAGCGATGGTCTGAAATATCCGCACCATCGACGACGACGTTGCCGGAATTCGGCGCGACGACGCCGGTGATGCAGTTAAACAGCGTCGTCTTGCCTGCTCCGTTGGGACCTATCAGGCCGACGATCTCGCCGCGGTTCAGCTCGAATTCCACGCCGTCGAGCGCCGTAATGCCGCCGAATCTCACGGCCAGATCTCTTGCCGCGATCTTCATAGCGATTGCTCCGGGCTGAGCCGCGATGCCTGCGGGATCGGTCTCGATGCCATCCGCCTCCATCGCAGCTTCGATTGCACGAGCGACAGAAGCCCTTCGGGAACGAGCAGCAGGACAAGAACAATCAGCGCGCCGAACACCATGCCGTGCGCCTGCGCGGAGCCCGGAAGCCAATCTCCGGCGAAGACGAAGAACGCGGCGCCCAGCACCGGACCGAGTGAGTATTTGCGTCCACCGACCACCACCATGAACAGGAGATTCGCCGAGAGATGAACGTTCAACGAGCCGGGGCCGATGTATCCAAGATAGTGGGCGTAAAGCCATCCGACGAAACCGGATATGCCCGCCGTGATCGCGAACAGCAGCGACAGCTCCCGCGCCACCGGAATGCCGACCGACTCCGCCAGCAATCGGTCGACGTGAATCGCGATCAGGGCGCGGCCACGCGCGCTGGCACGAAAGGCATCGTAGCAGTAGACGCAAACGATAACGGCGCCCCAGACCAGCAACAGCACGCCGATTCTTGAATTGCCGACGATCGGGATCGGCGGCAGCCCGGTGACGCCCTCGTAACCTCCGGTGATTTTCCCGCTGGAGCTGAACACCACCTCGACGAGAAGGCCGAGCGCCAGCGTCGCGAGCGCCATCGACATTTCTGGCAGACGAAGGATCGGCCGGGAAATGACGTATGCGAACAGTGCCGGCACAACGATCGCGGGCAACAGCGTCGCTTCCGGCGGTAGATGATAGTGCGAAAACAGGAGCGCGCTGGCGTAGCCTCCGATCGCGGCAAACGCGGCCTGCGCCAGCGAGAGCACGCCACCGCAGCCGTAGATCAGCCCGAGCGGCACGCCCAGCAGCGCATAGAGGCCGACAGTGATCGCCGTTGCGTAGAGCGATGAATGACCCTGTCCGGCGATCAATATTCCAAGAACGACAATTGTCAGCACGCCGGCATTCCGGCCAACGGATTTACTCATGGACGCGCTCCCGAGAAAGCGATTGCAGCGTTTCGGCTGGTTGCGAGAACCAGCAGGATCACCAGAGAGGACGTTCCCGCCGACCACCCGGACGGCAGATAGGCCTGCCCTAACGTCTCGGCCAAACCGATCAGCATGCCACCGAGGAACGCCGCCTGCGGCGTCTTGCGTCCGAACAGCAGCGCGCCCCCAAGGCCCGCCAATGTCAGGCTGAACGGCGACGAGTAGGACAACCCCACCAGCATCGCGGCTACCACGCCCGCAATTCCAACGAGAACGCCACCGAGCACGAATGCAAACGTCTGGGTTTGGCGCACCGCGATCCCAACGAGACGCGCAGACTTCTCGGAGATGGCGCTTGCACGCATGTTCAGCCCGATCGGAGTGAACCGAAGAAGCAACGCAACCACCACAAGCGAAGCCGCTGCGCAGCCAATCGCCACGAGACTGGAGATCAGAATGATCGCTCCGCCCACCTCGACGACGCCGACGACTGCGGTGAGCTTCACGCCTTCCGGACCCACCACCGTCAGGATCGCCGACTCAATAATGATGAGAATGGCGAACGTGCTCAAGATGATTGGCACCGGATCCTTGAGCGCGACGCGCAGGTGAAACATCTGAAACACGCCGGCGATCGCCGCGCCGGTGAAAATTCCGGCCGCCACGCCCGCCACCGGTCCCAACGGCATGCCGACCGCCGCCGCGGCGACCCCCGCGAACGTTGCCTGCGCTCCGGACGAAATGTCGAGAACGTCGGATGTCGCCCAGATCACCGTGATCGCCATGGACACGAGCGCGTAGATCGCTCCGAGCGCGAGGCCGTTGGCGGCAAACTCCAGGACTTGCAACATGGTCCCTCCACACGAGGACAACGGTTGAATTCAGCGAGCGACCCGGCTTGAGGGTTTCTTCTCCGCGGCACTCGAACGCTCCTTGCGTCCATCGCACCGATTGTCCGTATACAAGTGATATGGATAGTTCTGTCGACGGTCAAGAACGATTTTTGAAATTGTCTAGATTCACCGCCGATGATGATTTCATGAGCAACTGCATTGCAGCAGATTGCGGAGCTCCGCAGGAATGCAACTTCCGATCATGTCCGGCAGATCAGACTCGCGCCGTCTCCGCGACATCGGAACGTGCCGCGAAAGTCATCAGTTATCGACAGTCCTCGGCGTCAGCAGGCGGACATCACGTGCGCACAGCACGCGATTCCACTGCCTTCATCATTTCAACGATTCGACTCGGCCGCAAAGGGACGCAATTGACGTTTGCTCCCGTTCCCGCCAGCGCATCGGCAACCGCATTGGTAATCGCGGCAAGTCCGCCGATGACGCCGCCCTCGCCCATACCCTTGAAGCCGCCCTCCGTGCTGGGCGACGGCGATTCCATGTGGGCCAGATCGAAACCCGGAATATCGAGCGCGGTCGGAACGAGATAATCCAACAGGTTGCCGCTGAGGAGTTGTCCCTCGCCGTCGTAAACGACTTCCTCCATCAGCGCACCGCCGATGCCTTGAGCCGTCGCACCCTGAACTTGTCCGTCCACAAGCAGAGGATTGATGGTGGTGCCGTTGTCGTGAACCACCACGTACTTCTCGATGTGCGTCGATCCGTCCTCCGGCCCGACGCTGACGATGGCGATGTGGATCGCGTTTCCGATCGTCGCCATCGGCGGCTCGTAATAGGCGGTTGCTTCAAGACCCGGCTGCTCACCTTGCGGAAAGCCCATCGGATCGAACGAATACGCGACCTTGCCAAGCTCGGCGAAAGACACCGAAACATCCGGCGCATCGCTGCGCCGGGCACGACTTCCCTCCAGCACGATGCTGGACGCGTCGACATTCATCACGAATCCGGCGAACCGCTTCAGCTTCTCCTGCAACTCGCGGGCGGCCCGGATGATGGCGCCGCCACCGGTGATGGTGCCACGGCTCGCGAAGGTGCCGGAGCCGTAAGGAACGCTCGCGGTATCGCTCTGAACGATGGTGACGTCGTCATAATTGGCACCGAGACGCTCGGCGACGAGCTGCGCGAAGATCGTTCCGTGGCCTTGCCCGGAACTGGTGTGGCTGACATGCGCGAGAATCTGTCCGTCCTGATCGATCCGGATCAAAGCACTCGCAATCCCCGGCACCGCCACCAACCCGCGTGCGCGCCAGGCGGCCGTGCTGAATCCCGAACCTTCCGAAAATTGACAGATGCCGATCCCCAGAAGACGCCCGTTTACCAGGCGATCGGCGGGCTGCACAGCACGAAAGCGATCGTAATCGATCATCTCCCGCGCCCTAGCCAACGCCGGCACATAGCTTCCCGAATCGATCTGGCCGCCATGCGCGTGCGTGTAGGGAATCTCCTCGGGGCGAATCGTATTGCGCAGTCGCACCTCGAGCGGATCGAGATCGAGCCGGCGCGCCAGTCGATCGATCAACCCTTCGAGAACGAGGTAGGTGCCGGGCGCGCCGACACCGCGAAACGCTCCGGTCGGCGCGGTGTTGGTGCATACACCGAAAGTTCGGAAGAACGAGTTCTGAATCTTGTACGGTCCCGGCACGTAGCGCCGGGGGCCGATCACCTCCATCGCGCAGCCGAACGGGAAGCTCGAATACGCGCCGGCATTGGAATACATCTTCACGCGCAAGGCGGTGATGACGCCATCCTTCGTCGCGGCAATCGCGGCCTCGTAGCGATGATCGCGCGCGTGAACGCTGGTCAGAAGATCCTCGCGACGATCCTGAACCCACTTGATCGGCCGCCGAAATTTCAACGCGAGCGCGGTTGCGATAAACTCTTCGGGATAGATTTGCGACTTGATTCCGAAGCCACCGCCCAGTTCCGGCGCGACGACTCGAATCAGCGATTCCGAAATACCGAGATGCGCCGACAGCGCGGAGCGAACCAAGTGCGGCACCTGCGTCGAGGTGTAGAGAGTGACGGCACCAGGCACGTGATCGCACAACGCCAGGCAACCTCGCGGCTCCAGCGACAATCCCGCGATCCGCCCGATCTTGAATTCATCCTCCACGACGACATCCGCCGCCGCGAACACCGCATCGAAGTCCACGGTCTTGAACTCGTCGGCCATCAGGATGTTATCGGGCGCATTGTCGTGGATCTGCGGCGCGGCATCCAACGTGGCTTCGCGCGCATCGGAGACGCTAGGCAGAACGTCGTATTCCACCGCGATCAGTTCGATCGCGTCCTGGGCGATATAGGGTGTTTCCGCCAGCACCACCGCCACCTGCTCGCCGACGAAACGCACCTTGTCCCGCGCCAGAGGATCGCGGCCGGTCGGGCGATGGCTGGGATGATTGATCAGCGTGGTGATCGGCTTGATCAGCGGCGCGAAATCCTCGCCGGTCAGGACGGCAACCACACCTGGCAACGCCAACGCGGCGTCGGCATCGATACCGATGATCCGGGCGTGCGCATGCGGGCTCATGACGAACGCAAGATGCAGGGTGTTGCGTGGCTCGGGTAGATCGTCGAGGAAGCGTCCCCTGCCGCGCAGCAGATGCTCGTCCTCGCGGCGCAGCAGCGAGCGTCCGACCAGACCTTCGCTGGACTCATGCGCGTTCATTGACGGGATTCCCTTCGCGCATGGTTTTGGCGGCAAGCTTGATCGCACTGACGATGTTGGCATAGCCGGTGCACCGGCAGATGTTGTTGGTCAGCGCCGTCCGAATCTCGCTTTCGGTCGGATCGGGATTCTCGGCAAGGAACTCCTTCGCCGTCATCAGAAAACCCGGCGTGCAAAAGCCGCATTGCAACGCATGGGTTTGATGAAAGGCTTGCTGGATCGGATGCAGCGCCGTCTCGCTTGCAAGCCCCTCGACGGTCGTGACCTCGCTGCCCTGCACGGCGATGGCGAAATGCAGGCAGCTCCTGCTGGTCTTGCCGTCGATCAGCACGGTGCAAGCACCGCAAACCCCATGCTCGCAACCGATGTGGGTGCCCTTGAGATCGAGCTCGTGACGAAGGAAATCGGCCAGCAGATAGCGCGGCTCGATCAGCCGCGTGTAGCGCGTGCCGTTAACCGACAAGGTTACTTCGCATTTCGTGGACGTCGTCAAATCTCATTCCTCACAGACTTGGCAACCCGACGATATGAATCGTCGGTTGCGCGAATGCCGTCACACTCCCGCGGCCTGACACAGCGTTTGCCTGACCATCTTCCCGATGACGTGGCGGCGGTACTCGCTGTCCGCGTGGAGGTCGCTCGATGGGTCCAGCATCGGAAGCGCGGCATCCGCTGCCGCCCTCGCCGCCTCCTCGGAAACGTGCTGCCCGATCAAGAGCTGCTCGGCATCGACAAGACGAACCGGCGTCGGTCCGCCACCCACCGCCACGATCCGGGCCGACGAACAGGTGCCGTCCGCCGCGATGTCGAGTTGCGTGGCGACCGCGGCGAGCGCGAACCCATGCCCCCTGCTGCTGATCTTGGAGAATGCGACCCTGATATCCGGCGCGGCGGTCGGAAACCGTACCGCTTCCAGCATCTCGCCCGGCTCCATGCTGTTGCAAAGCTCCGACACGAAGAATTCGGCGGCGTCGATCTCGCGTATACCTTGCTGGCTTCGCACGACGAACACGGCATCCAGCGCGACCGCCACGGCTGGAAGTTCGGCGCACGGATCGGCGTGGGCCAGGCTGCCACAAATGGTGCTGCGATTGCGACTCGCCCGACACCCGACTTCCGGCAATACGGCCGACAGTAACGGGCACGCGCTTTTGACCAGCTCCGAGGTGTTGGCTTCCTGTTGTCGGGTCAGCGCGCCGATGGTGAGGTATTCGTCCGCCGGACGAATGTAGGACAGTTCGTCGCAGTGATTGATGCTGACCAGCCCGCGCGGGCTCGCCATCCTCATATTCAGCAGCGGCACCAGGCTCTGCCCGCCGGCGAGAACGCGGCCCTCGTCGCCATAATGTGCGAGCCGTTCGAGAACACCGGAGAGGTGCGTCGGAGCGGAAAATTCAAAGACCGGCGGCTTCACGTCTCCCCCTCATGCTCATGCGAAGTTGTACGTCAATCATTGCCACAACCTCGCTTGACCGACGGCTTGCGCAGGCCAAATGCCGCAAGATTTGATCATCAAGGTGCGATCTCAGGCAAGCGCCATTCGACCGCACCCGCATCCGCGTCCACCTTTCAGGCGGGGCTCGGTGCCAGTGCGCGCGACTGCGCGACCAGCGGCGCCGGCGCGACGAAGATTCCGTTGCTGACGATCGGCTCGCCGTCGATCGAAATGGATTGGCTCCTCACGATCCCGTCCGGATGATTTTCACCGCCGCCGGGAAGCCAGAACGGCACGCCGAATCCGATGGCGTTGTTGCCGCACGCTCTCATGTCCTCGATGAAGGAGCGTCCGGTCCAGCGCGCCGCCGGATGCACACCGACATTCAGGTGAATGATCTGGCCGTAGCTGCCGTTATTGGCCCGGCGCAGAACGCGATCCATGATGAGCCAGTCGGCGCCCTCCCCCTCGAGCCCGACGATCTGGTTGTCCACCTCGAGGACGAGAGGTTTGTCGAGCGACGTATAGTATTCGTGCATCACCGAACTGAGAACGATGCGGCCGCGCACTGTGTCGACGTCGAGCGGAATCGACAGCGATCCCGGCACGAAGAAGATGTTGTGCTTCGGCGAACCCTTGCCGATCTTGAATTCGAAATCGGTTCCGCGCGGACATGTGATCCGGCACGGTTTGCCCAGAGAGGCCACCATCAGGGCGCGAAAATCGGCCGTCATCTTCGCGATTGCCGCCAGATCGGCTTGCCCGAACAGCCGCTCCAATCCGCGCGAGTCGATGTCGCCCGCGAGACAATAGCGCACCTCACCGGTCCTCATGGCACGATCGTGCGCTTCGCTGCCGGCCATGTAGGGCCAGGTCAGATCGATCCAGACTCCGCGTGTCGCGGCGGCGGACGCCACCGCTTCGGAGATATACGGATTCGCCAACGCCCCCTGAACGGGAAGGCGCGGCGCCTTGGTCACCAGCGGACGCGCTCCGAGCATCACGGCCGCCGCAAGCAGCGCATCGGTCGCGACCGCATCGGTATCCGCGTCGGTGGTGATGACGACATTCTCTCCCGGCTGGACCGAGAGATAATCCTGGAGCAAGGCGCGCGCCGCCGGTACGGCTTCGGGCTGATGATCGACAAGTCTCATGATGCAAACCTCTAGTCAGGACAAATCAGGCTCGGCAAGGTTCACGCGAACGCCGGCGGCGCGACAAAGCCTCGATAACAACGCTCCAGCATGGCTGCGAAGGCGATGCAGCGGAGATCGTGCCCCTGCGGCCCGATCACCTGCATGCCGATGGGAAGACCCTCGCCGGACAATCCCAGCGGCGCCACCGTCGACGGCAGATGCGCAAGCGCGGAGAAGCCGACCCAGAACATCTGATCCGTCGCAGGCATGACGTCGCCATCGATCCGGACCGTCTGCTCCCACCGCTTGCTGACGTGGTCGTGAGGCGTTGCGGCCGTGCTGCTCGCCGGGCAGATCAGAAAGTCCCACGACTGGAAAAACTCCGCCCAGGTCCGGCGCATCCGGTGGCGGATTTCATCGGTGCGGAACCAGTCGCGATGGCTCATGACCTCCGCCCGCGCCGATTCGATCCGATAGTTCGAGTCATCCGACGATACGCCATCGAGAAATTGCTTGGCCGCTTGAGCGCCCTCGTCGGTGAGGCCCGCCGATCCGGCGGAACGAAGTAGCCGAAGGAACGTAAGTGTGGCTCGTTCGGGATCGAGCGACGGCGCACTCTCCTGCACATGCGCTCCGCGATCCGACAGGAATGTCGCGACCTTCCGAAGCTGCGCCCGCGTCTCGGCATCGACCGGTGCGGACGGCGAATCCAGCATGACGGCGATCCGCAGATCGGCGAAGCCGCGCCGTTTCACTGGTGGTGGCGTCAGCGCCCAACATCCGCCATCAATCGAGTCCGGACCGGCCATGACGCCGAGCACCAATGCGAGATCGTCCGCCGTCCGCGCGATCGGACCGAGTGTCGACAGATCCCGCGGCGCGATGGCGCCGCCAAGCTCGTGGCCGATCTGCGGCACGATGCCATGTGTCGGACGATGTCCGTAGACACCACAGTAATGCGCTGGCACCCGCAACGAGCCCGCGGAATCGCTTCCCGCCTCGAACGCGACAAGCCCGGCCGCGACGGCGGCGGCGCCGCCACCGCTGGAGCCGCCCGGCGTTCGCGTCAAATCCCACGGGTTGTTGGTGCAGCCGTAGATCGCGTTGTAGCTCTGCCAGTCGGCGAGATGAATCGGAACGTTGGATTTCCCGAAGACGATCGCGCCGGCCGCCGCAAGACGCTCGACCACCAGCATATCGCGATCCGCCAGGCGGCCTGCGAGCTGCGGAATTCCACGCGTCGTCGCCAGCCCGGCGACGTTGTAGGATTCCTTCACCGTGATCGACAGCCCGTGAAGCGGCCCCCAGAGTTCGCCGCGCGCGAGCGCCGCGTCGGCCGCGTCGGCGCGCGACTTAGCGCGCTCGATATCACGCACCACGATCGCGTTGATGGCCGGATCGATGGCGTCGAGCCGGCGCAGATAGAGATCGAGTAGTTCGCGACAGCCGATCCGCTTTTCGCGGATATCGAGCGCCAGTCGCGCCGCGGAGTTGAACGCATAGTCCATCGAGAGCCTTCACGATTTTCGTTTGATCGACGTCGCATTCGCGGGCTTGCGCGGCCGCACCGAAGCGCGGTCGCGCAAGCCGCGCGGCTAACCCTTGAACTCGGCCGGATCGCGGTCGCCCAGAACGCGCCGAATGTGCGCGTTGAGGAAGTTGTGCGCGGGCTTCTCCATCAACGACATCCGCCCCGGCACGAACAGATCGGAAGCCAGCGACGTTTGCAGGCTGTCGATCATGGTGAGGTCTTCGCCTAGCACGGCGTCCTGCCATTCCGAATATCGCTTCTCTTTTTCGCGAAGTTCGGGATCGAGCAGCGTTTCCGGCGGATAGAGATTGTAGCTGACCCAACGGCACTGGGTCAGCGACACCGGCCAGAGCACGATGGGCCGCACGCTGTCGGAACGACCGAACAGCAACAGGTTCGGCGGACGAATCCCCAGCGACGCAAAGGACTCGCCGCGATCCTCGAGCCACGGGATAGGCTTGTAGAGCGACTTGCCGCCGAACACGTTGGGCGCCGATTTGTAGAAGACCGAATAGCCGCCGTCCTTCTTGAGGGAGGTGCCCTTGTCATGCGCCCACTCGAAACCGGTCTTCGCCAGCGTGTTCTCGTGCAAAACCGGCACGTGGTAGAAATCCATCAGGTTCTCGACCACGAGCTTCCAGTTGCAGTTGACGATGCGCTCGCGCTTGCCGCCAAGGCAGAGATCCCCGAGCCGCAGGAAGCCGAAATCCTTCTCGAACTCGGCGATAAAATCGGTGAATGACGGCGGATTCGCATCGAAGCAGATGAAGATGTTTCCGGCCCATTCGGACAGAGCCACTTCCCGCAAGCCGCACTTGCTCGGATCGAACCCTTCGATCCCCTCCATGCCGGGGGCGCCCTTGAGCCGGCCGCTCAGGTCGTAGGTCCAGCCGTGATAGGGACAAACAAACGCCTTGGCGTTGCCCGCGCCGCTGGCGACTGCTGCGCCGCGATGGATGCAGGCGTTGATGAACGCCCCGAGCTTGCCCTTCTTGTCGCGGCACACGACGACCGGCTCGCCGAGAATCGATGTCGTCATGTAGTCGCCCGGTGAAGCAACCTCCTCGACGCGCGCGACCAGAAGCCACTCATTGAGAAACACGTTCTTCTTCTCAAGCTCGAAGAATGCCTGGGATGCATAGACATACTTCGGCGCGTGGCTCGCGGCCTCAATTGGCTTGTTGATCTGGAGACTGTCCTGATGCCCCATCTTGGTCCTCTCAATTTCCTATCGACCCATCGATATTGTCCGTATACAAGCGATCTCGCTCACTCTAGTCAAGGACTAATTCCAAACTGGCGATCGCGAATTGCGTCCTTCGTGCATAAAATGCTGAGTTATGAGGCGCCGCCTCGCGATGAAATGGGAGTTCGTCATGCAGGTCACCGACGGTATCGAACGTACACAAACGATATCCGCGATGCAGATTCCTCCCTCGGAGCGGACACTCAATCACCTCTGGGACAAGCGGCTGCGTCTCTCGCCGCACCAACCGTTTCTCGCTTTCGAAACCGGCGCGTACGAAACATTCGAAGACACCGACGCGCGAGTGAGGCGGCTGGCCGGATTGCTGATCGCGTCGGGCGTGAGGAAGGGCGATCGCGTGGTGATCTTCGCGCCGAACAGCCTGACGCCGGTCCATGCATGGATGGCGATCAATTTGATCGGCGCCGTCGACGTGCCGATCAATCCGTCACTGCGTGGGTTGCCGCTCGAGCATGCAATCAATCTGACGCAAGCCAAACTGATTCTCGCCGAGGATTCCTGCCTTTCCGCGCTCTGCGAATGCGAAGCACGGCTCGACGTCACCGACGTTCTGTTCTTCACGGGACCGTCTGCCATGCGACATCCGCCGGACTTCATACGTCTGCGCGTGCGACCCTTGACCGCAATAACCGCAAGTACCGACTTCCGCATCGAGACCGCTACGCCCGGCGACCTCGCGTCCATCATGTTGACGTCCGGAACGTCCGGCCCTTCCAAGGGCGTGATGATTTCGCACGGCCAGGCCTTCATGGCCGCGCAGCAGGTGGTGGACGGGTTGCGCCTTGGCGCGGACGATATCCACTATTGCTGTCAGCCGCTGTTTCATATGTCGCCGCGCTATTTTGCCGTCTATGCCGGCCTTATCGCCGGAACGCGAGTCTGGATCGACCGCGCATTTCAGGCACAGCGCTGGATCGATCGCATCAGGGCCTCGCAGGCGACCGTGACCATCGGGCACGGACCACTCTTGGAGATGATCTTCGATCAGCCCCCGAGAGAGGACGACGCAAACAATCGTCTGACGCGGATCGCCGCCGCCCCCTTTCCCAAGCATATCGCCGATGGCTTCGAGCGCCGCTTCGAGGTCAAGGGAATCGAGGCATGGGGCATGACCGAGATCGGAATGCCATGCTGGACTCCCTACGACGAACCGCGCCGCGCGGGGTCATGCGGGCACGTCCGTTCCGATCTCTATGACTTCGCGGTTCTCGATCCCGATACCGACGAACCATTACCTCCCGGTTCGATCGGCGAATTCGCCGTCCGTCCCCGGCAACCGTGGACCATCAGTCCGGGCTACTTCAACGATGCACCGGCCACGCTACGAAGCTGGCGTAATCTCTGGTTTCACACCGGAGACGCGGGTTACATCGATGCCGACGGATGGGTTTACTTCGTCGATCGCCTGAAGGATCGAATTCGGCGTCGCGCCGAAAACATCTCTTCCTACGATATCGAACTGGCCGCATCCGGCTTTGCGCATGTCAAGGAATGCGCTGCTGTGGGCGTCCCATCGTCCTACAGCATGGACGACGACATCAAACTGTTCGTCGTTCCCGAAGCCGGTCACAACCTCGACCCGCTGCTTCTGCTGCGTCACATCGGCGGCCTGGTGCCGCACTACATGGTGCCGCGGTTTATCGAGTTCGCCGATCAATTGCCGCGAACGCCGACCCAGAAAATCCGCCGCGCCGTACTTCGTCAACAGCAGCACTCGGACCGAACCTGGGATCGAAAGTCCCTGGGACGATCGCTTCGCGACATTCTGAAGGAACCGAAAACGGCTAACACCGCGTGATCGGAAAGCGCCGGCCCGTCACATCACGCGGCGGGATAATGCCGCAACGTCAGGCCGCGTTCCGATCCGGAATGACCTTAAGAATATGCCGCGCCGACAGCACGACGTCGCCACGCTGGTTGCGGCCCGACACATCGGAGACAATCCGCGCGCGGGCGTGATCGAACTCGGCAGCCCGGTAGTCGATGGTTACGGTATCGCCCAGCATCACTGGCTTGATGAAGCGAACCTTGTCGTAACCGAGCGAAGCTCCCGTCACATCGAACTTGGTGGCGAACATCCACACCGTGGCGGACGACAGGCCGAGAACGAGCACGCCCTGCGCGATCCGTTTCCCGTACTCCGTGCCCTTCATATATTCTTCGTTGACGTGATTTGGCCCGAGGTCGCCGGTGATTCCCGCAAACAGATAGACGTCGGATTCCGTGATGGTCTTGGTCCAGGAGACACCATCACCGACGGCAATCGACTGGAACACCTTTTCGACATAGCTCATTGTGCTTGCTTCCTTGCCATCATGTTGGCTTTCCGTCGGCGCTGACATGCGGTCCACTCAGGCATCCCCGAAGTAATGGATTTCCAGCAGCAGGCATCCGCCTTCGGATTTGAACGGTCCGTGATATGCGCCGGGCGGCCGACAGGCGTAGGTCGGCCCTTGAAAAGATTCGCCCCCGCTGCCGTCCGCGTCGTTGCCGACGACAAGATCGCCGGACACCAGAAAAACCTCTTCCCAATACGTGTGAACGAACGGCGCCGTGGTATAGACGCCCGGCTCAAACGACAGGAGACGCGTCCGATTTCCGCGCGCGTTCGGCTCATCGAGATCGCCCGCGAGAATCTTTTGTTTGATGCCCGACGGATATCCGGGCGGCGTTTCCCAGCCTTCGTCCATGTTGAGGTGATGGAATTCGAGATGCGGCTTGAATGTCATGATCGCAACTTCCTTGAGCTAGTCCTGGATCGGCAGTATGTCGACGCGATAACGATGGCTGAGGGTTCGCCCGAGAACCGGGTCGTGAAGCTCGATCTCAAACTGATCTGCGTACTGAAATTCGCCGTGAACGGGCACCGTTCCGCAGAACATCGCTGATCCAGGCTCGAACGCGCCTCCCTCTTGCCGAAACCTCGCAACCAGATCGGACGGCGAATGCAGGGTTGAAACGCTGCCCTGCTGATATAGGCGACGCGCACCATCAACGTGCACATACGAACGCAATTCCAGTTCGTCCCAATGCGGCTCAACGTCCTCGAAGCGCCAGAGGGCCACCCCGATCGGCTTCGCACAAACCTGCTTCGAGATCGTAACGCCGACGACCTCGAGCTTGCGATCGGTGTGGTCGGACCCGACCCCAACCCACAACTGATCCTCGGATCGCAGAACGACGGCTTCGACTTCTCCGCTCGAGGCTTCTCCGACAACCTGGATCGTCGCTGCCGTCGTCAACAACGACGGGGCCAATTTATAGAACAGCGGCGTTCTGCGCGGAGGTTTAACCCCCAGCGCCTCCAACTCCCGAATGTGAGCTTGAACGGATTCGCGATCGCGCCCCGCCCAACCGGCAACGACGAGCGTGCGCGACGTGAAGGACACGCCCCCATCACCTTCGGCCTCTGCAAGGCGGAAGTCGAGCGTCGAACTCGACAAGTCTGCCGTCGATGCTGTCATTCGGGTCTCCTCGGATCGCGACACCAATGCCGACCTACCATCCAGCGAGATATTGTCCGTATACGTATGATATAGTTTGATGTCAACTCACCACACACGAACAACCCGAAAGTCACTTGCTCGACCAAACGCCACAACATCTCGTCTTGACTCTTCACGGGGACGCTGAGCCAAGGCTTCTCGATGACAACAGTTCGAGTTGCGTCAGCTGGCTCTCGAAGCTAGGACTGATCGACGAACGGCCAAGGCGGAGTTGGCGTTGCTTATATCGGAAGCTCTTCCGAAGACCGTGGAAAGTTTTGAGTTAATTGACAGCGTTTGGGTTAGTCATCCTCGATTGCCCTTCCTGTGGCCTCCGTACTTCGACAATCGCTAATCGAACTAGCTGCCACTCGTCTCTCCCAGGAGGGACAACAGACTAAGACCGAACTGGTTTATCAGTACCTAATCGGTGCGCGATTCCGCCATCGTGTCGAGGCTATTGTCGAGCGGTTTTCCGAGATGCAGGATGACCTCAATCGGGAACGGAAGGCCACGATGCGCCTCTGGGCAAAACGCGAGGTGCAGATTCAAGGCGTTATCGATTCAACGGTTGGAATGTATGGCGACCTTCAAGGAATTGCCGAGCGTGCGATGCGGGAAATCCCAGCGCTAGAGATGCCGCTTATCGAAAGCAAAGAAGAATAGCCTTGCCTCCAAGCTCCATAGGATCATCCACCGCCATAGCTCTACCTGCGCAGTTGCGTCAATCTCAACCGAGGACTCTTGTGTCAGCCGGATTGCAAGCAGGGGGCTGAACCGTCTCCGATTTTCCGGAGGCCAACTTGATCTGCTGGATCTGTGCTTTGTATTGCGTCCGATCACCTTGGTGCTTGACGCATCCATGCTTGCTGCTCAACCACCTAGTCTTCGCGTCAGCTCCGCTTGGCCAGATAGTTCGCCCGAACGTCCGCTACGTACCATCGGTCCAGACCCAATCGGTCGCGAGATTGAACGGCCACGAAGCAGACGTTTCGGATGTCGGAAATGGGCCAACACTGCCATTCCACCCGTAGCGATTCGAACTTTTTCACCGCCGATAACCGCCGGGACTACACCCGAACAAAATCGGAGAATAGCCAGCAAGCGAAGGGGGCATTCTCGGCGACTATTGCCGGTGTTCTCGGTATCTGCGTGGCGGAAAGTGGAGAAATGGCGCGCCGTCTCAGGCGATGATGCGAACTATGTCTACTCCATAGCCCTCTAAGACCCTCCTTTTTGCGAAAGAGGCGACCCAATACTCTCGAATGGCGAAGTTCGAGGATAAGGCCCTCCTCTTGCGGGAATTGTGGTTGGAGACCGCGGGAGCAGCAATTCTTGGTCCCAGGGTCAGAGAAGCTCCGCCACCATTACGGCCGTGGCCTTGGCGGACGCTGGATTCTGTCCGGTCACCAGCCGGCCATCGGCGATGGCGTAGGAGACGAACGGCAGGAACGCCTTCTGATAGCGCGCACCCCGTCGCTTCATCTCTGCCTCAGCGTTATAGGGCATGTATTTCGCAACCCCGGCGAGCACTTCCTCCGCCCAGGAAAAACCGGTGAGCCGCTTTCCCTCCACGAGCAGCTTGCCATCGGAGAGCCGCGTGTTCAGCAGGCCACAATAGCCGTGGCAGACGGACGAGACGATCCCGCCGCGCTCCCAGATGGCGCGCGTGATCCGTTGCAGCCCGTCGCTGTCAGGGAAATCCCACATGACCGCGTGCCCGCCGGTGAAATAGACCGCGTCAAAGTCCCCCGGATCAATCTCGTCGGGCCGAGACGTGTCCGACAGAAACGCCATGCGGCTCTTGTCCGCCAGCCAGGCCTTGGCGGAGGCGTCGAGAAGCGGCCATTTGAGCGCACGAGGTTCAAGCGGCGACACGCCTCCCTGCGGGCTTACGATGCGCTGCTCGTAACCTTTTCCCGCAAACACATCGTAAGCATGCGTCAGTTCCGACAGCCAGAGGCCGGTCGGATGGGACGGATCGTCGTAGTGGGCGACATTGCTGACGACATGGAGAATGCGCTTGTTCATCCTTCAAACCTCATCGAATCATGACGCGAGCGATGCCCGAAATCGGCGCTGACGGCCTCGGCCACCTCACGCCGATGCGCCAGTACGGCGGCACGCAACCGTTTCAGCCGGGTCTTACGTTCCTCAAGGCTCGGCGGCGCGGCCTTGAGGAAGGCATAGCGCTGGCGATCCAGCAGGGCTGCGATATCGAAGTCTGGATTCGAGTGAGCCCCAGTCATTTGTGTTCTTCTCTTGAAAGGAGCGCGCCGGAGCCTGTCCGGCGCGCGCATCACTCATCCACGAATGAAGGCGAGCAGATCGGCGTTGATCACATCGGCATTGACCGTGAGCATTCCGTGCGAGAAGCCGGGATAGATAATCAATTTGCTGTTCCGCAGGAGCTTGTCCTGCATGATCGCCGCCGCCTTGTAGGGGACAACCTGGTCGTCGTCGCCCTGCATCACCAGCGTCGGCACCGTGATCGCCTTCATATCCTCGGTCTGGTCGGTTTCCGAGAACGCCTTGATGCCTTCATAATGCGCCTTGGCGCTGCCCATCATGCCCTGCCGCCACCAGTTCTTGATGACGCCTTCAGACGGTTCGGCTCCTGGCCGATTGTATCCGTAGAAGGGACCGGCGGGCACATCGAGGAAAAATTGCGCGCGGTTGGCGGCGAGCGCGGCGCGGAAACCGTCGAACACCTCGATCGGCGTACCGTCGGGATTGCTTTCTGTCTTGACCATCAGCGGCGGCACGGAGCTGACCAGCACGGCCTTCGCGACGCGCCCCTGCGGCTGGCCATGCCGGGCGACATAGCGCGCCACCTGTCCGCCGCCGGTCGAGTGACCGATATGGATAGCGTTGCGAAGATCGAGATGCTCGGCGACCGCCGAGGCATCGGCGGCATAATGGTCCATGTCGTGACCGTCGCTGACCTGGCTCGAACGGCCATGCCCGCGCCGATCGTGAGCGACGACGCGGAAGCCGTGCCTGAGGAAGAACAGCATCTGGTTGTCCCAGTCGTCGGCGCTGAGCGGCCAGCCGTGGTGGAAATGTATCGGCTGCGCGTCCTTCGGACCCCAATCCTTGTAGAAGATTTCGGTTCCATCTGTTGTTTTGACAAATGCCATGACGACTTCTCCTCTGTTGAACGGACGTGGTGATATCAGCTTCACATGACAGGCAGGGGCTGCAACGGCCGCGGCAGGTACAAGACCATCTGGGCGTCCTTGACGACATCGAACCGCAAAATGGTCCCAACGCCCAATCCTTCCAACAACTGGCTGATCGGACCGACGGCGTGCGACAGTTTCACGTCGCGGGGAAACAGCGTCTGCGCGAACTCGATCGGGTTGGTGACGAACTGCGTCTGACGCCATTCGCCGTCGACCAACCCGATCGACGTGTTGGTCGAGAGATGCGACTGCGATGATACTCGGCGCAGCGCCGGCAGCGGCGCGGTCAACGTCACGTCGGGGGAGCCATCGGTTGCCGCGATACTCGCCGTGACGCCGCGCGACGAGATATCGAGGCGTATGTCGGTCAGCCATTTCGGCAGTTGGTAACCGTAGACGCCGCGCACGCGGGCGATCTCGGTATCGACGGGAAGCGCCAGCACATGCGCGTAGAAGCTTTGCCGCCGCATCGAGTCGATCAGTTCCAGCACATGCGGTCCGCGCGCGCCCGGCCGGCGGATGACGACGGCGACCGAGACTTCGTTATAGGGATCGTTGTCGCAGACCGCATAGGAGAAGAACGTCAGCGCCACCAGTCCGTATCCCGGCAGCGCATGCAGCGGCTCAAGCGGCGCCGGCAACAGCGCGCGCAATTTCCTGAGCGGCGCGAGCATCAAGGCCTGCACGTTGCTGGTGCGGTAGTAGAAGTTCGGTGCCCAGGTCGGGCCGATCCGCGACGGGACCATCACCTTCGGGATGCGGCGAAAGAAATCGATATTGCCGGCGGCCGGGTCCTTCGCCACCTCGTCGAGATCGGGATTGGAGCGAAAGCGGTCGTAATAGCCGTCCTTCGGCACCGTCACCTTGTGGCCGGCGAACTCGACTTCCGTGAGTTCCTTGGTCATGAGCAATGACTTTCTTTGATAAGCGAGCCCTGCGGACGTTCCATCGATTTGTCGATCATCCTGCCTCCTTCCGCGCGGTCATCCAGTTGCGATACTCGCGGGCGCTGCGCTTTGCTGATATCTGCGAGGTCAGCAAAGCCCAGACTGGCGAGATGTTGGGAGCGGTACGCCGGCGTCGGCTGAGGCGGACCAACTGGTAGCGGACGGCAGCCATGTGCGCGGAAGATGCGATCGGCTTGTTCTTCCAGGTGATCGGCTTGAGCTTTGGCGCGTCCGCTCGGCCGAGCTTCCAGTTGCGCGGCAGGTTCGGCTCGATGGCGAGTGCGGTGGCGATCCCCGCCATGGCGACGCCGCTCGCAATCACGGTATCCGCCACCTCGCGGCGCCGGATACCGCCCGTCACCATCAGCGGCATCGTCGCGACCTCGGCGATGTCGCGGGCGAATTCGAGAAAATACGCTTCGCGCGCCAGCGTGCGCGCGTCGCGGGCCGACCCCATCATCGCCGGCGCCTCGTAGCTGCCGCCCGACAGTTCGACCAGATCGACGCCGAGCGCGCCCAGCATCCGCACCACCTCCCGCGCATCCTCCGGCGTGAAACCGCCGCGCTGGAAATCGGCCGAGTTGAGCTTCACGGCCACCGCGAAGCCGGGCGAGACCGCCGCGCGCACGCCGCGCACGATGTCGAGCAAAAGCCGCGCGCGGTTCTCAAGGCTGCCGCCCCAGCGATCCTTGCGATGGTTGGCGAGCGGCGACAGGAACTGGCTCAGCAAATAGCCGTGGGCGGCATGAATCTCGACGCCGGTGAAGCCCGCGCGTTCCGCGAGCACGGCCGTGGTCGCAAAACGGCGCTCGACCTCGGCGATGTCGGCCGCCGTCATCTCGCGCGGCACCGGAAAGACCTTGGACTGCGCGCCGAGATCGAGCGCGATCGCCGACGGCGCCAGCGTCTGCTGCCCAAGCCCCGCCGGCATCTGCCGGCCAGGATGATTGATCTGCATCCAGACCTGCCCGCCGCCCGCGCGCGAGGCATCCGCCCATGTCTTGAAGCGGTCGAGGTGGCGATCGTCTTCCAACACAACGCCGGCCGCGCCGGTCATGGCGCGCGCATCGACCATGACATTGCCGGTGATGATGAGGCCTGCTCCGCCATCGGCCCACGCGCGGTAGAGGCGGATCAGTTCGGTCGACGGCGCGTGGTCGCCATCGGCCATATTCTCTTCCATCGCCGCCTTGGCGATGCGGTTCGGAATGACGGCGCCATTGGGCAGCGCCAGCGGTGAAAACACGGACATGGAGGCTCTCCAACATCGGACTTGAGCAAACTGTAACCTTTGAGTTAAGTTGAGGGTCAAGGGCTTTTTCGGAGAGATGCCGGCATGAATATCGGGGAGTTGGCGAAACGCACCGGACTGACCAATTCACGCATCCGCTTCTATGAAAGCGCCGGCCTGTTGCAGACGGTCGACCGGCGGCCGAACGGCTATCGGACTTATCCGCCGGAAGCGGTGCTGGTGCTTGAATTGATCGCGACCGCGCAGAAGGCCGGATTCAGTCTCGACGAAATCCGGTCGTTGCTGCCGCCCGACCTCGGGCAATGGGATCACGGCGCGCTGATCGACACGCTCCGCCGCAAGGTGGCCGATATCGCGGCGCTGCAACTGCGGCTGAAGCAGAGCAAGGCGCAACTCGTCGCGCTCATTGAGGAGATCGAGGCGAAGCCCGACGACATCGACTGCGCCGCCAACGCGCGGCGGGTGCTGTCGCATATTCTCGGCAAGGAAATCGAGAAGCCGACCATGGCCGCCGGCGATGTCAAACTCCTCGGCAAGGCAAAGCGAAGCCGGTCCCTCAAGGCAAGCTAACGGCCGGCGACCGGATTTCCGTTGCGCAAAGCTGATCGCGAGAGCTTTTCAAACCTTGAGCGGACATCGAGCCGATTTGCCGTAAAGCCGACATCGCAAGCGTCGACCTTGGAGGCAAAATCCCACATTTCAGCCCGAAGCGATTCGAACTTTTTCACCGCCAAACACCGCCGTTTGTACGCTTTTCGCGCAAGGACGGTCTCAAGCTCTTTGCACGGGCGTAGTTTCGGCGGTTATCGGCGGCAATAGAGGGCAATCGGCGGAATTTGGCGCGCCGTCTCAGGCGATGATGCGAATTATGTCTACTCTATAGCCCTCTAAGGCCCTCCTTTTGCGAGATGGCGAAAAGGTCGCCGCTTGCTCAAACGCGTGCCGCTGCCGTTTGCATATTCTCACAATGAGACCCGATCTGCTCTTCTCATCGCCGTCGCCGGCGAAACGCCACGTCCAGAAGCGCCAGCGCCGCATCGATCTGACGCTCGAAAACATCGGGCTTGGGAGCCCCGGTCCCCAAGACCAGTTCCTGATAAGCATCTCCTAGCGCGAGCTGGACGAGCTGCTCGGCGACGATAGGTGCCGTCGCGATATCGTGCTCTTCGGCCCATAGCTGTGCGATTGTGGTTCGGACCTGACGCGGACCAGCCTCCCAGAACAGGCGCCCGAGGCCCGGCATTCGGTCGGCCTCGGCGACGATGGCGCGGTAAAGCCGGATGCTGTCCGGACTGGCGACGCCGGTCACGAATGTCAGCAGCAGTTCGCGAAGCCGCTGTCCGGTCGGCTGCGACCTTGTTGGCGGTCGGGTGACTTCCGGCGCACACATCGCCTCAACCAACGCCTGGACCAGCGCCTCCTTCGATCGGAAATGGCGATAGATGGTCTGCTTGCCCACGCCGGCTTC